>Ga0187782_10000465_pt1 | contig 27228 bp, 28 predicted proteins | sample 0715_SJ02_MP15_2_FD_132454 | JGI IMG/M metagenome (GOLD analysis project Ga0187782, IMG submission 132454) | Tropical peat soil microbial communities from peatlands in Department of Meta, Colombia - 0715_SJ02_MP15_20_MG | ecosystem: Environmental > Terrestrial > Soil > Wetlands > Peat | place... | reverse complement strand
TTGTATTCGAGGAAGGAGGGGAACTTATGAACCACGTTGCCGTTCCCGCGGTAGGTCATCTCCTCCATCAAGGCCTCCCCAAGGCCCATATAGATACTCCCTTCTATCTGCCCGATCGCCAGCACGGGATTGATGCACTGGCCGATGTCGTGAGCCATCCAGATGCGTGGGACGACGACAACGCCAGTTTCGGGATTGACCTCGACTTCGGCCACTGCCGCAGAATAGCTGTAGGCAGGGGAAGGGCCGACTCCAGCTCCCTTGTATTTTCCCGGCGGGGCCGCCGGTTTGTAGGAACCAACCGTGCCGAGCGTTCCGAACTTTGTTTCGGCAAGCCACACGGCCTCGACAAACGTCACGCCTTTTTCCGGATTCTCCCTGTCGAAAACGCGGCGATCTGCAAAGAGCAGCCGGTCGGCCGGAACCTCCAATTTCGCGGATGCCGCCTGGATCAACATCTCCTTGGCCCGCTCGGCGGCCTGGATGGCGGCGTTGCCAGTCATCAGGGTGACCCTGCTGGAGTAGCTCCCGAGGTCCACGGGAGTTAGATCGGTGTCGGCTGTAACGACCCGAATGTCAAAGGGATCGATGCCTAACACCTCGGCGACGATGTAGGCCAAAATCGAATCGGAACCCTGACCGATCTCTGTTGAGCCGCAGAAGACGGTGACGCCCCCGCTGCGGTCCAGTTTCAACTGCACGCCGGAGTGCGGCATACCGTTCCAGTAGATGGCGGTGCCCGCCCCGGTCATGTAGCCGCTGCACGCCAACCCGATGCCTTTTCCGTAGGGGAGCTTGCGAAAGCGCTCCTTCCACTTGGAACCTTCCACGACCTTGTCAATGCACTTGCCCAAGCCCATGGTGCCGACGCGAAGCCAATTCACCGTCAGAGAATTCGGGGGAACCAAGTGCTTCTTGCGCATTTCGGCCGGATCGAGACCCAACTGCTCCGCGATCTTGTCCATTTGGATTTCCTGCGCGAAGCGTGGCTGAGGAGTCCCGTGTCCCCGTTTCGGGCCACCGGGTGCTTTGTTCGTGAACACTCGGACGGCTTCAAACTTGTAGCGCTTGATCTTATAGGTCGTCGGTTGCAGCACCCCGGTGTAGAACGTGCTAGCCACGCCGTGGCCTCCGTAGGCTCCGCCGTCCAAGAACGTCCGATGGTGCATGGCCGTGATAGAGCCGTCCCTCTTGAACCCGGTCTTGGTGGACATCAGAACCGGATGCCGGCCGCGATGGCAATAGAAGACCTCCTCGCGCGTGAGGCAGATCTTGACGGGACGCCCCGTCATCATCGCGAGTTTCGAAACGATAATTTCATGCGCAAAGGGATCGCACTTTCCTCCGAAGCCGCCTCCGTTCGTAGTGGCGATGACGCGAACACGGTTCTGCGGTAGCTCCAGCACTTTGGCGAGCGACCGGTGCAGGTAGTGCGGGTCCTGAGTGCAAGTCCAGAGCGTGAGCTTGCCGTCATGACCGAACTGGGCCACGCTGGCGTGTTGCTCCAACGCAAGATGGGTGCTGCCCTCATAGAAAGTGATGTCTTCCCGGACAAAGTCGGCCTCAGCGAAGCCTACTTCCACGTCGCCGAATTCGTAGACCTGCCTCCGATGGACGTTTCCGTATTCCCCATATTCATGGATACGGGGCTCGGGGGTGTCGAGTGCAGCTTGGATCGAGGAGATGGCCGGGAGGAGTTCGTACTCGACGTCGATCAAATCCAACGCTTCGGTCGCCACGTCTTCATCCACTGCGGCGACGGCAGCCACCGGGTCTCCCATCATGCGGACTTTGCCAATCGCCAGCGGGTGTTCATCCTCGCTGACGGGCAGAGCGCCGTATGGGATCGGCAGGTCTTTTCCAAGGAGCACCTTCTTGACGCCTGGATGACTTTCCGCCCTGGACGTATCGAGTTTCAAAATGCGGCCATGCGGCACGGTGCTGCGCAGAATCTTGGTGTAAAGCATGCGGGGGAAGACCAGGTCATCGGCATACTTCGTCTGGCCGGTAACCTTCGATGCAGCGTCCACCTTGCGATGGGGCTTTCCTATGACGCGCAGGTCTTTTGGCTCGGTTCCGTTAGCGCCAGCCATAAATAGTCTCTCTCCTGGGTTCGGTCGGCTTGCCAGCCATCCGTGCGGCAGCCAGCTCCACTGCTTCGAAGATCTTGAGGTAGCCGGTGCAGCGGCATATGTTTCCGGCGAGAGCCTCCTTGATCCGTTCGCGGGAAGGCTGCGGAGTTTCCTCCAGCAGCGCTTTTGCCGTCAGGAGAAATCCCGGTGTGCAATATCCGCACTGTGCAGCCCCGAGTTCAGCAAACGCCTCTTGCAACGGATGGAGCTTGGCGCCCTCTGCCATGCCTTCGACCGTAGTGACTTGATGTCCTTCCGTGGCAACGCCCAAGACCAGACAGGAAAGTACGGGACGACCATCCACGAGCACGGCACAACATCCGCATTCCCCCAACTCGCAGCCGTGCTTGGTGCCGGTAAGCGCCAAGTCTTCACGAAGGACTTCCAGAAGCGTCTTATGAGGGGCGAACGCGACCTCGACTGGCTCACCATTCACCCGCAGGCAAATCTGCGCCTTCGTCGGTTCGCCATTGCTTCTTTTCTTGGTTGGTTTCATTCCTTGGCCTTAGATTCTATTCAGAGATTCGGTAACCGAGCGAATTCGAAAGAATCTGAGCAACATGGTAACTAATCCGGTTTCTGTTATCGAAGTCGCTTCCGCTCAGTAACATACTCTTGGCCGTCGTTGACTGCAACTGTAAGCCAGGATCGTGTTGAACCTCGACCGCAGGGATCATCGCGGAAACGGCAGCGGACATGGGGTGGGAGAATCGTTTTTTCTTGACTCCTACCTTCAGGCGTTCCGATGATGGACGGTTGGCCTGAGAAGATCATGGCTGCGCGACAAATCGTGTCGCTTAGGCAGGCCGGGCGGGCCATTCCTCGCATCCGCTACGGCGACGCGGACGGTGACTGGGGCGTCGATACAAATGTGTGCCCTGATTGCCGAGTTCTAAAGGGTGAATTTCACGTGCCAAGTTGCAATTTCGAAGAGTGCCCTGTGTGCGGTGGCGAACTCCTTTGCTGTGATTGCATCTTCGACGATGGGGCGGAATTCGTCTGACCAACTCGAGCAGCTGCCACGACTGGGCCTTTCGGCTTGTCTTGCCTGTCGCTCTGCGGTGATGGCAGCGACACGGAGAGCAGCAGCGAGACACGCCAGCAGCACTCATTGACGTCCGAAGTGAGCCGCTATTTCCCGGTTTGCCGCATGACCGGACAAGCAGAGTATTGAAACTCTGCTTGTCCGGCACCGTTAATCAGGCGTCTTGGCTCGGGCACCGGAGAACGCTGGCTGCTGTCAGACAACAAGTAGATGGACCAGTGCCACAAACCTGCGCTGGTGCCATAGGCCAAGGCTCGGCTATCCTTACGACCGGAGCACGTGTTTCCGAGGAGGCTGACAATGGCGCAGGCAATACCGGAGAAGTTTCTCGACCTGTTTCAGAAGCAGGCGTTCGCGAATTTGGGAACGATCATGAGTGATGGCAGCCCGCAAGTCACGCCCGTTTGGGTGGACTACGACGGAAAATACGTCCGGTTCAATTCAGCGCTGGGCCGCGTGAAAGACAGGAACGTGCGCCGTGATGCGCGCGTCTCGCTCTCGATCCTCGATCCAGACAATCCCTACCGCTATCTAGCCATTCGAGGACGCGTCGTGGAAATCACGCAAAAGGGTGCCGATGAGCACATCAATAGCTTGTCGCAGAAATATCTGGGCCAGGCCGTCTATCCCTTCCGCCAACCGGGGGAGGTTCGCGTGATCTACAAGATCGAGCCGGAGAAAGTGAACTCATTGGGGTGACTTGAAACCCACCGCAATTCAGGCGGGGCCTCACCGTGGTACCTCATCCTAAAAAATCACCCATTCCCGATTCGTCGGATTACGGGACATCTTGCTCCCCAACACTGAATCTGTCCGGCAGGCCCCTTAACCAAGCACGTTTGCCCTTGCCGGATCGAGGGAAACAGCGAGAAGATGATCGCGAACATTGCGACCTCAGGCCATGGTTGCTGCAATACGAATTCGACTAGCCCAATGAGAACGGGGTCCTTGGTCACGACTCGATCAACCCAGACTTTCGGCGAGGAATAGGGGACTGCTTCGATGAAAGGGCTGACAACTACACTCCAAATGACGGACGCCCTCGAACAAGGGATCGAAGGCCGGGGAATATCCCGCGACCAAGCACGCTTGCTAATCGAGAAGGCAGAGCTGGATCCGCTGCTTCAGGCGGCCACGGCCGTTCGCATGCAATCAAAGGGACACACAGTTAGCTACTCGAAGAAGGTTTTCATACCGCTGACACACCTTTGCCGGGACTATTGCGGCTATTGCACGTTCCGAGCGGACCCGACGACGGACGGCGAGCTGTTCATGACACCGCACGATGTGCTCGCGGTGGCCGAGGCTGGGCAGCGTGCCGGGTGCAAGGAAGCGCTTTTCAGCCTCGGCGATCAGCCGGAAGCGATTTTCCCAGAGGCCAGAGCTTTCTTGCGGAAGCAGGGTTTCGAGCGCACGCTCGAATACCTGGCAGCCATGACGCAGCTTGTCCTCGACGAGACTGGACTGCTTCCCCATTCGAATCCGGGGATCATGGGCGTCCGCGACCTTGAGCGCTTGAAAGAGTCTAACGTGAGTCTTGGCCTTATGCTCGAAAGTACGAGCTCCAGGCTTCGCCAGGTACGGGGCCCTCACTGGAAGGCGCCGGACAAAGTGCCGTCGCTGCGCTTGAAGACCATCGAAGAGGCAGGGCGGTTATCGATCGCCTTCACCACGGGCATTCTCATCGGCATCGGCGAGACCGCGGAAGAGCGCATCGATTCACTGCTTGCTATTCGTGACCTCCATGAGAAGTACGGCCACATACAGGAAGTGATCATCCAGCCGTTTCGAGCGAAACCGGGGACGAGGATGGCGCTCGCATCTGAACCTTCCACTGAGGATCTCCTGCGGACTCTGGCCCTTGCGCGATTGATTTTCGGGGCTGGCATGAATATTCAGTCGCCCCCGAACCTGGTCTCAGACGACTATCCCAGGCTGCTTGAAGCCGGAATAAATGATTGGGGCGGAATCTCTCCAGTCACAAGGGATTTCATTAATCCGGAGGCGGCCTGGCCACAGATACCGGCGCTTGCCAGAAGGACAGCGGGCGCCGGATACGTCCTGCGCGAACGACTGGCCATCTATCCGGAACTTTCGGCTCGACCGCAATTCGTGGACGGACATCTCCAAGTCCCCATGCGGAAGCTCCAAGACGAAGAAGGCTACGCCCAAAACTGAGGATGATGAATGCTGCATCTCAAGGATCCCCGATGGCAGGAAACCTCCTGGGAACAGGCCGTGGGAGGTGCGAGTCCAAGAGTGGCCAGTGTTCTCGAGAAGGCTCTTGCGGGGAAAAATCTCGAATCAGGTGACGGACTCGCTTTGTGCGCTGCAGCGGACGACGACCTTCGAGCGGTGATAAAAGTCGCGGATGAGCTTCGCCGACGAGCGGCCGGCAGTCAAGTGACCTACGTCGTTAACCGGAATTTGAATTTCACGAACGTGTGCATCGTTGGATGCGCATTCTGCGGATTCGGCAAAGGTCCGCATTCGCCAGACGCCTATTTTCATTCCATAGAAACGCTCGTCGCCAAGTCGGTGGAAGCCGTCGAGCGCGGTGCAACCGAGGTATGCATCCAGGGTGGATTGCCGCGCGACCTCGACGGAGCTTATTACGCCGGTCTTCTACGCACGATCAAATCTCGCTTGCCGAACTTGCATCTACATGCATATTCCCCCATGGAAATCAGCTACGGCGTCGAGAAGACCGGCACGCCCCTGCGTGAGTACATGTCCACGCTCAAAGCGGCAGGCCTGGGCAGCATTCCGGGAACGGCGGCAGAAATTCTTGACGACAGCGTGCGCCAACTCCTGAGCCCCAACAAGCTCAAGGTCCGCCAATGGACCGAAGTGATTCGCACGGCGCACGAACTCGGAATTCCATCCACAAGCACCATGATGTACGGCCATGCAGAGGAGCCGGAGCATTGGGTGAGGCACTTGCTGTTGCTGCGCGAGATTCAAATGGAAACAGGCGGATTCACCGAGTTCGTCCCCCTGGGCTTTATCCACTCTCAGACCAGACTTTTTCGTACGGGCCGCGCGCGTGCGGGGAGTTCGTTTGCGGAGCATCTATTGGTGCATGCGCTCGCCCGTCTGCTCTTGAACGGCCACATCAAGAACATTCAGGTGTCCTGGGTGAAACTCGGTTTCGATGTGGCGCTGGCTTGCCTCGAAGCAGGGGCGAACGATTTCGGCGGCACGCTGATGGAAGAGAGCATCTCGAAATCCGCGGGATCTACTTTCGGCGAGTCCGTCTCTCCGGCTGAACTTCGCGCACTAATCCGCACAATTGGCCGTACGCCCGCCGAGCGCACTACAACCTATAAAATCCGACAGGTTTTTGAAGAGGCGGATTCGAGCGAATGCCTGCCTTTAGACCGCATCGCGGGGCCTGCAAGGAAGTCCGTTGTCGAGGAACAGGTGGGTTATTGATGGACATCGTGGCATTGGCGGGTGGAGTCGGAGCCTCAAAACTCCTGGTAGGCCTCAGTCGCGCAATGGATCCGCGCAAGCTTACGGTCATTGTGAACACCGGAGACGACATTGCTCTGCACGGCCTCTCGATCTCGCCCGACCTGGATATCGTCACATACACGATGGCGGGGGTGGTGAATCCAGAGATGGGTTGGGGATTTCGCGACGAGACATTTCGCGCGCTGGGCCAGCTCGCAACATACGGGCGGCCCAAGTGGTTCAACCTTGGCGACCGCGATCTGGCCACGCACATCCATCGAACGGCCATGCTGCGCGAGGGCGCACGGCTCTCCGAAGTGGCGGACTCCATCCGCAAGGCCCTGGGCGTCCAAGCGAGAATTCTCCCGATGAGCGACCAGCGCGTCCCGACGATGATTGAAACGAACGAGGGACGCCTTCACTTCCAGGAGTATCTAGTTCAGCGGGGCGCGGAGCCGGTGGTGCGATCCATTTCGTTTGAAGGTGCAGAACACTCACTGCCCGCGCCGGGTGTGCTCGAATCGTTCGAACGCGCGGCGAGCATCGTGATTTGTCCGAGCAATCCGCTGATCAGCATCGGACCGATTCTCGCAGTCCCGGGGACACGAGAAGCCTTGCGAAAGCGCCGCTCGCAAGTCATCGCCGTTACTCCCATCGTAGGCGGCAAATCGTTGAAGGGGCCGTCTGATCGAATGCTCGCGCAACTGGGGCACGAGGTGTCGGCCCTCGGAGTGGCTCGGATGTATCAGGACATCTGCGGGACCATCGTGATCGATCCCGTCGACAGCGCACAAACATCTGCGATCAAATCACTCGGCATGGAAGCCGTCGTTCATCCGACTATCATGCGGAGCGAGGACGACAAAGAGCTCCTTGCGCGCAGAGTCCTGCAGTTTGCCGAGAGGAGGAAAGCAGAAGCGGCCGCATGAAGGCGATCCTGATCCCCGTCAAGGAATTTTGCGAGGCCAAGAAACGCCTGGCTCCGCACTTCCCTCCTGCCGATCGAGCCGCTTTGGCGGAGGCAATGTGTCAGGACTTTTTCAGCATCGTGGCTACGACGCGGTGCGCGGACCGTGTGTTTGTAATCAGCAAGGAGCCCCGGGCTCTCGCCCAGGCACGAACACTTGGGTGGGAGACAATCGTTGAATCCCGCCAGACCTCGGAAAGCGACTCCGTAGATGCAGGATCCCGTTACTGCGCCGAACGAGGCGTTCACGCTCTGCTTCGCCTGCCCGTTGATTTGCCACTCGTTGAACCCAGTGACATCGAGGCAGTCTTCGACCACCTGGAAATCGCCCCGTCAGTAGTTATGGTTCCCTCGAGCGACGGCACGGGCACGAACGCGCTTCTTCGGTCGCCCGCCGTTCTCTTCCCTTCTCACTTTGGCCGCAATAGTTTTCCGCGCCACTTGGCTGAAGCCATAGGATGCGGCGCACGCACTCGAATATTTCGGAATCCGCGTCTGGAGCTCGATATCGACGAACTGGATGACCTGCGGAGGCTTTCGAATCAGCTGCGACCGGGCTCCGCTACGGCTCGATGGCTTATGGAACGGGATACCCATTTCGAAGGAGCAAGCCTTAGGGCGAGCAGCGGTCAAATCACCTGATCGCGCCGGAGGCTATCGATCTCAGCGGTGCTGTATCCGAGCTCTCGAAGGACCGGCTCGGTATCCTGTCCCAAGGCCGGAATGGGATCGAAGCGCACAGGACTGTCAGACAGCCGCAGAGGGCTTCCCACAACCGGCACAGGCCCGACAGGCGAGTCCATCTCTCGAATCATCCTCCGCGCGATTACCTGCGGGTGAGCCAGCACCTCGCCGATGCCGTTGAGGCTGCCATGCGGCAATTCGGCCTCGCGGAGGCGCCGCGTCCATTCATCATGCGGCTGTTCGAGAAACATCTTCTCGATCATTTCCTCGAGCACATTGCGATTCTTACGGCGATCCGGCGCCGTGCGGAAACGCGCGTCTTCGAGCAGTTCGGGCCGTCGTGCGACTTTCGTGCAGAAGACTTCCCAATCCTGGGGCGTAGCCACGGCAAGGCTGACGTACACTCCGTCCCCGGTCATATACGGACCGTAGGGGACGATATAGTGGTGGCGCATTCCGACGCGCTCAGGCTCCTCGCCGCGGTGCCAGTAGTGCTGCGGAAAATATCCGAGCCAGGCAAGCGCAGATTCGAACATGGAGATATCGATCACCTGACCGCGGCCGGTTCGTTCCCTTTGGTACAGGGCCACCAATATTCCGATCGCCGCGTACATGGACGAAGCGAGGTCGGTGATCGGCACTCCCACTTTGGCGGGCTTATCCGGATAACCGGTGGTAGCTATGATTCCAGCTTCGCCCTGAATGAGCAGGTCGTAGGCTTTCACGTCGCGGTATGGGCCATCCTGGCCGTAGCCGGAGAGAGAGCAGTAGATCAGCCGCGGATTGCGAGCGCAAAGCTCTGTGGCCCCCAGACCTAGGCGATCCGCGACGCCGGGAGCGAAGTTTTCGAGGAGCACGTCTACTCGTCCCGCGAGTCGCCGCACGGCTTCGAGCCCCGCCGGCTTCTTGATGTCGATCGCGAAGCTGCGCTTGTTGCCGTTGAGCCAAACATAACCGGACGAAAGGCCCCTTACTACGGAGTCCCAGGCACGAATCAGGTCACCGGTTCCCGGTTTTTCAATCTTGATGACCTCGGCGCCCATGTCCGCAAGGATCCGCGTGCAATGGGGCCCAGAGACAGACGCTTCGAGCGCAATCACGCGAACGCCTTCGAGGGCCAGACCCGTTTTCTTCGGCTGGCCTTCCGCCATCAGCCTTTCACCTCGGGGAAGAGGTTCTGCTTCGGCGCGTGCGCTCGCTTGTACACCATTACGCTGCGGCTGTAGTCGATGACGACCTTGCCATCCTGCTGGATTCCCTGCGTGCGGACCTTGATGATTCCCCACTGCGGCTTGGATTTCGATTCCCGTTTCTCCAGCACCTCGGATTGCGAGTAGAGAGTGTCTCCCGCAAAAAGCGGGTTGGGTAGCTTGATCTCATCCCAGCCGAGCGCAAATCCGTTTTCGCTGACATCCGCCACGCCCATTCCCGCGACGATGGCAAGCGTAAGCGCGCTGTTGATCAAGCACTTTCCGAATTCGGTGCGCTTGCCGTACTCGTTGTTGAAATGGATCTGATTCGTGTTGTTCGTGAGCAGCGTGAACCAGATGTTGTCGTTTTCAGTCACAGTTCGGCCGAGGCGGCAGCGGTAGATATCTCCCACTTCAAAATCCTCGAAGAACCGGCCTTCCCAACCAGGTTTGACTGCCATTTCGTATCCTCCCTAAACATTGCTCGAACAAATTCAAAGAGAAGTGAAATGCCGACGCGTCACTTCTCGCTCCGACGGCGTGCCGTCCGGCCGGTGCGACCGCATCGGGTTGCTGAACCCGCTACGAGGGACGAACGCCCAGCGATTCCGCGAGGTCCAGAGTCTGCCGAGCCCGGTCTACGATGGGCAAATCAAGGAGCTGACCGCCGAATGCCACGGCGCCCTCGCCCCGAGCCCGCGCTTCGTCGAAAGCCTTCAACACACGTCGCGCATAGTCTATTTCATCGGCCGTGGGTGTGAACGCCGCGTTCACCGTGTCGATCTGCGCGGGATGGATCAGCGACATCCCGGAAAAGCCCAACCGGCGGGACTGCAGCGAAAACACCTTCAGTCCTTCGGTGTCTTGAAGATCCGGCCATACGCCGTCCACGGACTGGACGTGCGCGTACGCGGCGGCGGTCACCAGCGACGAACGCGCGTAAATCAGGTCGCGTGCTTCGCCTTCGCGCCGCAAGGGCAGGCTCAGCTCCCGCGAAAAGTCTTCCGCGCCGAAGAGGAGTCCAATGACGCGGGGCGAGGCAGTAGCAATGGCGTAGGAGTTGAATAATCCCCTTGGACTTTCCAAGGCGCAAAGAAGCCGTACACTCCCCCGCTCAATTCCCATTTCGGGTTCTCGGCGATCGAGGATCTGCTCGACGGTCTTAATTTGTTCCGGAGTCTCAACCTTCGGCACAACCAGACCCTCAAGACCTTGCCGCACGACAACGGCAAGATCGTCCCGGCTGCGTTCGTGGCCGACGGCATTGATACGCACGAACCTCGCGGGGGTACGAAGCTGCTTCTCGGTTTTGAGCCGCGCTGCCACTTGGTCCAGGCAGGCAGCGATCTGTTGGCGGGCGGCGTCCTTTTCAGCAGGGGCTACGCCGTCTTCAATATCCATCATGACCGCATCCACGGAGACCCCCAGTGATTTCTCGATCATTCGCTGGCGATTCCCGGGGACGAACATCCACGACCGCAATAAGCCATTCCTCTGATCCATCTGCGTCTCTCCGTTTATGACCTACGCATCCACCGCGATCTGTTCTTACCTGCTTCGCGCCGCGTGAGCATAGGCTTCTAATACGACTTCGGCATCTTCAGCACGTTTTGGCCGAGGAATGCCAGAATCAGGTTATTGCTTACCGGCGCCACAGTGAGAAGACGAGTCTCGCGAAACTTTCTTTCGACATCGTAGTCGCGAGCGAACCCGTAGCCGCCGTAGGTCGTCAGGCACACATTGGCCGCCTCCCAGGCAGCTTCTGATGCCAACAACTTAGCCATATTAGCTTCGGCCCCGCACTTTTCTTTTCGGTCAAACTTTGCGGCGGCATCAAAGCGCATCAGATTGGCGGCCTCCACATTCGCGTAAGCCTTCGCGATGGGAAACTGGACGCCCTGATTCGCGCCAATCGGCCTCCCGAATACCACGCGCTCGTTCGCATAGGACGACGCATGCTCGATGAACCAGTGGCCGTCCCCAATCGCCTCCGATGCAACCAAAATTCGCTCCGCATTCCACCCATCGATGATGTAGCGAAACCCTTTTCCTTCTTCGCCGATCAGGCTGGAGATGGGAATTTCCACGTCCTCAAAGAACATCGTGGTCGTGTGATGGTTGACCATCATTTCCAACGGTCGTATTTGCAGGCTCCCTTTGACTTCCCTCATGTCCACGATGAATACAGAGATCCCCTGGGTCTTATCCTGAACGTCGCTGTATGGAGTGGTGCGCGCCAACAGGAGCATCAGGTCAGACTGCCGCGCCCGCGAAATGAAGATCTTCTGCCCGTTGACAATGTACTTGTCGCCGTTGCGCACGGCCCGAGTCTCGATCTTCGTGGTCTCGGACCCGGCATTCGGCTCGGTGACGGCAAACGTCTGGAGACGGAGTTGCCCTTGTGCGATCCCAGGGAGGTAGCGTTTCTTCTGTTCCTCGCTTCCGTGGCGCAGCAAAGTGCCCATCGTGTACATCTGGGCGTGGCAGGCGCCGGAATTCCCTCCGGAGTGGTTGATCTCCTCAAGGATGACGCCCGCCTCGGTGATGCCGAGTCCTGAGCCTCCGTACTCTTCAGGAATCAGGGCTGCCAGGTACCCGCTCTCTGTGAGCGCATTCACAAAGCCCTGTGGGTAGTCTTCTTTCTTATCCCCTTCGCGCCAGTAGGTATCCGGAAAATCGCGGCAAAGCGCGCGCACGTTTTCCCGGATCGCCTGTAGATCCTCCGCCGTAGGTGCCATCTCGTGTCCTCCGTGTCCGCCCAGCAGGCTTGCGCGATCAGTCAAGCTACATGAGCTTGGCCGGGTTGTCCTTGAGCATCTGGTAGAAATAGTCTTTCGCGTTAAGCTGGCGAACTCGCTCAACGGTCAATACGCGGCCTACGAGAAGTCGTCGAGCCGCCTCAGCATCCGCAGCAAAATCGCACATGATCGTCTCCTTGTATGATCAGCCTTATGACTTTCCCCATGCTTCTACGAACCGGCGGGCATCTTCGATCACCGGCTCCGTTACAGGAACGTATGGAACGATTAGCCGATCAACTCCCGCTTCCACAAAGGGAATCAATCGTTCTTTGATTTCCTGAATGGAAGTCGCAGGAATCACCGGCAATTTGTCCATGTAAGCGTCCGTAATCTTCGTGCTCGCGGCTTTGAATCCGCCCGCCTTGAAAGCTTCTTGGACGGCGTTCACTTCCTCTTCAAATCCGGATGCCTTCAACATGTCTTTGTAGTGGTCGGCGATGTTGTAAAAGGTCAGGACCTGCCGAATGCGGGACCTGGCCATGGCCCGGTCGGGATGCATCGAGACACGAACCTTCGCGATGATCTCGATCTTGCTCGGATCGCGACCCGCTTCAAGAGCCCCAGCGCGGACGCGATCCGCTATCTGCCGAATCGTGGCCGGAGTGGCCATGTTAATGAAGACTCCGTCAGAAATCTGCCCGACCAACCGCGTCATCTGCGGTCCTAGCCCCGCGAGGTAAATGGGAAAAGTCGGGTGAGATGGCTTCCAGGAAAGCTGGAAGCGTTGTCCCGTCGAATACATCTCTCCCTGGTATTCCACCCGCTCGCCAGCGGCAGTCTTGCGAACGATGTCGATGTATTCCCGCGCACGGCGCAGCGGACGGTCGAATACGCCCCCGTGCCAAGCCGCAATTGTCTTGTTCGCGACTCCGAGACCCAGCAGAAGCCTGCCTCCCGATAGATCCTGCAGCGTGGCGGATTGAATTCCGAGCGTTACGGCGCTGCGACCGTAGATGTGATAGATCGCCGTCCCCAGTTTGAGCTTGCTGGTGCGCGCCGCAATCCCCGAGATCAGAACCAAAGGATCCGTGCTGTTGGATTCCCCTTTCCAGAAAGCGCCGAAACCAGCCTGCTCGATCAGGGGCGACAATTCCACGATGCCACGAACCGGATAATGTGCGGCGGAGTTCAGCTCGATGTCATAAATCACGGGCGCATCTCCCTTTCGAAACCATAGCAGGCCAGTTGACCCTACTCTCTCACTTCAAATGCGTGCCGGTCGGGTCAATCCTGCAGCAACCGCAACTCCTCGTCTGTGAGGAGCGGTATTGTCGCAATCTCTTTCGGGACCTCCAACGGGAATCCAGGGTTCTCCACCCAGTCCTGCAGATGAACCCGCGGATGCAACGACAGGAACGCCACCGCCCCTTTGGCAGCGGATTTGTGTTTGTTGGTCATATGCGATGAACGCGCCGACCGCCTGGTGCAGCCGAATTCAGCGTGAATGCACCCTTCAAGCAGGCCGGAGCGTACCAAGCGCGATCGCCGGTAGTCAAGGGCAATAGTGATCAAGATTATCGCTATGTGATAATCGTGACCAGGATCATTGTGTCCTGTATCGTAGCATGATACCCTTGGGCGGGAGCGAGCCGGTCTAACGTCGATGAACGGGGCCAGAAGACCTCGAGGTAACAATCTCCAAGAACGAGGATAGTCGTGAGCACCGCAAATCGGCTGCTGGCCATTCTAAGCCTTTTCACTCTCGAGAAGTCTGAATGGACGGTCGAAGAGGCCGCGCAAGAGATTGGCGTCTCCACAAGCACGGCCTACAGGTACTTCAGAGATTTGTCGAAGGTCGGCCTTTTGGATCCCTTTCAGAGCGGCAAGTACATTCTTGGTCCAGCGGTCATTGAGAACGATCGTAAAATTCGTCTCACGGACCCTTTAATTAAGGTTGGCCGGCCCGCCATGCAGCGCCTGATCGCTCGATCTGGGGGCGTGGGAGTCGCTCTTCTGTGCCGTATATATCGAAATTGCGTCATCTGCGTCCACCAAGAAATGGGAACTTTCCCAGAAAACACCGTCGGCTACGAGCGTGGCCGACCTATGCCCATGTTCCGCGGAGCCTCGTCAAAGGTCATTTTCGCCAACCTGCCAACGAGGACCGCACGATGGTTCTTCAACGAGTACGGAAAGGAGATTGCAGCAGCAGGGCTAGGCTCCGATTGGGAGACCATAAAAGTCAATCTCCGTCGAATTCGAAAGGCCGACGTTCACATTACGCGGGGAGAGGTCGACAAAGGCCATCTGGGCATTGCGGCACCGGTGTTTGGTCGAGACAGGATCGTAATCGGCAGCATCACGATGGCTATTTTGGAGGAGGATGCGACACCGGAGTTCATCGCCAATCTCTCTGCGCTCGTCCACGCAGCTGCACGCGAAATCGATGTGGGCCTGCAGGTTCGGCCTTCCAATGAAGACATGAAGGATCTCGACCAGCATCGCTCATCGGCGCCACACAAAGCGAGCCACGCCGTTGAGACAGGGACAGTATGACTTTCTCGAATTACCGGGCACGACTAAAAGAGATTTTTTTCGCTCGGCCGAATAAGGTCGCGTCCGCTTCCGGTCCCTTCCGGCATATTCATGCCCTGGACAAGAACGGCGGGGATTCGATTGAGCTTGCCCATAACGAGTCCAGCGGCTGCGGCAAGTTCGTCCGCCAAAGCAATCAGCGTCGCTTGGAGCAACCTTCCCTCCGCGTCGCGCTGCCCGCGATAATCCAACAGGGATCTTGTTCCCGCGACTCCCAGCGCGACATTGACGAGACCTTCGCGCCATGGACGGCCGAACGTGTCAGATATGATCACGCCCACGTGGACGCCGAAAGCTTGCGCAAGCCGCCTCTGAAGAGAACAGGCAGACCGATCTGGATCTTCGGGCAACAGCAGAGCAGTTTCCATCGGAGCATTTGAGATGTCCACTCCGGCATTAGCACAGACGAAGCCGTGCCGCGTCTTCGCGATAATCACACCGCGCTCCATCCGGACAATGCCGCTTGATTCCCTTAGGACGACCTCGATCAGTCTGGGATCCTTGTGGTATTCAGCGGCCCACCGCTCGGCCCGTTCAGAAGGCTTGATCGAATCGAGACGCACGGTTCTTCCTTCTGCTTTGGACACGATTTTCTGGGCGACTACGACGACATCTCCACTCGTGGGGACTAGTCGTTGGCGATGGGCCGCTTCAACCAGCAGTTGCGATAGGTCATCACCGACTAGAACCTCGGGCAGCCCTGTCAACGGAATAATCTGTACGGGGAGGGGCGATGGCTCGGGGAGCGTTTCAGTACCAGACATGTTGGGCAGGATCGGGCATCCGGCAGACTAGCATCCGCGATGGATGGGGCCAAGGGGAAAGGCGCGGTGCGGCGTCGTTTCGCGACGAGCGCAGCCAAATCTCTGCGGCGGCCGGATGCACGACAAGTGAGGGAGTGGAGCGATCGAAAGTCGGACTGATTTCCAATGAACAGCTTCGAGTCGAGTTTTTTGCCGAGGAAGGTTTCACGGAGGAGACATGGGCCAACACACGATTGCCATCGTAGGCGGGACGGGCGACCTAGGATTTGGCTTGGCCCTGCGATGGGCGCAAGCGGGCATAAACGTCGTTGTTGGCTCGCGCGATGAAGGCAGGGCAAAGAAAGCAGCCGCGGATATTCAGGAAAAACTGAACGCGCACACACCGGCTCAGTCTTCGCACTTCTCCATCGCCGGGCTCGACAACCCGCATGCCGCCGCACAAGCCTCCGTAGTCGTGTTGGCTGTTCCGGTTTCTGCCCAAGCGGACATCCTAAAAAGCATTCGAGGTTCGCTACGAAACGCTGTTTTGGTGGACGCGACTGTTCCCCTGGCTGCGGCACTGGGTGGTAAGCCGACGCGGATGCTGAGACTTTGGCAAGGATCCGCCGCCGCGCAGGCCCGCGAACTGGTTCCGGCGACGACTCCTGTGCTGGCCGCTTTTCATAATGTTTCGGCCGGCGTCTTGCAGGATCTTTCGCTGACGCCTGACTGCGACATTCTCGTTTGCGGAGACGACGAGGCCGCCAAACAAACCCTCTTCCCGCTGGTGAAACTGATCCCTGGCTTGCGCCCGGTTGACGCCGGCCCGCTGGAAATGTCCGGTATAGTTGAGGGCGTCACGGCCCTCTTGATCTCAATAAACCGCCGCTATCGCGTCCATCACAGCGGAATTCGTATTACTGGTTTGAAATCCTCGTCGTAACGGGAATGGTCGGGAGCTTACCCGACGGCGCCTAAGACGGTTGGTTGTCAAGACATCATTGTGCGCACGGCACCGTATCTGCTAGGATCGCGTTTCGTTATGCGGACGATAAGGCCGGCCGTCTGGAGGTGCCAGTGAGAAGCGATCGAGTTCCATCTTGCGGAGAACCCCCATGCATGTAGGAATCGCTACCGGATTTGCGAATCACTCCGAGCTCGACGACGCGCAGTTCGTCCGCGAAGAGCTCACGCAGCTCGAACTCGCCGCCGAGCTCGGCTTCGAATCGATATGGATCACCGAGCATCATTTCAGCAGCTACTCGATCAGTCCGAACCCACTCATGTACCTCAGCTACCTGGCGGGCCGACATCCTCGTGTCCGTCTCGGGACTCAGGTGCTCGTGGTCCCCTGGCACGACCCCGTGCGGATGGCCGAGGAAATTCTGCTGCTCGATCACGTCTCCGGCGGGCGGGCCCTGATCGGCTTCGGGCGCGGGCTTTCGCGTATCGAGTACGAAGGGATGCGCGTCGACCAGAGCGAAGCGCGCGAGCGCTTCGACGAAAGCGTAACGATGGTTCTGCGCTCCTTCGATACCGGCGTGATTGAGAGTGGCGGCCTGTTCAAGCAACCGCGGCGTGAGCTTCGTCCGCGGCCAATCCGGCCGCTCAGGGGGCGCGCGTTCTGCGCCGCCGGCTCGCCCGCTTCGATGGTCTCTGCAGCGAAGCTGGGCCTCGGCCGATTGTATCTGGGGCAGCCGATGGTGGCCGGGCACGTCCAATCCGATTCAGCTCTTAGCCGCGTTGTCGGAGATGAAGCCTCCGACGCGTGGCTCACAGCCTGGCGTGAGGCTCATCCGGACGAAGAGCCGGTGGCGCCGTTCGTCTCGAATATCGTGTTCGTCGACGAGAGCGGTGATCGTGCCCGGGAGCTCGCGCGCGTCTACACAGGTCGGACGTTCGCAGCGGCAGTGAAGAACTACGAAATGACCTCCGAGCATCATGGCACGATCAAGGGATATGAATCCTATAGCTCCCTGCGCATGACGCCGGAACAGGCCCAAGTGGCCATTGAGAACGCGCACAAAAGCTCAATTGCAGGCACACCGAACCAGGTGCTGGAGCAACTCGAAGAAGTCAAACAGAGGCGCCAACCCCAGGGCCTTATGCCGCACCTCTACACCGGCGGAATGCCGCACGAGGAATGCCTGCGGTCCGTTCGTCTGTTCGCAAAGAAGTGTCTCAACGAGATAAAGAGTTGGTCCGGCGCGACCTGCACGATCGACGGCCTCCCCGCCCGCGCGGCCTGACACATCACATGGGGCGGTGGACCGGGATCTCGATGCAAAACTCGTTCCTGACAGGCGTGCGGGAGTTGCAAGGCTCGCCCTGTGCTCGGCGACGCACTGTTTCCAGTCTCAGCGAGATGCTCACGAATATCGAAAGAAGGAAATACCACGCTTAACTCTGTTGGACGCAAAGTCGCGGACTGATCCAACCAAGAAACCTCCTGCCACAAGCGCGGACAGCAGGCAGATTGAAGTTCCGAGAGGATCCCACTGCTGCGGGAGTTGCACGGGGTTGCCAAACCGCAAATACGCAAACGCGAGAGCTGCACCAGCACCCACGATCACGGGTGCGGACATTTTGTTAAGAATACGGTTCCACATACGGAGTACTCCGCCGACTCGCGATTCTACGACTGACCAATCGGCGACCGCAGCATAGGCGAGGATGTTGCCCACGAACGCGATTTGCATCGTCAGCGTGATTGCCAAATGAAACAGGCAGGCGACAGCGCAGACGATGCGTAAGGCGCGACGCCGGACGACCGTCAGCAGAAACGACGCCTCGATCGAAACGGTGCCGTAGTCACAAAGTTTCCAGAAAACTCCCGACCGAATCCGCAGCATTTGTTCGGCGAACCAGTTGGCATGGCCGCTCACGAAGACGTTAGAAAGGATATGCGCCCTGACCGCGTGGGCATGCGGATCGAGCCACCCACTGGTAACCTTTGGCAGAGCTGCGGTCATCATTGCCATTCCCACAATCAACGCCAAGAGGGCAAGAGGCCAGTCGGCGCTCCTTTCTTCCTCTTCAAAGCGGCCACCGCGACGTCGGGAATCCAGCGAATAGGTATCGCCCCATCCGGCAAACTGCATGAGGATGGGCACGAAAACCAGCGTGATGTCGCGGTGCACGATCTTCCCCAAGGAGTATCCCCAGGCGTCGCATGAAAAAAGCAGCAGTGCGAAACTGATCGAGGCAACTCTTGTTCGGTAGCCGAACAGCATACAGACCGCAGCTAAGATCGCTAGGCCGTTGACTAGGGGGAAAAAATAGGCGCCGGGAAAACCGGCAAAGAACATAGTCAGACCGATCGGAGGATCGAAGAATGAGTTCGGGAAAGTTGAGACCCACAAGTGCTTGGGGAGATACGTAAGCACATAGGTCGAAAACAAGAGGCGATAGATGCCGAGCCCCGCCTTGGGAGCTCGGTACTCCTCGAAAATGAAATGATCGAGGCCCCGCAGATTCGCTGTCACTGAAATCGCACCTCGCGTTTCCCTATGGGCCTATCGGCCGCTTCAGGCGAGGTTTGGTTCGCGCTGAAAATGATTTCATACCAAACAAACGTGACGGCCTCGACCTTGCGCGAGGGGTACAGGGTTTCCATTCGCGTCTTTAGCCACTCTTTTGTTTCCGGATCAAGCTCTTGTTGTGCCTGTCGCGCGCGAGCGAAGGCTAGGCCTGGAAAGAGTCGCGCTTCGAACGCAGGGGGCTGCCATTCGGCTCCGCTAGCAGGCGGCAGGCTAAACATGTGAAACATGATAGACATGCGATACGAGTCTGGGGCTTGGGCTAGCAGATCGTTGGCAGAAAGCCATTCCACGCGACCATCCCTGAAGTCGACTTTGCATTTCACATTGGTCAATCGGACAGTACCGTCTCGATCTGTCATCGTGCCCGAGAAACCCGGCATCATGAAAGCCGGATATGGCTCGCCAAACCTCGACGCAACTAGGTACTGCACAGGCTGCAAGAGAATTACGACAGCGAAGAGAAGCCTGATCTTGGCCCTCTTGCGCTCAGCGTTCGGATCTACGGTAGCGGTGGGTGAAATCATCTCTGTCTAGCTGACGGGTGTGAGAATCACGATCTTCTCTTGCCTAATCTCGCTTCCGAACGCCGCCGCGAGCATCTGATCAGCGGTTCGGAGAGGAATATTTTGCTTTCAGCACGGCGTCATGCGTCCCCTGGAGCAAACGGGAGATCGAGCTCCGAGGAATGCTCTTCAACAGAGGGTTAACGAGCCATGCGATTATTGGCGGCACCGTTCTGCTTAGTGCGACCACCTCAATTTGGACGTACACGCCATCACGATCTTCCTCAATGCGCCAATAGCTGTTCAGGCGCCACAGATAGCCGTGGTCCTTTCCCACCGGGTATTCCCGCTCGTCCGGCTTGCCTGGATTTTCCACCTCGGCGATTCGAGTGGAACGGGATGCGCTCTGTGATTGCGCACCACCGAATTGCATATAGTTCACGTCGAAATCTGTGTTCAGCGCGACGGTGACGATCGACTGTTTGTAAAATTGAAGATGAACCGCGAACTCGTTCCCGTTGTGTTGGAGCAGCCTTGACTCTCGGACATCAGGCTTATAAATGTCCTGGTAACGGTCGTAGTCGCGAAGTACGGCAAGCGTTTCGGCCAGCGTGACGCCAGGTATGAAAGTCAATCCGACCCAGTGATGAATCAGTCCGCCGGGAATGGGAATCACGTGTCCGCCCTCGAGCGTACGCAGCTGTTCGAGGTACATGGTGCCGCCACGTACCTGACGCTGCACGCTTAGCCGCCGCGCGTCAGGCAGCCGGCCAATGACAAGAAAGCGACCATCTTGTATCTCCTGGTTTGTTTGCGCCTCTGTGGCCCGAACATATCGATCGAAGGCCGCGACGGTCTCCTGTTGCAAGTCCGAGGGCCACGCAGTTGGCGAGCACCATTCGGCAAAGAACCACAGCGCGAGAAATATCGTGCAGACGCGCCACCACCGTCTCAAGTTGGCGCGCGTGAAAGGAATTATCCACGGACGCATGTCGTCAGAGGAGAGAGCCCCGCGGGGCGGGTCGACAGTCAATTGTCCCGTGGTGTTTCATGCCGGAGTGGTTCGCAACGGGTATCCTACGCTTGTGGCAATGCGGCCCTGTCCGAGGCCTCTGCACTTCGAACGCCGCTCGCTTTCGCTACCTCGGGCGGGCCGATCCACGCCTCCGGATCTTCGAACAGCTGCTGGCCGAGCGCCAACGTTTTGATTACGTAGAAGCCGTCATTCACGCGCTCATCCAGAGTCCAGCGCACGTCGAGAACATCGCACACATCCAGGCGGCCGTCCTTGTCGACGACCACCGTCTTTCGGACTTCGCCCATGACCGCAAAAATGCTGCAGGTGCCGTACTCATACAGATGATGAAACGCGTTGCTGCCAGAAATGGAACCGAGATTGGCGGCAAACAGGCTTGCGAACATCGGATCCGGATCGATCATCGCCGCCGGCAGGAGATTAAACCCATCCAGCCAGCGGCCGGCGCCAACGACCAACCGGAGAATCGGCCCCGGCAGCCGCATCAGAAAACGCACCTCACGGTCGATCGGCGACTCGCGGTCCGTACGCCCCTCGAGAACCGCGTCCGTAACGCGCTTCACGCAGTCCTCAAATGGTTCGCTCTCCGGAAACGGCAACTTGATGGTGACGAATGGTGCGCCGTCCGCGAGCAGCTTCTTGGCCACGAAGGAAATCCACACGCCTTTGCGTTGGTAAATCCGCCCGCCGGATACAAAACGATTGACTCCCGGACGTTCGTGCAAGAGTTTCGCGCACACGTAGAGACCCAAATGGAAGAGCGTGGCGTAGTCTCTCCTTGGGCGATTCCGGTTGTATTCGCGAATCCACGCGGACGCCTTCGAGACTCTCACCTGCATTTCGTGATACGCGACAGACTCATTCCGCCCGGGCATCACGTACGGCATCATGCGCCGTACGTCGCTGAGGTCGGTTACCAGCTCCCCATCAGATCGGCGGAACAGCGGCATCTTCAACCCCCCGACCGTGCCGCGTCCGCCCGGCGCGACTCGAACGAAGAGTTTGTAGAGAGGTAGTGCGGGTCGATTCTCGCCAGTTCTTCCGCTAGCGCATTCGTGGCCACTTCGATTTGCGCTTCCGTGTGACGGGCCGTTACGAAGAAACGCAGTCGCGTCAAGTGCTCTTTGACCGCTGGATGGAGGATGGGTTGCACGTTGATCCCGCGCCCCGCAAGCGCCTTGCTCAAGCCCAGGCAGTCCCATGAGTTGCCGAGGATGCAGGGAACAATGGCCGTTCCTTGACTTAGCCCTGTGTTGATTCCTCGTCTACGGCAGAGGCGGAGGAAGGTTTGACTCCGCTCGCGCAGAGTCGCGACCATTCCCGGAGCTGCACGCAGTTTGCGCAGCGCTGCTAGCGCTGCTGCTGCATTCGCGGGCGATATGCCAACGCTGTAAACGAATCCCGGATTGCTGTATTTCAAGTACCTGACCAGCCGCTTGGAACCCGCAATGTATCCTCCGCATGAGGCCAGTGATTTGGAAAGAGTGCCCATCCACAGGTCGGCGTCGTCCCGGCTGACGCTGCTGTGCTCGGCGATACCGCGGCCGGTCTGACCGAGCACGCCAAGCGAATGCGCCTCATCAACCAGCAACAGGGCTTTGTATCGGCGCTTGATCTCCGCGATTTGGCCCAGCGGCGCGATGTCGCCATCCATGCTGTAGACGCCTTCGACAGCGATCAGAACGCGGCGGGCAGCGTCGCGACTGCGACGCAGAATCCGGTCGAGCGCGTCCGCATCATTGTGAGGGAACGAACGCCTCTTGGCGCCCGACAGCCGGATGCCCGCCAGTATCGAATCGTGGACCAGCCTGTCATGGATTACGAGGTCCCGAGGCCCGAACAGATTTCCGATCACGTTCACGTTGGTCGCATGGCCGCTTACCATGACGATGGCGTCCTCGCACCCGAGGAACTCTGCAATTTCCCGCTCGAGCTCGCGGTGCAGCGGCTTCTCGCCGGAAACGAGCCGGCTGGCGCTAACAGAAGTGCCGTAGCGGCTCAAGGCTTCGATGGCAGCGGCCGTTACGTCAGGATCCCCTGAGAGCCCGAGATAGTTGTAGGAGGAGAAGTTCAGATACTCGCGGCCAGCGATCAACGATTTTTCGTTGGTTACGCCCTCATGGACGGAAAAGTATGTACTCTCGAAGCCCTTTCTGCGCAGTTCCTGCAAGCGCTCTTCTAGCGCCTCTACTTCCGGGAATTCATCGATACGCCAATTGCGTTCCTCGGCTGACGGCGGGGCGGAGACTGGAGTTCCGATGTCGCCGTTGCCGGAGGGGGCGGCACAGGTCTCTTGCCGGTGGTCGTCCTCTGACTCAATGGAGACATCTGCGTTGATTCGTTGTGCGATGGGTTCGTTCATGCCACGTGGCCAGCCTCTCTTAGCCAGGCGATTGTGGGCGTCAGCGTGTCGCGCGCATTGCGGAATCTGACGCCCAGTTCCCTTTGGGCCTTCGAACTGTCAACGAACCAGTAACGGGTCGCGTACGGAATTACGCGCGGATTGTAAGGCAATGAGAATCCGAGGCTCGTGGCTGTTTTCGTCACAACGCGAATCAGACGTTTCGGCAGCGTTACGATCTTCGACCGGCGGCCAAGCAGCTCGAGGCAAAGGCTGGCCAATTGTCGGATCGTCAAATTTTCCCCTCCAAGAATGTACCTTTCGCCCGGCTGCCCCTTGGTGAGAGCGGCGACTATCCCGGCCGCCACATCCTCGAGATGGGCGATACTCGTGCCGCCGGCACACACGAGAACCGGATTCGACCGAGCAAAGTCGGCTAGATTGCCCGCTGTGACAAGGCTGGTGTCAGCCGGCCCATAGACCTCGGCGGGATTAACCACAACTACATGCAACCCCTCGGCAGCCGCTCGCCGGCATAGCAATTCCGCATTGCGCTTCGCCAGCGCGTACTTGAGTTGCCCGTCCTTCAGAGTGAATTCCGATGCTTCATTGAAAACCTCAGGCTTGTCGGAACCGTTGACAGCAGTCACGCTCGAAACAAAGATGACGCGGTGAGCCGACAAAGCAAGCGCTGCTTTCAGAACATTCCACGTTCCGCCTTCGACAACCTGCTTGAGAGCGGGTGAGTCGATTTCATCCCATGAGGAAAGACCGGCCAGGTGGATTGTGGCCTCACAGCCCTCCATGCCGCGCCGGACAGACTCAAAATCGCGAACGTCTCCCTGCACCCGCTCTATCGGTAGAGTGTCGATCCGCTCCGTACGGCTGCTAGGACGAAGCAAGCACCGAACTTCGTGGCCAATGCCGATAAGGTTGCGAACGACTGCGGAGCCAATGAAACCATTGCCTCCGGTGACAAATGTCTTCAACTGTGCCCAGCCTAACGTCCTGAATTGGTGGCGTCGGCCCGATTCGTGAGACTTGACGCCCTAGCAGTGGGAGGCACTTTAGCACAGGTTTCGATTGCGCCGCACGTACGTTAAGTGAGGGGAAACTTGTCGCGAGTTTCGCGCGGCGTACCCGCCATACGCAGCGGCTAGTCGCCGTCCGGCAACGGCAACAAGGACCGACGCTGACGCGCACCCGGCCGCGCGCGCTCCCACCAACGTTGCGTCAGGGACATCGAACTAACGTACAAAAGCCCCCAGATAAGCAGCACCAGGAAGGGCACGGGCTTGTAAATCCGATTCTCGATTGAATAGAGAATCGTAATGGCGAAGTAAATTGCGAACGCAATCTCCAGATAAGGGGTCCACCCGGCCCGGTTGTGGTATTTCTTGGCATGCCACGATCGAGAGCGGCCATCAATATTGAACTTGGACGTCCGCACAAAATCCGATTTGACGCCGCAAAGGGCTTCGAGCACGCCCTTCCCCACACGTAAGGATATTGCGAAGACGACCGCGAGGACGAGTGGCAGGTAGAGGATCGAGCGCTTCCACGTCAGGGGATAAACCACGCGCTGCGAAGCCAGGAAGAAAGCTATGACCGAGCAAGTCGACAAGACAGAAGCGCCGACCGACAGAAATTGGAGCGACCCATGGTTGAAGCCCAGCATCTGCGAAGGCAGGAACAGAGCCGAAAGAAGGATCATTAGGGGACAGCCGATGGCGGCTGTTAACTGAGCAAATGCCTCGGCCTTAACGCGCGCGCGTTCTTTTGAACGGAGTATCGTTAGCAGGAGCTTCTTACATACCTGCGTCCCCCCTTTGGCCCAGCGGGCCTGCTGCTCCTTGAACGCATTCATGTCGACCGGAATTTCCGAGGGACATTCGATGTCGAGCAAGTAGAAGAACCTCCAGCCGCGAAGCTGCGCGCGAAAGGAGAGGTCAATATCCTCGGTCAAGGTATCGGATTCCCAGCCGCCAGCATCATGAATGGCGGCGCTTCGCCAGACGCCTGCAGTGCCCGTGAAATGGAAGAAGACTCCGCTGCGTGAGCGCGAGAGGTGCTCCATCCCGAAGTAGCTGTCGAGGATCATGGCCTGGAGCTTGGTCAACAGGGAGTAGGGGCGGTTCAAATGGGTCCACCGCGTCTGGACCATGCCGATGCGCGGATCGGCAAAGTAAGGCACAGTCCGCCGTAAGAAATCGGGGGGCGGCACGAAGTCGGCATCGAACAGAGCCACCAATTCACCGGTCGCGGTCTCGAGTCCGGCCGCCAGCGCGCCGGCCTTGAAACCGATTCGATTGGTCCGATGCAAATGGCGGACTGGCAAACCCAGCGACCTGTGCCGCTCGACACACGCATGTGCTATTTCCTGAGTCTCATCCGTCGAATCATCCAGCACCTGTATGTCCAACAGTTCGCGCGGGTAGTCGATTCGCGCCACAGCATCCAGCAGACGCTCGACCACGTACTGCTCGTTATAAATCGGAAGCTGTATCGTGACCTTGGGCCACTCAGCGGGATCGGGCGGCCTGTGGGGTATATTGCCGCGGTGTCTGACGTACGCGTAAATCAGCCAGCCGCGGTGCAGCCCATAAAGAGTCAGGATCACCATCACGATCAAATACAGGACGATGATGACCCAATTGAACAAATGTAAATGATAGAGTCTGCGAAAGAGATCAGGTACTTTGGACCAATATTGCAGATATTCGAATGGCACGGATGTTGCGCACAGGCCCAGGAGACATTTCGCAGAAATCGATTCAGCCATTCCCCCTCCCAGGGGACCTCATGCTGCGAAGGATCAAATCGTAAACGGTTCCAGGCCCAGCGATAACCCGGGCTGCCAGTTGCTCCAAGCTGCTACTGCACGCATGAGTTGAGGCCGAGTCATCGGCAAAGCCTTCAAAGGCGACGGCAACAAGAAAAACTGTATCATAGCCTCCTAGAATCCCGCGCAAGGAGAGATGCCTCAGAACTGCCTACTCGATAACGGACGGGACCGTCAATAAGCGGCGGCTCAGGTTGCTGAAAGGGCACTTTCACTTGTGCTGGCTCGCAGTCTCCACGGCCCCGATCCCATGTCAATCATCTGCTCGTAGAGCGCCTCGTATCTTTGGACCACCTTCTTGAGATCGTGAATCTGAATCATTTCCAGGCTTTCCTTAGCCATTCGACTTCTCAACTCTTCATCGGAGAGGATTCGTGCGGCGGCTAGGGCCAATTCTCGGGCATCGTCTTGCGGAAACAGGAATCCATTCTCACCGTTATGCACGAGTTCCGGAAGAGCTATGGCATCAGCCGCGATCACCGGCAAGCCGGACGCCATGGCTTCCATGGTTGCACTACTTTGCAACTCGGCCACGCCCGGCATCACGAAAGCATCCGCGAGGCAGTATAACTTGGGCAAGTCATCGTCCGGTAGGAATCCCAAAAAGCTCACTCGATCCTTCATTCCGAGTTCGCAAGCCAAGGCCTCAAGACGCGCGCGCAACTTGCCCTTTCCCGCTACCACGAGATGAGCGTCCACGCGCTTCATAATGTCCGGCATGGCTCGAATGGCAACCTCAACTCTCTTTTCCTCATCGAGCCTCCCGACACACAAAAGGATTTGTCGATTAGGGATTGCGTATTTCTTCCTTATTTCTGAGGCATCGGCACCCGGATGGAAGCGGCAGAGATCGACACCGCTGGATATGGCAATCACATCATTGGCCAATCCGGGCTGCTTGCTCAGTCTTGCCGCCGTCGCCGTGGGGGCGGTGACGAAGTACATGTGTTTATAGATTTTGACGAATCGCGCCCAGAGAAATCGCTCTACTTGGAATTCTGCCTTGGCAGACAGATGCAAGTGATGGACGACGTTCTCAGGCAGGAAATGATTCGTGCCCATGATCGGAATCCCCATTTCCATGGCGGCTGCAAGAACAGCCTTGGCCAAGAAAAAATGATCTTGGAGATGGATTACGTTGGGCCTGTTCTCACGGAGAAATTTCCGGATCGATCGTTTGGCGAAAAAAGGCGGAGAAAAACGACGATCCGGATAGAGAACGAGCGGTACCGAGCCGAACCCAAGGACTCTCACTCCCTCGTGCATGGTGATTTGATTGCGCCGGCCTTGGGAAGGACAAATGACGGAAACTTCGTGGCCTCGCTCGACCAAATGTGTCGCCAGCCGTTGCGAAAAATAGGCCAACCCATTCACATCTGGATGATACGAATCCGATGCAAAGAGTATCTTC
>Ga0187782_10000464_pt1 | contig 27248 bp, 28 predicted proteins | sample 0715_SJ02_MP15_2_FD_132454 | JGI IMG/M metagenome (GOLD analysis project Ga0187782, IMG submission 132454) | Tropical peat soil microbial communities from peatlands in Department of Meta, Colombia - 0715_SJ02_MP15_20_MG | ecosystem: Environmental > Terrestrial > Soil > Wetlands > Peat | place... | reverse complement strand
GCTCCAGGCGGCCAGCGAGTTCCGGGCAGCGCGGCGTGTCTTTCAGCGCGTCGGCTTCTCCGTGGTGCGGGAAGGACCGTACCACGTACCGGGACGGGCGCTCCACGGCGAAACGTGGGAGTTACGGCTTTGAGGGGCGGCGCTTGACACTTCGGTGCCGCCCGTGCTAGTAGTGGATTCAATGACGATGAGGAACCCCGCGCACATGCTGTACGTTCCCCGGCGATGTATCTGTCCCAAGCGGAGGCCAAGCTAGCCTCCGGCCGGGAACGGTGTCCCCCTAACGTCTTTCACTCTCCCGCCGAAGGCCCCGGACGGCTTGGCTTTCCGCCCCGCGAGGGGGATTGTGCCCGCGCGCCCTGGCGCGTGATGCACCACATCACGGAGAGGGAGGAAAGACGATGCCCGCTTCCTACGCGCACCCCGAGGTGCTGGTCGAAACGGAATGGCTCGGTGATCATCTCAAGGACCCCAAGGTTCGGGTGGTGGAGGTTTCGGAGGATCTGACCCTGTACGATCAGGGCCACATTCCAGGCGCCGTGCACGTCGACTGGAAGACGCAGCTGCAAGACACGGTTACGCGCGATTGGATCGGCAAGGCGCAACTCGAGAGCCTGCTCGGCAGCCACGGCATCGACAACGAGACGACGACCGTCCTCTACGGCGACAAGAACAACTGGTTCGCGACCTACACGTTCTGGTTGTTCTCGATCTACGGGGTGCGGGGCATGCGCATTCTGAACGGAGGGCGGATGAAGTGGATCGCGGAAGGCCGCCCGATCGTGAAGGACGTGCCGACGTATCCCGCCGTGACGTTCCGGGCTTCGGCTCCCGACTTCAGCATTCGTGCGCTCCGGGACCAGGTGCTGGAGAAGGTTCGAAAATCCGCGGCGGCACTCGTGGACGTTCGAAGCCCGCAGGAGTTCACCGGCGAGCTGATCGCAATGCCGGCGTATCCGCAGGAAGGCGCGCAGCGCGGGGGACACATCCCAGGAGCGCAGAACATCCCGTGGGGGCAGAACGTCCGTGAGGACGGCACCTTCAAGTCGCCCGAGGAGCTCCACGCATTGTACGAGGCCAAGGGGATCACTCCGGACAGGGAGGTTGTCGCCTACTGCCGGATCGGCGAGCGATCATCGCTGACGTGGTTCACGCTCAAGCTGCTCCTCGGCTACCCGAACGTCCGCAACTACGACGGCTCTTGGACCGAGTGGGGGAGCCTGGTTGGCGCTCCGATCGAAAAGCCCTGAGGCGGTTCAGAGCGGCCGCACGGCCTGAAAACGCCTGGGAAGAAGCCGATCCGACGTTTTGCGATCAAGAGCATTGTTTGACGATTGTCGGCCCGTCGTGCTAAGATGGCTCTGCCATGACAGGAGCCTCCCGTCCCCGGGACGCGGAGGCTCCTGCGTTGTCGATCCCGGCGCGCCGTGACAGGCGCGTCCACGGGGATCGCCGGGCGATGGGAGGCGCAAGATGTCGCGGCCGGCCGGAGGTCAGTCACTCGAGGACGTCGGGTTCGTCAAAGAGATCCCTCCAAAGGATGCTCAGTTCTCGGACTGGTACACGGCCGTCGTGCTCAAGGCCGAACTCGCGGACTACTCGCCGGTGCGCGGCTGCATCGTCGTCCGGCCGTACGGGTACACGATCTGGGAGCTGATGCAGCAGGGGCTCGACCGCCGCTTCAAGGCAACGGGCCATACGAACGCCTACTTCCCGCTTTTCATTCCGCAGGGATTCTTCGCGCGCGAGGCGGAGCACGTCGAAGGGTTTGCGCCGGAGATCGCGTGGGTGACGCGCGGTGGCGGCGACGAACTTGCCGAGCCGCTCGGGGTGCGTCCGACTTCCGAAACGATCGTCGGCCACATGTATGCCCGTTGGATTCGGTCGTATCGTGATCTGCCCGTATTGATCAACCTGTGGAACAATGTGGTCCGGTGGGAGAAGGCGACCCGGCCGTTCCTGCGGACCATGGAGTTTCTCTGGCAGGAGGGACACACGGCGCACCGGACTGCCGAGGAGGCGGAGGCGGAGGCGCGCCAGATGCTCGAGGTGTACCGGGATTTCGTGGAGACCGACCTCGCGATTCCGGTGCTGCCCGGTCGGAAGCCCGACAGCGAGAAGTTCCCCGGCGCGGTGCACTCGTACACCATCGAGGCGCTGATGCCCGACGGGCAGGCCCTTCAGTCCGGGACTTCGCACTACCTCGGCCAGAATTTCGCGCGAGCGTTCGACATCAAGTTCCTCGACAGCGACAATAGAGAGAAGCACGCGTATACGACGTCCTGGGGCGCGAGTTGGCGCCTGCTCGGCGGCTTGATCATGGTCCATGGCGACGATCGCGGGCTGACGCTGCCCCCGCGCGTTGCGCCGTTCCAGGTCGTGATCGTGCCGATCCTGAGCGGAAAGGATCGGGACGCGGTGCTGCTCGGGGCGCGCGACCTTGCGGTGCGCCTCGGAGCCGCGGATGTCCGGGTGCGTCTGGACGAGCGGACGGAGGTCACGCCGGGGTACAAGTTCAACGACTGGGAGATGCGCGGCGTGCCGCTCCGATTGGAGCTCGGTCCGCGCGATCTCGCCCGGCGCCAGGCGGTGCTCGTGCCGCGCGCCGGCGAGGCCAAGCGGGCCGTGCCGCTCGACGGCATCGAATCCGCCGTGATCGACGCGCTGGCCGCGTACGGCGCCGAGTTGTTCGGCAGGGCCCGGGCCTATCTCGATGCCCACATCGTCTCGGCGGCCACCAAGGAGGAACTGGTCGAGGCGATCGCCGAGCGGCGTGGCTTCGTGCGCGTCCAGTCGTGTGAGGCGGAGGTGTGCGAGGGAGCGTTGCGCCAGGTGAGCGGCGCGTCACCGCGCGTGGTCGTGGACGAACCCGCGGACGGTCCATGCCTCGCGTGCGGCGCGCCGGCGACGCAGGTCGTGTACTACGCGCGCGCGTACTGACTCGAGAAGGCCGTGAAGGGGGACCTGGCATCGTGGCGACGGCGAATGCGCAGGTCGCCTGTGCTGTGGAGCGTGGCGGTCGGCGCGGTGATGGGGTTGCTGGTGGTCGCCGTGTGGACGGGCGTGGAGTGGGCCCTGCACGCCACCAGGCCGTCGGGCGCTCCGCCGGCGTCGTCGCTTCTCGGGAGGCGCGCGCCCGACCTTGCGCTGCAACGGCTCGACGGCGGAGGCGTGCTTGACCTGCGCAGCTTCCACGGCCGGCCGCTCGTGATCAACTTTTGGGCGTCGTGGTGCGGCCCGTGCCGCGAGGAGACGCCGCTTCTCGCGCGCATGTCCCAGATCTACGGACCCCGCGGCATCGCGTTCGTGGGTGTGGACGCCGAGGACGAGCCCAACGCCGCGCGTGGCTTTGCCCTCCGCTATCACGTGGACTACCCGCTGGCCATCGCTCCCGATGACCGCCCGCTGCGCCTGTACGGGATCATCGGGTTGCCGACCACGGTGTTCGTCGGCCCCGACGGCATCGTGCGCGCCGCGGACGTGGGCGGATTTATCGGACCGGAGGGCGAGCGCGCTCTCGCCGTCCGTCTGGATCGGCTTCTGCAGGCGCCTCGGTAGGCATCTCGCGCGGCGGTGCGCAGGGAAATCCTGGGCCGTCGTATAAGCACACGACCAGGGCATCTTGCGCTGCGCCGGCCGCGCGCGCCAATCCTCTTTTCGCAGTGTTCGGGGGGGTGAGATATGTCTGCCCGTACGCTCCTTGCCGGGGCGTTCGTGTTCACGTGCCTCGGGCTCACGGCCTGTACGGGACGGCAGATCCTTTCGATGCGGTCGCACCCCGAGCAGCCATCGGCGAGCGTGCCCGCGCCGGCGCCGTCCGCGCCGTTCACCGGACCGGCGCTTGCGGCCACCACGGACTATCCGAAGAACCCCAACGCGCCAAGGCCGGAACCTCCGGCCGACTACGCGAACTTGAAGGACCCGCTGTCGGCCACGTCGGGCAATCTGGCCGGCGGCAAGCAACTGTTCGATGCGAACTGCGCGCCGTGTCACGGAACAGACGGTGCGGGTGATGGTCCTGCCGCCTCCGCCCTCAATCCAAGACCCGCCGACTTCAGGACGGCGATCCACGCGAAGTTGCCTGATGGATACTACTTCTGGCGGGTCACGAGGGGCGGTAGCGTGGCGCCGTTCAGCGCCGCTGGATCCGCGATGCCGCCGTGGGAGGGATCGCTGACACCCCAGCAGCGTTGGCTTGTGATTCTGTACGTGAAGAGTTTTTCCGCGCCCGCCAAGTGACCGGACAGGAGGCTTCTCCGCGCCGCGCGGATAGCTCGCAGTCTCCGGTGGAGCGCGTGCGGGCGGCGTTGGCGGAGCGTCGTCTCTCACCCGAGATCCTCGAATATCCCGCAAGCACTCGCACCGCCCACGAGGCCGCGCGTGCCGTGGGGACCTCCGTGGCGCAGATTGTCAAGTCCCTCGTATTTCTCGCCGACGAGCGGCCCGTTCTCGTGCTGGCGTCCGGCGCGAACCGCGTGGATGTGGCCAAGCTCGGTCGTCTCGCGGGCGCATCCCGCGTGGAGAAGGCGACCGCCGGGATCACGCGCGATGCCACAGGGTTCAGCATCGGGGGAGTGCCGCCGCTCGGGCACAGCGCGCGACTTCCGGTTTATATCGACCGGGCGCTGCTGTCCCACCCGGTTGTGTACGCGGCCGCCGGCACTCCGCACGCCGTCTTTGCGATCACTCCGGACGACCTGCTTCGGGTCACCTCCGGGACGGTCGGCGATCTGGCCGAGGACTCCTAGGGCGATTTTCCCGCACCGGTAGCGCGATACCGCCGGCGCCGGGCGTCGATTGCGCCGCTTCGCACCCCATGCTATCATTAGCGGGAAAACCGCATAGAGTTGAAAGCCTTCGGGGCAGGGTGAGCCGGCGACAAGCCGGCAATTCCCGATCGGCGGTACAGCCCGCGAGCGGGTTCACGGTCACGGGACCCGCAGGATCTGGTGCAAGTCCAGAGCCGACGGTACAGTCCGGATGGAGAAGGCGCACGCGGAAGCGCGCTATTTTCGCCCCGAGGTAGAGATACGCCCCGGGGTGTTTCGTTTTGACGGTGAACGGGAGCAACAACGACGAGCGATACATGCAGGAAGCGCTGCGCCTGGCCCGGCGTGGCGCGGGGGCGACCAGCCCCAACCCGATGGTCGGCGCCGTCGTCGTGGACGGCGACGAGATCGTGGGACGCGGCTACCATGCTCGCGTCGGCGCGCCGCATGCCGAGGTGTTCGCGCTGCGGGAGGCGGGGTTGCGCGCCAGGGGCGCCACCCTGTACGTCACGCTCGAGCCGTGCGTCCACTGGGGCCGTACACCTCCGTGCACGGAGGCGATCATCAACGCCGGAATCGGATGCGTCGTCGCCGCAATGCCCGATCCCGATCATCGGATGGACGGTCGGGGACTGCACAGGCTGGCCGAGGCAGGGCTCATGACCCGCGTCGGCGTCGGGGAGAGCGAGGCCCGGCGCCTCAACGAGGCGTACGTGAAGCATCGAACCACCGGGTTGCCGTTCGTGACGGCGAAGTGGGCGATGACGCTCGACGGCCGGATCGCGACCCGATCCGGCGAGTCCCGCTGGATTTCCGGGGAGGCATCGCGGGCGCTCGTGCACGAGTTGCGGGCCGCGTCCGACGCGATTCTCGTCGGTATCGGCACCGTGCTCCGCGACAACCCAGCCTTGACTGCCCGTACGCCGGCGGCCTCGCACAATCCGCAACGCATCGTGCTCGATAGCGCACTCCGCGTTCCTCTCGATGCCCGCGTACTGGCGCGCGACGGCACGCCGGTGGTGGTGGCGACAACCGAACGGGCGCGCCCGGAGACGAGAAGGGCGCTCGAAGCGATGGGCGTCGACGTGGTGCTCGCCGGGGGATCGGACGGGCGCGTGGATCTTGCGGCGCTCCTGCGAACGCTGGGGCGCCGGGGGGTGGTGAGCCTCCTTGTCGAGGGGGGCAGTACCGTGCTCGGCACATTTGCGGACGCCGGGCTCATCGACAAAGTCGTTGCGTTTGTCGCGCCCACGTTGGTCGGCGGCCCGGCGCCCGGACCGGTCGGCGGGGAGGGCGTCGGTGCGCTGGCACAGGCTCGGCATCTTGCGCGGACCGAGGTGCGTCGCATCGGCGACGACGTCATGATCGAAGGGTACATGGAGCCCGTGGCGCCGCATGGTCGAGGCCCTCGGGAGCCCGCCTGAGCATGTTCACCGGGATCATCGAGACGGCGGGAACCGTTCGGGCGCTCGTCCAAGGGGACGGCGGTCTCCGGTTGGTCATCCAAGCGGGTGGTTTCCTGGACGGCGCGCGGATCGGCGACAGCATCGCCGTCAACGGTGTCTGCGTCACGATCACCAAGGCCGACGGGACGCTGTTCGAGGCGGACCTCGGCGCGGAAACGCTGCGGCGCACGACGCTCGGACAACTGCAGCCTGGCGTTCGGGTCAACCTGGAACGTCCCCTTGCGATCGGCGACCGGCTGGGAGGCCATCTGGTCCAGGGGCACGTCGACGGGGTCGGCCGCGTGCTCGAGCGCCGGCAGGACGGGCAGGGATGGTGGGTCGAGATCGCGATCCCGCGTGCCCTCGCCCGGTACGTCGTCGAGAAAGGCTCGATCGCGGTCGACGGCGTGAGCCTCACCGTGGCGTCCGTGACTGGGGACCGGTTCGGCGTCTCGCTGATCCCGCACACGTGCGCCGTGACCACGTTGGGGGGCGTGCAGGTAGGGGCGTACGTCAATCTCGAGGTGGACATCCTGGCGAAGTACGTCGAGCGGCTCGCCGGCGCGTATGCGGGAACCGGCGACGGCGGGTTGCGGGGTGGCGATTCTGTAGAGGAGCGCGGAGCATGATTGCGAACCGATCGCAGGCGTCCGGCGTGTTTGCGACCATCGAGGAGGCGGTCTCCAGAGTTCGCGACGGCAGTTTCGTCATCATCGTGGACGATGAGGACCGGGAGAACGAGGGCGATCTTTTCATCCCGGCCCAGCGCGTGACCCCGGAGGCGATCAACTTCATGCTCCGGCACGCCCGCGGTCTCGTCACGGTGCCCCTGACCGCCGAGCGGTTGGAGGCCCTCGATGTGCCGCAGATGGTGCCCCACAACACCTCCCACCAAGGAACGGCGTTCACCGTCTCGGTGGGTGCGCGTGACAAGATCACCACTGGAATCTCCGCCTACGACCGCGCGGCGACAATCCTCGCGCTTGTGGATCCCGCGACGCGTCCCGAGGATCTCTCGCGCCCAGGACACGTTTTCCCGCTGCGGGCGACGCCGGGCGGGGTGCTTCGGCGCGCCGGGCACACCGAGGCGGCGGTGGATCTCGCCACCCTCGCCGGGTTCGAGCCCGCCGGCGTGCTGTGCGAGATCATGAGTGACGATGGGACGATGGCGCGGCTCCCGGAGCTGGCGAGCTTCGCCGGGCGGCATGGATTGCCGATGATCTCGGTCAGGGATCTCATTCAGTACCGGCTCAGAAGCGACCGATTCGTCCGGCGTGAGGGCGTCACGCGCCTGCCGACCAAGCTGGGAGAGTTCACCGCCGTCGTCTACGAGAACACGCTGGACGGCGCGAGCCATCTGGCCCTGACGCTAGGCGATCTGGCGCAGGAGCCTCCCGTCCTGGTCCGCATGCACTCGGAGTGCCTGACCGGTGAAGTGTTCGGGTCGCTCCGCTGCGACTGCGGCGAGCAGCTTCGGGTCGCGCTGAAGCGGATCAGCCATGAGGGCCGTGGCGCGCTCATCTACATACGGCAGGAAGGCCGGGGGATCGGCCTCACCAACAAGATCCGCGCGTACGCGCTCCAGGACGCCGGGAAGGACACGGTCGAGGCGAACGAGCTGCTCGGGTTCCCGCCGGACCCGCGCGACTACGGCGTGGGCGCCCAGATCCTAGCGGACTTGGGACTCCGGCGCATCCGCTTGCTGACCAACAATCCAGCGAAGCGCGTGGGCCTGGAAGGCTACGGCATCGAGGTCGTGGAGCGGGTGGCCATCGAGATCCCGCCCAATCCCGAGAGCTATCGGTACCTCGCGACCAAGCGGCACAAGCTTGGCCACCTGCTGCATCTGGAATAACGAGGAAGATCGATGCCGGAGCGGAACCGACCCGATGGGACCGGGTTGCGCGTCGCGATCGCCGTCAGTCGGTTCAATGAGCACATCACGCGGCGGCTTCTAGACGGTGCCCGTAACGCGCTGCGCCGGTGTGGCGTGGCCGAGAACGCGGTGGATGTTGCCTGGGCGCCCGGCGCGTTTGATCTCCCGGTGATCGCGCAGGCGATGGCTCAGTCGGGACGGTACCATGCCGTCGTCTGCCTCGGATGCGTGATCCGCGGTGAGACGACGCACGATCGACACGTGGCGTTGGGCGCGACGGTCGGTCTCAGCCGGGTCGCGCTGGATGCCCACCTCCCCGTGACGCTTGGTGTGCTCACAACGGAGACGCTGGCCCAGGCGGAGGACCGGAGCGGCGGCGCCCACGGCAACAAAGGCGAGGATGCGGCTCTCGCGGCCGTGGAGTTGGCGAACACGCTGCGCCTTCTCCGGCAGAACGCGCCGGATGTGACGCGGGCGTAAGTCGCGCCTCCGGGCCTGTGCCTACGGCGTGAGCCGAGCACGCATGGACCAACCGCCGCAGGCCTGAACTGCGACGCCCCAAAGCGTTGGGCCGGGGCAACGACGCGAAAGGACGATTGCGACATGATGGAGCAGGAGCCCACCGGCGTGTTGTACGAAGGCGGCCGCATTTACGCGGGCCAGGTCGGCGGCCGGCGCGTGGCGGCGCTGGCGGTCGACGGAGAGCGGGTCGTCGCGCTCGGGGATACGGGCGAGCTCAGGGCACGGTTTCCGCGTTTCATCAGAATTCCGCTCGATGGCCTGACGGTGCTGCCCGCGTTCACCGACAGTCACATCCACCTAGCCGGCTTCGGCCTGTCGCTCCGGCACGTCGATCTCCGTCCGTGTCGTTCTCTGCGCGACGCCGTGGCGCGCGTTGCCGGCGCGGTGAAGGAGGCCCGCCCCGGCGAGTGGGTCTGGGGCGGAGGTTGGGACAAGAACCTGTGGTCCGAGGGCCGGTTCCCTCGCCGATACGACCTGGACCCCCTGACCGGTGACCATCCGGTTGCGCTGCGAAGCAAAGACGGCCACACCGTGTGGATCAACTCCGTCGCCCTCGCGCTCACCGGCATCACGCGCGAGACGCCCGACCCGGAAGGTGGCCTGATCGTGAGGGACTCCGAGACCGGAGAGCCCACGGGATTGTTGGCCGAGCGCGCGGCTTATCTTCCGTTCGAGATCGCGGGACGGCCGTCGCCGGTCGAGATCGAACAGGCCGTCCAGAATGCATCGGCGATGCTGCATAAGGCGGGTGTCGCGGGCGTGCACGTCATGGAGGGCGGCGACGTGCTGGCGGCGTGCCAGCGCCTGCGTGCGCGGGGGAAGCTCACGCTGCGGGTGTGCATGATGGTCCCGGAGGACTCACTCGAAGCCGCGATCAAGCTGGGGGTGCGGACCGGATTCGGCGACGTGACGCTTCGGGTCGGCGGCGTCAAGATCTTCTCGGACGGCGCCCTCGGCTCCCAGACCGCGAGCATGCTCGAAGCCTACGAGGGGCAGCCCGAGAACGTCGGGGTCGCCGTCCGCAGCCCGGAACAACTGCGGGCGCTCGTCGGTGCCGCCGCCGCTCACGGAATCGCCGCGGTGGTGCACGCGATCGGCGATCGCGCGAATCGCTGCGTACTCGATGCGCTCGAGGCGGCCCGTCCCGACTCGGTTCGCTGGGGGCTGCGCCACCGTATCGAGCACGCGCAGTTGCTCCACCCTCGAGACTTGCCGCGCCTGGCCGCGCTCGGCGTCGTGGCGTCGATGCAGCCGATCCACTGCACCCAGGATCGCGATATCGCCGACCGCTACTGGGGTCGGCGGAGTCGCTACGCCTACGCGTTCCGCTCGCTGTTGCGGTGCGGCACGCGCCTTACGTTCGGATCCGACGCTCCGGTGGAGACACCGGACGTGCTCACGGGCATCTACGCCGCGGTGGCGCGGAACCGCCGGGACGAGCCGGAACGGCCCGCGTGGTATCCCGAGGAAAGCTTGACCGTTGACGAGGCAATTCGGGCATACACGGAGGGGCCGGCCTACGCGGCGGAGGAAGAGCGCCTGAAGGGCAAGCTTCTGCCAGGCTACCTCGCAGACTTCGTCGCCCTGTCGCGCGATCCGCTGGAGGCGGCGCCCGACGAACTTCCCGGGATTCAGGTAGCGATGACCGTAGTCGGTGGAGTGGTCCGTTACTCTGTTTCGTCCGGATCGGGCAGTTCGTCGGGTTCCTCATCGGCAGCGACGTCGGAGAACTCGAGCACGTCCTCTGGTTGAATCGCGTCGGCGTCGTCGCTCTCGTTACGTTCGACGCGGCTCTCTTCCTGGTACCCACACTCGGGGCACTCGTACACGAGGACTTCGCCCACGTCGTCGGCCGTGATGAGCTCCATCTCCTCCTGGCATTCCGGGCACGTTTTGGTGAACCGTGTCTCCATCGCGACGATCCGCTTCGGTGCTCGCGACGAACCTCCTGCTCCAACCCGAAAACTGCGACGCGGACCCGGGCGCATGTGCCCGGGTCCGCGTCGTACCACCGCGCCGGTTCTACTTGAGAAGGCCGAACATCTCCGCGCGCTTCGCGACGACATCCCAGTCCAGGTTGTCGAAGAACTTGTCGACGTACGACGCCTTGGCGGTGCCGTAGTCGATGAAGTATGCGTGCTCGAAGCAGTCGAGCGCGACCAGGAGCCCGCAGTTCCAAATCGGGTATGTGTTTTGCTCGTCGCCGATGAAGTTGAAGACCTGCCCGGAGTCATAATCGTATGCCGTCCATGCCCAGCCGCGTGCGCTCATGGCGGTGGCCCGGAGATCGGCCTTCCACGCGTCAAAGGAGCCGTACGCCTTTTCGATCAAGCCCAGCAGCTTGCCCGATGGCTTTCCACCCTTGCCGCCGAGATGCTCGAAGTAGAGCTCGTGGTTCTTGACGCCCCCGAGTGCGCGGGACAGCTCGATCTTCAACTCGCGGATCTCCGAGTACGTCGGGTTGGCTTTGGAGAGGTCCACGCCGCCGCTGCCCAACCGATCGAGAATCTCGTTCGCCTTGGCAACATACCCCTGATAGAGCTTGTAGTGTTCTTCCATCGTTCTCTTGCTGATACCGCTGAGCTCGACCTCGAACGACCGGAATTTCTTGGCCTCGTACTTCGCCATGGATCGTCCCTCCTCTCGGAGTTTGGAGATGCCGTCACGCCAGTGCGTCGACAGGCGGGGGGAGTGGCAGTGACCCGTTCATTATACGTCCCGGTGAAACGCGGGAGCAACCCGCGCGATGAGGTTCGATTATTGGAGGGCGTCCGGCGGCGCGTCGGCTGCAGTGTCGACGCGCGTCAGGTAGTCCTCTTTCCGGTATGTTCCGCGGTGCCCACAGTGCGGGCACGTATGGTAGTTCGCGGCGAAGGTGCCTTTGGCGAAATTGCGGGCGGCCATTCGGATTCTGGTGTCGAACTCGCGGCCGCAGTCGACGCAGCGAAGCAGGAGGGCGAGTTTCGCCACGGCGGCTTATGGCATACCGCGAGGGTCGCGGGACGCATGCGTCACGATGTCAACGTCTCGGAGTCATCTGAATCCAGCCGCACGGCCTGCGATCGGCGTGCGGTGCGGGGACCGGACGCGCACCAGCGTCGCGTGGTGCCGAAGGGGAGACTCGAACTCCCACGGGCTCTCGCCCACTACGCCCTGAACGTAGCGCGTCTGCCAATTCCGCCACTTCGGCGCACGACCTGCTGGCACGAGTAGGATACTGGAGCCGCCGATCGAGTGTCAAGGCGCCGTGGTCGCGTTGCAATTGTTCCATGATCTTGTCGCTGCCGGCCTCACCTGCCGACGGCCGTCGCAGTCCGGCCCGCGACGGCTTGGTTTGCGGCGATGTTGTCCGCGCGTACTGGCTCGCGCTCGCGGGTACACGCCCAGGGGCGGGGTCGGCGGGCTCGATACACGCGGCCTCAATACTACGAGTCCGGTGAGCCATGCGCAGCCAGCGCAGCGACGGTCTCAGGAAGGCGCGACAAGTCGCGCAGTTGCCTTGTGGGGGACACCCCGGCCACCGGCTCGCCGTGGCGGTTGATGAAAACAGTTCGGTATCCCATTGCGGCCGCGGGGACCATGTCATGGTACAGGCTCGCGCCGACGTGGACCGTCCTGGCTGGGGTCGCGCCGGTGTCCGCGCAAAAGCGTTCCCAATGCCCCGGGGCCGGCTTGTAACTGTGGCAGTCCTCGGCGGTGACCACCGCGTCGGGCGTTACACCGAGGCGCACGATCGACGTCGCGAGAAGATCACGGTCGACGTTCGATAGGATGGCCAGCCGATACCCGGCGCGCCGGAGCTCTCGGAGTGCCTCGGGGGCCTCGTGAAAGGGCTCCCAGTCCGGGAGCGACTCTGGCAGGGCCTCTCTCCGGTCCGCGGGCATGGGATGGCCGAGCGTTCGCATCAGCCTGGCGCTGGCTTCGGCCAGGATCTGCCGGTACGGGCGGTACGTCTCTTTCTCCACCTGGGCTTCGACGGTGATGTAACGCGCGGCAAACGCACTCGGCTCGACCGGTGCCGGCAGAAACGGGGCGAGCGCGCGCACGACGCCGCCTTCCCAGTCGATCAGTGTGCCGTAGCAATCAAAAGTGACCCAGTCGACATCCGACATGGCGCTTTTCCTTCGGTATCCGGGCGTGTTCCGCCTGCTGGGAGCCGCGTGCGTTCGATACCTGGGCGGCGCGGCCTGAGGGACGGTTAACATCTCCAGGTGGATGGGTAATCTCGTGGTGACCGAGGCGCACTTCGATCAAGCAGATAGGCTATAGAAGGACGAGCGGGTTCGTTCCTTGCCCGCCGCGCGTGAACCCCACGTCCGATCCCTCCGTTGTTGGTGCTTGGCCAGGTCCACCCGGCCCGGGGACGTGCGTCGTGCTCCCCGTCTCTGGACACCACTCCGTGTGGGGCGTACTGCCCGGGAATCGACGGGGGATGGCGTACGTTGCCGTGGTGCAGGAAGGGTGTGAGAGCAGTGGCAACTGACGTCCGCACGAGAGGGCGTTTGTGGCAGGGTCCGTGGGTGAGAGGGCTTCGCACTGGCCTCGCACCGTGGATCCTAATCGCGGCCGCAGGTTGGGCCGCTGCCGGGACCGCCGGAGCATTCGCCGTGCGCGCTCACCAGGAGTCCGAGCGCATGGCATTCCTGGCCGGTCTGACCCCGGTTTCGGGATCCGGTATCGAGATCACCCTGTCGGACTCCAACACCATTCTCGCGGCGAACCAGAATCCAAGCGCGGCCTTGGTCCAGGACAGCGATCTGCTCCTTGCCGAGATGCTTCTCTGGTATGGGGGCGCCCGCGCCGTCGCCATCAACGGCGCGCGGATCACGGCGAGCACCACGATTCTGTCCTCCGGCCCGACGATCGTTATCGACGGGCACCGCATGGTGGCTCCGTTCCGCGTCTCGGCCGTGGGCGATCCGGTGTTACTCCGCACGGTTCTCCAGACGCGCGGGGGTTTCTCGGATCGGATGCACGAAGATGGCCTTGGTGTCTGGATCGTGGAGCGATCCAACGTGGTCGTTCCCCCGGCGACACCCAGTCGGGCGCTGGCACAGTAGCCTCGTCCCACAGGTGCTGAGCTTCGCGTCTCGGGGAGCCGAGGCGCGGTCACCCAGGGGATGTTGGGATCGTGCGTCGCCGATTGCAACCGAGGCCCGCACGACTGCTGCGTCCCGACGGTATTTCGGTCTCCCCAAGAAACGGCGAGGACAGATGGGCAAAAGCCCCCCGGGACCGCGGCCCCCATGGTCTTCGCGGCATCGGGCGTGACGCAACCGCGTCCGTGTGGCCTTGAACAATTAACCAAGATCTTTCGAGTATTTAATAATATATATTGATTATTTTAATAAGATCTGTTATAAGTTTAAACTACAGCCGAAATCGCGGCAATTGATCTCAGCGGTCCCGGAGATTGCTGTGGCTAATCGACTGATCGGGAAGTGTCCGGTCTGTGATAGCTCGCTCGAAGTTGTCCGCCTCGAATGCCCCCAGTGCCAGACTGCCGTCGAGGGCCGGTTCGCGCTGTCCCCCTTGAGCCGCCTGGATGGCGACCAACTCCGGTTCGTCGAGACGTTCGTCAAGGTTCGCGGCAACATTCGGGAGATGGAACGCGAGCTCGGCGTATCGTACCCCACCGTGCGCAGTCGCCTGGACGCGGTCCTGCAGGCAATGGGCTATGTCGCGAGCGGCAACCGGGCCGACGGCGCGGCGGACGAACGTCGCGAGATTCTGGATCAGCTTCAGGCTGGCAAGATCACCGCGGACGACGCGGTCAAGCTGTTGCGTCGTCGATAGCCGGCAGGCGTTCGAAGGAGGATCGCGATGGGCGAGGATCGTCGCAAGGTGCTGAAGATGCTCAAAGACGGAACAATCAGCGTTGACGAGGCGGAGGCCTTGCTGGACGCGCTCGGAGAGGAGCCCGGGGACATTCCACTGGACGAACCGTCGGCTGGAGGGGATCGCGGCGGCTCGACCGGCTCCGGTGCCGGCGGGTCCGTGTCCGGGCAGGCAGGATCGAAGGAAGAGCGTGCGGGGTCGTCATCGGCCGGTTCGACAGCGGATGACACGTCGGCGTGGCGGGAGCGGACTGAGTGGAGCTCCTGGGCGCACGGCTGTCCATCGTTCGGACGCGAGATCGCCCGGGCGATGCGCGCCGCCATGCGGACCGCACACGAAGGCGTCGGGCCGTCGATTCGGGAGGCTCTGCGCGGGATGCGCCGCGGGGTCGAGGACCGTGACAGACGATTTTCATCGGCCTGGTTCGTGCGCGACCTGTTCGGCTCGGCGTCCGCGTCCGAGTTGGTCACGCTGTTGCACCCCGTCCCGGGCGCCGGTCGCCTGGTTATTCGCAATCCCCGCGGCGATGTTCGGATCGGACGCTCCCCCGACCGGGAAGTCCACGTGAGCGCCCGCAAGCAGGCCTGGGGGAGGGACGAGGCGGCTGCCAGAGAGGCCCTCGGGCGCGTACAGATCAGGCTGGCTCCGGCCGCGTCCGATCTCGTGCTCGCCGTGGAGCCGGCCGCGTGGGAACCATGGCGGTTTCGCTTCCGCGTAGATATCGACATCGACGTGCCGCCCGATCTCCCCGTGACGACCACGGTAGCCAGCGGCGATGTTCGGGTGCGGGATCTTGCATCGGACCTCGATGCGAGCATCCGGAGCGGCGACCTCGACGTGGACGCTCCCGTGCGGGCGGTGAGAAGCGACCTCAAAAGCGGCGTCGCGCGGATCCGGCAGGCGCGGTCGTGCACCCTGCGGGTGATGCGCGGCGACGTCCGGCTTGGTTCTGTGGAGGCGGATACCGATGTCTGCGTGGCGAGAGGCGACGTGCGGTTCGATTCGGTGGGAGGCGATCTGCGCGCGGAGATCACGCACGGCCATCTGCGGGCCGGCCGCACGGCGGGCACGGCACGCGTCCGCATCGTCCACGGCGGTGCTTGGATCGGGTCCAGCACGGGCGACGTCGACGCGCGGATCGAGAGTGGCGACCTGGACGTCGGGGTGGCGGGGTCCCGGTCTGTCGTGATGAGGGTGACGTCGGGTGACGCGACGATGCGCGTGACCGGCACCGCGCCAGACGCGCGACTGGATGCGGACGTGGTATTCGGGAACATCGACGTGACGCTCGCGCCCGAGGTTCGGGCCGTGTTGATCGCCGAAGCGCGCACTGGCCGGGTGGACTGCGGGGTGCCTCTGCGCGACGCGACGCGGTCGCGCGGACGCGTCGAGGGCGTGTACGGCGAAGCCCACGCGGCGATCTCGGCCAGCACAGTATCGGGCACCATCACCATCAAGGAGATCGGCGAGTCCGCGGCCGGCACGGCCGTGTGAGGCTCGTGCCCTCCGACGGGCCGAGGAGCGGCGACCGCCGAACGTGACGGCCCGTGGTCGCGGAGCGGTGGAAACAGGCGGCAACGATGTGGGAGGAGCGCATGGAGCGTGTTGCGGCGGGGCGGGACGAAGGACTGGGGCCCTCGGTCATCGAGCGCAATGTCGAAGCGGTACGAGAGATGTTTCGGACCGTTGAAGCCGCGGTGACGTTCGACGAGGGTCGGGCGGCGAGCGGGGAGGTACCGGGTACGGACGCTCGGACCCGGGGCGAGAGCGCCTTGCGGCTGCGCGAGCACGGGGCATTCGATGAGACCGTGCGCTGGCTCCAGCGCGCGTTTGCCGAGGTGCGGTTCGACGAGGAGGATGTGGTCGCCGCGGGCGACCGGGTCGTGCTCTCGTGCGTTATGCGGGGCGTGCATTGCGGCAGTCTTGCCGGAGTCCCGCCGACCGGACGCCCGATCGCGGTCCGGCAGATCCACGTGTTCCGTCTTGCGGCCGGGCGTGTCGTCGAGCACCGGCTCGTAGAGGACGATCTCAGCCTGCTGCTCCAGATCGGGGCGCTTCCATGGTAGCAAGACGCCGTTCGGCCGCCCCGTCGCGCCCCGAATTCGCGTGACGGACGACCGCACCCGGATTCTCGAGATGGTTCGAGATCATACGATCTCGGTCGAGGAGGCCGACCGTCTGTTGCGCGTCCTGGAGCCGTCCGATGTCGCAGGCGCGTCACGCCGCGCCCGGCTTCTCCGGATACGGATCAGCGGCCGCCGCGGCGAGCACGCGAACGTTGCGCTGCCGCTCGCGCTGGCCGATCTCGTGCTGCAGCTTCTTCCGCCGCGCCTCCACATGACGGTGGACGGCCGCGAGCTGGATCTTACACAGGTCGTGGCGCAGATTCGCGACGGCGACACGCGCGGGACGATCGTGGACGTCCGCGATCCGCACGGCGACCATATCGAGATCATCGCCGAGTAGCCGGCGTGCCCCCTTCCCCGCAGCCCTCGGCACGCCGAGGCGTCCGCGTGTCCGCGGGCGCTGCCCCGACGTGCGCAAGAAGGGCTCGGGCATGCGTGGAACATATATAGTACTCGGGTAACCGGTCCGCATGGGACCGTTTGGTTATCCCAGGGGAGGAGCATCATGCGCATGCCCGCATGGACAAGTGCTTCGATGAGCCGCCGCAGCCTATTGCGGCGAACCGCGGCCGCCGGTCTTGGGCTGGCCGCACTTCGCGAAGCCGCAGCGTTCCTCGACCCGGTCGGGGCATCTGCGGCATCTCTCACGCTCTCGTACCCGAGCTGGATGTTCAGCGAGCCGAGCACTGGCAAGTATTTCCGGGACCTGACTGCGGCGTATTCGCAGGCGCATCCGAACACACAAGTGAATCTGATTGACTTGGCCGCAGGGCAGTACGTGGAGAAGATCTTCACCGAGATTCAGAGCGGGCAGGTGCCCGACATTCTTCCGCTTTTTACGACGCAGATGCCGCAGTACATGCATCTGGATCTCCTGGAGCCGCTCGACCCGTGGCTCGATAAGGCACCGTTCAAGAACAAGCTTGTGTTGCTGCAGAAGTTCGCCCAGAAGAACGGCAAGAACTACGGCGTGGCACTGACGGCCTCGCCGCAGGGCCTGTTGTACAACCAGCAGCTGCTCCAACAGACCAACGTCGAAGTTCCGAAGACCCTCGACGAGCTGTACACTGCTGCGGACAAGATCTACAAGAAGACCGGGGTGTACGGATTCGGGGTGCACGTGGACACCTCCGCAATGTTGCTGGCGTACGTCTCCTGCATGCAGTGGGTGCTGGGTAACGGCAGCGACTTCAGCAAGGCGGACGGGACGATCACGTGCAACGCGCCAAAGACGGTCGAGGGCTTCCAGCAGATGATGCGGTTCGTCAACGCCTCGTTTGCGCCGAAAGGCCTGGGTTGGTATCAGCTCCGGACGATGTTCTCCGACGGCAAGATTGCGATGCTGTTTGACGGGCCGTGGGATCTGGGACAGGTCAAGACGGCCAATCCGAAGATCTATCCGCTCATCGGCATGGGGCCGTGCCCGACGCCCACGCACGCGGCCATCACGGGCGGCGCGTTCTACACGGTGCTGAGGAAGGACACGAACAAGCAGGCGGTGTGGGACTACATCGCGCTTGCGACGAGCGACGAGTGGCAGCAACGGTGGATCGAGATCGAAGTGCAGGTGCCCGGCACGACGCTGCCGCCGACGGCCGCGTTTCTGCGCGAGAACCCCGGCTACCGGTACGTGACCGAGCTGGCCGCCAAATACGCGACCGGCTTCGGCTATCTGCCTCCGGGGTACGAGCTCGTGGCGACGACGTTCCAGACGAAAGTCATCGATCACGTCGGCGACATCTTGTCGGGCGCGAAGTCTCCGAAAGTCGCCATGGACGAGTGCCAGAAAGAGCTGGAGGCGTGGGCGAAGACACTCCCGCCGGGCGGGCGAAGCTAAGTTCCCCCGGGGACATCCAGGGGGGCGGCGTCGGGGATTCGCGTCGCGCACGGACCTCGTCCAGACAACGCAGGGCGGGCGGCCCAAGCCGTGCCGGGTGGGCTTCCTTGCCGGAATACCGGGCTATGCGTAGCCGGCTCGCCCGCGGTTCGTCGCATCTAACGAGCGGGGACGCGGCAGTGTCCGGAGCCGCCGGGACTTCGCGGCCGGTCCGCCGTGGCGGGGGCCGCCCGTGAGGCGCGAGCGACGTGTTTTTGCGTTCGCGATGATGGCGCCGACGGTGCTGTGGACGCTCCTGGTGCTGGTCTATCCCGTTGGGGTGACGCTTCGCAACAGCCTGTACAACGTCGGAGCCGGCTTCGATCCGCACCCGCCGTTCGTCGGCCTCGGCAACTACGCTGAGCTCGTCGAGGATCCGATCTTCTGGCACTCCGTGCGTGTGACCGTCCTGTTCACCCTCGGGAACCTGCTCGGATCCTTCGGGCTGGGTCTTGTGACCGCGCTGCTGCTGCACGAACGCTTCCGCGGCCGGGCGGTCGCGCGGGCGGTGCTGCTTCTCCCGTGGGCCATGCCGCAGGTCGCCGCGGTCGTGGTGTGGAGATGGCTGCTGCAGGTCCAGTACGGCGCCCTCAACTACGTGCTGTGGCGCCTACATGTGGTCGCCACTCCTTCGATCCAGTGGCTGATCCGACCGAGCCTCGGCCTGTACGCGGTACTGGCGGCGACCGTCTGGTGGCAGTACCCGATTGCCACGACGTTTCTTCAGGCCGGGATCCAGTCGGTCCCGGTGGACCTCTACGAGGCCGCTGGCATCGACGGTGCGAACGGCTGGCAGCGATTTCGTCACATCACGTGGCCCGGGCTGCGCCACGTACGCAATATCCTGCTCTTGATGCTGCTGTTCTGGTCGCTCGGGCAGGTGATCATCATCTGGACGATGACCGCGGGCGGGCCGGCGCGCGCGACGCAAACGCTGGCGATCCTCGTCTACCAGCGTGCGTTCTCCGATTTCCAGTTCGGCAGTGCGGCTGCGCTCGCGACCATCGTGCTCGCGATCGCACTGAGCATCGGGGTGCTCTACTACCGGTTGACCCTCCGCACTGCGCAGGAGTCGTAGGTCGTGCGGAGACTCTTGCTGCGGCGGTGCGCGCGCGGCTCCCGGCTCCGAGCGGCCGGCGGCGGTGGAGCGGGCGCGCCCCAAAGCGCTGTGCCCACGATCCGGCGGCATGCGGACGTGAGGCGTCCATGAACCCGGCAACGTGGCGTGTCGTCCGGCGAGTGCTTTTGGGTGCGGGCACGGTGTTCGTATGCGTGGTCGTGGGATTCCCCATTTATTGGATGGTGACGAGCGCGCTCGAGCCCGGGAATCTGTTCAACTTCCCGCCTCAGTTCATTCCGTTGCACCCGGCGTGGGGCAACTTGACGCGCATCTTCACGGTGAATCCGCTCGGGCACTGGCTGGCCAACAGTCTGTTCGTCGCCGGCGGGACGATGGTCTGCTCGTTGGCCCTGGGCGTGCACGCCGCGTACGGGTTGTCGCGTTTCCGGAGCGCGCCCGTCGACGTCCTGGGCTTTCTGATGCTGGTCGGGCAAATGGTCCCCGTGACGGTGCTGACCATTCCGTTCTACGTGCTGTTCCGCCAACTCCACCTGATCGACACGCTCACCGGCATCGTCGTCGCGACGACGACGTTCAGCGTCCCGATGTGCCTGTGGATGTTGAAAGGTTTTTTCGACGGGGTACCGCGTGAATTGGACGAGGCGGCACTGACGGACGGCTGCACGCGTCTCGGCGCCTTGTACCGCGTCATCCTTCCCTCCGCGCTCCCGGGCGTGGTCGCCGCGGCGATCTTCGGGTTTATGCTCGGGTGGAACGAGTTCTTCTTCGCCAGCACGTTCCTCAGCACGGAAACGAAGTGGGTCGCGACCGTGGGGCTGGTGACCTACATGGGGCAGTACTTCGTCGAGTGGTCGGCGCTCATGGCGACGGCGTTCGTCATCACGATCGTGCCGGCCATTCTCTTCCTCGTCACGCAGCGATACATGATGGCGGGAATCACTCAGGGCGCGGTGAAGACGTGAGCGTGCGCGCCGCCATCGTTGGATGCGGGATCATGGGCCGGCGCTACGCGGCCGTGCTCCATGCGGCTCCCGGGGTCGAGCTTGTCGGCTACGCGGACCCCGACCCGGGCGCTCTCGACGGCGTTCGCCGGGTGGCGCCGGGCCCCGGGTTCGCCGATCATCGGACTCTCCTCGCGGCGACGCGGCCGGACGCGGTCGTCGTGTGCACTCCGGACGATCTCCACCGGGATCCGGCGATAGACGTGCTGGACGCCGGCGCCGCGCTCCTGGTGGAGAAGCCGCTTGCGACGACCGTGAAGGACGCCGAGGCGATCCGCCGGGCGGCCGAGCGTTCGGGCGCACCGGCAATGGTGGGACACCTCCTCCGGTTCGACAGCCGGTACGCGGCGGCGCGGCAGGCGGTTACGGGCGGCGAGGTGGGGCAGGTCTTGCACGTACACGCGCGCCGCTACGCGGCCGAGGCCGACCGGCGCCGTCGCGGCCCCCGCATTTCGGCGCTCTGGCATCTGGCGGTGCACGACGTTGATCTGGTGCGCTGGATCACGGGACGCGAGATTGTCGCCGTGGCCGCAGCCGGGGTGACTGGTCCCGACGGTGCTCTCTCGATGGCGGCCGCGCATCTCTCGCTGGAGGGCGGGGGACTCGCGACGTTGGAAGTGTCCTGGGCGCTTCCGGACGCGTTCGCCGGGCGCGTGTGGACGGCCCTGACCGTGGTGGGGAGTGCCGGGTGCGTCGACGTGCCGTCGGTGCACGGAGCCGTGGTCGTCCATTCGGGGGCAGGGGTCGTGTACGTGGACCCCACGCGCTTCTTCGAATCACCCGGGCTGGCGCCGCAGGGCGCCCTCCGGGACGAGACCGCGGCGTTTCTCGACATGGTGCGCGGCCGCACGGCGGCGCCCGTGCCGCTTTCGGAAGGCGTGCGCGCGGTGCACATCGTCGCCGCACTCGAGCGAGCATTGGCGTCGCGGGCATGGGTGACGGTGCCCGTATGATCCCCGTCGAATCGCCTGTGGTGGCGAAGGAGGTTCCATGATGCTGAACGTCGCCGTCGTCGGGGCGGGCCTGCTCGGGGCCCGTCATGCACGTGTGTACTCCGAACTGCCGGAGTGCCGCCTCGTTGGGGTGTGTGACCTCGATCGCGGGCGCGCGGAGGCGGTTGCGTCACGGTACGGGGCTCGTGCCTATACGGTGCTCGACGAGATGCTGCGGGCCGGCGCCGACGCGGTGTCCGTGGCAACGCCCGACCACGTGCACTACGGCCCGGTAACGGCGTGCCTCGATGCCGGGGCGCACGTGTTCGTGGAAAAACCGCTCGCGATCGACCAGGGTGAGGCGCAGGCGATGGTCCGGCGGGCCGCCGAGGCCAGTCGCGTGCTCATGGTCAACTACAGCCAGCGCTGGCTTCCGGAGTCGCGGCGCGTCGAGCGGCTCATCGCGTCGGGCGATCTCGGCGAGATCGCCTTCATCGAGTCACACCGCTGGGATGCGGCCTGGGTGCCGGAGCGTATGATCGGCGCGTGGGCGGACCGGACGACGCCGATCCATTTCATGTCGAGTCACGACATCGACCTGATCCTGTCCTGGACGGGTCGCCGTGTGCGGCGTGTCTACGCCGTGGCTCACCGCGGGGCGCTGCCGCGCACGGACACGGTGGACGGCTACGATGCCTTCCTGACGCTGGATGGAGGGGCACAGGTCAGCCTGCACTCGTCCTGGATCCTGCCGGAGACGTTTCCCGCCGCCGCTGACAGCCGGCTCGAAGTCCTGGGAAGCCGCGGGGCGCTGTTCCTCGACGGGAACCGGCGTGAGGTGTCGCTGTTCACCCCCGGGCATCGCGAGCAGGTGGTATTCGGCGGCCCGCGCACCGCCGACGAGGTCGAAGGCCGGATCGCGGGGGCATTCGTCGAGTCGATGCGAGCGTTCCTGAGCGCCATCGACGCGGAGGACTACCACGGACCGACATCCGCCGAGCGGACGCTGCATGTGGTCGAAGTGCAGGCGGCGATCCTGGCCTCGGCGGAGCGGGGCGCCGAGATCGAGCTCCCAGCCGCATCCGATCGGGCCTGAGCGCCGCCGGTCGCCGGGCCTACCGGATGCGCCGCGGTGACGCCGGCGCGTTCCCGGCCGAGGCACAGGGTCGGCTTACCTGATTCTGCCGCAGGCGAGGATGGCGTCGAAGATGACGCCCGATATCGAGCCGGAAGAATCGTCCTTGTGCGCGGCGATCGCCGGGCCGACTAGATCGGCGAGATCGTCCACGGTCTTGACCGTGCTACACTTCCCTGCGTCGACGACGTCCTGCACCAGCGCCGAGGGCGTTTTTCCGGTGTTGTCCAGATAGCGGAGCACGTCGGCTACGCCGGACGCGTAGCCGTCGTGGAGGTCGTCGCGGGCGAAATACTCGCGATCGTTCTCCCAGCGACCTTTCCACATAAACGTCCCCCCGGTGGCGTCCACCGTGCTGTTGGAGGGAGCGTTGACGGGCGCGCAAGCCCCGAGCCCCGACACGACGGACGAGATGACATTCTGTTGCGGGTTGGAGATCCTGGCGATCGCGCGCGAGGCAAACGCGCTGACATCTGCGATCCGGGTCATGGAATGCAGACACGTATCAGCCCGCCGGAGGAGCAACGGGATGTAGGCTCGAACGTCGGCAGGGAAGTCGGCAAGATCCTGCACGGTGTCCCACACCCCCATGGCATACCCGTCCTGGAACTGCCACGTGGTGGTCTGCCACCGGTCCTGTCGCATGAACTCGTCGCCGTCCGCGAGCGCCGCAAGCGGCACGACCAGCAGCATGACAGCGGCGCCCAGCGCCTTGATCGTGTTCCTCATCGTTCCTCCCCGTCTTAGAAGGTTGGCCGGATCTTGCGAGAAGTCCTTGAGGACGCTCGGACGCAGGGCACGGGAGCGCCAACGCGGGACCGGACGCTGGTGGCCGTTCCCACCGCGGCGAGTGGGGTGCAGGCAGCGCGCCGCGGAGAGCGGCCGCGCATCTCAGGAATCCATCGAGGCGGCAGCGAATCCTGTGAGCGTCCCCTTCGGACGACGGCCGTGTCGCGGCCGGGAAGGCGGGCCAGCCGGGGAGGAGACACGTGAAGATCACCGACCTCGAGGTCGATCTTGTCAATATTACCTACACTCACACGATGTCTTCGGCGACGTCCAAGGCGAGCGGCACGAACAAGTGCATCGTTCGCCTCGGCACCGACGACGGGGTGATCGGCCTCGGCGAAGCGCCGGGTGGCGCCGAGACGCGGGAGGAGATCGCGCGCGCGTACGAGGCACTGCGCGGGCAGGATCCTTTTCGGATCGAGGCGATCGTCGAGCGGCTTCCCGGGCCTCATCGCGGGTTGTACGGGCCCACGCCGACGGCGATGTCGGCCGTTGAGATGGCGGTGTGGGACATCATGGGCAAGGCCGTGGGGCGCCCGGTCTGCGACCTGATGGGCGGGCGGTACCGAGGTGCCGTCCCCGTCTGCGCACCGCTGTTCACGGACGAGAGTACGGCGTCCGATTTCGCCTCGGCGACGGTCGCGGCGGCCGACGAGGCGATCGCCCGGTGGGGATTTGGCACGGTCAAGGTGAAAGCCGGCGTCTACCGGCCTGGGACGGAGTTGAGCGCGATGCGTGCGCTGCGGCGAAAGTTCGGTGACGAGCTTGGCTTGCGCGTGGATCCGAACGGCGTGTGGTCCCCGGAGGAAAGCGTCCGGTTCGGGCAGCGCGCCCTCGAGTTGGATCTGGAGTGGATGGAGGATCCAACGTGGGGTATCGAGGGGATGCAGCGCGTCCGCTCCGCCGTTCCAATTCCGCTCGCGACCAACATGTGCGTCCGCGACTTCGACGAGGTCCCCGTCGCGTTCCGCGCACGGGCTGTCGACGTGATCCTGGGCGATCACCGGATCTGGGGCGGGATGTGGCTCACGCGGAAGCTCGCGGCGCTATGCGAGGGCATGAACATCGGGTTCGGGCTTCACAGCTCTCACGAGCTCGGGATCGCGACCGCCGCGCGACTGCACATCGCGGCGGCCACCGCCCATCTCAGCTATCCGATCGACGTGACGCATTGGTTCCACGCGGACGACGTCGTCGAGGGCGGGCCTCTGCCGATCCGTGACGGGAAGATCGAGGTCCCGACCGGTCCTGGGCTCGGAGTCGCGCTCGATCCCGAAGCCCTCGAGCGAGGCGTTGCGCGCTACCGGCACGACGGTCAATACGAAACCACGTTTACGAATCCGTCACGTTACCGGTGGTGGGTCTGACGCACGCGGTCACCGAGCCGCGTAGCTCCCGCACATCCCGGCCTGGGTCCAGGCGTCTTTCGGGGCGCGTTCAGCCGGCCCGCAGCGCACCGGGGGCGAGCGTTCCCATCCCGTCGAATAGCCGGACGTAGGCGCGGGTGCCCCGGTCGAAGCTTTGGAGGCGCAGGAACTCGTTCGGTGCGTGCATTCGGTTGTCGGGTTCTCCGAACGCGAAAAACACCAGCCACATCCCCAGGATATCCCGGAGGAGGTCCGAAACGGGGAGCGTGCCTCCGATGCGAACGCGCACGGGGTCCCTTCCGTAGACCGCCCGCAGTGCACGGGCGGCGGCGGCCAACCCAGGATGATCAGACGGCATGAGGTAGGCCCGTGCCTTGCCGGGGAACCGCGACACGGTAAACGTCACTTCGGCCGATCCGTGGCGGTGGACGTGTCGTTCGACTGCGTCGGCGATCCGATCGGGATCTTGATCCGGAACGAGGCGACACGTGATCTTCGCGTGTGCTTCTGCGGGCAGCACGGTCTTGATGCCATCCCCCTGGAAGCCGCCCCAGACGCCGTTGATTTCCAGAGTCGGCCGGACCGTGACGCGTTCGACCGGCGTGTACTCCGGCTCGCCGGTGAGCGCCTCCACCCCGAGTTGCGACCGGTAGGCCGCTTCGTCGAACGGGATGCGGGCGATCTCTTGCCGGTCCGACCCAGAGAGCGGGCGCACCTCGTCGTAGAATCCTTGCACCGTCACTCGGCCTCGCGCATCATGCATTTCGCCGAGAAGAGTCGCAAGGGCGTGGATCGGGTTGGGGACCGCCCCGCCGTACACCCCGGAGTGGAGGTCCGTTCGGGCCCCGCGCACATCGATCTGCAGCCCGGTGAGCCCGCGGCTCCCGATCGTCAGGGACGGCGTGTCCACGTCCAGCATCGACCCGTCGGCGCTGACCGCCAGATCTGCCTCCAGCAGGGCGTGATGTTCTCGCAGGAGCGGCGCTAGGTTGGGGCTCCCGATCTCTTCCTCGCCCTCGAGCATGAACTTGAGATTGAGCGGCGGCGCCCCTGCGATCTCGCGAACCGCGTCGAGCGCGGCGATGGGCGTGTACAAGCTGCCCTTGTCGTCGGTGGCGCCTCGTGCGAACAGACACCCGTCCCGCACGGTCGGCTCGAACGGCGGCGAGTCCCATAGGGCGAGCGGATCGACCGGTTGTACGTCGTAGTGGCCGTAGATCAGGATGGTCGGGAGTCCGTTCCGTGCGTGCCAGTGACCATAGACGACCGGATTGCCCGCCGTTGGCAGGATGCGCACGTCGGGGACGCCCACCGTTCGGAGGCGTTCCGCGAGCCACCCGGCCGCTTCCGTTACCGCACTCTTGTGCGCCGGCAGCGCGCTCACGCTCGGAATCCTGAGAAATGCGATGAGTTCCTCGAGATGCCGGTCGCGCACCTTGCGAAGATACGTGTCTGCTGCGGTTACGTCCATCACATCTCTCCTTCAAGCGAAAAGGTCGAAGGTCCGCGATGCCGTGTCCTTCGGGGTCGTTCCACCCTGCCGGGCGCAAAATCCCCTTTGACAACTTCCCCGTCGAGGCGTTCGCCCCTCTTGGCGGCTGGATCCCATTCCGTGAGGCCGCGGAGAAGACCGTTCGCATGGAGCGTGTCGATTTGGGGAGGACACTCGGGCCGGGGCGATCTCGCGCCCCGCTCACGGATCCGGATGAGTCAGAACCGGCGCCGGAGGAGTGGGCTGCCGGCTCGCTTACCCTTATCTAGAAGGTTGGTGCCTGACAGGGGTCCGCGCCGGCAGGGTACCCCAAGCCGCCGATCTGCTGGGGCCCTTGATAGCGGCCGCGGTCGCTGAGCATGTCACCCCAGGGTACCGCTTTGTACAGATGTCCGGCCTGCAGCCAGACCTCGCCGTGTGTATCCCCATTCACGGGCTGGGGGGCGTACTCGATGCTGTAAAAGAGCACGTGTGGGAGTGTGGCGTCGACCAAGGCGACGCAATACGTGTTGGGCGCTAGGGTGCAGACCGGCTTGGCGGTGTTGAAGATCGACGGGTAGCCCCAGGCATGCAAGAAGCGTGTTTCGGCGCGCGGCTCGGAATTGTTGACAAAGACGATGACCGCGAATTTGCCTGTCGAGGGCCAGACCGGGCAAGAGGAGGGCGTCGGTTGGGCACTCGTGGACAACGTCAGGAACAAGATGACTGCACAAGTGGTGGCAGGAACGGATATCCATCTCATGAGCCGCTTCCCCTCGCCCGGCCATCTTGATACCCGTATATATGCCCAGCCGGGAGGAGAATACGACATGTCAGCGGGCAGGCAGCGTCCGGCGCTCTGACCCGGTCGCCGCGGCTCCTGTTACAGGCGGGGCGTGCTCCGATGGGCACATCGGGCGAGGGTTTGAACGGCACTGGACAACGACCGGATGTCCCGCCCTCCCAGGGTGTGCGAAAGTTGTCAAGGACTCATTGAGATCCCGTAGGGATGTTATGGAT
>Ga0187782_10000463_pt1 | contig 27275 bp, 19 predicted proteins | sample 0715_SJ02_MP15_2_FD_132454 | JGI IMG/M metagenome (GOLD analysis project Ga0187782, IMG submission 132454) | Tropical peat soil microbial communities from peatlands in Department of Meta, Colombia - 0715_SJ02_MP15_20_MG | ecosystem: Environmental > Terrestrial > Soil > Wetlands > Peat | place... | reverse complement strand
CTTTACCGCGGCGTGACACTGGCCTATTGCCCATTCATCGAGAATTTGCCACAGATGTTAATGGAAGTGCGGCCTCATATTCTGGTTGCGGTGCCAAGAGTGTACGAAAAGCTCCACGTGCAAGTGGAACAGAACGCAAAAGGGATTGCGAAAGAAGCGATCTATCGCTGGGCTCTTTCAGTGGGCCGAACTCATCGAGACGAAATCCTCGCCGGCAGAAAACCGAGTACCGTCAGCTGGAGACTGGCCGACAGGCTCGTGTTTTCCAAGGTGCGTGCCCGGTTGGGTGGGAACGTTGAGCAGTTCGTCTCCGGCGGGGCTCCTTTGGGCAAGGAACTGGCAGAATGGTTTGCGACCATTGGAATTCGGATCCATGAAGGCTACGGGTTGACGGAAACGTCCCCTGTGATCGCGCTAAACTCGCCTCAGGGCCACAGGCTCGGCAGCGTGGGGCGCCCGCTGGCCAATGTCGAAGTCCGCATCGCCGAAGACTCGGAGATTCTGGTGCGCGGCCCTTCCGTATTCCATGCTTACTGGAACCAGCCAGCAGAAACGAGGGACGCGTTTCTGGATGGCTGGTTCAAGACAGGGGACATCGGGGAGATCGATAAGGACGGATATCTCTATGTCACGGACCGCAAGAAGGATCTGCTAAAGACGTCGGGTGGCAAATTTGTGGCTCCCCAACCCATCGAGAATTCGCTGAAGCTGCACGCCTTGGTCGGGGCCGCAGTCGTACTCGGAGACCGGCGGCGCTACCCCTCCGTGATCATCTCCCCACACTTTCCCCTGCTGGAGGATTGGGCGCGAGCAAATCATATCTCCTGCGGGTCGAGGGAGGAGTTGGTCGCACATCAAAAGGTGAGGGCCCTCTATGAGGATATCGTGGGCCGGGTGAACCGGGATTTGGGCCGCCACGAGATGCTCAAGAAGATCCTGCTGGTGCCACACGAGTTTACTTCCGCTGACGGGAGTATGACGCCAACCATGAAGATCCGGCGGAAGGTCATTGAGGAGCGGTACGCTGCCCAGATCCGCGAACTCTACGAGGAGCGGAAGGTCATCGGTCGAAGGTAAGTGATAAACACGAGAAACAGTCAGGGCTTGCGGATTCGCATGCGAAATCGAATTGAATCAAGTGAGTCCGGACCCAAATTGGCCGGAACATCACAGCCAGACGTGATTTCGATCACAGCCACTTATGGCTCCATTGGGGAACCTAGGCCAAAGTCTGGTTAGCGAGACTTTACCCGGACCCCGCGAGTTTCTTCTATGTCTGAGCCGGTCCCAACTTCGAATTTCTCCGCTACGGATGCTGCTTTCCTGTACCTCGAGCGCAAAGAGGTTCCGTTACACATTGCGAGTGTATGTATCTTCGATGGGCCTATTCCCTTCAAGAAGTTTGTGGCAAGCGTAATGTCGAGACTTCCGCTGGTTCCGCGCTACCTGCAAATACCCGTTCTCCAGCCCTGGAATCTTGGCTTTCCCACCTGGCAAGATGATCCGGACTTCGATGTTTATAACCACGTGATTCCAGTCAGCCTCGCTGCCCCCGGCGATGTGGCCGAGTTGGAGGAACTTGCCGGACACATTCTGAGCGAGTTGCTCGACAGAAACAAACCGCTGTGGGACATCCATGTCGTCGACGGGCTTAAAGATGGACGGGGGGCGCTCATCTGGCGCGTACATCATTCTCTGGCTGACGGCGTATCAGGCTCGGAGCTCATGAAGATCATGATGGATCCGACGGCGGAAGGGCGGGTCTTCAAACGGAAGCCTCGACAGCGTGGCAGGCGTTCAGCGGCAAAGCCGGTGTCTTTGGCCAATGAAATTTCCGGGGCAGTCAATTCCGCATTAGGGAGTTTGCTGGGACTTGAAGCCGATCTGCTCGCGTTCACGAAGCACCTGCTCGGCAGTGCGGATCAGACAGCACTGAAGAAACTGGTCGAACTTTTCCCGGAGTACACCGCCTCTGTCGAAAGGCTGCCCTTCAACAAACCCTGCACGGGAGCAAGGAAGTTCTGCTGGACGGAATGGGATCTGACAGAAGTGCAAGCGATCCGCGAGGCGGTCGGGGGGACGGTCAACGACGTGATCTTGGCCGTGGTGACGCGTGCCATAGCCCGGTACGTGAAGTTGCACGACCAGTCTGTAGTGAACCGCTATGTCCGCATCGTATGCCCTGTTAACCTCAGGCAAGCCGACGAAAACAATGGGCCAGGGAATCAAATCTCTTTCTTGCCGGTAGCACTGCCATTGGATGCACGTGGTCCTGCCCGTATGTTGCAGGAGGTCGCGAGCCGAACCGATACCTTGAAGCGATGTGGGGCCCTCGGATTTGTCGGACTTGCGGCGAAGTGGTTCGCTTCCGCTCCCCCACCCCTGCATGCTCTCTTCTGGCGAAGCATTCCGGAAATCATCTTGCCCGTGCCTCTGCTGAACATGATCTGCACAAACGTTGTCGGCTCGCCAACGCCACTCTATGCCGCAGGGAGACGGATGCTTGCCGCGTATCCCCAAGTACCGACTGGCTGGGATCTGGGGGTGGGATGCGCGGTTCATAGTTACGACGGAAAGCTCTTTTTCGGATTGATCGCGGATACCCATGCGGCACCGGACGTGGACCGTCTGCGAGATTTTCTAGTTTCGTCCTTTGACGAACTGCGCAAAGCGGCCGCGCAGAAGAAGTCAGCGGCTGAGAAAAAAACCGCGAGGCTTCGAAAGCAAAAGAAGAAGGCTGAGGCTGCCGCCTCTGCGGGCCGCGAGAGCTCCGATTCCGGATCGAGTCCAGCAGCGCCACCGAAGCAGGTTGTGGTGCGAGCCGGAGAAGCCGCATAGACAAGAAAGAACAAGGTGAAGGCCGCCGATATGAATATTCCAAGTCCACTGCTGCGGAGGCTCTACACCATTGGCAGCCTGCGAAATATAGAAAACGGCGCGCAGTTTGCTTTGAGGAACCGATTGAGCGCCGCCGAAGTCACCGAGAGTGCTGACGGACTAGGGACCACCCACTTCTGCAGTACATTCACAGGCTGGCGCGATACGCTGCGCCCTCACTGGCCAGCGAGGCGGCGGGCGACGATGCTATAGACGATAGGGCTAAACGCCATGCCGATATGCGTGGCCGAGACTTCCACATCGACTTCCGGGTCACCGGTGCAGCACACACGCCAATCGAGAATGCCATCCAACTTCGTATAGATGGCGGTCTGGCGAACAGACTTCGGAAAGTCTCCTTTGAGAGAGCTAAAAAATTCGCAGGTGCACCTGGCGGTGTAGCAGTTAGGCATCACTCCGGGGCCGTGGCGCTCCAGGATCTGCTTTCGCACCAGATCGGCGGCGTTCAAAACAGAGGCGCGCGCTGCAATTCCACGGATCGGCGCGCCAAGAGTGATCACCGAGGCAATTCGGTCCGGCATCTGCGCTGCAGCTGAACGAGCCAGCGCACCACCGAGACTGTGCCCGATGAGGTGGATTTTTCCCTGCGTTGTGTCGTTGGCCTGTTCAATGGCTTCGTTCAGGTGGCGGCGTACGAGCAGGTTTGGACAATCCGCGTTGAGCCGAATACCGGAATAGAACGCCTGGTATCCGATTCGCCGCAGCCAAATTGCGAATTGAGTCAGGTAAAGGTCCGTCCCCAGAAATCCCGGAACCAGGACGACGGCTGATCCGTCCCCATGCGGAATGCCAAATCCCCAAAAGACGGGAGAGACCTGCAGGAACGCTAGTTCGACACCGGCTAACCACTCCTGCCAAACTGGCAACTCGACGGGTTCGTGATCTTTTACACGCGGGCGACGAGAGCTCATTCGCATACCAGTCTACCCGAGGTGCTTTAGGAGGCAAGACACAACTGCCGGAAGCCTTGCTGACAGGGTTAAGGGCTACGTGCCGCTATTCCGAGCGGCGGTTGGCAAGGCTCCCGGCAAAGGTTTGTACGGTTCCGCGGCGGATCAGACGACCCGAGCTTCACTATGTGCGGCTTCCGCCTTGTGTTTTTTGGTGGCACGGGGGGTCCGCTGACGACCACGCGGCGCCTTGCGGCCCTCTTGATGCCTCATTCCCTTCACGGGTTTCATTGCCAGATCCAGCAAGGATTTCTCAGCGGTGACAAAGTTCTTCACGCTTTTTTCCGTCAGCTCTTCCCAGGACCGGCGGGCTTCCTTATCCTTCCGCAGTGGCTCCCTGAATTCGCGGCTGGCCTTGGCAGCCATTTCCATCTGATCGATGGCCAGTTCCAGGATCTTCTTCTGGGTCTCGATATACTTTTCGGCTCCATCCCGAGCCACCTTGGTCAGAACCTCCATGCGGTCACGCGCCGGCTTGACCGTCCGCTTGCCGCCCTTGGCAGCCTCGCTGACCTCGTGCGAAGCAAGGTCCAAGAACTTCTTTTCGCCCTCAAGGAAGCCCTCGATTCCGCGCCGAGCCAGTTCCGCTACATGAGCCGCTGCGGGCAACTTCTCGCCTTCGCGATACGACTCAGCAACGGCATGAGCCTGTTCTGCGGTGGCGTCCAGGAGGTTCTTCTGCATTTCGACGAACGTGTCGACTCTGTGGCGGACAACTTCCGCCACTGCGCCGGCTGCCGCGGGCAGACGCAGTCCTTCCTTAACTCCTTCAACCGCGAGCGCGGTCTCTTCCGCCGCAAGATCCAGCAGGATTTTCCCGACCGTGGTCAGGTTCTTGACACCCTTCTCTGCAACAGCCGAGGCGGGAATCGCAAGCCTGGTCCTCGGTTTGCTAAGCCCTTCCCGCAGCATTCCAATCAGCAATGCATTCTCTTGGGCTGCCAGATCCATCAGGATTTTCTGGGCAGCGACAAAACTCTGCACCCCTTGACGAGCCCACCCCGTAAGCAGCGTGCTGGGCGAGGCCTCCGGTGGCGCTTTTCTTTCTCTCGCCGTCATATTGAAGTCTCCTCTCATGCTTCGGTATACTGCACTGCAGTATCCGAGATGACTGTACGTCCGGGCGGCCCCCGTGTCAAGCTGTTTCTTGAAGCAGCAGGTACCGCTCCTCCTCGGAGGTTTTCATGCGCAACCCCGAAGTTCTTATACGCAAGTACAGCGATCGACGTCTCTACGACGCTGCCGCGAGCCGATATGTGAAGCTCGACGACATTGCCCGCATGGTCCGCGAGGGAATTGACGTGCGCGTTGTGGACGACCGTTCAGGCAAAGACATCACGCACCTTATCTACACGCAGATCATCGTGGAAAACGCCCGCGAACGGGAAATCGCGCTACCCCTGCAGCTCTTGACACAGCTGGTGCGGGCCTCAGACAAGGCCACGCACGATTTTCTGACCTGGTATCTGAACAACACGCTTGATCTTTACAAGAAAGCGCAGGAGACCGTTCAAACCCGGATCTCAACAGCGAAGAGTGCCGTGACGAGCCCTCTCGAATTTGTCCGCAATCTCCTGGCCGGATATTCGTTGCGGTCGCAGGGTCCACCGGGGGGTACAGAGGAGATTGAGACCCTTCGCGGCCAAGTGGAGGAACTTCAGCGGCGCTTGGAGCAAAGCGAAAAGCGGACGCGTCGCGCGGCGAGAGGCACCCGTTCGACGCAAAAGAAGAAATAGGGGACGGCAATTCCCGCGCTCAGGCGGCGTCAACCTCGGCAGTGCTTCCCGGAAGCAGGAGCCATGGCTTGAGAAACGCTCTGGAGCACAGGCGCGATGTAAGTGTAAGGGCGCTCCAATCGAGCGCGGCCCAATCGCGGGGAGAAAGCAGAGAAATCAGGCAGGTAATCGCGTCCTTCCAATGGGTGAGCGTGTGGCTTGCCATGACAGAGTCAAGGCGAACCCGGGAACCCGCGACATCCTCGACAACACCCTCGAGCGTGAAGGATGCTTTCCGAAACATCAGAAGCGCTGCAGGGAAACGGATGCCTCCGAGAGCGATTGCGTCGAGCAAGCGCATGGCGTCCATGGGACCCGGCAAGCGGGTCAAAGGCAAGGTATCGAGGAGGCGATCAATGTGTCTGCGAATGTCGCGTATCTGTTCCTGATCTTCAAAGACACGCACCTGACAGAGATCCCGGATTGCCCTCTCCATTCCATCGGCATCCCGCAAAATCATCATCAGAACCAGAAGGACGACATTTTTCCGCTGTTTTCCGGTCAAACGTTCGGTCAGAGCCCAGTCGAGAATAATCAGTTCGCCCGTTCGCCTGTCGTAGAGCAAATTGCCGGCGTGCGGGTCAGCGTGGAAAATCGAGTCCTGTTGCCTTGAAAGCGCCGGAACCGCCAATAAGGCCTTCACCAATCGGTCCGCTACGCCGATGCGCAGATTGCGCGGCACCGTTTGAATGTTCGTGACCTTTCTTCCCCTCTCGAAGGTAAGTGCCGTGATCGTGGCCGTGGAGAGCAACGGAATCACCTGGGGGATCCGCACTCCGCTAAGCCCGCGATATTCACCCAAGGCATTCGTCAGTGTGGCCTGCTCGCGGGGGAAGTCCACCTCGCGCTCCAGCAACAGCCGGATCTCTGTCAATGTCTCCGCCAAGCGGCCCAAACGGGTGCCCTCGGTTCGATGCTTGCGCACAAGATGTCTCGCAAGCTGCCCAAGGATTTTCATGTCCTCTGCATAACATTCCGGAATGTGAGGCTTCAGAACCTTGAAAACTCCGCGCTCGCGCTTGCCAGAGACGGGATTTCTCCAGGTGAAGGCCACGACCGCGCTGACACTGGCCTCCGAGAGAATCTTGGAATCCACCCTGATGGCATAACCTTCAATTTGCGACTGTAATTCTCCCTTGATGATGGAGCAGATTTCGTCGATGGAGACGTCGGAGATCCCGTTTTCGAGTTTGATGAGAGCCCGTCGCAGCAGCGGATGCAAGTGGCGATTCCTCGCCAGGATTTGGCCGATCTTTTGAAGTCCGGGAACTTTTGCGATGAAACGCAGCAAGCGCACTTCCGCCGATATCTCCGGACCCAGTTGTATTTGCTCCACTATTTTGGGAGCGAGCCGGGAAGCCGACAACTTCGAGACGACAAACAGTATGGATTCGTGCACTAAAGGACGCCATTCACGATGCACTTCCGGAACCAGCAGTTCCACGGGCACCATGCGGGCGGCCCATTTTCCAAGTTCGTCGCGCCAGAATTTTCCCGCCGGACCTTCGAGCGCCGCAATGACGGCGGCGGTCTTCTCTTCCGCCGATCCGTTCCCCATCAGAAAGGCGTAGAGAGATTGTTGCAGAGGAAGGTTGACTGCTGTGCTTTGCACTTCCACATGGTCCTCGGAGGACAAACTACTGCAATGCAGTAGCAAACTGACTCTAGGGCTCTGTTTTTTCCCCGTCAAGTGCCGCCGGACATTCGAGCCCCGCACGGTCACTCGTCGGTGTGGCCCGCAGCCGAGAGGGCTTCCGCCTTGCGGGTCGCCTTTTCGTGGAGCTCCCAGGAATGGATCGCCTTTTTGCATCCCTCGCGCGCCAAACTGGTGCTCATCTGCCTTTCTGCTTCCTCGAAAGCTTCCTCGGCCTTCATTCTCGCGCGGTGTGCGGCCTCATCTGCTTTGATAACCTCGATGATGAGGAGCCCCAAATCAGAATCTCGGCCTCGAGATTGGTGGTTGTCCTCAACGTGCTGTTCCAGAGCATGTTTCGAGACGGACTGTTTCCTGAAGGCGATTTTAACCTCGTCGCTCCACCGCGCCTTGATGGCCCGATTTTGATGGTCCAAGGCATCGTTGGCGCGATCTGCGCTCTGCCGAACTCTGGACTTCTCAAAGAGCCACTTGAAGGAGGACCACTCCATCGCCTCATTCATCAACTCTTTTGCATCTTGAACCTCTGGGAGCTTTCGCATGCGGGTTCGCACTCCTCTGCGTGGATATGACTCTCACGTATCACAGTTTTTGCCGATCATCGAGGTAATCCGTCACAGCACAACAGGGGACCCGAGCCTGACGCGACTCCCCATGTGGTCGCAAATATCCCCTTTAATGTCTGCGGGTTACAGCATGGGAATCGACGAAGGGATGGGTGAGTTGGCGCAGCGGAAGGGGGCGGTTTGAGTTAGTTCTCGCAGGCGAGATCGTAAGCGGAGGGCCCCGGTACGGGGAAGGGATTCGTATGTCATAGATAAATCTGATAGTTGGTATTTGGAATTGCTTATAGTAGGGTGGCTCTTCGCTTGCATTCCTTTAACCTGAAGTACTCGCTTCCCCTTGTCTACGGGCCTTCCATCCATGTCCTCAAGGGACACCTCACCGGAGGAAACCATGCAGAACCGAATTCTGATTGTGGGCGCAGCAGGGCGTGATTTTCACAACTTCAACGTGTGTTACCGGGACGACTCCTGGAACACGGTCGTGGCGTTTACGGCCACACAGATTCCCGACATTGCTGGAAGAAAGTATCCCGCCGAACTGGCCGGACCGAGATATCCGGAGGGCATTCCCATCGTGCCCGAGGAAGACCTCGAAAAACTCATCCGGAAAGAAAAGGTGAATGTGGCGGTGTTTTCCTACAGCGATGTGTCTCACGTGCAGGTGATGAACCTCGCCTCGCGTGTGCTTGCGGCGGGGGCGGACTTCTTGTTGTTGGGCGCAGAGAAAACCATGTTGAAGGCAAAAGTACCGGTCGTCTCCGTGTGTGCAACAAGGACCGGGTGCGGAAAAAGCCCCGTGTCTCGCCGAGTGGCGGAACTCTTGAAGGAGCAGGGATTAAAAGTAGTGGTCATGCGGCATCCGATGCCCTACGGCGAACTGGCAAAGCAGCGAGTGCAGCGGTTTGCGGAACCAGCCGATTTGGACCTTCAGAAGTGCACCATCGAGGAACGCGAAGAGTACGAGCCGCATGTGAAGAGTGGGACGGTGGTGTATGCCGGCGCCGATTATGCTGCCATTTTGCGGGAGGCGGAGAAAGAAGCGGACGTGATCATTTGGGATGGGGGAAACAACGACACGCCTTTCCTGAAACCGGATCTCGAGATCGTAGTGACAGACCCACACCGCGCCGGACATGAAGTGTTGTATCACCCCGGCGAAGTGAACCTACTGCGCGCAAACGTGGTGATTATCAACAAGGTGGATTCGGCATTCAAAGAAGCGGTGGAAGCAGTTCGGGCGAACGTGCGGCAGAGAAATCCCAAAGCCCAAATCGTCGAGACCGATTCGATCGTGAAAGTGGAGCGGGCGGAGAGACTGCACGCTGCGCGGGTTTTAGTGATCGAGGATGGTCCGTCCCTGACGCACGGAGAACTCGAATTTGGAGCGGGGGTGATCGCGGCGCGGCGAGCGGGAGCGACGCTTGTGGATCCGCGACCGTATGCCGTCGGAAGCATCCGGGACACGTTCGGGAAATTCAGCCACGTGGGCCCACTGTTGCCCGCCATGGGATACAGCGCGAAGCAACTGGCTGATCTCGAAGAGACGATCCGGCGGACGCCTTGCGATTTTGTGCTGATCGCCACGCCGATTGATCTGCGGCACCTGATTTCGATTCCGCAACAGTCGCTGCGCGTTACCTACGAAATACAGGAGCGGGGCCCAAGCAAACTTGCCGAAATGATCCGAGAATTTGTTGATCAGCACGCGCCGACGGCAATTGCCTGAGAAAAGGAGGAGCACATGTTCCGCGAACAACAGACTGCTGCTTTTCCAAGCGCGCTTCCCTGGCACTTGCAACCGGCGTTGGGAGCCGGGAAACGGGATTTTCTTTCCTTGCATGACATCACGATTTCAGAGATGGAAGCATTGCTGCACCTGGCGGAAGACGTGAAGGCGCACCCGGAAACCTATGGGGTGGCACTTCAAGGAAGAATGGCCGCCCTGATTTTTGAAAAGCCCTCGCTGCGCACCAGGGTGACTTTCGAAGTGGGTTTTGAACAGATGGGCGGCCACGCCGTGTATCTTGCGCCCGGCGACATCGGCCTCGGAAAGCGCGAAAGCGTGAAGGATGTGGCACGAAATCTGTCGCGCTGGGTGGATGTGATGATCGTGCGCACATTTTCGCAAAGGTTGCTTGAGGAAATGGCGTATGCGGCCCACGTCCCCATCATCAATGCCTTGACGGACCTGTTGCACCCTTGCCAGGCGATTGCCGACCTGCTGACACTCGAGGAGGCCAAAGGCCGGTTGAAGGGACTGCACCTCGTGTACGTCGGAGACGGAAATAATGTGGCGCTATCCCTGGCACATGCCGCAGGAAAGGTGGGAATGCACTTTACGATTGCCTGCCCGCCGGGATATGAGCCGAATGCAGACATCCTGACCGAGGCGCGATCGGACGGGGCCAGCACCGGCGCGGAAATCCGGGTCGTGCACGATCCGAAGGAAGTACTGAGCACGGCAGATGCCGTATATACGGATGTTTGGACGAGTATGGGACAGGAGAAGGAGACTGCCGAGCGTCAGCGCGCGTTTGCAGGGTTCCAGGTGAACCGGGAGCTGATGAAGACAGCTCCTGCGGATGCTTTGTTCCTGCACTGCTTGCCGGCGCACCGTGGAGAAGAGGTCACGGACGAAGTGCTCGATGGAGCGCGGTCCGTGGCATTGGAACAGGCGGAAAACCGGCTGCATGCGCACAAAGCCATCCTGCTGGCGGTGCTGGCCGGACGAGAAATCAAAAGAGCGAAGCGGGTGCAACTATGAAACCAATAGCGGTAATAGCGATTGGGGGCAACTCGCTGCGACGGGCAAAGGAACTCGGCACATTCGAAGAGCAGCAGCGTCATGCGACCGAGACATGCAGGGGTGTTGCGGCGATTTTGCGCCACGGATATCGTGTTGTTTTGACCCACGGAAACGGACCGCAAGTGGGAGAAGCGCTGTTGCGGTCTGAACTGGCTCAGGACGTGTTGCCCACACACAATCTTGATGTGTGCGACGCGGAAACGGAAGGGTCGATCGGCTATCTGCTTCAACAGACGCTGGACAACGTGTTGCAAGAGTCAGGCGCAGGGCAAAAGGTCGTGAGCATCATCACGCAGGTGATTGTGGATGCCAACGATCCGGCGTTTCTGCGACCCGACAAACCGATTGGGCCTTTCTACGAGAAAGAAGAAGCGGCGCAACGTGAGCGACGACTCGGCTGGAAGATGGTGGAGGATTCGGGCCGGGGCTGGCGGCGCGTGGTGGCTTCCCCCCACCCCCAAAGAATCTACGAACTGGAGGCCATCCGCGCTTGCCTGGATGCAGGGTTCGTGGTGGTTGCCGCGGGAGGCGGCGGGATTCCGGTGGTGCGGCAGGCCGGACAATTGAAGGGCAGCGAAGCGGTCATCGACAAAGATCGCTGCTCGGCGTTGCTGGCGATGGAACTAGGAGCTGAGATGCTGGTGTTTTCCACCGGGGTTACCCACGTCTACCTGCATTTTGGCAAAGAGGACGAGAAACCCCTGTTTCATCTGAGCTGGGATGAAGCAAGAACGTACCTGAAACAGGGCGAATTCGCGGCTGGCAGCATGGGACCGAAAGTCGAAGCGGCACTTCGGTTCCTTGATTTTGGCGGAAAGAGAGCCATTATCACCGCTCCGGAATATATGGCAGCAGCAGTGGGAGGCGCCGCCGGAACGGAGATCCTGCCCCCCGTCGGGGTAGAGAAAGAACCGATAGCTGTGTAACGCGTCACAGTCCCAGGCAGCGCTCCTTGGGAGAATCGAGGGAGGTGCGCGGCAAGGGAAAGTCCAAAGAGGATGAATATGTTCAAGATACTGCAGGCGGCGCCGATTGCGCCGGGAATCAAGCGATTTCTGATCGAAGCCCCGCGGATTGCCAGGAAGCATGAAGCGGGGCAATTTGTAATACTCCGGCTCGACGAACACGGCGAGCGAATCCCGCTGACGATTGAAAGTGCCGACAAAGAACGGGGTACCATTACCATCGTGGTCCAAGCCGTGGGAAAAACCACCTACCAGCTGAATGCTCTCAAAGAAGGCGATGAGATTCGAGACGTGGTCGGCCCGTTGGGGAAACCGTCGGTCATAGAGAATTTTGGAACGGTGGTGATTGTAGGCGGAGGGGTGGGGACAGCGCTGGCATATCCGACGACAGTCGCCCTGAAACGAGCGGGCAACCGAATCTTGACCATCCTGGGTGGGCGGAATCGGGACCTCGTGATTTTGGAAGAGGAGATGAGGGCCACGAGCGACGTCCTGTATGTGACAACGGATGACGGAAGTTATGGAGAAAAAGGGCTGGTGACAGACAAGTTGCGGCAACTGCTGGCATCGGAGGAGAAGATTAGGTTAGTCCTTGCCGTGGGACCAGTGCCGATGATGAAGGCGGTTGCGGACCTGACGCGCGAGAAGGGCATCCATACCGTTGTGAGTCTGAACCCGATTATGGTCGATGGAACGGGAATGTGCGGCGGCTGTCGTGTGCTGGTCGACGGGAAAAGCCAGTTTGCCTGTGTGGACGGGCCGGAGTTCAACGCGCATGAGGTGAATTTTGAAGTATTGATGCAGCGGAACAGAATGTACCGGGAGGCCGAGAAACGCTCGCTCGAAGAGTATCAGCATTCCTTACAAGACAGACAAAGCCGGGAAGAAGGTGTTTGCCTTATGAGCGGAGTAAATCCATGAGCCCGGTAAAAGAACCAAGTGCAAATCCGTTGACACTCAAGGAGCGGATGAAGGTTCCGCGGCAGCACATGCCGGAGCAACCCGCAGACCTGCGTGTCATGAATTTCACAGAGGTAAACCTGGGCTACTCCGAGGAACTTGCGAAACAGGAAGCGTTGCGCTGCCTGGAGTGCGCAAAGGCCACTTGCGTGGAGAACTGCCCGGTAGGGGTGAAGGTCAAGGACTTTGTGAAGCTGATTGTTGAGGGCAACTTCCTCGGAGCAGCGGCCAAGATTCGGGAGGATAACGTACTGCCGGCGATCACTGGCCGCGTTTGTCCGCAAGAAGATCATTGCGAAGGCGCGTGCCTGCTGCACAAAAAGGTGGAATCGCTCGGCGTGGGCTACCTCGAGCGGTTCGTGGCTGACTACGAAGAACGCATGGGAGCGCCGATGGCACCGAACGCCCGAGCCACGGGGAAAAACGTGGCGATCGTCGGAAGCGGACCGGCGGGGTTGAGCGCGGCGGGCGACCTGGTCCAACGCGGACACAAGGTACATGTCTTCGAAGCGCTGCACGAGATTGGCGGCGTACTGGTATACGGGATTCCGGAGTTTCGTCTGCCGAAGAAAGTGATTCGCGAACAGATTGAAAAGATGCGGGAAATGGGAGTTGAGTTCGAGACGAACGTCGTTGTCGGAAAAACCGTCGCGATTGATGAACTGTTGGGAGAAGAAGGCTACGACGCCATCTTCATCGCGACCGGGGCGGGGCTGCCGGTCTTTTTGGATATTCCGGGAGAACACCTGAACGGAGTGTACTCCGCGAACGAGTTCCTGACGCGGATCAATCTTATGCACGCGTACGAGTTTCCCCGCTACGATGAGCCGATCGTGGACTTGCGGGGGAAACACGTTGCAGTAATTGGCGGAGGGAATACCGCACTTGACGCGATTCGCTCCGCACGCCGGCTGGGAGCAGAAAAGGCTTATGTGATTTACCGGCGCAGCGAAACGGAAATGCCGGCTCGAATTGAAGAAGTGAAACATGCCAAGCAGGAAGGGATCGAATTCCGAATGTTGACCAATCCCGTGGAATTTTTGGACGACGGTCGGGGCTGGCTGAAAGGCGCGCGATGCGTGCAAATGAAACTGGGTGAGCCGGACTCCTCGGGGAGACGGAGACCAATTCCGATTGAGGGGTCGGAGTTTGAGATTCCTCTCGAAGTGGCAGTGATCGCGACTGGAACTTCGGCGAACCCATTGATCCAGTCGACCACACCGGGACTAAAGACCAACAAACGGGGTTATATAGAAGCAAGTGGAGAAACGCAGCGTACCTCGCGCAAGGGCGTTTTTGCCGGAGGAGATATCGTCACCGGCGCAGCGACAGTCATTCTGGCGATGGGGGCGGGACGACGGGCGGCGAAGTCTATCCACGAGTATTTGACAACGGGAGAATGGTGAGGCTCTTGGACTGAAGGCTCCAGCGGGATCGAAGACCCGCGGCAGAAATCGAGAGCCGGGAACAAAAGGGAAAGATCACAGAAGATATTGGTCAGGAGAAATTCGATGACAATCAAGAAATCAGAAGCGCTTGCTTATCATCTTGGAACGCGCCCGGGAAAAATAGAAGTGTCGCCGACGAAACCGTGCCTGACACAAAGAGACTTGAGTCTGGCATACACCCCGGGAGTGGCCGAGCCCTGCCTGGAAATCCAAAAGGAACCAGGGGATGCCTTCAAATACACAGCGAAGGGCAACCTGGTAGCAGTGGTGTCGAACGGGACGGCGGTTCTGGGGTTGGGCAATATTGGCGCACTTGCCGGGAAGCCGGTGATGGAAGGGAAAGGAGTGCTCTTCAAGAGGTTCGCCGGTGTGGATGTGTTCGATCTGGAAGTGAATTCGACGAATCCGGAGGATGTCATCAAGGTATGCCAACTACTTGAGCCTACCTTTGGCGGAATCAATCTGGAAGATATCAAGGCGCCGGAATGCTTTTATATCGAAGAAACACTCAAGAAGACAATGCAGATTCCCGTGTTTCATGACGACCAGCACGGGACGGCCATTATTTCCGGGGCAGCACTGTTGAACGCTCTGGAGGTGGTAGGAAAGCCGATCGATCAAATACGCATGGTGGTGAACGGGAGCGGCGCTGCAGGAATCGCGTGCGCGGAACATTACGTGCGGCTGGGCGTGAAACGGGGAAATATTACTTTGGCCGACACCAAGGGAGTCATTCACGAAGGCCGAACCGAGGGCATGAATCCCTACAAGGCCCGGTTTGCACACAAGACAGAATTCCGGACCCTGGCCGAAGCCGTGAACGGAGCTGACGTGCTTGTTGGGCTCTCGGTAAAAGGCGCGTTCACGCCGGAGATGTTGCGATCAATGGCCGCAAGACCCATCGTGTTCGCGATGGCCAATCCCGATCCTGAAATTACATACGACGAAGCCCTTGCGGCGCGCAAAGACGTGATCATGGCCACGGGACGCTCCGACTACCCTAACCAGGTAAACAACGTCCTTGGCTTCCCGTTCATTTTCCGCGGTGCGCTTGACGTGCACGCAACCGCTATCAATGAAGAGATGAAGCTGGCAGCGACGAGAGCCCTGGCAGCCCTGGCAAAAGAGGATGTGCCGGATTCGGTGTGCCATGCGTATGGCGTGGATCGGATCCGCTTTGGACCGCAATACATCATCCCGAAGCCATTCGATCCGCGTGTTCTGGTGTGGGAGGCTTCGGCCGTAGCAAGAGCGGCCATGGAAACAGGCGTGGCGCGAACACCAGTGGATCTCACCGAGTATCGGGAGCGGCTTGAGAGACTACTGGGGAAAGCACACGAGGTCATGCGCACCATCATCCGGAAGGCGGCGGCCCGGCCGAGGCGTGTGGTCTTTCCGGAAGGGGAAAGCGAGAAGATACTTCGCGCTGCCCACATTCTGGTGGAAGAAGCGATTGCGCAGCCCATTTTGCTGGGCGATAAGAAGGTTATCGAGGCAAAAGCAAACGACCTGTCTGTGGCTCTCGACAAAATCGAGGTTATTAACCCGAAAGCATGGCCCAAGCGCGAGATTTATATTAAGTCGCTGTACGAATTGCGACAGCGGCGTGGCGTAACGCCTTCTGAGGCGCAGGAACTGATCAACGATCGCACCCTGTTTGGTTCATTAATGGTGCACTTGGGAGATGCCGATGCGCTCGTCGGAGGCGTAGACAAACATTTTCCGGACACGATCCGTCCGGCATTGCAGGTGATCAAGCCACGGCCCGGATTGCATCGTGTGTCCGGATTGTATGTTGTGGTGACGCGCCGCGGCGATATGTACTTTCTTGCGGATTGCACGGTGAACGTCGAACCAAGTGCGGAGGATCTGGCAGAAATCGCCATCTGTGCAGCACAGACGGCAAAGAGCTTCAATGTGGCACCTCGAGTAGCTATGTTGTCTTTCTCGAACTTCGGGAGTACAAGACATCCGCTGACCGAGAAAGTGCAGCGGGCTGTGCAACTCGTGAAAGCAACAGACCCGACTCTGATGATTGATGGAGAGATGATGGCAGATACAGCTGTCACTCCGGAAATCATCGAAGAGACTTACCCGTTCTCAGAGCTACGGGGAGGCGCAAACGTGTTGGTGTTTCCGGACCTGACCTCTGCGAATACCTGCTACAAACTGTTGAGGAGAATTGGTGGCGCTGAAACCATCGGGCCCATTCTCATGGGCATGTCGAAGCCGGTGCACGTTTTGCAGCGGGGGGCCGAAGTCGAAGAAATCGTCAATATGGCGGCCATTGCGGTGGTGGATGCCCAAGAAACGGAGACGCGCTTGAAGCCTGGGCCAGAAGCCTCAATCAAGCCCACGGCGAAGGAAGAGCACACACTGCCACTTGAACCTTTGCGCCAGTAAAATTGACGGCTATTTGCCAGAGGTAGTTTCGGGTTCGCTCCACCCAAATCTGATCCCAGGGTAGAAAAGCGTCCTTCATCCGACGAACAAGTGCAGTCCGCTGTCGGATAGGAAGCGGGAGTGTACCTTGCCAACCGTTCATGAAGAAAAACAAGCCGCGCTTGTGGAAGCCCCTCAAGAAACAACCGAACTGAATACGAAGGTGCTGCCCGACAACGCCTACAAGCCACTAGAACCAGGAGAAACCTATTTACCGATTGTGCCCGCGAAGGAGTTGTTGCCGGAGTTAACCGGACGATCCATCGCCTGGGGCCTGTTCCTTTGCGTCCTCTTCACCGTGGCATCGGCGTATTCCGGATTGAAAGTCGGACAGGTGATGGAGTCGGCAATTCCGATTTCCATTTTGGCGATTGGGCTGGCGCGGCTATACAAGCGACGGTCTAGTTTGCTGGAGAACGTGATTATGACCGGGCTCGGAGGCGTGGCCGGGTCGGTGGTGGCCGGAGCCATCTTCACGATTCCCGCGCTATACATTCTCAAGCTCTCACCTCATCCCGTAGAAACGATTTTTGTCTGCCTTGCCGGAGGCTGCCTTGGAGTTCTTTTCCTGATTCCCTTGCGACGGTATTTCGTCCGGGAAAGGCATGGACTGCTTCCCTACCCTGAGGCCACCGCGATCACAGAAGTCCTGGTGACGGGGGAAAAAGGCGGATCGCAAGCCAAACTGTTGCTGGAAGCGACAGCAGTAGCAGGAGTGTACGACTTTTTCGTAACAACATTTCAGGTGTGGAAGGAATCGCTCGACTTTCAGTTTGTGCCCTGGATGCGAACCCTGGCTGAACGTGCGCGAATGGTATTGGGGTTCGACGCCATAGGGTTCATCCTCGGACTGGGCTACGTGATGGGGTTACGCAGTTCGCTCATCCTTTGTGCAGGCGGCGTGCTATCCAATTTTGTCCTGGTACCACTAATTTGGTTTGTGGGAAGTCACCTGGATGCCGCTGTTTATCCCGCGGCGATTCCGATTGCAAAGATGACCGCGGTCCAGATTTTCCGCAGCTATGTACGGTTTATCGGTGTAGGGGCGATTGCGACGGCGGGGATCTTTGGGATTGTAAAGTCTTTGCGGATTGTGGCCGGTTCGTTTGGCATTGCGCTAAAAGTGTTTCGCAAAGGCGAAGCAACAACCATGGAGCGGACCGATCGAGATATTTCCATGGCGGCCATCCTGCTCGGGGTGATTCTGGGAGCCATTGGCGCAGCGTTGCTCCTAGGGCATCTGAAGACGTCCTGGCTGGTATTGCTAATTGGGCTGGCACTAACGCTGCTCTTCTCGTTCTTCTTTGCATCTGTGGCAGCAAATGCTATTGCAACGACGGCACGCAATCCGGTATCGGGGATGACCATGCTGACGATCATCCTGTCGTCTGCGGTACTGCTCCGTTTCGGACTCTCCGGCACGACGGGAATGTTCTTTGTCATGGCCATTGCAGGAATGGTTTGCACCGCGCTCTCGGTTTCCGGTCAGGCGATTACCGACCTGAAGACGGGGTACTGGCTAGGTTCCACACCGGCGGCCCAGGAGAAAGTTAAGTTTTTGGCGGTGATTGCTGCAGCCACTGCCGTTGGCTTGACGATTGTGATGCTGGCAAGGACATTCCAATTCGGAGAGGCCGTGCCGGGAGATCTGAGGCCAGTTCTGGCATCTCCACAAGCAGCTATCATGAAGGCGCTGGTCGAGGGCTTCATGAGTCACCAACCAATTGCTTATCTGCTTTTTGGGACTGGAGCGATGATCGCCCTCATTATGGAGATGCTTGGCCAACCCTCGCTCATTTTTGCTTTGGGAATGTACTTGCCACTCGAGTTGAATACGCCGGCGTTGGTGGGCGGCTTCTTGTCCTATTGGATCAATGGGCGAGCAGAAAAACTCAATGGAGAGCGCGAAAAACAGGTCCGCGCCCGTGGCGTGATTATCGCTTCCGGCTTGATGGCGGGGGGAGCTCTGGGTGGAGTCTTCGGAGCCGCATTGCGCCTTTTCCCTTGGTACAAGGAAGAACTGATCCACACGCCTTTTTATTCGAACGATCGGATTTCGCAAATTGTCTCTTCGATTCTCTTCCTAGGGTTATGCGCCTATGTTTGGTTCAGGTCCCTCAGAAGAAGTAAGGAGATCCCATGGAACAAATAGGAAAATCGGTAGCGGAAGCGGTGATTGGAATTGATACGTTATGGGGCGGAGATGTCCTTTGCGCATCGGGGACGGGGAGATTCATCGCGGATTCCTGGTTTTCAGATGAAAAACTGCCGCCCGCCTACACGATTCCTTCGGCAGGGCGAATCCGGCAAGCAGGTGGGGTGACTCGGAAAGAACTGCACCGGGAGACAGTTGAAGAGTATCTGAAACAAATCGATATTCCGGAAGCGGTGGCAGGAATTCGGCGGGAAGGAGAAAAGATTCGCGGGCTCAGGGGCTCGTATCTCACTGGTTTGGCGAAATGCGTGGAAGTCATGTGGGACCTAGCGATGGAGGTCCTCGGAAAAGGAGCACCCGTCGACTATGCGCGATGCGTCGAAGCCTCCACGGGGAAGGCTCCGGAGAAATCCAGGCCGGAGGCAAAGCGGGAGAAAGTCGTCGAGTTATTGAAGAAGGCCGGCTATTCCGCCGAAGCCGGAATACCGAGGGCCGTCGACGCCTGGAGAGCAGACCGCCTGATTCCGATGGCTTCGGTCAAGGCATTGGGGAATGCCGTCATCGCACATTATGACAAGTTGTGCGCGGCGAATTTGGCCCCGCATCTGCCGCGGGAACTGTCCGGAGTCCCAAGAGCCAATATCGACTTTCTGCCGATCAAGGACGCGTGGTTTTCCGGATCCATGAACTATATTGGTCGCGCGAGAAACCAGGACGGAAGCCCGAAATACGAGGCAACCTACGAGATCAACACGTCACTACGGATGTCGGTACCGGAATTCGAACAGTTGGTGAGTCATGAGGTTGTTCCGGGCCACGTCACTACTTTTGCGTACCTGCAGAATCTCTTTGTCCGGGGGCTGACCGGGTTCGAAGCTACCGTGCTGACCATGAACACGCGGGCGGCCACACTCTTCGAAGGCATTGCGAATAACGCCATTCTGATCGCTCACGGCGTCACGGAAGTCGATCAATTGCCGGACGAAGATCTGCAAATCGGAGTGCTTCTAGCGCTGCTTCAGGACGACGCCAAGAATCAATCCTCTTACCTGACCTGGAGCGAGAATCTACCGCAAGAAGAGGTTGCGCAAATCTTGCGTCGAGATTTTCTGGTGACGGAAGAAAGAGCCTGCAAACTCTCAGGCTCATGGGGTAGACATCCGCTACTAGGCCGAATGTACCTCCCGGCGTACCGATCAGGGACCGATCGAGTGGCAGAGTTGCGAAGAAGCTTCGATGCAGACAGGGTTCTACCGGCGCTCTATGGTTGCAGGGGACTTGTGGATATAGAGACCGTGCGGGACGTCGTTACGGATGTTCGCGCTGCCTGATTCAGGATCATTCCTTCCCGATAAAACGGGAAAGGACTGACATCCACAAAGGCAATTCAGGAGTTGGTGGTCTCGTCGAGCAACTCTCCTCGAGGGCCGACAAGGCGAATACGAAGTGAGATCTGGCCGATGGCGTGCGTCGAGCAGCTCAGGCAAGGGTCATAGGCGCGCACGAGAGCCGAGACCCGGTTGACCATTCCTTCCTGGAGCTTGCTGCCATCGATGAAGTGCTCACTAACTTGCTTGATGCCCCGGCCAATGGCTAAATTGTTGTGCCCGGTGGCAACGATCAGGTTGGCCCAGGTAATAGCGCCTTCCTCGTTGACCTTGTAATGGTGGATCAGCACTCCGCGGGGCGCTTCGATCATTCCCACACCTTCGAGGGCGTTCACTCCACCTGTGCCGCGAACATGGGTGTCAAGGATCTGCGGGTCGTTAAGCAGTGCTTCGATACGCTCGAGAGCATAGACGGTCTCAATCAGGCGGGCGTAATGATACAGGAACGCGCTGTGTGCAGGTGAACCAAAGCGCTGGTGAAATTCGGCAAATTCGGCATCGGCACGCGGCGTGCCGCAGCGGTCAGCCGCGTTGATCCGCGCCAGAGGGCCAACCCGATAGACGCCTCCCGGAAAGCCCTGCGGTTTGAAATACGGAGCCTTTAAATAGGACTCGCGGAGACTCGCTTCGGCGATCCAATCGCCATATTCTTCAGATGGAATATGGTCCTCGAGAATTTCTCCACTTGTGCTCCGGAAACGCAGACCACCGTCGTAAAGCTGGAGGTTTCCTTTTCGATCGACAAGCCCGGCATATATCGTCGGATCGGAACCGAAGAAGGCAATTTCGTCCTTGAAATTGTCGAGCGCCGTTTTGAAGAACCGGAGAGTGCGGTCTGCGATGGCCATGGCGGCGGGCAATTCGGCGAGGAGCCTGTCCCGCGCTGCTGCCGTCAATGGGGCGCCGACTCCCCCTGGAACAACCCAGGATGGATGGACGCGCTCCTGGCAAAGACTTTCGATTAACTGCAAACCGAACTTCCGCAATTCAATTCCGTCCCTGGCCAGTTCCGGGTGACTGGCGATGACCCCCAGCACGTTGCGGGTCGCAACATCCGAGTCCATGCCGAGGAGAAAGTCGGGCGCAGAAAGATAGAAAAAGCTTAAGGCATGAGATTGAACCGTTTGCGCACAGTGCAACAGTTCGCGCAGTTTGCGAGCGACCGGCGGAATGCGCAGGGCCATGATGGCGTCGCACGCTTTCGAAGAAGCCAACAAATGGCTGACAGGACAGATTCCGCAAATCCGCGAGGTAATTCCAGGCATTTCATAAAAGGGGCGGCCCTCGGTAAATCTCTCGAATCCACGAATCTGCGTTACGTGGAATTCACTTCCGGTGACGTGTCCGTCGTCGTCCAACTGGATGACGATTTTGGCATGTCCCTCTATGCGAGTTACCGGATCGATGGTAATGCGCTTCATGGCAACTCCTTACCCAAATTTCACCGGAAGATTTCCATCGCGTTTGCGGCCTTCGACGAGGTCCAGAATCACGCGAGAAATGGATTTGGCTGGAGGCGGGCAACCGGGCAGGCACATGTCTACTTTGACGAATTCGCGAAGGGGGCGCGCTTGCTTCAGCAGGGGCGGCACCCCGTCGGTCGGAACAAGCTTGCTCGTCTGGGCACCCTCGACGTAGACCCTTTGCAACAGCCTGGTGACCGGGATCGAGTTCCGCATCGCCGGCACGTTCCCGGTGACCGCGCAATCACCCAAAGAAATCAGCATATGCGTGCGCTGGCGAATCTTCTGGAGTTTGTTGAGGTCTTCCTGCGAACTGACAGCGCCTTCGATCAAAGTTACATCCACGTCGTCCGGAAACTCCTGCGCGTCAACCAGCGGGCCATAGACCAGATCAATCTTCTGGGCCAATGAAATGATCGCCGCGTCCATATCGAGAAGGGACATGTGGCAGCCCGAACAGCCGTCCAGCCAAACAGTGGCTACTTTTACCTTCTTCATGCCAGGACCTCCCTGCGACGCACGAGGGAGCTGATTCGTTCGTTGTCTTTCACCATTTCCGCCACGGCCACGCCTTTTTCCGAGAGGGCTCCCGTCGGGCAGGCCTGCACGCATTTCCCGCAGCTCGTACAGCCTTTCGACTCACCCCATTTGCCGTTCAAGTCGCTGGCGATCCTCGCGTGGATGCCGCGCGAGGTCATCTCCCATACGTGCGCCCCTTCAAGTTCCGCACACACGCGAACGCATCGGGTACAAAGGATGCAGCGGTTGTGATCCAGAACGTACCGCGGATGAGAGAGATCCACGCCAAGCGCCGGGTAGTTGTAGGCAAAGTGAACGGTGCTGATTCCGAGGGAAGAGGCCATCGACTGCAATTCACAGTGGCCATTCGAAACACACGCCGCGCAGACATGATTCCGCTCGACCAGCAGAAGCTCGACCGAGATGCGTCGGTACTGTGTCAGTTTTGCGGAATTGGTTGTAACGGACATTCCGTCTTGAATGGGTGTGGTGCACGCCGGCAACAGCCGGTCGCTGCCCTGCACCTCCACGATACACAGACGGCAAGCGCCCACGGCCGTAAGCCCATCGAGGTCGCACAACGTGGGGATATATTTGCCATTAGCCTTAGCAGCTTGCAGGATGGTTTGGCCCTCGAGAGCGCTGATGAGCTCGCCATCGATGCGGATGGACAGTTTTTTCTGAGGCAAGGATTGCTCCTTTCTCTAGCTCACGTCGGCAACTTCCAGATCACAACGCAGACAGCGGCACGCTTCGTCGAGAGCCTCTTCATGCGTGAACCCCGTGACGACTTCGGCGTTTGAGCCTACACGCACGGCCGGGGCCAAAATGTGTCCCCCGTGGCGATGGTTCGGACTTGGATCTTCCGGAATCGTTTGGCCGTACTCAAGATAACGGAACAGTCTCTCCCAGCGATTGGTCTCCATTAGTTGTTGATCGATATTGCGGGCGGCTTGCTTTCCATAAGCCATGGCGTTCGAAACGTTGGAGGCACCGGTAATCACATCGCCGCCCGCGTAAAAGTGCGGCCTGCTCGATTCGAGAGTGAAGCGATTCACTTCGATCGTACCGCTTTCTTTGAGACTGAGACCAGAAGCGCGTGCAAAATCGAGGTCCACGCTTTCACCGACGGCAAAGATGACCGCGTCACACTCAAAGCGCTGAATCTCATCCGTCTGAATCGGCTTTCGACGCCCGGAGGTGTCGTACTCACCGAGGCGGGTTTTGACGATTTCGATGGCTTTGACGTTGCCCGACGGATCGCCAATGACACGGTGAGGCGCAGCCAGGAAAACGAATTTGGCGCCTTCCTCTCTTGCCGCTTTCGTTTCCTCTTCAATTGCCGGCATGTCCTTGCGCTCGCGCCGGTAGAAGACAGTGGCTTCCGCACCTTTTCGCAAAGCGCTGCGAGCGGAATCGATGGCGGCGTTGCCACCGCCGATAATTGCCACCTTTCGGCCGATGGACACTTCTTCGCCCTTCGCGATGGCCTCAAGAAAGGTCAAGGCGGGATACACGCCTTTCAATTCCGTGCCGGGTTGATAGACCCAGGACTCTTTCCACGTTCCGATGGAGATAAAAACGGCATCGAAATGGTCATCCAGATCATTCAATGGAACATCGAATCCCACACGGGAATTGAATATGAATTTCACGCCCAAGCGCTCAATCAGATCGATTTCCTTGGCGAGCACGCCTTTCGGCAGCCGATATTCGGGAAGAGCAAAACGCAGCATGCCTCCCGCTGCCGGCATGCTGTCGTACACCGTGACATCGTGGCCCAGGAGAGCCAGGTAAAAGGCCGCTGTGAGTCCCGCAGGACCCGCGCCCGCAATCGCGATCTTGCGGCCTGTATGCTCGAGCTTTCGGGCAAGAATGCGCTGAACCATTTCTTCATAACGATCCGAAAGATAGACGGAGTCGGCAATGAAGCGGTGGACTTCGCGCATGTTTACGGACTCATCTAGGGTCTGGCGCCGACAACGGGCGTCGCAAGGGTGCTGGCAAACGCGCCCGGTGGATGCGGGTAGGGGATTGTCCATGATGACTGCTTCGAAAGCATCCTCGAGGCGCCGTTCTTTGTAGAGTTCCAGGAAACGCGGAATGTTCATGTGCAGCGGACAACTGTTTTCGCAGGGCGAAAGGGCAAGTTCTTCGCAGACCCCGGCAGCGCAGCGATGAGCGATGATATGATCTTCAAATTCGTTGCGGAAGTGGCGCAGGCTCGTAAGGACGGGATTCGGAGCAGTCTGGCCGAGACCGCACAAAGAACATTCTCGGATGTAGCGGCTGAGTTCATCGAGGAGTTCCAGGTGGTGCAGGGTCCCGGCACCCTCGGTGACGCGATTCAGGATGCGGAGCGATTTATTGAGGCCCACGCGGCAGGGGATGCATTTTCCGCACGACTCGGAATGCGTGAACTCGATGAAGTAACGGGCCACGTCCACCATGCAGTTGTCTTCATCCATGACCACCATGCCACCGGAGCCCATGATGGAGCCGAGCCGGGCAAGGCTCTCGTAATCCACGGGAGTATCAAACATCTCAAGGGGGATGCAGCCTCCGGATGGGCCGCCGGTCTGCACGGCCTTTACCTGGCGGCCGTTCACGCCGCCTTCGCCGATGTCATAAATAAAGGTCTTCAGGGGAGTGCCGAGCGGCATTTCGACGAGCCCGGTGTTGTGCACTTTGCCGACGAGGGAAAACACCTTGGTGCCGGAGCTTCGGGGGCTCCCGGTTTCCGTGAACCAAGCAGGTCCCTTCGAAACGATGGGTGCGATGTTGTACCAAGTTTCAACGTTGTTAATATTGGTCGGCTTGCCCCAGAGTCCCTTTTGCGCGGGATAAGGAGGACGTGGACGAGGTCTGCCGGCTTGTCCTTCGAGGGAGGCAATGAGTGCGGTCTCTTCGCCACAAACGAACGCGCCGGCGCCTTCAACGATCTCAATGTTGAAATTGAATCCGCGACCCAGGATGTTTTCCCCCAAAAGGCCATACTCTCGAGCCTGCTCGATCGCCCTGTTCAGATGATGCACGGCCAATGGATATTCGGCTCGAACGTAGACAATGCCTTCCGTCGCACCCATCACGTAGCCACCAATGATCATGCCTTCGAGCAGGGCGTGCGGATCGCTCTCGATTTCGTTGCGATTCATGTACGCGCCAGGGTCGCCTTCATCCGCGTTGCAGATGATATATTTCTGGTCGGCCTTGGCCTTTGCGAGGAATTCCCACTTGTTCCCCGTCAGGTAGCCGGCACCGCCCCGCCCCCGCAGCTTTGCTGCCTTGATTTGTTCAATGACGTTTTCAGGGCGTCCATCGATTAACACCTTATAGAGGGCCTGGTATCCACCAACCGCAATGTACTCCTCGATGTCGTCCGGATTAATGAAGCCGCAATTGCGGAGAACAATCTTCTTCTGGCCCTTGAAGAACGGAACGTCACTCCAGACCGGCAATTCCGGATAGCCACGCCCGTATTTGACCTGGCCAGTGATGTGGTCCCACTCCTCAACCTTGCAGTACGCCAGTTCGGGCGGAATTCTCCCAAGGGAGAGGTCGTGGAGGATGCGTTCCGCGTCGTTGGCCTGCGCCCGTCTCAGGATTACCAGGGGAAAGCCGGGAATCCGCACGTTGGTCAGCGGCTCCTGAAAGCAGGCGCCAAAACATCCAACATTTGTGAGCACGAAGTTCAACCCACTCTTTACCAGGGCTTCCGCGAAGGCGTGGTAAAGACCTTCGGCACCATTTCCCCGACCACAGGTACCCATGCCAACAGCAATGCGGGGGACGGAAGGAACCAACTTTGCCATCCCCGCTTCACGGACCGAATTGAACGCGCCAAAATCCTGGATTCGAGGCATCATTCACTCTCCCGCTCGATGTTCTGGATCTCGCGCTGGAGCGTGCGTTCGTTGACGTGCCCGCAGATGCGATGATTCACTTCGACTACCGGGGCCAAAGCGCATTGCCCGAAGCAGGCGACGGTGCGCACCGTGAATTTCTTGTCCGGGGTGGTGAGAAGAATCTTGCTGGAATCGGCTTCCTCTTTGCCATCGACTACACTTAATCCAAGCTCCAGCCGCGCGCTCTGCAAGAGATTTCGTGAACCGCGGGTGTGGCAGGCCGTGCCGCGGCAAATGCAGATGGTGTTGTCTCCTTGCGGTTGCAGATTAAAGAGAGCATAGAAGGTAGCCACGCTGTAGATACGGGCCAATGGAGTCGCCGTCTTGGCAGCAACGTACTCCAGCGTTTCCGGCGACAGATATTTGTGGGGATTGTGCTCCTGAACCGCCTCGAGAACGCCCAGAAGGGATCCCGGACGGCTATTCCACTTTGTGACTACCTGATCGATGAAAACACGCTCGGCGGCAGGGAGCGTTTCCGGGGGTGATGCGTGCATGGCACTCCTTTCCAAGGGACCAGCACATCTTCCCAAGCACATCTACACGAATAGCCTCGCGGCAACCGTACCGCAGGCACGCAGGCAGGGTGCGTAGAGCGGACTTTGAGCCAAGGTGAGCGGCTCAACTGGCCGACGGCACGAGGTGCATACTTGAGGCACCTGAGAGAAGGCTAAGGGCAGCCGACGCGGGACGCTATGATGGCCATCACAGGGGGGAGAGACGATCGCCGGAAAGACACTGCCTGTAAGTGATTAAAGAGAAAGTCACTAGCCAGGTCTGGACTCCATGTGACATTTTGCGCCCATGATATGCTGCTCCTGCAACTGGACTTCTTCCATTGGTGCAAGGGAATGAAGATTATCGAGACGGCCATACCTGAAGTGCTTGTTCTTGAACCTCGTGTTTTCACCGATGCCCGCGGCTTTTTCTTTGAAGCCTACAATGAACGGAGTTTTGCTTCCGCGGGGATCTCTGAACGTTTTGTGCAGGACAACCAGTCGTCTTCGAAACTGGGGGTGTTGCGAGGACTGCACTTCCAGGTGAAGCAACCGCAAGGCAAGCTTGTACGAGTTGTCGCGGGTGAGGTGTTCGATGTGGCCGTGGACCTGAGGAAAGGTTCAGCGACTTTTGGGAAGTGGGTGGGGGTTCGGCTGTCGTCCGGAAGTCACAACATGATCTGGGTCCCGAAGGGATTCGCGCACGGCTTCTATACTCTCTCGAAAACCGCAGAGGTTCTGTACAAGGTGACGGACTTCTATTCCCCGCAGCACGAACGAACCCTTCTCTGGAATGACCCTGATGTGGGAGTCGAGTGGCCGATCGAAGGGGAGCCCCTGCTTTCGGAAAAGGACCGCGCGGGTATGCGCTTGAGAGAAGCTGT
>Ga0187782_10000462_pt1 | contig 27315 bp, 26 predicted proteins | sample 0715_SJ02_MP15_2_FD_132454 | JGI IMG/M metagenome (GOLD analysis project Ga0187782, IMG submission 132454) | Tropical peat soil microbial communities from peatlands in Department of Meta, Colombia - 0715_SJ02_MP15_20_MG | ecosystem: Environmental > Terrestrial > Soil > Wetlands > Peat | place... | reverse complement strand
GAGATCGAGTGCCCGCGGCCGCGACGGTCCGCGGAGAACGAACGGCCCAGGCACCGGCCACCCGGCCGCTCAACCCCAAGCAGACGATGATGGGCGTCGCCACGCCCGGCATCGCGCCGCTGCGCCCCGGCGAACCGCCACCGCTCGAGCCCCCGCCTCTGCTTTCCGGTCCTGCGGGTGCCCCCGTCCGCCCTCGGACGACGCCCGACGCGACAATTGTACCACCCCCCGAACCGCTGCCGGAGATTGCGGCGCCTGTCCCTCCGACGGACATGCCCAAACGCGGCGTTCCTCTCGCGACCGTCGCCCTCGTGCTGGGCGTTCTGGTGCTCGTGAGTGGAATCACGGTGGTCCTGGTCCTGCGCGGCACCGCGCCGATCTCGGCGGGCGCACGGTCGTCGTCGGAAGGAAAGGACATTCTGCTCTTGCATTGCGATCCTCGCAGCTGCAGGGACGGAACCACTGCCGGGGTCGAGGGCGTGCAGGCCACGTTCGTTTCCGGCGAAGCAGAGGTCACGCTCCCCGAACCGCTCCACGTCGGCGCCAACCCGCTGTCGCTGCGCATCGACCGGCCGGGGATCGGACGGGACGAGGTGGTCTCCGTGATCGTTCCCGTTGCCTACCGGATCAGCGCGGACGTTTCGCCCATGAGCAACCCTCGCGCCGAAATCGTCGTTCACGTCGAGGCGCTGGCAGGGAGCGAGGTAACGGTCGACGGCAAGCACGTCGTTCTCGAACCCTCCGGGGTCGGCGAGTTGGCAATCGACGAGTCCTCGGCGACTCGAGGACCCGCGGACGAGTCACGCGTCGTCGCCGTCGACGTCGGATACAGGATCGTTCCCCCAGGCGCGGGCACGCTGCCGGCGCAAGGTACGGTAAGCGCTCGTGTTTCGGTTGCGCCCCTGCGGGTCGACGTTCCGGGCGAGCACGCCGTCTTCGAGACCGACCGCTTCGTGCTCGCGGGCCGGGCAGCCAAGGGCGCGTCGGTCACCATCGACAACGCACCGGTCGAGGTGAGCGCCGACGGCTCCTTCGAATCGACCGTTCCTCTTCCGGCGTTCGGCGAACGATCGATCCAAGTGCGTGGCCAGACCCCGGTTTTCTCGCCTCGAACGATCGACATCCACGTGAAACGGGTGGGCAGCCTCGCGACCGAAGCCAGGGAGTTCGAGCATCAGCCGACGCTCGGTTACGACGCAGCGATGAGCGACCTCGCAGCCTCCATCGGCCAGCCGATGGTCATCGACGGCGACGTGATCGAGTCGCGCACTGCCGGTCATCGAACGGTCGTTCTCGTCGACGACAGGCGCGGCTGTGCGAAGGGCCCATGCCTCGTGCGGGTCATCATCGCTGGAGACGCCTCTTCAGCGCGCGGAAAAATCATTCGGGCATTCGGCTTCATCACGCGCCCGTTCAGCTCGTCGCCCGGCCAGACGGTGCCGGAGCTCGAGGCAGCTTTCGTCCTGCCGCCGAAGAAATGATCCTGCGCCGGGCCGTGAGGTTTGCGGCTGCGATTGGCTGGGCCCTCGTGCCGCTCGCCACGGCATGGGGACAAACCGTGGACGTCGAGCGCCCAAGCCTACTCGTCGTCGGAACGCCCTCGTTGCGCACGGCCTCCGCGGCCCTGAATGACGCGCCCCCCGGCGCGTCGGCAACCCGCTTGCCATCGGGCCGGCTCCGGATCGGGTGGCGCGCGTCGCTGGGCATGTCCGTCGAGCATGCTCCGGTTCTGGACGCCCAAGGAAACATCTACGTGGTGGGCGAACGGGGGGACGTCGTGGCCCTATCGCCGACGGGCGAGGAGCTCTGGCGTCTTGCGACCAATTTCGCGCAGCCCGGTCCGAGCACCGTCCTGCGCGACGGGACGATCGTCTTCGTCGACGGCAGCGGTGCTGCGGTCGCGGTCCGAGAGGGCTTCTTGCGGTGGCGCACGAAGCTCGCGCGTGGAGACTCGGCACGGCCGCACCCGCTCGCGCTCGACGACGGGGGGGTGATCGTCGCGGCCGGCAACGCGATCGTCGTCCTGGACGCCGAGGGGCATGAACGCGCCCGCCTCGTACTCTCCGAGACGGCCGCCTCCATCCTCGCCGCCGAGCCGAACCAGATTGCCGTGGTGACGACCAATGGGACGGTCTGGACGTGGAACCCGGGGGCGCTCGAGCCCACGCGCGTGGCGAGCTTGGATGCCTCGATCGACGCGACGCCGGCGCTGGGAAATGGTCACGTCCTTTTTGCAATCGCAGCCGGCGGCTCCCGACTGTTCGCCGCCGATCTCGTCACCGGAAGCGTGTCCCTGCGAGCGTCGGCGACCGGGAGTCTCTGGGTCAGTTCCCCTGTCGTGCAGCGCGAAACCGTGTCGCTGCTGGCCCTCGCGGCCGGCGGGGAGGTCGCCCTGGCGTTGGACGGTCGCGGTGGCGAGATTGGTCAGGCGTGGATCGGCTCGTCGCCGCTCCCGGTCATGGACGGCGGGGTCGGTCTGCGGAGCGCGATCCCCCAAGCACCGCTGCTCGCGGACTCCGAAGGAACTTTGGCGTTTGCCGCCGCTGACGGGGCCCTGGGTGTCGTCGCGCACCTGGGTTCCTCACAGCCCGAGGTCCAGCGGATTTCCGATCCGTGCCCCGCGCCGGCAGGCGGCCGGGCGGCGATCGATTCAGCCGTCGTCGGCATCACTCCGTTGAGGCCCGGCGCATTCCTTGCGGTGTGTCGTCGGGGAACGCTGCTTGCCATTCAAGGCGAGAGTCCCGGCATTGATGGCGTAGGTGGCGTAGGTCACGAGTAACCGGGCAAAGCGGGCGCGTGTGCGGACTGGCGAGGCTCGGTGAGCGGTCGTATAGTTGGCGTTGCGTCAAGTCCGTCGATGCGCCCGCTTTGCGAACCGGCAGGCTGGGGTGGCAACCATGGTTAGGATGGCACAATGATCACGATCACCGACAAGGCCGCGCTCAAGGTCAAAGAAATCGCAGAGCAAGAGAACCTCTTCGGTCAGGGCCTGCGCCTGCGGGTGATGGGCGGAGGCTGCGCAGGTTTCACGTACGATCTGTACTTCGAGGACAAGATCGGCGAGATGGACGAGCAGTTCGAGTCCAACGGCGTGAAGCTCTACGTCGATCCGATGAGCTACCAGTACCTCGAGGGAACCGAAATCGATTACGTCGAAGGGCTGCACGGGGCGGGCTTCAAGTTCAACAACCCGAACTCCAAGGGCTCGTGCGGTTGCGGCTCGTCGTTCTCGGCCTGACTCGTTCTCGGCGTGACTGGCGACCCTGACTCCGCAGCCAGTCGCGCTGCGTGACCGCCACCGTCATGGGAGGGCGGAGCCCAACGGCTCTGCCGGAGTGCGTCGCTTCGGCAGCTCTTGCGCCTCCGGCCGCTTGAAGCTCGACCGTGGAGGAGTCACGGACCGCATGCGTGAGCCACCGCTCGGGCTGAACCGATGGTGTGGCCGAAGTCGCGAGTCGCAGCGGCCGCTCGTGCACGCCGCGTGCGACGGCCGCTCGTGCACGCCGCGTGCAAAGCAAAGCCTCGGGTGCAGGAGCTTCGAAGCTCCGCGCAAGAGGCCATGAGTAACCAATCAACCTACTCGAACGAACGCGCTGCGACGCATTCGCCCCGCACCGTCGACCACGGCAGCCCGAATCTCTCCCATTACATCGCGCGCGTGCAAGCAATCCAACCGCTGTCACGCGAGGATGAATACGAGCTTGCTTGCCGCGTTCGGGATCACAACGAGGCGAACGCGGCGCGACGGCTCGTCGAGGCGAATTTGCGCTACGTCGTGGCGATCGCGCTCAGCTATCGGCGCTACGGCGTGCGGCTCGCCGATCTCATCTCCGAAGGCAACGTGGGCCTCATGATAGCGCTCAAGAAATTCGACCCGACACGGGGGACGCGGTTCGTGACCTACGCGGCCCACTGGATCCGCGCATACGTGCTCGACCACGTCATTCGCGCGTGGAGCGTCGTCGGAGTCGGCGCGGGGCCTCTTCGTTCCAAGGTGTTCTTTCGACTGCGCCGAGAGAAAGCCAGGATCCTGGCTTCAACGAGCGATGCCATCGAGGTGAGCGAGCGGCTCGCCGAGCGCTTCGGAACGACCCCGGAAAAAATCACGATGCTGGCCCATCGCCTCGAGGCACGCGACGTCTCGCTCGACGCGAAAGTCTACGACGACGGATCATCGACCGTTCTGGACACCTTGACCGGGGGCGGACCCACCCAGGAGGACCAATTCCTGTCGCAGGAGCGGTCGACCGCCGTCCATGCGTGCCTGCGCGACGCGATCGCGAAGCTCGACGCGCGCGAACGCTTCATCGTCGAGTTTCGGATGATGGCGGATCGGCCCGACGAGCTGTCCCTTGCCGAAATTGGTCGCCGCCTGGGAGTCTCGCGCGAACGCGCGCGACAGCTCGAGGCCCGCGCCAAGCAGAAATTGCGTCGTCACATCGAAGCCTACGCGGGTGAGCTTGCGCGCATCGCCGCCTGATGAGCGGCCGGCCGAGCTCGCGCGCATCGCCGGGGCAACCGCGCGCGCTCGTCGAGCTCGGAGAATCGCGGTATCATCCCGGGTGTCGACGCCGTTCGGGCAGTCGCTCGCCGGGCTCGCGAGCCGGCGGGAGGAAAGTCCGAGCTCCGAAGAGCACGATGCCGGGTAACGCCCGGTGGCGGAAACGCCGAGGAGAGTGCCACAGAAAACAGACCGCCTCCGTTCTCGCACTCTGCGGCGAGCCCGGCGGCAAGGGTGAAAAGGCGGGGTAAGAGCCCACCGCGCTCTCGGCAACGCGAGCGGCAAGGTAAACCCCATCGGGAGCAAGGCCGCATAGGCAGGCGCTACCCGGGAGCTCCGAAGAAGGAGCGACCGGGTAAAAGGATGGCTCGTCCGAGCCTGCGGGTAGGCCGCTTGAGGCAGCGAGCAATCGCGGTCCCAGAGGAATGACTGCCTCCGCACGTCGGAGCGATCCGGGTGCGAGACAGAACTCGGCTTACAGAGCGACGTCGACCCGTTCGCCCGAGCCATCCGCTCGGGCGTTCGGCTTTCTTCCGGGCGAAGCTCCGACGCTGTGGCGCCCGTCCCCGAAAGCCGCTGCCGCGACGAAAGGTGCGACGATCAAGCCGTAGCGACCCGCGCCGAAGAAAACCGCGTGCACGAAGGCAGTCGAAACGATGGCCGCAGCGGTGTAGGCGAAAATGGGCGGTCCCCTCAGCACGCAGCGCCAGCCACGGAGTCCGACGCAGACGACGACCGCGGCGTAGCCCATCCATCCATGAACGGTCAGGGCGCCGAACGAGCCCGCCAGAGCCGTCAGCTTGCGCGTGGCCCCGAAACGTCCGCACGCACGGCCGCAGGCGACGAGCGCGCCGAGCAGGTAGAGCCGGCACGCCAGAGTCTCGAAACCAGCGAGGGCCGCCTTCGCGTGGTCGTCGAACGCCCGGGGGTTGCTCGAGTGCAAGTACCAGGGCGCGGCGCCGAAATAGTCGAGAGTCATGGCCACCTTGCCCGGCGCCCGAGCCAGCCACGTCGCAGGCGCCCTCGCAATCTCGCTCCACGCCGAGCGCTCGAAGCAAGCGTCCTTCGTCGCTTCGTCCCAGACCGTGGCGCACGGGGCGGGCACGGTCACCGGAACCCAGCCACCCGTCGTGGTGGTCGCCCCGATGAGCAGGTTCCAGCCGGCGTTCACGCTGACCAGCGCGCAGCGGTGCATCCGAAGGCAATTGCGCGCTGTCCAGGGACCGACGCAGAGGAGAACGATCGCGAGCACGGCGCCCGCTCGCGCGAGCCGCTGCGCCGTCGACGCCTGCGGAGCGACCGCAAAGAATCCGAGGATGGGCGCGAGCAGCAGCGATTCCGGACGCAGCAGCGTCGCGAGCGCTGCCGTCACGCCCGCCGCCAGCAGCCTCCCGGCCGGGCGGACGGCGGTGCGTGCGCGACACGCCAGGGCCGCGGCGACCACGAGCAGCGCGGAGGTGACGCCTTCCGTCATCACCGCGGCGGTGTAGGGGACCAGCGCGGGGTGCAGAGCGATCGCGAGAGCCGCGCCGAACGGCCGCCAACGGGAAACGTCAGGCTCGTCGATCAAGACATACGCGCCGTACGCGGCCGCCGACCCGACCACTGCGTTGAGCGTCATGGCCACGACCGTCGACGCTCCGAAGAGAAGGTATGCGGCGGCGAGAATGGCGGGATAACCGACCGGGTAGTGCGCTGCGTAGGTCACGGCACCATCCGGCCAAAGCCACGTGTAGCCCGCCCCGCTCGCCAGGCGCCGGGCGAGCACGTCGTAGTAATGTCCATCCTCCGACGGCGGAAACAGACGGTGCCCCCACCCCACGATCGCGAGGCGCAACGCAAGCGCCACCCCGGTGGCAAGCCATACGTCCGCGCGCCGGGGCGTCATCGATCACCGATCCAGCCCAGCTCCCAGAGCGCCGTGAAGAGCTCACACATGGGCAACCCGACGACATTCGTGTAGCTGCCGTCGATGCGTTCGACGAACGCGGCCGCGCGCCCCTGAATCGCGTAGCCCCCCGCCTTGTCGCTTCCTTCGCTCGTCGCCGCGTAGGCGCGCCCCTCGCCGCGGCGAAGATGACGAAACTTGACCGCCGTCGTCACCGTTTCGAAATGGGCGGGCTCGGAGCGAGGATCGGCATCGCCCAGCATGAACCCGGTCATGACCCAGTGAACGCCCCCCGAGAGCCGCTCGAGCATGGCGACCGCCTCGGCACCATCGGCGGGCTTCCCCATCAGGGCGCCTTCGGGTGCGATGACGATCGTATCGGCGACGAGCACGACGCCCGACACATCGAGCTCCCTCGACCGCACGGCGTCGAGCTTCGACTGGACGATCCTCGTTAGGTACGCGGACGGAGACTCGCCCACCCAAAAGCTCTCGTCGACGGCAGCCCCCCGAACGACGAACGGCAGCCCGCTCACGGTCAGTAGCTCGCGGCGACGCGGCGAGGAGCTTCCAAGGACGAGCGGCGAAGCACTCGAGATTCGCACGCGCGCTGCTTACCACAACGATGATAAGGTCTGCCGCCGATGCGCCCCCGCATCGTGCTTGCCGCCCTTGCCTGCAGCTGCGCTCCGATGCTCGTCTGCGCCGCGGCGTCGGCGACCGAGTGCTCGGGCGTGGTGAGCCCGTGCATCGACGACGATGTCCTGTGGCCGCACGCGGGTTACGCCCGTTTCGAAGCAATCGGCTCGGTCGACACGATCGCGCCTCGTCAGCTGGGCTTCGGTCTCGTCACGAGCTACATGTCGCGTCCAATCGTCCTGGAGCTCGGGTCGGCAGCCGGGACGAGCGCCCGCTACTACGCCGTGGACAATCAGGTCGACGGCACCTTTCTCTGGTCGTATGGAGTCGGCGAGCGGATGGAGCTCGACCTCGCGCTGCCGCTCACGTTCGTTCAATCAGGGCTCGGTCTAGCGCCCGTCGTCGGGGGCTCCGAGCTGAGCAACACAGCGACACGGGACATCCGATTCGGATTCACGTACGCGCTCGTACCCGGCCGCGAATCCGTTCGTTCCGACGGCGCCGGACTCGCTGCTCGATTCGAGGTGAGCGCTCCCACGGGTGATCGATCGGAATTCGCGGGTGAGCAGTCGGGGGTGTTTGCGCCCAGCCTGTCCGGCGAGCTGCGGCTGGGCGAATTCTTCGCCGGTGCCGAGCTCGGCGCGCGACTCCGGCCGGCGACGGAGCTACTCGGCGCCCGCGTGGGAACCGAGCTCGTGACCGCTCTCGGGGTAGGACTGGATCTTCTCCCTCGAGACCTCCTCAGTGCAGCGGTGGAAGCGTGGGCGCTCCCGAACCTGGTCTCACAAGACAAGGCCATCGCCCAGGGAGGGGTGCTGACGAACCAGCCCGGCGGAGCCGCACTCGTGCCTTCCGAATGGCAGCTGTCGCTCCGGAGTGCTTCGATCGCAAAGGGCACCGTGTGCGTTCAGCTGGGCGGCGGCGGCGCCCTGCCATGGTCCGCAGAGGCGCCGGTCACTTCGCCCCGCTTCCGCTTCGCGCTGGGCGTCCGCTGGGCGCCTCTCGACTCTCGACCCTAGCAGCGCCCGATAAGACCGGCGCAGAGCAACTCGACGACAAAACCCCTGAGGCTTTCGGTGACATCTCAAGTTCTTCGCAGCGAAAAATCGCGTCACATCGTGGTCCGTCTCTCGAGCGGAGAATTCATCCCAGACGCGCTGGTGGCTCGCCTGCGCGACGAGGGCGTGACGTGCGGCTGGCTGCGGGGCAGCGGCGTCCTGATCGACGTGGAGCTTCGGGCGTTCGACGCCGATCTCGGTACGCTCGGCAGCACGCGACGGATCGCGGGACCCGTGCACGCCCTGACCCTCGATGGGGGGATCGGCGCCGCGGGCGGTGAGCCGGTCCTGTCGCTCCGCGCGCTGCTCGCACGGGACGCAGACCGCGGCCTCGAGACCTTGGCGGGGGAGATCTCGGGCGCGCAGACGGTCGCGGTCGAAGCTTTCGTGACGGCGCTGGACGACCTGCAGCTCGAGCGTTCCCTGGACTCGGCAGCCGGCGTCTGGCTCTTCGGTAGCGCGGCGACGGGTTCGGTCTTCATTGCGCCACCTGCGGGTGCGGGCGCCGCGTCCCCCCGCCCGGGGACGCGCGGAGAGTGGGCGGACGCTCTCGTGGCGAGCGGCAGCAGCGAACGCGAGGCCAAAGGGTACCCCCGAACGAATGAGCTCGTCACACCACAGGGACCGCCGAAGCCCCCCAAGTCGCTGCGCTCGAGCCTGGGCCTGGATACGCCAACACCCGAAGCGGGCGACTCGGTCGATCACTTCGCGTTCGGTCGGTGCGACGTGCTCAAGAGTGACGGCGATCGACTGCATCTCAAGGTCCACAAGGACGGGCGCATCCGCGAGATCGCGCTCGAAATGCTTCGCGTCGCGCCTCTGGGCGACGATCCGGATGGGCGGCGGCGTTTCAAGCTCGAGCGAAAAATCTGATCGAGGTAGCATGCAATGGCCGCCCAAGGTCGTGTGTTTTCAGCTGGCGAATTGGCCCCGGGGCCACGAGCCTCGACGTTCGCAACTCTTGACGCTGCCTGGACCAAACCGTTAAGCCGTCGCAAACCCTTTCTGGTCCGAATTTGGAGGAAACCGGGATGATGAGTCCGAATGGTCGCGGTCTGGCCCTGATCGTCGTCGCGATCGCGGTCTTTTCGCAGGCTTCGTGCAGCGAGGAGCCGCCGCCGAAAACTGCTCAAGCCGTAGCCCCGACGCCGCCTCCCGCGCCGCCCCCCAACCGTCTGCCCGCGCAGGCACCTGACTCGCCCACCGCGAGCGCGGTGCGCATTTCCGACGAGATCGTGAAGGCATGCGGCATCAGCGAACCGGACGCATACTTCGCCTTCGACTCGGCCCACCTCCGACCCGACGACACGCGCGTTCTCGACCAGGTCACGACGTGTTTTTCGACCGGACCCCTGAAGGGACGCACGCTCAAGCTCGTCGGACATGCGGATCCCCGCGGGGGCAGCGACTACAACATGACGCTTGGCCAGTCACGCGCCGACTCGGTGGCCAGCTACATGAACGGGCACGGCATGGACCGGGGGAAGACCGAGTCGACTTCCCGCGGCGCCATGGACGCGACGGGCACCGACGAGCCGACCTGGGCGCGCGATCGGCGCGTCGACTTGATGGTGGGGCAGTGATCGGCCGAGCCTCGCAATGATCCTGCTTCAGGCCGCTCAAGAGGCGGCGTCAGCGGCCGAAGCGCCGACGATGCGTCTCGATCTGGTGGCGCTGTTCACCCACGCCGCTTGGCCGATCAAGCTGACCATCGGGCTTTTGCTCGGCTGCTCACTGCTCGTCTGGATCATCTCCGTCCTCAAGCTGATGCAGCTGGCGCGGCTGCACGTGTCCGAAGGTGACTTCGATCGGCGCGCGCGCCACGCATCGTCGATGTCCGAACTGTTCGAGCTCGCGCAGAGCCATCACGCTCCGGGCGCCCGGATCATCGCGGCCCTCTACGCCCGCGGCGGAGGAGCGCAGATCGAACGCCTTCGTGCGCTTGCGGATCGCGCCATCGTGGTCGAGGCGCGCGCGGCGCGTGCGCTCATGTGGTTGCTCGCATTCATCGCCGCGGGAGCGCCGTTCATCGGTCTCTTCGGGACCGTGTACGGAATCATGGACGCGTTCATGCGCATCGGGGCGGCCAAGACAGCAAGCTTGCCGGTCGTCGCTCCCGCCATCGGCGAAGCCCTGATCACGACAGCGATTGGCCTCGCCGCCGCGATTCCCGCCGTGTTCTTCTACAACTGGATCGACAAGCGCGTGGGCGACTTCGTGACCGAGCTCGAGGCGGCGTCGGGTGAATGGGTCGCGTTGACGGCCGAACAGATATCGCCCCCGGTGGACGGAGGCGCTGCGCGGATCGCCGGAGGCCACCCGGGCGGCTACCGTTCACGGTAGGCTGAGGCTTCCAATGGCGCTCTCGCTGGGCAAGCACGGCAGCACGAGCTTCCGTGAGATCAACGTCACACCTCTGGTCGACGTCATGCTCGTGCTGCTCATCGTGTTCATGGTGACGGCGCCGCTGCTCACCTCGGGGCTGCACATCGATCTGCCCGAGGTTCAGGCCGCGAACACGCCGATCAAGGATGCCAAGCTCGTTCTGTCCATCACCAAGGACGAGCACATCCTCTTCGGCGAGGCCGACGTCACGCGCGATGTCGAGCGGGTGCTCCTCGACAACCCGCGCGTGCAGAAGGAGCACGAGCTTTACATTCGTGCCGACAAGGACGCACGCTACGGTGTCGTCGCACGCGGCATTGCCGCGGCGCGTGCGGCGGGCGTCACGTCGCTGAACTTGCTGGTCGACCCGGAGGAGATGAAGCCGTGAACGCGCGGCGGGCTCCACGGAGCTTCGACGCGCAAGACGTGACGATCGCCTTCGGCGTCGCGATGTTGGCTCAGCTGCTCTTCGTCGCCGTCTTCTCGATGCCTTCGCCTCCGCTCGTGCAGGCCGACATCTCGAACGACAACGCGCAACCCATCGCCGTCGCCATCACGCCCGTTCTCAAGCTGGGAAGCAAGACTCCGACGAAGATCCCCTCCGTGTGGGAGCGCAAGCGACCGGTAGCCGCGAAATCGCAACCGCAAGCCGCCCTCCCGTCGACTCAGGCCGAAAAGACGCCGGAGGCCATCCCGACGACGAACGTTCCGGATGCATCCGTCTCGCCCGCGCCGACGGACTCGACGCACCTCGCTCAGCCGAACCTGACCATCGCAGAGGACGCGTCGACCGCCGCCGCGCCCTCTGCATCCACGGAGGGCTCGGAGCAGGGCGCCGTGAACGGGACCGAAACCGATCCGCTGAAGGCGCGCGCAGCGGACATGTACCGCGCCCAGCTCCAGGCATGGTTCGCCGCGCGATTCGACATCCGGGGGAAGATCCCCTTCGACAGGTTGAAGGCCCTCCATGCTCGCGCGCTGATCTCGGTAGGCTCCGATCGCCAAGTGACGAGCTTCACGATTACGCAACCGAGCGGTGATCCGACGTTCGACGCGGCCGTCCGAGCGACTCTTTCGCAGATTCAATCGACCGGAGTGGAGTTGCCGGCGCCTCCGCCGATGTATCCGGATATTCTGGGCAGCGGCTTCCCGGTGGGCTTTCAATGCACCCTGCAGAGCACATGCGAATGAAACGGGCCCTCGCGGGTCTCGCCGCCTTCGGGGCGCTCGCAGCAGCGGCATTCGCCGGTCGCTCGAGCTCCGCGGACGATCCGCAGCAGGCCGCCCCTGCGCCCGCCGCTTCGGCCAGCCCGACGCAACCTGACGAGAGTTTGCTCGGAACCGTCGAGGTCAATGGATCCGCGGGGTTGCCCCCACTCCCAAAGCTGGCGGTGGTGCCCATCGTCAGTACCGGCACGGCCGACAGCATCGTCGTTCTCGTCGTTCGCCGCGACATGGAGCTGAGCGGGCAGTTCGACGTCATGGATGAAGGCACGTCGCCTCCGGGACCCTTCCTGCACGCGACGCCCCTGGATCTCGGAGCCTGGCGCGCGCAGGGAGCCGAGTACGTCCTTCGTGTGTTCGCCGAGCCGGCCCCGAACGACTCGATCAAGACGCAGCTGGTCGGCGAGGCCTACGTGACCCCCACGCGGGCTCCGAGCGCGCCCACGGTGGAGGCCCGTCCCGCGTTTCGGGTGGCGATGGCCACGGTAACGACCGAGGTGCGCGCCGCCTCGCACCGTCTCGTCGATCTGCTTCTCGGCGCCCTCACGGGCCGCCCCGGGGGATTCGCGAGCGAAATGGTCTACGCCCAGAAGGTCGGCCGATGGCGACGCGTGTTCGCCATCGACTCGGACGGGTTCGATCTGAGGCCCATCGGGCCGAGCGACGCAACGGCAGTCTCTCCGGCATTCGGCCCCAACGATCAGGTTTTTTATGCGCTTTCGCGGGATTATTCGCCCTTCCGTCTGGCGTTCGGGCCCAATGCCACTCCGGTTCCGCTCGCGATTCCGGGCTCGATCCTCGGAGTCGCATTCAGCGCCGACCACGCTCGGATGGCCCTGACCGTGATGACGGAAGGGCGAAGCGAGCTCTGGATCGGCGCGCGCGGAGCCCTCGAACAGGCAGGTGCGAAGCCCTTCGCCAATCACCCGGTCTTCGGTCCCCTCGGCAAGATGGCCTACGTCGCGGGCACTCCGATGCAGCGTGTCTACCTCGGGGAGACCCCGATCTCTCCGCCCGGCTTCATGGCAAGCGCGCCCGTCTTCTGCGATACGCCGCAAGGACTCCTCGTGATCTATACCGTGGGCGTCGGCAGCGGCGCCGACATCGTGGCTTCGGACAGCAATGGCGGCAACGTTCGCCGCCTGACGCAGCACGAGGGCGCGAACACCTACGCGGCATGCAGCCCCGACGGGCGCCTGGTCTCGTTTTTCTCGACCGGAAAAGTGAAGCGAGGCTCGGGAGGCCAGGACGAAGGGAGCGGTCTTTTCATCATGCCCATCGCCCGCCCATGGCTCGCCAAGAAGATCTCCAGCGAGGTGGGCGAGGCGCTGCGCTGGGAGGCACTGCCTGCGGCCGGAGGTATCGTCGAGAGGTGAGGGGCCGAACCGCTCTGGCAGCGGCGCTGGCTCGTCAGCGAGCGTCACGCGCCGCCTGAGGCGACGGGCGCGATGCATCGATCGAGGCCGACGGCAACAACGCAATCTCGACGCGACGGTTCTTCGCCCGGTTTCTGGGGTCGTCGTTTGCCACGACCGGATCGAAAGAGCCGGCCGCAGCAGCCGTGAGCGACGCCGGTGAAACCCCGACGGACACGAGAAACTGCACGACTGCAACGGAGCGGGACGCCGTCAGCTCCCACGAGGTGGCCGACGAACGGCGCGACGCTCCACTCCTGAGCGGCTCCTTTTCGTCCTCGTCGGTGTTTGCAGTCACCAAAAAACGCCGGCCGCTCGACGGCGGCGAGGTGACCTCGATCGCGCGGGCGATCTCCATGAGGACCCCCTTGCCGGCCTCGCGAATGTCCGAACGCCCTTCCTCGAACAGCAGATCGCCCTGAACGTTCATGACAAGCTCACCCCGCCTCGATTCGATGCGCAGCTGGCCCGAATCGACGAGGGGGCTGAACCTTTTTTCGAGATCGCGAAAAAGCTGAACGCGCGCTTCGCCGACCGCCTGCGCTTTCCGGAGCTCCTCGAGGCGCACCTTGGCGTCCTGAAGCGCGTTCGCCAGCGTTCCTCGTTCGGCGAGCATCTTGTCGACGTCGGTGCCGAGGCGCTGCAGCTCGACTCGCAGCTGCTGATTGATGGCCGTCGCTTCGTCGAGATGCGCCTGCAGGTTGTGGTCTTGCGTCGAAAGGTCGTTCAGCCTCCCATCGCGGTCCTGCACGCCGGCCTGGGCCTGGGCCAGCTGCTGCGAAAGGTACTGCAATTGCGCTGCATCCTGCCTCTGCTGCGCATCGGCGCGGGCTCGAAGCTCGGTCGAATCCGAAACGCACTGGTCGTAGCGGGCCTTGGGCACACATGCGACCTGTGTCGCAGCGGCGACGACGCAGGCCCACGAGCGAGACCTCGCATGTCTCCGCACGGAAATCAGACTCACGCGCGGCCTCATACCCTCACGCAGGGCGTCGGACCACTTCGGCTCGTATGGAGCCGACGGTGACGACCCGTCCCACTTCGGCGGCTGCTCGCTTGAGCATGGCAAGGGCCACCGGCCTGCCCAACGTCGGCGAGTAGCACGCGCTGGTCACCTCTCCCGATGGCTCGCCGGCGTCGTCGACCACCGCTGCATGGATCGGAGGAGGCGACCCCGCGTCGAGCACCAACGACGCGAGCCGGCGCTTCACGTGGCCACGCATCTCCAGCATGCAAACGACCTCCTGACCCAGATAGCAGCCCTTCTGGAAGCTGACCGCGATCTTCTCGAGCCCTGCCTCCTGAGGGTAGGTGGTCTCGCCGAAATCCGCGCCGAACTCGGGTACGCCCCGCTCGAGTCGCAGGGCTTGCCAACCGGCCTGATCCCCGAGCGCTCCGCGGGCGCGGGCAACGGCATCGGCGACGACGGTCCGAGGGTCGGGCGCAGCGTCCCGCTGGAGAAAAAGGATCGCCCCGCCCAGCTCCGTCCGATCGATCAGCCCGCCGCGAGCGCCCGCGGAACGGGCCTCGGCGAGGACCTCGGCGGCCCGGGGCCCGTGCACCTCCCACGCGGCCATCTCATTCGTGCGATCGACGAGCTCCGCATCCTCCATGACTCGGTAATGGTCGAGATGCTCCAGGAGCGTCCGGGCGACTGCCCCCGGAACGGAGACGAGCACCCCCACGTCATCGGCCGCAATCAACGCGTCCGCAAGCACGCGACCGCTCCGCGCCACGAACAGGCCGTAGCGCGCTTCGTCCGCGGGTAGCTTGCCCAGGTCGCACGTCACGAGGCCGTTGAGCCACGTCACCCGATCGTGACCCGTGACCTCCAGCGTCACGCGGTCGGGGACCGGCACGGCCAGCACGTGGGTGCGCGCGGCCGCGACCTGGACCTGCACATCCATGACCCCCCCTCGATGACACGTCCGCCGTGGATCGCAAGCGAGCCCTCGCCCGCTGGCGGCTCAAGCGCGTCGCGTCGGCGCGTCGCCGCCACCGCGACGCGACGACGCGAAGAACACGACAATCGCGAGATTGGACGTTGACTGTAGCAGAGTCGCCGGATCATATCGGTCGCCCATGCCCGGAATCGGCGTCGTGATGAACCCCAGGAGCCGCCGTAACCTCCGTCGTCCGGAGACGGCGTCCCTGCTCCGGCACCGCATTGGCGACGCGGGGGTCGTCCGAGAAGCCCGCTCCGTCGACGAGCTCCATCGCATCGCGGAGGAATTCCTTCGGACAGGAATCGATGTGCTCGCGATCTGCGGTGGAGACGGCACCAACACGGTGACGCTGACCGGGTTTCTCGAGGTGTACGGCGCGGCGGCGCTGCCGGCGGTCGCGCTGCTCCGGGGAGGCACGATGAATACTTTGGCCAACTCCGTCGGAGTTCCACGTCGCGCGCCGGAGAAATTGCTCACGAACCTCGTCCGGAGCTACAGCGCCGCCCGGCGCGAGCCCCTCGCGTGCGTCGAGCGCGACGTCATGAGCATACGGGCAATCGGGGAAGCCCGTGCGCGCAGCGGCTTTCTTTTCGGCGCTGGCGTGGTCTACGGCTACCTGGCCGAATACTACGCTGCGGGAGCCTCTTCACCCTGGACCGCGGCGACGACGCTCGCACGGGGCGTGGGAAGCGCCGTCCTGGGGACGGAGTTGATCCGTCGAATCGCCGCACCCTTCCGGGGCACCGTCGCGTTCGCCGACGGGTCGGCCTGGCCAGAGCGCGATTACCTGGCCCTGGCGGCCGGAACGATCGCGCACATCGGGCTCGGCTTCCAGCCATTTTACCGATTCGCCGAGCGACAGGGCGCATTTCACGTCCTCGGCATCCATGCGCCGCCGACTTCGTTCGTCGTGGAGCTGCCGCGCATCCTGGCGGCCCGGCCCATGCGAGAAGGCAAGGCTTACGACGCCGTGTCGGATCGCATGCTCGTCCGGAGCGCGACACCTCCTCTTCGCTACATGATCGACGGCGACTTGCACGAAGCGCCCGACAGCGTGGAAGTCACGACGGGAAGGCGCGTGCGCCTGATCCCACTGCGCTGGGACGCAGGCGCCGGCTCGCCTCCGGACCGCGTAGCCGCAAGAGATCGGCCCGCCGACGGCGCCGCGACCAGCGAGCGCAGGCCAAGCACCGAGGGCGCTCCGCCGTCGCCCGACGGCTGACGGCGCTCGGGGCCGCCTGCGCAGCTTGCGCGAAGGTTCCGGGCTTCTTAACCTCGAGGGTCGTGCGCGCTTCTGCCGTTGCCCTCGCGTTCGCCGCATCCGCGATCGTGCTCGCCGCCGCCGACGCGCACGCCGACCATCTGACGATCGTCGAAGCTGACCGCCTCATCCATGGCCAGACGATCGTCCGGGACGAGGCGTGGGAGAGCTCCGGGCGACGCTACGTCGGTGGCGTCGCATACGCGCTCGTCGATGCGCCGGCCGACCAGATTGCCAATCTGGCAGCGAACACGGAGATCTGGAGGCGCATCCTTCCGCGCGTCCGATCGGCCCACCGAGTCGGTACGGCCGGCGGCGATGCCCTCGTCGAGATCAATCAGGGAACAGCTCTCATTTCCGCAACGTACACGTTGCGCGTGCGTCGCGAAGGCGGTGAAATTCGGTTCTGGATGGACACGCATCGCCCCCACGACATCGAAGACGCATGGGGATTTCTGCGCGCGCAGCCGCACGACGACGGACGCGCGCTGGTGACGTACGGAATACTCATCGATATCGGGCCGGGGATTCTCAGAGACATGTTCGAGGATCGCGTCCGCATCGCCGCGCTTTCGGTGCTCGATCGCCTGCGCGGGGTCGTGATGGGATCGGACGGGCCAGGGATGCGAGCAAACAGGTGACGGGTACGGTTCGCGTGAGGGCGTCGATCGATCGCATCGCCACCATCGCGCTCGGCACGTACCGCGAAGCGGTCCGCACGCGCCTGATGCTCGGGGTTTTTGCGCTGGGCCAAGCCGCCTGCGTGTACTCGGTCGTCGTCGCTGCAATGTCCGCGCACAACGAGGAGCGCGTCGTCGCCGATCTGGGCGCCGCCTCCGCCTCGCTCTTCGGCATCGTCATCGCCATCGTGCTGGGGTCGACGTCGCTCTATCGAGAGGTCGAGTACAGGACCGTCTTTCCCATCCTCTCCCGTCCAATTTTCCGCTGGGAGTATCTGGTCGGAAAGTACCTCGGAACCGTGCTGACCGTCGCCGTCTTCATCGCGCTCGACGCAGCGGCAACGCTCATGCTGCTGACGTTGGAAGCGGGTATCGCCCCCTGGAAGATCGGCGCCGTGGCCGCGGTCTTCGCTGGAGGGCTCGGCGCCACGACGGCGTGGCTGCGCCGACTGGACGTTTTCGTCATCATCCCGTGGGCGTTCGCCCTCTCGGTCGCGGCATGGACGATTGCAACCGGGTCGGCCGACGAGCGCCAGCTCGTGACCGCATCGGCGGTGCTCGCCGTCTTCGAGGTTGGCATCATCGCCGCGGTGGCCACGCTATTCGCCTCTTTCTCGTCGCCCTTTCTCACTGCAACTTGCACCTTCATGGTCGTCGTCATCGGACGCAGCGCCGATACGCTGGCGCACCTGCCCAAGAAGCTATTCGGCAGCACGATGACGGCATTCGGCGCAGGACTTGCGCGCCTAGTCCCGAACCTGCACGTGTACGTGCCGGCGCGCTCGTTGCTCTTGGGACAGGTCGTCGGGCAACGCGTCTGGAGTTACGTCTCGATGGCCGCCCTTCAAGCCGTCGCATACGCCACCGCGCTGCTCGTCATCGGCTCGATCGCATTTCGACGGCGTGACTTTTCATGACCCGGGAGCTCCGGTGAGCTCCGTGCTCGTACGCGCCGTGGCCCTTGGATTTGCGATGACTCTCGCGTCGGTCGCGGTGCTCGCGTCGCGCGAGGCGACGCTCGGGCACGAACAGCTCGCGGCAGCCGATCGCGACGCCGCGCGTGGAGATTGGCCTGACGCAATCGCTCACGCCCGAGCGGCGGCTCGAGCGCAGCTGCCCGGTAGCCCGTGGCCCGCGCGCGCGGCCCGGCGGTTGGGAGAGCTTGCTCACCAGGCCGAGCTCCGGGGGGACGACGACACCGCGCTCATGGCATACGGGGCGCTGCGCGCCGCCGCTCTCTCGGCACGGGCAATCGGCTCGAACGAGGCGTCGTGGCGCGGAGCGGCCGAAGAAGGAGTGGCACGGATTGCCGCTCGCCGCGGTGGCAGCGGCAGCGCGACCGTGCCGGGCGTGCCCGAACCAGAGGACCACGCGGCGTCCGTGCGCGCGGCGCTGGGCACCGAAGACTCGCCCCCCACGCGGACGCTGGCCGGGCTGAATGCAGCGGCCATCGCGATGGTGGGAGCGCTGAGCTACCTGGCCCTCGGCGGGCCCAATCCCCCATGGCGGGCGGCCGCTCGAGCTCTCTTCGCGGGAGGACTTCTGATCCATGCGGTGGTCCTCTTGATGAATTGACGAGCTTCGTGGCAAATGAAACCTCTGTGGCAGCCGTCCCGATGGATGCCGGCAAGGTGGCGCGCTGCCGCGACCTTGCCGCCGAGATTGCCGACGACGTGCAGCGCTACATCGACGCGCACACGACAGTGGGAGTGGAACGGACAATCCTTCGTGCATACGGTGCCGAGGGGGTGGATGGCGACGGCGTGCCGCTGGTCAACATTGCGGTCGATCGCTACGCGGACGCAGGTCTGCTGGGACGTGGGATCGCTCATTTTCTCGGCCGCGCGCTTCTCGCTGGCGCAAAGACGCCGCAGGATGCCGCAGAGCGGCTGGCCTTCGCACCCGAGCTCGATCGGTCGGACGAAGGACCGGGCAGCGATGCGGTGTGCACAGCGCTGAAGCCCCATACGGAGGCGGCCCTGCAGCGCATCGATCGTGCTCGCGAGGAGCGCGAGGCGCTCAAGCTCCGGCTACCTCCCGGGCCTCCGCCTCTGAAGTACGTCATCGTCGCAACCGGCAACATCTACGACGATGCGGTGCAGGCAAAAGCCGCGGCGCACGCAGGAGCAGACATCGTGGCCGTCATTCGTGCGACGGCCCAATCGCTCCTCGATTACGTGCCTCAGGGAGCGACGACCGAGGGCTACGGGGGGACGTTTGCCACTCAAGACAACTTCCGGATCATCCGGCGCGCGCTCGACGAGTTCGGCGAAGCGCACGGCCGCTACGTGATGCAGACGAATTACTCCTCCGGCCTGTGCATGGCGGAGATCGCTTGGATGGCCGCCGTCGAACGCCTGGACATGCTCCTCAACGACGCCATGTACGGCATCTTGTTTCGCGACATCAACATGTGCCGCACCTTCGTCGATCAATACGTGTCGCGCCGCCTGGTCGCGCGGGCTGGAATCGTGATCAACACCGGCGAGGACAACTACTTGACGACGGCGAACGCCGTCGAGAAGGCGCACACCGTCCTCGCCAGTCAGTTCATCAACGAAGCTTTCGCTTTACGCGCCGGACTGAAAGAGGAGCAAATGGGACTGGGCCATGCGTACGAGATCGACCCGTGGCTCGAAGACTCCTTCTTGCTGGAAATCGCGCAGGCACAGCTCGTCCGTCAGATCTTCGACAGGCACCCGATCAAGTGGATGCCCCCGACCAAGCACAAGACGGGCGACATCTTCTTCGCGCATGTGCACGACACGCTCTTCGACCTCGTTGGTGTAATGACGAAACAGAACATCGAGCTGCTCGGCATGTTCAGCGAGGCGATCCACAATCCCTTGCTGATGGATCGATACCTCGCGCTCAAGGCTACTCGTTACGTCCACGGCGCTTGCAAACACCTCGGCGAAGAGATCGAGTTCAGGCGGGACGGCATCATTGCGCGCCGCGCCATTCAGGTGCTCGACGAGGCGCTCGCCTTGCTGCTCGAGGTGAAGAGGGAATCCATCTGGGAAGCCATCGGCACCGGCGCATTCGCGGACGTCAAGCGGACGCGCACCGGAGGCAAAGGTTACGCGGGCGTCGTCCAGCGTTCGAGCGATTACGTCAATCCACTACTTTCGGCTCTCGAACGCGGATAGAGCTCATCCGAAACCGTTCATCCAATCGCACGCCCATCTGCGGATTCGTGCGCGGGTCGTACGGCGCATGCGAGGCGTCTGCGTTAGGCTGACAAGGGGAGAAGCCATGCCTTCACCTGCTCCTCCGAAGCATCTGCGCGCGTACGGCGACCGCGAGAACGATGGCATGGTCCAGCTCTCTTTCGTGCTGCCGCTGGCTGCAGGAGCCCAAGCGCGCGAGGCGGCAAAGCGCTTCGCCGAGCTTCACGGCCTCGCCGATCCACTGATCGCAACGATGGAGCCGTGCGCTGAGGGATATTCATTTTTCGTCGTTTACGGCCATTCACGGCACTCGGTCGATTCCTCGAGCATCCAGGTGACCGAGCGTCGAACACAATCGCTGCCCCGCGAAGAGATCGAACGGCGCATCTCGGCGGGCCTGGGCCGCAAGATCGTAGTCGTCGGGGCATGCACCGGGAGCGACGCCCACACGGTTGGCATCGACGCCATTCTGAACTTCAAGGGATACGCGGGCGACAAGGGGCTCGAGAGCTACAAGGGATTCGAGGTGTTCAATCTGGGCGCCCAGGTCGAAAACGAGCAGCTCGTCGCGCGCGCGCGCGCGCTGAAGGCCGACGCGATCCTGGTCAGCCAGGTGATCACGCAGCGCAATTGCCACAAGGAGAATGGGCGCGCGCTCGTCGAGCGCCTCGTACAGGATGGCTGGCGAAACGAGGTGGTGCTGCTGTTCGGAGGGCCGCGCGTGGACCATCAGCTCGCCCTCGAGCTCGGGTTCGACGCCGGGTTCGGACCCGGCACCCGCCCGAGCGACGTGGCGTCGTACCTCGTCGAGCGGATCTGCGGGGAGGTCTAGTCCTTCGGCTACGCGGCGCGCTCGCGAACGCGTCGGATTGCGACGGGCGGCGCTTCACGGCCTCCGCAGGTTCGCTCTGCGATGAGCTCTTCGATTGCCTCGTGACAAGCCCCGCAATCGTCCCCGGCGCGGCACGCCCGCGTCACCGCGTCCACGGTCCCGGCTCCGGCCTCGATCGAAGCTCTGATCTCGTGCTCTGTGACGGCTTTGCAGACGCAAACGTACATCCGCTTAAGGATAATGACTTCCGTTTTCAAGTCCAACAGAAAACGGCCTGCACGGGATGGCCCCGATGACCCCTGAATGCCCCTGAATGGCCCCTGCGCCATGCGTAATATCTCGAAACTATTCAGTTCATGGGTCGGAATGGCTCGGCCGCGGACGTCATGATCGGATCTGCTGCGCCAGATAGTTCTGCTCGCCCGCCTGGCGGACGAGCTCGAGCTGCGATTCGAGCCAGTCGACGTGGCCCTCGGAGTCGACGAGGATTTTCATCAGAAGATCCTCGCTCGCGTTATCGCCCTCTTCCCGGCAAAGCCGGATGCCGTCGTTGAGGCGGGGAACGGTCTGGAGCTCGAGCGCCAGATCGCTCTTGAGGATCTCCACCACCGTCTGACCGATCATCAGCTTCCCCAGCCGCTGCAAGTTGGGCAGGCCGTCGAGAAACAAGACGCGATCGACGAGTCGTTCCGCGTGTTTCATTTCGTCGAGCGATTCGCTGTAAATTCTCTTACCGAGTCGGTCGTACCCCCAGTTCAGGCACATTTTTGCGTGCAAGAAGTACTGACTGACCGCGGTGAGCTCGCCGGTGAGCACTTCGTTGAGCAGATCGACGATGCGCGGGTTGCCTTGCATGAAGTGGCACGAGACACCGGCGCAGACGCGTGCGCAAGGGCAGAATGGCGGGGCACGCCGCTCGGGACAATCTCCTCGTCATCGCGCGGAAAGCGGGAGCTCGACCGACACCGACGCGTCGATCCCCGGACGCCCGAGGCGGTGGGCGGCCGTCGCACGGATCACCACGCAATTGCACGAGTCGTGCAGCTCGATGGCGGTCGCCGCGGCAACGAGCTCGCGGGCGTCGAGGTCGACATCGACGCCCGCCCGCGCAGTGACCCGCGAACCGATCGGCACGCCGACGCGGCTGCCTCCCGTCCAGCCCGACGCGACCAGAAAGCCGCTTGCCGCTTCGTAAGACGGATCGACCAAGGCTCGGGCCGCGATCGGGTCCGTGCCGTCTCTCTGCGCCACGTTCGCCGAGACGTGGAGGCCGGTTGCGGGCCCGATCCGCGCAGCCGCTAGCAGGATGCCGCCTGCATCGCTGGGTTCGATGGACGGCGCCAGGACTCGCGCCACGTCGGCCCTCAGCGCGAGGTACGGGCCAGTCACCGATGCCCGTGCCCGGATCATCGCCAGCGGGGTTCTCCCCTCCCCGCCCAGAGCGCCTGCACTCACGTCGACGTCGAGAGCCGTGCGCGAACCCCAGCGGCCCACGGTGTTGCTCCAGCCCGCCGCGCCCACCCATGCTGCTCCGCTCGCCACCTGCATGCCCCGACCTGCGGGGGTCGCCAGAATGCCGCTTTCGTGAGCGACGACGACAGCGAGCTCCAACCGCGGCTCCGTGCGGTGCACCCAAGGATCCGCGGCGTCCGACGATTCGAATTCCCGCACGAGCGGCAGAGTGGCCGAAGCGCGCGCTTGCGCGGCGCCGTCCATCCCGACCGCAGCGCCGTCGTCGGCGACGTCTCCGAACCCGTGCAAGGCCAGGCCTGAACCGATCGCGCCGATTCGCGTGCCCAGCAGCAGGTTTGCCTCGCCGCGAACGAAGCTCGTGGCGCCTCCCCCTGGAGGTGGAGCCACCTTCGAGTCGCTGCCTTCCGCGACCCCGCCGCCTTCGACACCGACGTCGTACGCCCCAACGTCGGCGATGGCGTCGCTGCGACGCACGGTGGCGATCGGTCCCCAGGCGCCGGCTTCGCCCACGCTCGTCCCGCGGGCCGCCATCGCGCGAACGCCGGAGGCGAAGGTCCACCCATCGGCCCGCCACTGCGCATCCCCGGACGCTCGATCGAAGGGCTGCGCCGCCGCATCGACCGCGGTCGTCGCCTGCACTGCCCGCGCGCCGCGCAGCGCGTCGATGTCCCAGGCGGCTATCGGCCCGGGCTTCGGCGCCGGGGCCCCATCCTCCACCGAGCTGCCGCGAGCGCCAAGCGTGACGCCGTCGTTTCCGTGCAGGCGATCCCAGAGCAGGTGCGTGACCGTCGTCGGAGTCCGCAGAACGGCATCGACCGCAGCCCCTCCGTCGACATAACCGCCCGCCCGCAGGTCGAGCCCGCCACTCAGGTCGTCGGAGCGCCACGGAAAATGCACGCCACCGCCCGCGAAGAACCCGTCGGCGCCGCGCCAGGAGAGCTCGGGCGGAAGCAGACCGATACGCGCGGGCGACCGAAGCCAGACGAGGGGCAGCCAGCCGATTGGCAGGCCGAAAATCTGGAGAACCGGGTTCCGGAGAACGACCTCGTGCGGAGGAGCGACGGTAGCGCCGGAAAATTTCAAGCTCAATGGTGTACCCAGGCAAGGGCAGAACGCCAGTTGTCCCGTACCATCGAGCAACACCCCCTGCGGGACGCGCTTGAGGCGCAGCGCATCGCTCGTGAAGTGAAAGGGCGGCTCGTCGACCCGGACGTGCCCCGTCGCGTCGAGGGTCTTCGTCGCGGGATCCAGGCGGACCTCGTCGGCGCTGAAGGCAACGCGACCTGCATCGGCAGGCGTCGCGGATTGCGCCGAAACGCGCGATCCAACGAGGGTCGTTGCGAAGGCGAAGGCGATCGACAGCCGCCGCGGTCCCAGACGCGCATCCTCGTGCGTGGGCCGGTCAACGTCCAGTGCGCGTCGTCGGCTCGGGCGTGGATTCGTCGGGTACATCGCCCGACGAAGGGCTGCCACGATCGGCCGGGGCACCGGGCCGGACGTAGTCGCCCTTGGGAAACTCGATTCGCATGACGACACCGCCGTCCTTGCCGGCGTCCATTGCAACGGCCGGCTGCACGGCAGACCGGAGCGCGATGACGAACCACACGTCACGCCCGTGCGGCTGAAGTCGAGCGCTCGTGACCGGCGTGTTGAAGTGCACGGTCACCAGCGGATTCTGATTGTTCCTTCGGTCGACGCGCGCCTCCTTGAGGACGTACGTGATGCTGCCATGCCCCGACCGAGCTTCGTAGGTGACGGGTCGAGAAAGCTCGACGAAGAGGCGGGTCGAACCGTCCGCGAGCATCTCGAACCCCGGCAAAATTGCATCCGACACCCCGGACCGCGCCCGTCCCGCGGTGCGACCTCCCCCCGGTGGCGCCGGCGAGGCACTTCGCGCGACGTGCGCGCTCGAGGCGGCCCCCCCGGCAGGCGCCGAGGGCGATTCCTGCGCGCGGACCGGATGGGACACGGACATCGCAAGCCCGCCGACGGCCAGCGCTGCGCATGCGAACCGAGCATTCCCCATTCAGAAATTAAAGCACGACCACGCCGGGCCCCGCGAGTTTGTTGGTAAAATCCAAAACATAAACGAGAGCTTGAACCTTTTCGGATAGCCCTTCACCCACCGGCCCGGCAGCCCATGTCTCGGGGCGGCCCCGCCGCGGTGGCCGCGAGCGTTTGCGGTCCGTATGGGCAATCCCTAATTTGCCCGACTGGTCCAGCGCCTGGTAGGCCCCGAACCATGGAACAGCAGCTTCCGGCCGCCGAGATTACCGCCCTGCTCGGGCGGGGAACGGAATTCGAAGGGAAGCTTCATTTCGAGGGGCGCGTCCGCATCGACGGCGTCTTCAAAGGGGAGATCCTCAGCGAAGACACTCTCGTCATCGGCGAGGGAGCCGACGTTCACGCCGAGATCGACGTGGCCACCGTCATCGTGCGCGGAGGAGTGGTGCACGGGAACATCCGGGCGAAAACCGCGATCGAGCTTCATTCACCGGGCAAAATCGTCGGCAATCTGCATTGCCCGTCCCTGTTCATCGATCGGGGCGTCGAGTTTCAAGGCAGCTGTCGCATGGATGCCGTCGACACGGCGCCGGGCCCGAGAGCCGCGGCATCGGCTCCGAAATCTCGCGGCTGACGGACGCGCACCCATCAGCCGGACGCCGTCCGATTTCCGATCGAACCTTTCGGCGGCTTCGAAACATGTGGGCTCAGGGGGTCGAAGAACCGCCATGGCCGATCGGCCCAGCTGCCCGCATACCCCACGCCGACCCGAGCGCTCACGGAAACGCGCGGGCGAACGCGGCGGTCGCACAGGTACAGCGGCGCGCGGGTGAGATCATGGCCATCGAGCGCGCGCGTGATGCCCATGGCACGAGCGAAGCGTCCGGGGCCGTCCAGACGGACGCGCGATTCGATCCCGTGGGCCGGCTCGCCCGCACGCACGAGAACGGCATGGCCACGGCCGGCTCCTCGGCACGTGACGTTGAAACAGTCGTGCATGCCGTACACGAAAAATACATACGCGTGACCCTCCTCCCCGAAGAGCGACCGGGTGCGCTTGGTGATCCCCGCTCGCGCATGGGACGCGAGGTCGGTCGGTCCGCGATAGGCCTCGGTCTCCACGATTCGGGCGACGCGAGGCTCCAGCCCCTCGCCCTGCTCGTGGACGAGAAAGCACCCGAGAAGCTGTCGGGCGACGACGAGGGCGTCGCGTGCGTACCAGAGGCGCGGCAGGCGAGCGGAATGCAGTGATGCGAGATCGTAGCGCACGCGTCAGCGGTCCTGGGCGGAGGCCGGGATCCATCGTGCCACGGTCACGCGCCCCACGCGCGTCAGCGTCCACGGCGTCGCCTGGCCCAGGCCCCTCGCTCGTGTGGCCCGCCGGCGAGCCTCCCGGAGCCGGCCGTGCGATCGCCCTCGGCGACAGCTTGTCCACACGGTGCCACCTCTTCCTCGTGACGAGCCGTTCATCTCGGTAGCGCCCCGTTCCCGACGCCGACTCTGCTATGGAAGTCGATGACGGCAGACGCTATGGGCTTGTCCTGGCGCGACGCCCCCCCGACGTCGTCCGACGCGGTCGCACTCAGCGACGAGCGAAGCATTGGAGACCCATGTTCGAGGAGTTCGGTATCAACGCAGGTTACGTCGAGGATCTCCACTCTCGCTGGGCGCGAAGCCCGCAATCGGTCGACGAAGATTGGAGGCGCTTCTTCGAGGAGCTTAACGGCGGCAAATCGCCTGCAGGCGCCGACACGCGCTCGACGAACGGAAACGGGAATGGCTGGACCGCTCACGTCAACGGAAGCGATGCCGCTCATTCGGCAACGAATGGGAACGGCTCGGCGCCGCTGACCTCGAGACGAGCTTCAGCGGCGGCCTCTTACCGGGAGACGGTCCGCGAAACGGTCATCGCCGCCACCGAGCTTCAAAGCCGCGTCGCGCACCTGGTGAACGCCTACCGCGTGCGCGGTCATCTGTTCGCCGATCTGGACCCGCTGGAGAACCCTCCACCTGCCGCGCCGGAGCTCGATCTCTCCAACTTCGGCCTGACCGAGGCCGAGCTCGATACGACCTTTTCGACGGCCGGGATGAGCGGGCTACCCGAACGAGCCACGCTCCGACAGATCGTCGAGCACCTGAGCGAGACGTACTGCTCCTCCATCGGAGTCGAGTTCACGCACATCGAGGAACCGGAGCCGCGACTCTGGCTCCAGCATCAGATGGAGCTCACTCGAAATCACGCGTCTCTGGATCGCTCGGAGTTGATCCGCATCCTGACGAAGCTCACCGAGGCCGAGATTTTCGAGCAGTTCATCCACAAGAACTTCCCGTCGATGCGGCGCTTCTCGCTCGAAGGGGCCGAGAGCATGATTCCGATGATCGATCTGCTCATCGAGGCCGCCGGCCAGCACGGCATCGAGGAGTTGGTCATCGGGATGGCCCACCGAGGCCGGCTGAACGTCCTCGCGAACGTGCTCGGAAAAAACGTCCGCGAGATCTTTGCTGCGTTCGACGACAAGAAGCCCGAGCGATTCCTCGGTGCCGGCGACGTCAAGTACCACCTTGGATACTCGAGCGAGGTCGTCACCCAGTCAGGGCGACAGCTTCACCTTTCGATGGCGTTCAATCCCAGCCACCTCGAGTTCGTCAACCCCGTGGTCGAAGGCCGCGTTCGGGCGAAGATCGATCGACGCAAGCGCAAGAGCACGATGCCGCTGCTCATCCATGGTGACGCGGCGTTCATGGGCCAGGGCGTCGTCGCCGAGACCTTGAACTTGTCGCAGCTCGAAGGCTACTCGACCGGTGGAACCATCCACCTCGTCGTGAACAACCAGATCGG
>Ga0187782_10000461_pt1 | contig 27353 bp, 26 predicted proteins | sample 0715_SJ02_MP15_2_FD_132454 | JGI IMG/M metagenome (GOLD analysis project Ga0187782, IMG submission 132454) | Tropical peat soil microbial communities from peatlands in Department of Meta, Colombia - 0715_SJ02_MP15_20_MG | ecosystem: Environmental > Terrestrial > Soil > Wetlands > Peat | place... | reverse complement strand
GTTTCATTGACGAGGTTGCCGCAGCGACCGGAAAAGACCCCCTCGAATTGCGGCGGCAATTGATTGCTACAAAACAGGCTGCGGTGGGCGAGGGCGGCGACGAGAAGCCGGTCAATCTCGAAAGGCTGCGGCGGGTGATGGACCTTGCCGCAGGAAAATCGGACTGGGGCAAGCCTTTACCAGCGGGAGAAAGTGGTGCGCGACGGGGACGCGGAATTGCAGCGCTTTACAACTGGGGAACGTACATCGCCTATGTAGCTGAAGTGAGCGTCGGAAAAGATGGGGGCGTGCGCGTGGATCGCGTCACCTGCGCTTTGGATTGCGGGCAGGTAGTTAACCCCGACATGGTGGCCGCGCAGATGGAAGGTGGGATTGTCTTCGGGTTGACGGCGGCGCTGTACGGCGAGATCACATTCGAGGGCGGCGCGACGCAGCAAAGCAACTTCAATAATTACCCGATGCTGAAGATTGACGCGATGCCGCACGTGGAAGTGCATATAGTGCCGAGCCACGAATTGCCTGGCGGATGCGGCGAGCCGCCGGTGCCCTCGATTGCGCCGGCTGTGGCAAACGCAATCTTCGCGGCAACCGGGAAGCGGCTGCGGCGATTGCCCTTCCAGACGCAAGAACTGGCGCAGGGCTAGCGCCACACGCGCGGGGCTTCGGCCCCATGATTTTTCTCACATAACCTTTCCAGAATCGAGTTCTCATAGTATTCGAGGACTAGATTCAATCGAGTGTCCACTCAGAGCTCGACCGAAAGCGTTGTGCGTGGGCACAGCAAGTTGTACATTACACTGCACCTATGTGCTCTCTCTGATTCTGGATTCGTGCACGGAGGAACTGGCCATGAAGCGGAATGTGCGCCTGAGCGTAGCGATAATCCTGGCGTGTCTTGCGGGCCTGGCGGGATGCGGAAAATCGGAAACCCAGCAGGGATTTCACATCGGCATAATCACTTCGCTCACGGGCAGCACGGCCGCTTTTGGCCAGGCGCATAAGAACGGGTACACGATCGCGCTCGCGGATGTGAACGCGAAAGGGGGCGTGCTCGGCAAGCAGGTAGTGCTCCATTATTACGACGATCAGAGCAAGCCGGACCAGGCGGTTCAGGGTGTCTCCAAGCTGGTGGATCAAAACCACGTTTCCATCATTCTCGGGGCGTATTCGAGCGAAAACACGCGTGCGATTGTGCCGGTCGTGACACAAAAACAAGTGGTGCTCTTGATGCCGACCGCAACCGCCGACAACGTGATGGAAACAGGGTCCCCCTGGGCGTTTCGGATATGCGCCGGGTCAGGAGCTTACGCGACCACCACACTTGATTTTCTCGAGCACAACGGCGCGCCGAAAACGATTGCGGTGGTCTATGAGAACACAAATTTCGGCCAGTCGAACGAAAAGTCGATGCTGGACGCGGCCAAGGCGGCAGGTCTGGAAGTGGCCGATACCGAAGCCTATCAAGCGAGCTCGCCGGACTACAAAGCGTTGCTCCAGCGAGTGAAATCGAAGAATCCCGAAGCCATTTACTTCGCTTCGTACCTGCTCGATGCCAGCACGCTCATGCGGCAAGTCGAGCAGGTGGGACTGAATCCGAAGTATTACACCTCAGCGGGCACCGGATTTGCGGCTGCCGAGTTTCCCACGACCGACAAAGGAGCCGGAAGAAACGCCGAGTACACATTCTCCGTCTCGCAATGGCTTCCCACGGCGAGATGGAACGGGTCGAAGGAATTCGACGATGCGTTCTTCAAAAACACCGGGACTCATCCCGCCTATCACGCCATGGAGGCGTACGCGGCGTTGATCACCGCGGCTGCCGCAATCAACGCAGCGAAATCCGCCGACGCCACGGCGATCCGGAACGCTCTCCGGCAGATCGATCTGCCGGATACGCCGTTTGGCCCCGTAAAGTTTGACGAGAAGGGGCAGAACCAGCATCCGGTCCTGATCACTCAGATTCTCGGAGAGCAATACAAAGTGGTGTGGCCGGCCAGCGCTGCGGAAGCCAAGCCCGTGATTCCCACGCCGCCCTGGAACAAGCGCTAGCCGAAATCCGCCACCGGGCGTGATTGGGGGCGCCGGGGCTGAGATCCTAGAAGAGGGAGTCCGGATTGGACGCATTTTTCTCGGCGCTGCAAGCGATTCTGAACGGCCTTTTGACCGGGGCACTCTACGCGCTTGTGGGCATGGGCATGGCGCTGATTTTCGGTGTGATGCGCATCGTCAACTTTGCGCACGGCACCTTCCTGATGCTCGGGATGTACGCCACGTATTTTATTTTCGAAAAAACGGGCCTCAATCCCTATTTCGGTTTCGTGTTCGCGAGCGCTTTCTTGTTCTGCCTGGGGTACTTGATTTATCGCGGCCTGATCCAGCACATGCCGGTGCACTCAGACTTCATGCAGATTCTGCTCACGCTGGGCCTCGCACTCATCTTTACAGACGCCATTCAATTGACGTTCGGGGCTGATTACCACCAGCTCAATCTGCCGCTGCTGGCGAAAAACGTCCACCTGGGGCAGCACATTTCCCTGAACGCGCCCTGGCTGGTGTCGTTCGGGCTGGCGGTGGTGCTGGGAAGCGGGATGTATTGGTTCGTGATGCACACGAGAATCGGCCGCGCCGCGCGAGCAATTGCGCAGAATCGCTACGCGTCGCCGCTGATGGGCATCAACGTCCATCGCGTCCAGGCGGTTTCCTTCGGCCTGGGAGTTGCGGGCGCGGGGATTGCCGGCGGATTGTTGCTCCCCGTTTTTTACATTTATCCGACGGTCGGGGATCAGTTCACACTGAAAGCGTTCGTGATGGTCGTGCTCGGGGGAATGGGCTCGATTCAGGGAGCGGCGGTCGCCGGGCTCGTTCTCGGCGTGGTGGAAAGTCTCACGAGCCTGTACTGGGGCAACGAATGGGCGCTGGCGGTGGACTTCGCGATTTTCTTGCTGGTGCTTTCGCTGCGACCCGCCGGAATTTTCGGGAGCCAGCGCGTATGACGCGCTCGAAAAGCTGGATCGCCGCGGGTTCGTTTGCGGTATGCCTGCTGATTCCGCTGGTTGTGCGCACCGACTACAATCTTCAAGTGCTGTTCCGCGTTTTCCTTTTCGCGGCTTTGGGGCTGGCCTGGAATCTGGTGGGGGGCTACGCGGGCCAGCTTTCTCTAGGTCATGCGGCATATTTCGGAGCGGGCGCTTACGCGATGGCGCTGCTTCCTCATTTCGGAGTTTCGCTCTGGCTCGCTCCGGTTCTTGGAATCATCCTGGCAGTGGCATTCGCCGCGCTGATCGGGGGCGTTTCGTTCCGATTGCGCGGACCGTATTTCGCTCTAGCGACGATCGCTTTCGCAGAAGTCCTTCGCCTGCTGGCGAAAAATCTCCCGAGCGTGACCGGCGGCGACGTCGGCATCCAGGTGCCATCGCTTTTCGCGCACGCAATCAACCGTTCATTTTATCTCGCTGCGGTAGTTCTGACAGCTATCGCTTTCGGCGTGACCGTCTGGGTGTCGCGATCAAAATTTGGCTATTATCTGATGGCGATTCGCGAAGACGAAGACACGGCCCTCTCCGTCGGCATCAATACGGCGCGCACAAAGCTGGAGGCGCTTTTTCTGAGCGCCGGTATTACGGCAATGGGCGGCGCACTCTACGGGAGTCTTTTTCTATTCATCGTTCCGGATCAGGTTCTGTCGCTTGATATCTCGAACGAAATCGCCATTGTGGCCATGCTGGGCGGGGCCGGCACGGCGCTGGGGCCGATTCTGGGTTCGATCGTGCTGGAATCAGCTTCGGAAACCTTCAAAAACGTGTTTCATGAAGCCCATCTTCTGATTTACGGGCTTCTGCTCGTGGTCGTAGTGATCTTTTTGCCGGAAGGGATTGTGGGGACGGTGAATACGTGGCTGGCGCGAAGGCGCTCCGCTTTGGCCGCAGCCCCCAAGCAGCGGGCGCAGCGCAATTCCGCTTCCTAGGAGAGGGACTCCATGGCCTTGCTGGAACTCCGGCGCACAAGCAAAAAGTTCGGGGGACTCGTCGCGGTGAACGGCGTATCCCTGGCGATTGAGCGCGGTGAAGTCGCCTTTCTCGTGGGGCCCAATGGCGCGGGAAAAACCACCCTTTTCAACCTGATCGCCGGCATGTTGCACCCGGATCAGGGCGAAATATTTTTCGAGGGAAGAGACATCTCGCGTGCGAGGGCCGACCGGGCCACGAAGCTGGGCATTGGCCGTACGTTCCAGTTGGTCAAACCCCTGCGCAATCTGACCGTGTTGGAAAATGTGATGCTTGGGGCCTTCCTGCACACATCCAGCACATCCGCCGCCGCTCGTGAAGCCGGAAGAATTCTCGAGTTTCTTCAGATGGAAGACGTCGCGCATCTTCCGGCGCTGGGGATGCCGCAGGCGAAACTTAAGCGGCTCGAAATTGCTCGCGCCCTTGCCACCAGGCCGCGGCTGATCCTGCTGGATGAAGTGGTCGCAGGGCTGTCCACGTCCGAGGCGCTCGCACTAGCAGATTTGCTTGCGAGGCTGCGTGAATGGGGGATCTCCGCCATTGGCGGAGTCGAGCATGTGATGCAAGTGGTGATGCGAATTGCGGACCGTGTGCTGGTCCTCGACCACGGAACGTTGATTGCCGAGGGGACGCCCGAGGAAGTGGTGCAGATGCCGAGCGTGATCGAGGCGTATCTGGGGCCGAAATACAAGGAATTCACGCAATGACCGCGCCGCTGCTGGAGATGAAGAACATCACCGCCTTCTATCGGGATTTTCAGGCGCTCTTCGGCATCACGCTGAAGGTCGAGGCCGGCGAAATTGTCGCGCTCATCGGAGCAAATGGCGCGGGCAAGACGACCATCTTGCGCGTCATTTCCGGACTCCTGCGCCTGAGCCAGGGATCATTGCTTTTCGAGGGCGAGGATATTTCTAAGGTTGCGCCACACCAGACCGTCGAACGCGGAATCAGCCACGTGCCCGAGGCACGGCAACTTTTTCCTCACATGAGCGTGGAAGAGAATCTCGCGCTGGGCGCATACATTCCGCGCTGCCGTCCCCGGCGGAAGGAATTGATGGAGCAGCAGTTTGAATTGTTTCCGCGCCTGAGAGAGCGGCGCAAACAAATGGCCGGCACGCTTTCCGGAGGCGAGCAGCAGATGGTGGCGATCGCGCGCGCGCTGATGGCGCAGCCGACCCTGCTCCTGCTCGACGAGCCTTCCCTCGGCCTTTCGCCAAAAATTGCCGAGGAGGTCCTGGGGCGCGTGCAGGAAATCGGCAGCATCGGGGTGACTGTTTTTCTGGTGGAACAAAACGTCGTAGACGGACTGAGCATATCGGGCCGAGGCTATGTGGTGGAAAACGGCTCGATAACGATAGAAGGAAGCTCCAAAGAATTGCTCGCCAACGAGAAGGTCCGTACGGCCTACCTGGGACTCTGAGCGCCGCCTTTTAGCTCCCGTGAGCTAGCAATTCATCGGCGACGCGAGCAACTTGCGAAATTTCGGCGACGTCGTGCACGCGGACTATGTGCGCGCCTTGCAGGATGGAGGCGGCGACAGTGGCGGCGGTGGCCCAAAGGCGGGCGGATTCGGGGGCGCCGCCGAGCGCGCGGCCGAGAAAGGATTTTCGCGAGGTGCCGGCAAGCAGCGGGTAGCCGAGGCGGGCGAGCTCGGGAAGGCGCGCGAGCAATTCGAAATTTTGTTCGTAGCTTTTGCCGAAGCCAAAGCCGGGGTCAAGGATGATTTGGGATTTCGCGATGCTAGCGCGGCGGGCGAGGGCTACGGCCTTCTTGAGGTTGGTTGTGACGTCCCGCATCACGTCGCGCGCGAAGGGCTTTTGCTGCATGGTGCGAGGCGTGCCACGCATGTGCATGAGGATCAGAGGCAACCGGCGGCGACGCGCGACTTCCGCGATGCGAGGATCGGCGCGAAGAGCCGTGACATCGTTGAGGATTTCGGCCCCGGCTTCGGCGGCTGCTTCTGCGACTTCGGACTTGCTCGTGTCAACGGAGATGGGAATTTTCAAGCGGCTGCGGAGTTTTTCGAGGACGGGAAGAATGCGGCGCAGCTCTTCGTGGGCTGATACACCTTCCGAGCCGGGGCGCGTGGATTCCCCGCCGATATCGAGGATATGGGCACCGTCCCGTTCGATTTCGAGCGCACGGGCAACGGCGGCATCCGCGTCGTGGTAGAGACCACCATCGGAAAAGCTGTTGGCCGTGACGTTGAGAACACCCATGACGAGGGTGCGCTCACCGAGGACTAGAGTGCGCGACGGCAGGCGGATGCGGAATTTCTTGCGCTGGAACATGCGCCGATATTGAATCACGGTTCGCGCCAAAGGATAAGCGCCGGGCAGGTTATGGCGACGCTGGGAGGTAGTAGGCGGCGCGGTGAATCACGGAATAGCCGGGGCGCCCCACGAGTTCGACGCGCAACTGATGCCAACCGGCGTGAGCGGAAGCGGCCGCGTTCGCATCGGGATCGAAGCCGAGGGTGTACTCCTCGCCGATTCTTTGCGCGATGCGGCGGAATATTTCAGCGAGAGATTGCGACTCGCGCAGGAAATAGAGCTGGCCACCGGAGCGGCGCACGAGTTCCGCGAGGTAAAGCGTGTAGGCAGGGATATGCCAATTGCGCGCGTCGCCGGCGAGCAGAGTGGCCGCGCTGTGGGCCGCAAGCCATTCGGGCGTCATGATTTTCGGGCGAGTTTCGGTGGATACGGCGAAGACCTGTATATCCGCTGCGGCGAGTCGGCGGACAACATCTTCAAATGTGAGACGATTTTCCGGCTTGCCGGGCTGCGGCGAGGCGCTTGCGGGATCGAGCGTGAGGCCGAGGCCGCTGTCCTGCCCGTCGGTGAAGAGCACGATTGATTTGCGGCCCACGCGCCCTCCCAGGAACACTTTGGCGGCTGTAAGGTACAAAGCCTCGTAAATATTGGAGCCGCCCGTGTCGCTCAAGAGCATTTTCACATCAACGCCGGTGATGACCTCGCGGATGAGTGCGCGGTCGATTGAAAACGGAAGTTGCAAATACGTGTGAGCGGAAAAATCCACGACCGCAACCTGGTCTGACGGCAAGAGGCCTTGTACAAGAGCGGTGGCGGCCTGCTTCATTTCTTCGGAATCGCGCAGGACACTTGGGCTGGCGTCAATGACAAGGGCGACGCTGGCAGGCACGGTAGAGATGCTGAAATAAGTGACGGGCTGATTGACACCTTCGTCGAAGATACGGAAATCCGCGCGGGTGAGGCTGGTAATGGCGCTGCCGTCGGAGGCGAAGACGCTGCACGTCACAGGGACAGCCTGCGTAGTGACGTGGATGGTGTTTGCTCCGGGCGGCGCGGGATTCGCGGCTGAGTTTTCGGGGTCGGGTGCCGACGCGGCGGAAAGCTCACCCGTCTTGGGATCGCGGCGCCATGTGATTCCTGCGTCAAGGCGGCGGGGGCGAGGGGGCTTCGGCTTTTGGGGCGTGCCGGATTGGGCGTCCGCGGAAACGCGGAGGAAAGCGAGAATACCGAAAGACATGAGAAGTAGCAGGAAGTGAGATATGCGGCGGGTTTTGTGCGAGCCATGCGAACGACCGGAGAGAGGTCGCATGGAAAGCTTAATCGAGGTCGAAATCCCGAAGGGGCTTCTCGATTGGCGCGTCCTTGGCTTTCTTCAGGCCCTCGGCGAATTTGCGGGCGAGGACATCTTCCTTGGTTTTTTCCGCTTCAACCGAGGCACGGAATTTTGCCTCGACGGCTTCCGCCTGCTGGCGGAGGAGGAGAGCTGTGTCGTCGAGGTCCACGGAAGGCGGCGGCTTGGGCGGAGGCACGTGTGAAAGCACGACACCGATTTCGCGATCGATGGTCAGCTTGGCCTGGCAGCAGGGGCAAGGAACCTCGAAAGTGTCGAGCGGCTTCTTCGCCATGGGTTGATTCTACGCCAAACGGGCACCGATGGGGATGCCACCCAATGGATGCGGAGGAGAGAGGCAGGGATTCTTCGCGCATCCCGGCCGGATGCGCTCAGATTGACAGAGTGATGGGAGAGGCGACCTCCGTGACGAATTTACGCGGGGGCGGGCTTTTCGCCTTTTGCCAGGCCGGGGATCGGGCGCGGCTCGGGACGCAGGGAGATCTGCGGCTCCTTGCCCGGCACAGGTGGCGCAGGAGGAGGCGGCAGCGGCTTATCTGGGAGCGGCTTGCCTTCCATGAGGAGCTTGAGTTCGGTAGCGTCGAGGACTTCGCGGTCGAGGAGGCCCTGGGCGACGCGCTCGAGGGCGTCGCGGTTAGTCTCAAGGATGCTGCGGGCCTGATTGTAACCACTGGTTACAATGTTGCGAACTTCCTCGTCAATCTTGATGGCGGTGTCTTCGGAGTAGTCGCGATGTTGAGCGATTTCGCGGCCGAGGAAAATCGCTTCTTCCTTCTTGCCGAAAGTGAGCGGGCCCAGACGGCTCATGCCCCACTCGCAGACCATTTGACGGGCGATTTCCGTGGCGCGCTCGATGTCGTTACCGGCACCGGTGGTGAGATGATTCAAGAACATTTCTTCCGCGGCGCGGCCACCCATGAGGACGTCTAGCTGCGATTCCAAAAACTCTTTGGTGTAGGTGTGTTTATCATCGATGGGGAGCTGCATAGTGACGCCAAGAGCCATGCCGCGCGGGATGATTGTGACTTTGTGAAGAGGATCGGCGCCCGGAGTCATGGCAGCGACGAGCGCATGGCCGGCTTCGTGATAGGCGGTGTTGCGCTTCTCTTCGTCTGACAGAATCATGGACCGGCGCTCGACGCCCATCAGGACCTTGTCCTTGGACATCTCGAAATCGGCCATGCTGACGAATTTGCGGTTCTGGCGCGCGGCCCAAAGGGCGGACTCGTTGACGAGGTTCGCGAGGTCTGCGCCGGAGAATCCAGGCGTGCCGCGGGCGATGACGGAGAGATCCACATCTTCCGCGAGGGGAACTTTGCGCGTGTGCACACGGAGAATTTCTTCGCGGCCCTTCACGTCCGGGCGAGGGACGACGACGCGGCGGTCGAAACGGCCGGGGCGGAGAAGCGCAGGGTCGAGGACGTCGGGGCGGTTCGTAGCGGCAATGAGGATAACGCCTTCGTTCGATTCGAATCCGTCCATTTCGACAAGCAGCGCGTTGAGAGTCTGTTCGCGCTCGTCGTGACCGCCGCCGAGGCCGGCGCCGCGATGGCGGCCAACGGCGTCAATTTCATCAATGAAGATGATGCAGGGAGCGTTCTTCTTGCCCTGCTCGAAGAGGTCGCGGACGCGGCTCGCGCCGACGCCAACGAACATCTCCACGAAATCCGAACCTGAAATCGAGAAGAAGGGGACGTTGGCCTCGCCGGCGATTGCGCGCGCCAGGAGAGTCTTCCCTGTTCCCGGAGGTCCGACGAGCAGGACGCCCTTCGGGATGCGGCCGCCGAGCTTTTGGAATTTCTGCGGATCTTTCAGGAAATCGATGATTTCGTAGAGCTCTTCTTTGGGCTCGTCGATGCCGGCGACATCCTTGAAGGTGGCTTTCTTCTGTTGAGCGGTGAGCAGGCGCGCACGAGATTTTCCGAAGCTGAGGGCCTTATTGCCGCCGGCCTGCATCTGCTTCATCATGAAAATCCAGAAGGCGATGAGGAGAGCGAGCGGCGCGAAATTAATCAGCAGGGTAAACCAGTCACCGTTTTTGACTTCCTGGTAGTTGTAAACGACGCCCTTTTCGGAAAGCGTCTTGGTGAGATCTGGAATCGTCGAATTGGCAATTGTGACGCCATGAAATTTCCCGCCGTCGCGGTATTCGCCCTTCAATTCCGCGCTGTTTGGCGAAAGATAGATGATGACGTCTTTAACGTTCCCCTGCTGAACCTTGCTTACGAAGGCGGCGTACCCCAGCTCTTCTTCGTGCGCGGACTGGCCGCCGGTGGAAGCCATCTTCCACAAGACGACGGCCAACAAAATCATTAAGAGCCAAAATAGAATAGTGCGGACTGTAGAATTCACGGTATTACCTCACCCTTGGGGCCACTACCAAGACTCGAACTAAATCTGTGTGCCGACTGCGAGGCCCGAACCCCGTTCAATAGTTAGATGCAAAAGCCGCGTCAACGTATGCAGCAGAGAAATTCGCTATCCGTCCGCTCCAAGACGATCTTCCTCGATTAGCACGCCCGTGCGCGTACCGTCATGCGCGCAAAAATCGTCCGCGGCCGGCATCCCCCGCGCCCAAATCACCTGACCGCGACATTCAAGCACAGGCCAGCAAGCGCGATCACTGTTTGGAACCCGACCAGTCAGAAACATTTGCTTCAATTTCCGGGCTTGGCGGCGGCCGCGTGGCCGATAGGCATCTCCCGGCCGCCAGTTCCGCAAAATCAAGGGATTGCGGATCAGGTCGGCATCAAGGACGTTGCTATCTCTTTTAGTTTCGCTCGCCGCTGAGGGCCAGTCAATCACTTTCAAGCGAAAGCAGGTGCCTAGTTCGGGAACAGAAATGCTTGCTGCGCCATGTTCTGGAATGCTCACACTATATTGATACGCGAAGGAGCGGCGAACAGTTTCCAAATCAGACTTCGACGATTCCCTTGAGCGAGGGCTCGAGAAGACAAGATTGTTGAAAACTCGTTCCACGGAAATGCCGGCGGGCAATTCCAAGCGCCGCCCGCTGGTGCCTTCCAGCGCGAGACGAATTACGGCTTCCACGTGAGCGGCTGCGAGTTTGCGGCAGTCGCCGCGCAGCTCTTCATAGAGGCGGCGGATCATGCGTTCGGTGAGAGACAGCGTCGAGGCGGAGCCTGCTTCTTTCAGTTTGGGAAGTCCGCCTAGCGGCGAGAGCAAATCGTAGATTTGAATCGTGATTTTTCCGGGCCTTTTCTCGGCGAGGCTGAAAAACCGATCTTCCACGAGAGCTTTCCAGAAGGATTCCTCTTCGCGCGCTAGGCGGGCGAGTTCAACGAGGTGATTCACAATGGCGGGGGAGAAATCTCGCTCGAGCAGCGGAAGCAATTGTTCGCGGATCCGGGCGCGCTGGCGATGAAGATCCGTGTTGGTTGAATCTTCCCGCCAGGTTTGATTCATCGCTCGCAGGTAAGCGCGGAGATCCTGGCGGCGGGACTCGAGGAGGGGGCGCACAACCGGCCCAATGACAGGATAGATTCCCGCGAGACCCGTGAGGCCCGTTCCCCGCAGGATGTGAGCAAGAAGGGTTTCTGCCTGGTCATCCGCGGTGTGCGCGACAGCGATGCGGGTGGCGTGACCTTCGTGGACGACGCGTTGAAAAAAAGCGTAACGGAGGCGCCGGGCGGCATCCTCGATATTCCAGCCATTTTCGCGAGCAGCGGCAGCCACGTCCTCGCATGTAAAAACGGATTCGAGCCCGCTCGCGCGGGCCAAGCTCGCGATGAAATTAGCATCCGCCTTCGATTCCGCACCGCGAAGAGAATGATCGAAATGCACGACAACGAGCGAAACGCCCAGTTCGCCGCGCAGACTTTCAAGGAGGCGAAGCAGTGCGACCGAATCCGCCCCGCCTGAAACGGCAACGCCCACACGATCCCCGGGCGCCATCATGCGAAAACGATGGATGGTTTCGAGGAGGGTTTTCTCAAGCGCTGTATGCATAGACTGCGCGGCTGGTGGCCGCGGTTTTCCAATACTTAAATACTAGCAGCCAGAAGCAGAAGAATCGAGGGCGGGGCAACACATACTCTGTGGCGCGGAATTAAGATCGATCGCCACCCTGCTGCGTCAGCAGGTCGCGGCTATAGGAGATGCGGCGGTCGAGAGCAACGGCGGCAAAATAGGAACAGCTTTGACGTTCCTGTTCCGTCCAAGCGGCCACGCTGGGAACGATGGAACGGCTGACATCTCCGAGAATGTGAAGCAAACCATAGTAAGTGCCGACGGCGCGGATCTCGGTTTGATCGTCTCCGCGTTCGGGGCAAAGGCGCAGAAGTTGCAAGAGCCGGGCGAAATCGTCCGCAGCGATTTCGTGAGCGGCGATGCCCGTGACTTCGCGGACGCGGTCAGACAACTGCACCTTGCGGGTCGAAGCCAGGATCGAGCGGGAGTATGAGACGAAGAATTGCAAGAACGTGGCGATGGAGATGACGCAAATGAGCGCTGCAATCATCGAGCCCTCGCCAAAAGCCGCGCAGTGGCCAAGCGTGCATCCTCCGGAACTTTCGTAAACGTATAGGCCCACGCCAGGGGCAGCCAGACTCCCATGACGGGAGGAATCCACCGCAGAATGTAGGCGTCCGGAAATAAATTCCGGAGCGCGTAGGCGCCGGCCGTAGCGCTGTAACAAATGCCCAGGGCAAGCACAAGCTGAATCAGGCGTGTGCGCGTTTCGCGCAATTTCAAGATCGCGCCCCAAAGGAGATAGATCAAGACGACACCGACGAAATTGAGGTTTTGCTCGAGTTCGACAACGAAACGGGTGGTCAGGTGATCTTTGCTCTGGTGAACAACGATATAGGAGAAGAACGCGGTGGCCGCGAGCAAAATGACCGCGGCGCCACGGATGTAACGGCTTACGTTCATTTCGACGAACAGTTGCGTGTAGAAGTGGATGACCACGAAGTACATCAAAATGTAGAGCAAGCCGTCGGAGTAGTAGAAATAGTAGAAATAAGTCCGGGAGTTAAAGCCGTAAGCATGAATGTAATGGTATTGACCCCAGGTGACGACAGCAACCCCTAACATATAGAGATTCAAGGAGAAATAGCGGAGGAAGTCCCTACGCAAAAATGCGGACACCACCACGAACGCTTCCAGGAGGAATCCTGTAAGCCAGAGGCCGTAATCTATCGGGCCAAGCTGCATTCAGCTATGCGCCGTTCCGAGGCCTGACCCTACCTGTCGGTGTTCCGTCCCTCCGTTCGCTCTCTAGATCAACGTGAATTGAGAGCGCCGGTGGAGACTGACCACGGTGGAACCGGGCCGCTTGAAACCGACCAAGGCGGCACAGGGCCGCTTGATACGGACCAAGGGGGAACCGGACCACTTGACACTGACCACGGTGGGACAGGTCCACTGCTGACCGCAAGCGTAGGATGGGTGGTTAAAGCCTTTAATCCCATCGCGCTGGCAAGCACGAGCAGAACCAACACCACAACCACTGACCACCTGTACATTGGGCCCCTCCGAGTAGGAGAACTACGCGGGGGAGTCTATTGTGGTCAGGGGCCGTCAAGGATGAAATTATAAGGAATGTGTCCAAACGGTACACACCCCCACCTGGACGGCTGGGTCAGAGCCTCTCCGAATTGTCGGGGGGAGGATACTGCCGGGAATGGGGGAGGGTCAATGTAACCAAGGTACTAAGGATTTGACTGGGAGGATTTGGAGGGAAAAGGAGTTTGGGATGCAAGTGGGCGAAATCGGGAGGATTTGGGCGATGAGGAGTTTGGGACACAGGTGGGAGAAATGGGAAGGATTCGGGGGTAAGGGGTTTGCGAGGCAAGTGGCGAATGCGGATTGCAAAATGAGGGCGAGAGGCGGCTTGACACTGCGCGGAGGGAACCCTTAGCATCGGTGGTAGTTACGAGAGTGCCGGCGTAGCTCAGTGGCAGAGCGAGGGTCTCATAATCCCTAGGCCGTGGGTTCGATTCCCCCCGCCGGCACCAAAAAAAAGCAGCTGATCCTCCTGCAATTTCTGCAATAAAAACGCTGTCATTGAGGCAAATAAGACAAGTTAAACAGGGCCAAAGTGGCGTATTTTGCGCGGCATTGGCGCGAAATGGGGCACGAAGTTGACCTTAAGGAGAAGGAAAGGCACAGTTAGGAGCTTCTGAGGAGGGACAATGGCGACAAAATGCACACATTTGAACCAGATCCGGCAGGTCAAACCTAGCGCGAAAGGCTGCGAGGAATGCCTGAAGATGGGCGACACGTGGGTCCATCTGCGGCTGTGCCTCGAGTGCGGGCACGTGGGATGCTGCGACTCATCGAAGAACAAGCACGCGACGAAACATTTTCATGCGACGCAGCACGCAATCATGCGCTCGTTCGAGCCGGGCGAATCATGGAAGTGGTGCTACATAGATGAGCTGATGATGGAATAGGGGGGAGGGATGCGAGGAGCGAGATTTTTTGGCGCTTTGGTGTGCATTCTCTTGTTCGCGGCGTTGGACGAGTATGCACGAAGACCGAACCCCGATGCCTCGAATGTCTCGGAGGGTGAGCAGCAATTCGCGGAACTGGGCGATTTGAAGTTGCAGAGCGGGGCCGTGATCAGCAACTTCCGGCTGGGCTACCGGACGCTCGGAAAGCTAAACAGCGACAAGTCAAATGCGATTCTGTGGCCGACGTGGCTCGGCGGGCGGACGGAAAATCTGCTGGGATTGGTGGGGCCCGGCAAGGTGGTGGACAGCGAAAAATATTTTGTAGTGCTGGTGGATTCGATCGGCAACGGCATTTCTTCGTCGCCCTCGAACAGCAAGAGCCAACGATGGATGAAGTTTCCCGAGTTCACGATTCGAGATATGGTCGAGGCGGAGCGGCGCTTCGCGACAGAGGTGCTGCACCTGTCGCATTGGAAGGCGGTGATGGGAGTTTCGATGGGCGGGATGCAGGCGTTCGAGTGGGCCGTGGCATATCCGGATTTCATGGACATGGCGATTCCGATGGCGGGGTCGCCACAGTCAACTTCCTACGACAAATTGCAGTGGACGGCGATGATTGACGCGGTCGAACTCGATCCGGCGTGGAACAAGGGGAACCCGACGGGATCCATGAGGCGGGGGCTACAGGTGCTGCAAGAGATTGCGTCCATGAATTTGACGTCACCGGAATACCGAGTTAGGGAGACGCCGCCGGAACAATTCGAAGCGTTTTTGGCGGAAACGCGAAAGGACGCGGAGGGAGACGGAGGAACAGCGAGTGACATGATCCGGCAGCGGCAGGCGATCATGTCGCTGGATATTCCGCGCGAATTCGGAATTTCGATGGAGCAAGCGGCGAAGCGAGTGCGCGCGAAGATGCTGGTGGCCGTCTCGCCGCAAGACCATCACGTGAATCCGATTCCTGCCGAGAGGTTTGCGGAGGCGATTGGAGCGCCGGTGATTACTTTGGACTCGGCGTGCGGGCACCTGTCATTTACGTGCATGTCGGTGGGGCCGACGGTGGCGCAATTTTTGGCCGATCCCGCGTCAGTGAAGAGCATGACGCTGCACGATACGGCGCATTAGGAAGTCTCAGCCGACGAGGCGCAAGTTTATATTGTTTTCGGAAATCGGACCGACGGCATCGGGGTTGTCGCGCGATCGAGCCGTGGCCGCTCGAGGGATTTTTCCCGGGGAATGTGTCAAGCGAAGATGGCCAAGTGGGCTAATTCGGCTTAAGCGCGGCGGCGCGTTCCTTGGCCGGCAGACCAAAGCTGCAAATATCGGCTCAGCAAACAACAAGCCGCTCAAGCCGTGATCTCGCATCCTCAGTGGACCGATGCGAGGAGTCGTTTGCTGTCGCTAGTCTGACGAGATACGTACTGATTCGTCTCAGGGAACCGTTGCCACAGTTCGACCATCTCCTCATAGCAGATGCGTGCCTGCTGAATTCGATGACTACGAATATAAAATTCGCCGAGCGCGTGATCCGCATTCGCCAGCGGGATGGCGTACTCGAGTTCTCCGGATTGCGCGATCTTTTGAGCTATCTCGCGGGCTTCCCTCAGCAAGTTTTCCGCACGATCATAATCACCCACAGCAGCGTTGGCCTTTCCAGCTAGAATGAGGGCCCGGACGAGGATGGACTTCTCATCGTCCCACTCCTCCTTGGTTCTCGTAGCTATCGGGCGCTCCGCGGTCAGGGCCGCCTCGGCGGTCGCGTGAGCTTCCGCCAAGCGGCCTGTCATGAGTTGCGCTTCACCTAGGCGGACGAGGGCATGAACTCGGCGCGAGATGACAAGATAGCTTGGCTTTTGCGAGGCGACCATACCGTCAAAAATGCGCACCGAATCTTGGGCCATCCTGAGAGCGGCGAGGGCATCGAATTCGCGAAGAGGCAAGGACACCGTGAACATGGCAATTGCCCGGCTCAACTGGGCGGACCTATTCGAGGGATCGCTGCGCACCATCGCTTCTGCCGATGCCAGGTAACGTCTTCCGCTGTCCAGTGCTCGCGCAGCGTCGTTCAGGTCGGGCTTCGAATCGTTATAGTAAATTTCCGATCGATAGTTATGTACGAGCGCCTGGCGGCGATGGAACGCTGGATTCTGGGGCTCGGCTGCAAGAAGCTCGCCCAACAGGGATTCGTCTTCATCTAATGCTTGAAATGCCTGCCCAAAAAGGCCTAGCTCTCCTGCCGCAGTTCCGATGCGCTCATCCGCCAGGGCCAACATTGCTAATGCTTGCCGGTCTTTCGTTCGAGCCAGCCGGAGTCGCGCGAGTTCGCCGCAGGTAGTAAATTCCTTCCATGCCTGCGTATTGCGCGCCATATCCTCGTCCAGATCCCCGAGCGTGCACCAGGCGTGTATGTAGGCAATCTCCAAGTCTCCGTCCAATCGTTGGCGGGCTCGAATGCGATCGAATGTTTCAATCGCTGACTCGGAGAGCGCCCTCGCACGCTTCCGGTCATCGGTAAAGCGGACCAGCCCGGCATAATTGACGTAAAACGTCGCTAAATCGGGTAGATAAGCCGGATTTTTCGCGGCGATTTTCTCGTAGATGTCACCGGACTTCTCGTAGGCCGCGAGCGCATCGGCAAGGCGGCCGAGGTTGGGTTTGGTGGGGTGACCTTGCGCGTCGCCGATTTTCATGTACCCCGCAGCAATTTCCCTTTGAAGGTCCAAATCGCCTCCCGCGCTCCGCGCCAGATCGTCCAGATAAGTGAGTCCGGTGTGTACCATCATTTCGCGGGCCTGGGTTGAGCCTTCCAGTTTTGCAACTTCATCGTGCAGGTCAAAAACAAAGGTGTGGGCCAATTTGCGAACGTCTTGGAAACGCCGCTGAGAGACTCTAGCTTGATAAATGGCAATCCCGGTAGCCCCGAGGATCGCGGTCAGGCCAAGCACGGCGGCACTGACGGCAACGCGATGGCGGCGAACAAATTTCTGCGATCGGTAGGCCGCGCTGGTCGGACGGGCCAGCACGGGCTGGTTGTTCAGATACCGCCGAAGGTCGGCCGCCAACTCCGACGGCGCCCCGTAGCGCCGGGTGCGGTCCTTCTCGACCGCCTTCATCGTGATCCAGTCGAGATCGCCTTTCAGTTGGCTCGCGAGCTGCTTGGGCTCCGTGCCCCGCGCCACCGCCGCCAGGCTGGAAGCCTCCTTCTCTGTGCTCACTCGGGTGCTCGGCCGCGGCGGATCCTCTTCCCGCAACCTCCGCAGCACTTCATCGGGCGGCATCTTCTTCCATGCCCGCACGTCGAACGGCTCCAAGCCCGTCAGCAGCACATACAGCACGACCCCCAGCGAATACACATCCGTGCGCGTATCAATGTCCATTTCACCCGGATTGGCCTGCTCCGGGCTCATGTACCCCGGCGTCCCCAGAAAATTCCCCGGCTGAGTGATCAGTGTCGCACCCGTCGCCAACGGCGTCACCGCCTTCGCCAGCCCGAAATCTATGATCCGCGGCATCGGCTTGCCATCCACTTCCACCACCAGAATGTTCACCGGCTTCAAATCGCGATGGATGACGGCCTTCTGATGCGCGTGCTGCACCCCTTCGCACACTTGGATGAACAGTTCGACCCGCTCTCGAATCGTCAGTTTCTTTTCATCGCAGTACTCTGTGATGGGAAGTCCGGCCACATACTCCATCACGAAGTACGGTTGCCCCGCCGCTGTCGTCCCCGCGTCGAATACCTTTGCAATCGTCGGATGATCCATGATCGCCAGCGATTGCCGCTCGGCTTGGAATCGCTGCACGACCGACGCGTCGTAAAATCCAGGGCGTATCAGCTTCAGCGCCACCTGCCGCGCGACCGGCGCCTTTTGCTCGGCCAGCCACACCTGCCCCATCCCGCCTTCGCCAAGCTTCTTGATTAATTGGTAGGGACCAATCGTGCCAGAGGGCGCCGTGGCCTCGAAGCCAGACGTAAAGAACGGCTGCTGCGAAAGGCCAACGGACCGATCGAATTCGGCCAGCAGCGATTCCACTTCGCTGCGCAGGGCCGTGTCCGCTCCGCAGGCCTCGTCCAAAAAAGCGCTGCGGGCGCCCGGCTCGCGCTCGATGGCCTCGCCGAAAATCCCCTTAACTCTTTCCCGCTGCTCCTGCTTCCCCGGATTTTCCACGGCCGCCTCTTCGCATTTCTCGCGCCAGCCAGGCCTTGGCCATTTTCCAATCGCGCTTCACGGTTGCCGGAGAAACCTCCAGCGCCTGCGCGGTCTCCTCGATCGTCAGTCCCCCGAAATAGCGCAGCTCGACGATGCGTGCCTGCTGCTCGTCGAGCTCCGCCAGGGCGTTCAGCGCATCGTCCACAGCCACCAGATCGGGGCCGGGCTGGTTCGGCAGTGTCGGACATTCCTCGAAATTCACGTCCGCGCGCAGTTCCTGCCCACGCTTCTTCGCGGCGCGCCCCCGCGCATAATCAACCAGAATTTGCCGCATCAGCCGCGCCGCGACGGCCACGAAATGGGACTTGTTTTGCGTTTCCGGCGCACCTTGGTCCACCAGCCGCAGATAGGCTTCGTGCACCAGCGCCGTGCTTTGAAGGGTGTGGTCCGGCCGCTCGCGCTGCAGGTGATAGTGAGCCACTTCCCGCAGCTCTTTGTAAACCAGCGGGACCAGGGCGTGCAAGGCCTCCTGGTCACCGCCTCTCCACTTGACCAAGAGTTGCGTGACGTGTTGGGAGGGGACCGGCCCCATCGAGCAACCCTCTCAGATGTCTTTGGTTTTGAAAGAAGGTAGCCCCACTTCCAAGTGAAAGTCAACGTGAAGGAACTGCGGGCCGGGACGCGGCCGAACGTCCGGTCATTGCCGGCTGAAACGGATTTCCCGTCCGCTTCACTATTCCATGTCCTGGAGCTCACGCAAGAGGACGAATCAATTCGGGCTGTTCGTAAAGAGCTTCGGCACGGTACGGCTTTAGTTGTGCCGGCAAGGAGGTCAAGTTAAGGGCTTTAAAGCTCTGCGGTAAGTGAACGGGCGGGCTAGCTTAATTTTGGGATAGGTTGTGAGCCAATTTCCCTCCGCTTTCCGCATTTACCAGTAGGGACGAAATGCGGTCTCCCGACGGCCCGGCAATTGGCATTTCCCCGCGGTAGCGGAAAACAAAGTCTCTGTCTGACCGGGGGAGTCCGGGGTCGAGAGAAGAGAGGCGAAAACATCATTAAGAAGAACTGGAGATGACCATGAAAGGAATCGAGACAAGGCAATTGAAGACAAGAGTCAAGGCGTTCGCAACAGCTTGTGTGATGTTGTTCTGCATGGCGGCCAACGTGGCGCCTGTCCACGCGCAGCCCAAGATGAATGCTCCCACGAAGGTGCGCATGCGCGTGCCGTTTGCCTTCACCGTCGAGAATCGAACCCTCCCCCCCGGAAACTATACCTTCGAAAGATTACTGAACGGCGCTGAAGGCATCGACATTCTAGTCATCCGATGCGAAGACAATCGGGTTTATCACTCGGTGGTGACCAAAACCGTTCAGGACGGCAACCCGCAACCACGCACCAAGGCGGTTTTCAAGCGATATGGCGACCGTTATTTCCTGGCGCAGGTTTGGAGAGAAGGCGAGCTTACAGGACTGCGCCTGCAAACTTCCGCGCAGGAAATTGGCTTGCAGATGGATCAATCACCGGACGAATTCGTGCTGATGGCGCCGGAGCGGGTACCGGTAGCCTCAATCGTCACACCACGCCGCTAGGTTTCTTCAAACGAGGGAGACCGGCCTCCAAGGGTACCGCCATTCATAAAGGAAAGGAGAAGGCACATGGCGGATTCACAGGTTTGGACAATCCCAGGAAAAGCCGATTCTGCACCAAACGTAGACCGGAAGATTTCCGAGTCAATAAGTTTGGCCAAGCGCCTTAAGAAGTTGCTGGGCATTCCCGAACGCTCCGACCCGGCGAACAACAACGAGCCCTATTTCGGTTTGTAATGGGCTCTTGCGACTGCAGGTTGATGCCCGCGAAGACTGCTCCTTTGGGCAGACTCTTCAAAGGTCGGTTTTGTAGCGAGGCGGCGCCGAGCCGACAAGCCGAGCCGTGGTGAACACGGTTCTCGTGCGAATGCCGCGAGCAGCAACCGGGCTGAGATCTGATTCTTGCAGGATTGACAGGGGGTAGGAAATCGAGGAGAGTAAGGCCGCTGCGCGGCCGGGAAATTCAATGCCGGCCTCTGTGAGGCCCCTCGAGGAATGATCGGTCAGAACGTCTCGCACTATAAAATTCTGGAAAAGCTGGGCGGCGGCGGGATGGGAGTGGTGTACAAGGCCGAGGACATCAACCTCGGGCGGCCGGTGGCGCTGAAGTTCCTTCCGTTTGAACTCGCAAAAGACGAACAAGCGTTGGAGCGATTCCGGCGAGAGGCGCGGGCGGCCTCGGCGCTGAACCATCCGAACATCTGCACGATTTACGAAATCGGCGAAGAGGGCGGGCAGACGTACATCGCGATGGAATTTCTGGAAGGCTCGACACTGAAGCACCGGATCGCCGGGCGGCCGATGGAGCTGGAGCTGCTGCTGGACGTGAGCGTCGAGATTGCGGATGCGCTCGAAGCGGCGCACAGCAAGGGAATCGTCCATCGCGACATCAAGCCGGCGAATATCTTCGTGACGGAACGCGGGCACGCGAAGATTCTCGATTTCGGGCTGGCGAAGCAGGTGGGGCGTGCAGCGCCTACGGTGACGCAGGATGTGACGCGGGCGGCGCAAGGGACGGGGGGAGTGGCGGTGGCGGATCTGACGAGCCCCGGAACGGCGGTGGGCACGGTGGCGTACATGTCGCCGGAGCAGATACGCGGCAAGGAACTGGATGCGCGGACGGATTTATTTTCATTCGGGGTGGTGCTGTACGAGATGGCGACGGGTGCGCTGCCATTTCGCGGCGAAACGACGGGCGTGATTACCGAGGCGATTTTGAACCGCGAGCCTGTTGCTCCGGTGCGGCTGAATCCGGATTTGCCGGCGAAGCTCGAAGACATCATCAACAAGGCGCTCGATAAAGACCGCGACCTGCGCTACCAGACCGCTTCGGAGATGCGAACGGATTTGAAGCGGCTGCGGCGTGACAGCGGGTCGGGGCGGATTTCATCAACGGGGATTCGAACGGTGCAGGCGCCGGCGGCGGAGATGGCTAGCGGGTCGGCGACGGCGGTGACGGCTGTGCAGCCGGCTGCGAAAGCGCCGACCGCGAAATACATCATTGCCGCTGCGGTTGTGGTGGCACTGCTGGCCGGGATTGGCTGGTATTACTTCAAGGGGCGGGCGACAGCGCCGAGCGGGCCGGCGAAGATTACGCAGATCAGCCACTGGAATAAGCCGATGGACGGGGCGATTTTATCGCCTGATGGTCACACAGTGGCGTTCACTTCGCCCGTGGATTCCGTGGCGCAGGTATTCGTGATGCTGACTTCGGGCGGCGAGCCGCTGCAACTGACAAAGGATGAAGGCGAAAAGGAGTTAAACAGCTTTTCTGCGGACGGAACGGAAATCTATTACGGGCGAGTGGTGGTGGGGACCGACGGTTGGGCTGTGCCGACGCTCGGAGGAAACCCGCGACACGTCGTAGCTGGTCTCGCTCTGGCCGGCTCGCCGGACGGGGCTTCCATCTATTACTTAAAAGTAGGAAAACGCGGAATTTTCCGAGCCAACAAATCGGGGCTGGGAGAGGAGGAGGCGTACACGTTCGACTCGAAGGCGCTGCCTCCACGCATCCTACTGCCGTTTCCCAAGGGGAACCATTTGCTGGTACTCAATTCCGACATCGTGAGTGTGGTCCAAGACCACTTTCATGTCTATGACGTGGACCTGACGAAGAAATCGGCCGAAGACCTGGGAGAGGTTTCAGCGAACCTAGATGACGCGGCCTGGGGAGATCCGGGAAAGACGCTGCTGGTCAGCCGGACGGTGAACGGACTGAACAATTTGTGGGAGTACGACCTGAACAGCAAAGCGATGACGCAGGTGACGTTCGGAACGGGGCCAGATTTTTCTCCGATGCGGGATCCGGCGGGCAAGGGGATCTATTTCGTCAACGGCAAATCGGCGGGCGTCCTGACGGCTTATAACACCCATTCCAAGCAATTCACGGACATCGCAGGGGGAAATGCCACGCAGCCAGTAATCTCACCGGACGGAAAGCGGGTGTTGTACCTGACAGTGGCGGCGAAGGACCGAAATGAGGTGTGGGTGGCGAATGTGGATGGCAGCAACAAAGTCAAAATCGCGTCCTCCACCGCAATGGCGACGGGAACCTGGCTGCCTGACAACGCCCACGTATTTTTCATGGCAGAAGAGCCCGAAAAAGCTTACATCGGAGCGGTGGACGGCAGCGGGGTGAAGGAGATTTCCTGGAACGGCCAAGCCATTCAAAATATTCTCTCGAGCCCGGACCAAAAAACGATTTACGTCAACAGTTACGATCAGGGCGCGTCGAAGGGAACAATCTGGAAAGGGAATGCGGACGGGTCGAACCTGGAAGTGATTACCGAGGATTGCGGGCATGGGTTCGCGATCGACCCAAAGGGGCAATATCTGGTGACTGTGGTGTTCGGGGACAAGAAAGGCCTCTCCGAATTTTCGGTGGCGGACAAGAAGTGCACGCCGTTGCTGCCGGGCGTCGCAACTTTCGGGATTACGATGGCGCCGGACGGCAAGTCGTTTCTGTGGGCCGAGCAGTCGCGGGCGGAAGTGACGATTTACCGGCAGCCGTGGCGCGACGGGAAATTGACAGGGCCGAAACAGATAGCGGTGAAACTCCCGTTTGCTTTCCCGCTGCTTTCGGGAGGCAACGCATACGACATTTCGCCCGATGCTTCGACGGTCGTGTACGCGCGTCCCGCGGGCCAAGCCGATTTGTATCTACTGAGCCAGAAGTAGCACGAGAGATCCCTCGCAACTGTTTGATTCGCGCGCGATGAACTTCAAAGCTCCCACAGCGACGAGTCGCGCGAAGCCTTCCCAATGAAAAAAGATATTTTCGTGATTGTGAATCCCGCGGCTGGCGGCGGTGCCGCGTTGCGCGCCGAGCCGCTGGTGGCGAGCTATCTTGCGGAGCGAGGCCGCAGCGCTGAGTTTGTTCATTCGCGCGGGCCGGAAGACGTGCGGGAGCAGGCGGCGAAGGCGGCGGGACAGGGATACCGTTATGTGCTGGCGCTGGGGGGCGACGGGGCGTTTCATTACGTCGTCGAAGGCGTGCGCGGCACGGATGCGATTGCCGGAATTTTTCCAGCGGGGAATGGAAATGACATCGCGAGGGACCTGGGAATTCCGGAGGATCCCGTGCGCGCGGCGGACGCGTTTCTGCGCGCAAGGCCGCGGGAGGTGGATCTGGTTCGCGCGCGATTCGGCGGCGGGTGCGAGGCGTACTTCATCGGCGTGGGCGGAATGGGGCTCGACGCGGAGGCGTCTTACCTGGCGAATACGAGATTCAAGAGCTGGCCGGGGCTGGCGCGATATCTTGCGGGCTTCAGTTGGACTTTCTGGCACGAGCCGACGTTCGAGTTGCGAGTGGAGATGGAAGGAATTCGCTGGGCCGGGAGCGCGTTGCTGGCCGCGGTGGCGAATGGGACGAGCTACGGGGCGGGATTGCGAATCGCTGCAGAAGCGAAGATGGATGATGGGTGGCTGGAGGTCGCGCTGGTAAGCGAATTGGGATGGAGGAAGGTGGTGGAGGCCATTCCGGTGTTGTTGACGACGGGAGACGTGCGCATCGAGGAGTTGCAGCGATTCCGGTGCCGGCGGGTGCGGCTTACGGCTGAGCGAGCGGTGAAGGTGCATGGAGACGGAGAGATATTGGGGGACACGGCGGCGGAATTCGAAATCGTGCCGAGGGCGATTCAGGTGATGGCGCCGGAGAAGAGGGACTACAGGCGCTAAAGGTAAAACCGAAAGATTTAACACAGAGAACACAGAGAACTACAGGAGAGCACGGAGAAAAACAAAACCTTTTACCGCAGAGACGCAGAGGACACAGAGAAAGGCAGGGGAAGAAAACCTACGACAAGGGAAAGAGCTTTAACACGGAGAACTGCGAGAGAGCACGGAGAAGACGAGGCCAGATCAGGTCGCGGGTTTTTTGCGGGAGAGTTTCAGCATGATTTCGATATCGCGGCGGGAATCGTAGTTGGAGATGGTGCGGAGGGGAGAAGCCGAGTCGTTGTGCTCGGCGTGGATTTCGTAGTCCACGTTGGGATCGAGGCCGCTGAAGCGGTAGCGACCGGAATCATCGGCGATGTAAGTTTTGACGGCTTGCGATTTGAGATTGCGGAGGTAGACGACGCTGGAGGGGACGGGGTTATCGTCCTTATCGAGAACGCTGCCGTGGACGGTGCGGAGCTGAGCTTCGCCTTTTTTCTGGGGCGCGGTTCGAGCGCGGATGGGAAGGATCAGGGCAAGGAAAAGAGCGATGGAAAACGAGAAGGTGCGGAGAAGGACCTGAGGCAAGCTCATTCGGCTTCTTCTTCCTCCTCTTCTTCCTCTTCGCCTTTCACGCTGGCCTCTTCGTCATCTTCCTCGGCATCATCTTCGTCGTCCTCCGAGATGACGATGAGATGGACGGGGTGCGTCTGGGTCACTTCCAGCTCGACGTCGCACTCCGGGCAACTGACGATTTCGCCTTCCTCGACTTCGTCTTCATCCAAATCAATCTCGGCGTCGCATTCTGGACATTTCGTCACGGGGATCCCTCCTTCGAAAGGCGAACCCAAACAAGCGGGCGTATTATATAACGCCAGTGTCAAGCTTTCCTCGGGAGGGACGCGCAAAGGTGACGGGTAGCCGCGAATATCCGGAGCGGCCAGTGGTGGGAGTGGGCGGCGTGATCATCGAGAAAGGTCGCACGCTGCTGATCCGGCGGGGGCATCCGCCACTCAAAGGAGAGTGGTCCATTCCCGGAGGGACGCTCGAAGCGGGGGAGACGCTGGTCGAGGGAGTGCGGCGCGAGTTGGCGGAAGAGACGGGGATCGAGGTGCGCGTGCTGGACTTGATCGAAGTGTTCGAGCGGATCTTTCACGACGAGGATGGGCGCGCGAAATATCATTTCGTGATTTTGGATTATCTCTGCGAGGCCGCCAGCGGCAGCGCGCGGGCCGGGGGTGACGTGACGGACGTAGCGTGGTCGGAAGAGTCGGATTTAGGGAAATATTCGCTGACGCCGACAGCAACGCGAGTGATCAAGAGGGCCTTTCAGATGGCGCGCGAGCGGAATGGCAAGGGCGGCGCCAGCACCGCGCGCTGAAATGCGAGGCGCTAGCTCGCGGCGGCTTCGGGAACGCGGCCGAAGCGGCGTTCGCGGCCGAGGAAATCTTCGACGGCGGCGGCGAGATCAGCGCCCTCGAATTCGGGCCACATACGCGGAGTGAAGAGCAATTCCGCGTAGGCACATTCCCACAGCATGAAATCGCTCAAGCGGCGCTCGCCGCCGGTGCGGATGAGGAGATCTACGTCCGGCACAGGGCCGCCGCTGTGCGTGACTTCGCCGAGGCGGCGGGCAAATTCGCGCTGCGTGACTTCGAGGCTCGAGAGCATCCAGCAGGCGGCGCGGAGGATGGCTTCGCGCGAGGAATAATCGAGGGCGATGCGCAAATCGAGCATGCGGCCACCGGCGGTGAGACGCTCGGCGAATTCGATGGCATCCACGAGGCCATGGGGGATGCGGTCACGACGTCCCACGACGCGGAGGCGCACGCCTTCGGCGGCGCAGGCGGGCGCATCCGCGCGCAAGAAATCCTCGAGGAGATGGAAGAGCGAAGCCACCTCACCGGCAGGGCGGCCCCAATTGTCGGACGAGAAGGCGTAAAGCGTGAGCGTGCCGATGCCGAGCGAGGGAGCCGCGCGGACTACGCGACGCACGGCGGAAACGCCGGCACGATGACCTTCCGAGCGAGGCAGGCCGCGGAGAGCAGCCCAGCGGCCGTTGCCGTCAAGCAAGATGGCAACGTGGAGCTTCGATTGAAGGAATGGATTCAAAGTACTTTTGTTCATAGAGTGAAAGAAGAAAAAAAATTCCCCTTTCCAAGATAGCGCTAAGTTGCGTGCCGTGCTGCTCTCATGGGCCCGAATCATCCGCATTCAAATTAAGGCCAGATTGCAGAAGCAAAAAAATTGCCACCATCTCGGCCGCCTGGAGGGGTCACCCCTCGCGCGTGGCGCGGATCAGTGCTTCCATGTGGTCAAGATATTTTTCGAGCGCACGGCGACCGCTGGCAGCGAGCCTAAATTCAGTCTTCGGCAGTCTTCCCGAGAATGACTTGGTACAGGCAATGTAACCGGCATCTTCGAGCTTCCTGGCATGAACGCTCAAATTGCCGTCCGTGACTCCCAAAAGCTGCTTGAGCTCATTGAAGGTAAGCGAATCGTTCACCGCCAGAGCACTGACAATGGCCAAGCGCGTCCGCTCGTGAATCAGGCGGTCGAAACTTGCGGGGGCCGCAGACTCCGCCGGACGGACGCCGGGGACAGCTCTTTTAGCTTTATCCTCCCGCGTAGCACGGAAGGCTCCTGATTTAGCCGCCATATCTCCTCGCAATCACCGCCCCAAAAAGGACGTGGAATCCTCCGAAGCCCAGAGCCAAAAACGTATTGCCCCAACTCCAAGGACAGAACAATGCCACAGCACCCAACACAATGAAGCACAGCCCCATCAAGGGAACGATGCGAATGGAAAATGCGCCACCCGTGACGACTCCCGTGCCGTACAAGAGGAGCCACACGCCCGGGATCGCGCCCGTGGCGCCGATGCGGACGAGCAAGCCGGTGAGGAGCGCGCCGACGAAAAGCGGCGGGGCGAGACTATAGACGAATCGCCGGGCCGGGCCAGTGAACAAGGAAGCTCGCGCTTCGCGTGCCTTGGACGCGGTGGTCCAACTGGCGATTGCCAGAGCCACGGCAGCTTCGCCGAGCCAGATGAGAAGCCAGATGCGCGGCTCGGCTTGAGTGGAAGCGATCGTGGCAGCACCTAGCGCGGTGATGCCGACGGCGACTCCTCCCCAGCCGGGAACGGCGGTAAAGGAGCCGGCGCGCTCCATGGTTTCGCGGATGAAGCGGAGATTGTCGCGTGCCCGGTCGTCGAGGGCGACAGGGTCCGCGGGACGGCGAGCGAAAGGATTCTGAGACGGCATACGGGAAGGATAGCAACTTGAGAGGTCATGTCAAGTACTTTGTATTGCAAAGTACAAATGTGGCTCTTGTGAGGCCTGGGAGGAGAGACTATTCTCCTGCGGGGCGAAAATCAGGAGGGAATCCCATGAAACGAATCTGGCTAGGAATTTTTG
>Ga0187782_10000460_pt1 | contig 27381 bp, 26 predicted proteins | sample 0715_SJ02_MP15_2_FD_132454 | JGI IMG/M metagenome (GOLD analysis project Ga0187782, IMG submission 132454) | Tropical peat soil microbial communities from peatlands in Department of Meta, Colombia - 0715_SJ02_MP15_20_MG | ecosystem: Environmental > Terrestrial > Soil > Wetlands > Peat | place... | reverse complement strand
CCGACCTTGATCCCCTGAACCAACGCCGAGGCCGTCCGTACCGGCCGCAGAAAACTGCGCCGCACCTGTTCTCCTGCATCTTCAACCGCCTCGAGCGTTCCCGTCAGAATCCGATCGGCGCGCACCAATTGTCCACGCAACCGGTCCGAAACCTCGGTAAACACCTTGTCCATCTTCTGCGCCTGCGTCCGCGCGAGGTAAACGACGTGCGAAGCGTCGTCGACAAGGGCAGTGATTTTTGGCTGAGTATCGTCAAGCAGGATCTGCGTCCGCGTGAGAATGGGCCCGATCCGCGTGTGTAGATCGTTCACCATACGGTTGATCGATTCGGTGGTCCTCTTGAGTTGCAAGAACAACCCAATCAGGATGCCTACCTGCACCACGAGCGCGATGGCGGCCACAATGCTAAAGAATTCCATCCAGAATTGCATTCACACCCCACCCTTTCCGCTCAACACACGGAAACGCCTTGCAACGGCAAGTGAATCTCCTAAGACTTGGATTCGCGCAAAAACGCTTCCCGGCCCGCTTCCACTGCCGCGCTCAAGGAATCCTTTTTCCGGGTAGCCACGTCCTTGCCCCGCTCAATCAGTTCGTCCGCACGGTCACGAAGCTCGCGGGCCTTTCTCTGAGCGAACTCGCGGCCTTCGTCGGCACGCTTGCCGAGGTACTCGCGCGTTTCTTCTCCCGATTTCGGCGCAAACAACACGCCCAGTAGCGCTCCAATGCCGACACCGACCAGGAAAAAACTAACCTTGGAACCCACGTTATCAGCCATGATAACCTCCACAAAAACCGTAGCATAGCAAGGTCCGGGTGGCAATATGGCCTAACCTCTTTGGAGGGACATATCGGTTAGATGGATCAGACCTCTTTTCCGTAATGCTCCACGATTTTTTCGGCACTCTTGCGGGTCACAAGCCGGCTTAGTTCTTCCACCGTGGCGCGCCGCAGGTTCGCAATACTTCCGTATCTCTGGAGTAACTTTTGCGAAGTCCGCGGGCCGATGCCGGGGATGTCGAGCAGCGCAGTGTGTATTTGGCGAGCGGCGCGACGCTGGCGGTGGAAGGTCACGGCGAAGCGGTGTGTCTCGTCGCGAATCTGCTGGATTAGGTGCAGCACCGGGGAATGGCGCTCCAGAACGACCGGCTCATTCTCCTGCCCGAGCACGTACAGGATTTCCTCTTTCTTGGCAATGCTGGCCATGGGTTGGTTGATGATTTGCAACTGGTCGAGCGCCTGGGCGGCCGCGTGCAATTGTCCCAAGCCGCCATCGATCAGGATCAGGCTGGGCATGGGCTTTTGCTCCTCCTGCAGACGCTTGTACCGGCGCATGATGGTCTCGTGCATGCTTGCGAAGTCATCGTTCTCATTGCGCGGTCTTCCCCCCGGCCCGGCGTCACCGCGGATGATAAATTTGCGGTAGTCGGATTTCTTCATCCGGCCGCCCTCCCACACCACCATGGACGCAACGGTATCCGTCCCCTGGATGTGGGAAATGTCGAAGCTCTCGATGCGTTTCGGTTCATCGGGCAGATTCAGCGCGTTCTGCAACGCTTCGCCGATGGCCCTTGAAGTCGGCTTCAGTACGCGGAACCGCTGTTCAAAGGAATGCTTGGCGTTGTTCTCCACAAGATCCAGAATCGCCGCTTTGCTTCCGCGCTGTGGCGTAAAAACCTCCACCTTATGGCCCGCCCGGTCAGTGAGGGTTTCCTCAAGGAGTTCGCGCTCTTCGAAGTCCATGGGCACGTGGATCATTTTCGGCAGGTATTCCGCCTCAAGGTAAAGCTGCTTCAGGAGCGAGGCTACAAATTCGTGCGGGTCGAACTCTTCCAGTTCTTCCCAGTAGAATTCACGGCGATCCACGATTCGGCCACCGCGCAGGTGAAAGATATTGGCTGCCACGAGCGGCGACTCCGCGTAATAGGCGATGACGTCCGTGTCGTCGCCTTCGGCCGCAGCGATTCTCTGCCGCTCTTCAATGTCCTCCATCGTGCGCAGCAGGTCGCGATAGGAAGCCGCCTCTTCGAAACGCTCCTGCTCGGCCGCGGCCATCATGCGCGCTTCGATGCTCTTCATCAGGTCGTGCCGGCGCCCCTCAAGGAACATACGCACGTCACGCACAGCCTCCGCATATCGCTCGTCGGTTGTGAGCCCTGCCACGCACGGCCCCAGGCAGCGTTTGATGTAGTACTGAAGGCACGGGCGTGGATGCGTCTTGGTCAAATCCACGAAACATGACGGCACCAGGAAGCGCTTGTGGACAAAATGAAGAATGCGCCGTGCCAAGCCGGCGGGGAAATACGGCCCGAAATAGAGTGCGCCATCCTTTTTCACCTTTCGCGTGAAATAGACGCGCGGATACTTTTCGGCCATCGTCAACTTGAGATACGGATAGGTCTTGTCGTCCCGCAACATCACGTTGAATTTGGGTTTATACTGCTTGATCAGATTGTTCTCGAGCGCCAGGGCCTCGCGCTCGTTATCGACGACGATGGTTTCCAGATCGGCGATTTCCCGCACGAGCGAACCGGTTTTCGCGTCGACCCAACGCGATTCCAAAAAGTAAGAGCGCACTCGATTGCGCAGCGAGCGTGCCTTCCCGACATAGACGACTGTGCCACCGGCGTCTTTGAACAGATAGACACCGGGTTTTTCGGGCAACAACGCGGCTTTTTCTCGGGGTTGCATGCCGTTCGCGGCGCGGGCCTCGTGCTGCCCGCTCTTTTCATTCTACGGCCAGTTCCTGTTCGATGCGAATTGCGGCCGCTGGCGAGCTGGCCATGAAATGCTCGCGCCCATGGACTCGTATATACTCTCAGAAGCCGTGCTCCGCGGCCTCACTCCCGTAGAAAAGAGGATACCCTCCGTGAACTCAATGAACTTGGTCCGGCAAGCCTCGGCCGCTCTGCTGGCGGCAACGCTCCTCTGCCCAGCCATCCCTGCAGACGAAGGCATGTGGACTTTCGATAATCCTCCCCTAAAACAGTTGAAAGAAAAATACAACTTCACGCCCACCCAGCAATGGCTGGACCATTTGCGGCTCTCAAGCGTACGTCTGAATGACGGGGGCTCGGGCTCGTTCGTCAGCCCTCACGGCCTCCTGCTTACCAACCATCACGTCGCTCTCGGCCAACTCCAAAAGAACTCCAGCGCCGAGCATGACTACGTCCGCGACGGCTTTTACGCTGCCACACCGGAAGAGGAAATGAAGTCGCCTGATCTGGAGGTCAACGTTCTGGTGTCCACAGAAAACGTCACGGACAGAGTGAACGCCGCCGTGAAGACCGCCAAAACGACAGAAGAAGAGTTTGCCAAGCGCAAGGCGGCGATAGCCGATATCGAGCGTGAGAGCACGGAAAAGACCGGCTTGCGTTCCGACGTGGTCACCCTTTATGCCGGCGGCGAATACTGGCTCTATCGCTACAAGAAATACACGGACGTGCGTTTGGTGTTCGCCGTTGAACAGCAAACCGCCTTCTTCGGTGGCGACCCTGATAATTTCACTTACCCACGCTACGACCTGGATATGGCCCTGTTTCGGGTGTATGAGAACGGCAAACCCATCGACAGCAAGGACTACTTGAAATGGAATCCTCAAGGCGCTGCGGACAGGGAACTGGTTTTCGTATCCGGGCATCCCGGCGGCACGGAACGCCTGGTGACCTACTCCTATCTGGAGAACCTTCGCGACAACACGCTTGCCTACATCATTGAATTTCTGAAGGCCCGCATTGCCACCCTGAAGGAGTACTCGGCGCGCGGCCCGGAACAGTCGCGCCAAGCCACCACACTCATTTTCGGCCTGGAAAACAACCGCAAGGTCTTCGAAGGCCGCCGCGACGGGCTTCAGGATAAAAACCTGATGGAGAAGAAACGCAAGGAAGATGAGGATTTCCGCAACCGGGTGAACGCGAATCCCCAGTGGAAAAAAGAATACAGCAGTGCCTGGACGATGGAAGACGAAGCTCTGGCAAAATTGCGTCCCCGCATCAAGCAGCAAATCTTCCGCAATACCGACTCGCAGCTTTCCATGTTGGCTGCGCAGATCGTAAGTTACATAGCGGAAATCAAGAAACCCGATGGCGAACGTCTGCCCGGCTTTCATGATTCGCAGCTGGATTCCCTCAAGCACCGGCTGTTCTCTCCCGCTCCGATCTATCCGGAACTCGAGATCGCGCGCATGACCGGCGCTCTGGAGCTGGACGTAAAGGAACTCGGCCCCGACGATCCGCTCCTGAAGGCAGTGCTCGACGGGCGCTCGCCGAAGGACTCAGCAGCTTACCTTGTCAACGGCACGAAAGTAGCAGACCCCGCGTTCCGCAAGTCACTCATTGAGGGCGGCCAGGCGGCTATCGATGCGTCCACCGATCCTATGATCGCCATGGCGCGCCGAACCGATCCCATCCGCCGCGAGCAGATCAAGTGGAATGAGGAGAATGTGCAGAGCGTCCAGCAGCGCGCCGGCGAACTTCTGGGCAAGGCTCGCTTCGCGGTGTATGGCAAGGACACGTATCCCGATGCCACATTCACGCTGCGGCTTTCCTACGGCCAGGTGCTGGGCTATCCCATGAACGGCACAATCGCGCCGTTCAAGACTACTTTCTACGGTCTGTATGACCGGGCCGCCAGCTTTGAGTACCAGCCGCCGTTTGATCTTCCGAAGCGCTATACCGATGGCAAGGACAAGCTCGACCTCACCGCACCGTTTAATTTCGTGACCACGAACGACATCATCGGGGGCAATTCCGGATCGCCGGTGGTCAATCGCAACGGAGATGTTGTGGGACTGATTTTCGACGGCAACATCGAATCGCTGGTCGGCGATTTCGTATATGACTCCTACCAAAACCGTGCTGTAGCAGTACACACCGGCGCGATGACGGAAGCAATGAAGAAGCTATATGGCGCGCAGAAGTTGGTGGATGAGCTTCTCGGAAACTAAGTCCGGAGCAACTCATCACGCCTGATCTAGAATCGGAGAAGGAGGAGATTCCTGCGTTGACGCGGAAAATTGTTTATTCGAATGTACTTTTGATCGCCGTGAGCGCTTTTTGTGGGACGGCGCGTCCGGCTTTTCCGCAAGACTCGACTCCTCCTCCCAAGCAGGACCAGCCGAAACCCAAGCCAAATACCGATAACGCGACGCAATCCGCACCAGACCAGCCAAAATGGGATCCGCTGCGCGCCGAAAAGGACATTGAGGTGGGGAAATACTACATGAACAAAGGCGACCCGGATGCGGCCATCGACCGCTTTCTGGATGCCGCCGAAGCGAAACCGGGATACGCGGTTCCCTACCGCTATCTGGGTGAGGCTTACGAGAAAAAGGGCCAGAAGAAGCCGGCGGTGAAAGCCTACCAACGCTACCTGGACTTGTATCCCAAAGCAGATGATGCCGACAAAATCCGCAAGAAAATCGAGAAGCTCTATAAAGAGATCGACAAGGAAAAGGCGACGGAACGCTAACGCGCCAGGTGATCGAGGAACTTTCGCGCTATGGTGAATTGGGCGAAGCGCTTTTCTTCGGCGCGAAACTCCGGCGAGTGAGAAAGTAGCGTGCAGCCCGAACGGCGCGTGGGATGCTTTACGTGCAACATCTCGTGGTACAAGACGTATTCCACGACGAATTGAGGAATTCCCGGGCGGTCCATGCGTCGGTTCAACACGATCTGATTCGGGCCCGGATCGTAGCAGCCGAACTGCCTCCGCCAGCTCCGTGTACTCCAGCCGATGTGCGGCCGCTCCAACTTCCCTGCGAAATATTGCAGGTTCAGACGCTCGAACAAGGTGGACAGGTCGTGGTGGCGCCCCCGGGCGAGAGTCTGCACGCGGCGGACACGGTGGCTGCGCATCCGGTTAATGCGCCCGCGTACGCGATCGGAGCGAGCATAGTCCATGTACCTTTGTACGAGAGGGCGTGGCGCCCTTTTCCTGTACATGCGTGCGAGGATCAACGCCGCAGCGCCTTCCAGCACTTCGAGCGGCGCACGCTTCAGCAAATCTGAAAAACGGACGAACACCGTTTCTTCACGCCGGCGAATCGTGAGCACCAAGCTGCTATACGGATAAAACTCCATTCGGAAATGCGGCGGACGCCCGTCGCACCCGATGCGTGTGAAAATCCTCTGCATCAGCGCTTCTCCGCCCGGCACTTTTGTCGGATTGCGTCGCCGCGGCTTCAATTCCTGCGCCTCACGGGTGGCGGTGCAGCTTTGCCCTTGGCTTTCTCCGCCTCATTCAGGGCGTCCTGCGTGCCTTCGATGGCGTCGTCCAGATTGTCCTTGTACACTTCGAGTTCCGGTCCTTCTTTCGCGTATTTCTGCAGGATTTCCAGAAACTGCTTTGCCTTCGTCGCCATCAGATCAATCGCTTGCCGGATGTTCTCCTGCTTTTCAAGCGACAATTGAATCTGGTCCGCGGCGTCGTCCACGCAGCCCCCGTAGGAATTCATCAGATAATTTAGCATTTCCTTGTGTTTGTTCGGGGAGGGGTGCTCTATCTCATACTGGAATTTCTTCAGGCGGTCCTCGGCAAAGGTCAAGAAAAGAGTCACGCGTTCGTTCGGCGTCTCCGCGTCGCGAATTTTGTCCGCTTCGAGACTCGAAAGATAGTCCTTCTCCGGGCGCTGCGCCCGCGCGGGACCAGCCATCATCAGCATGCCAAGCGAGAGAATGGCGCTTGAGCCGACGGCACTTCTCCGCCAGTTCATGGCTTCTCCTCGGGCACCGGGGGCACCTTCCGTGGATCCGGTGTACGCTTGGGGAACAACAGCCGGATCAATTCATCGTCCATATCCAGAATATCCTTGTGCACAATTTCGAGCGGCGGCCGCAATTCCGGCGGGGCGGTGAGCATCGTGTCCTCCACTTCGCGGATGCCCCTCCTCGTTTGCAGCTCCAGTTGTCTGTAGCTGCCGGGATGGCGGTCGGCATCGGGCTCCTGCTTCTTGAGAAGCTCCAGGCAGTCTCGCACGTTGTCTCGATACTTCTCCATGATAAAACCTACGGTGATGTAGTCGCCCGCCGCGCTGGCCCTGCGGGCCGCTTCAAATTGCGCGTCGGTGAGTTTGTCCAGCTCTTTGACTTTGGCCCCGGCGTGCGTTTCCTTGTCGAAACGCTGTTGCAAGTCGCTCACCTTGTCGAGACCAGCGGCCGTTTCTGACATCAGCAACATCGCGCAAAGCATTGCCCACAAGCCCCAAGGTTTGGCCCAGCCCTCACTTTTTCTTGTCCATCTTTTCCAATGCATGGATCCGCTGTGTCGCCTGCCACACCTGATCGGGATTCTTGTTCTCGTCGAGCGCCAGAAACTTTCGATAGGCATCGAGGGCGGGCTCTACCTGATTGAGTTTATCGTAACAGAGCGCTCGGATAAACCACGGCCCGGCTCCCGGTGTTTCCACTTTGGCGATCGCATCCAGCGCCGCGAGCGTCGCCTGATAATTTCCTGCAAGGTAAAACGTCGAGCTGAGGTCCTTCCAGTAGGTGAGATTACTCCGGTCCAACTGTAGGGCAGCTTTCAGTTCCTTTTCGGCGTCCGGAAAGTCGCGGGTTTGCAGATAGGTGCGTCCCAATCCGCCGTGCAACTGCGCGTCGTTCGGGGCCAGAGCAAGGGCCTGCTTCAGGGTGGCAATGGCCGCATCGAGCTTTTTCTGGCCGATTTCGATGTCCGCTTTCAGTTTGAGCGTTTCAACCGTTGGCGTTTGCCCCGCCGTGTTCTTGTCCAGTTCCGCTAGTGCAGCATCGAATTGCTGCTGTTCGACAAGCAGGTGCACCATGCGTACTCGGGCGCCGTTGTCCTGAGGCTGGATGGCAAGGTAGTCGCGATAGGCATCAACAGCTGCGGGCTTTTTCTGCGCATCCAGGCTCAAAGCCAAGCCCTTGAGCCCGTCCGGGGACTTCGGATCGATGTCTAAAACCTCGCGGAATTTCGTTTCTGCATCCGCCGGACGATTGGTCTGCAGGTAGATTCGTCCAGACTCCATCAGAGCTTCCGCATCTTTTGGATCCAGCCGGGAAGCTCCTTCGAACGATTCGGCCGCACCTTTCAGATCGCCCGTACGCTCCTGTGCCAGCCCGAGAAGAACGCGCGGCCGGCTCTGGGATGGCAGCAACGCGACCGCCTTGTGCAGCGGTTCGAGCGCGGCCTCAGGATCCTTGTTGAGCAGCAACATGCCCAGATTCAACTGCGCCTCCGGCATGTTTGGGTCTAGTGCGATGCATTTCTTGTACTCCGCTTGGGCCTCGTCCATACGCTTCAGCGCGGTGTAGGCATAGGCAAGCTGAAAATGCGCGAACGCCACGTCCGGTTTTTGCTCGATGAACTTCTGCAGAGGAGGGATTGCGGCGTTGTAGTCGTATTTGTTCAGCGCCGTCTGCGCTTCATCCAGAAGGTCGTTCAGTGGATTGCGCAACTTCTGAGTCGTGGACTGGGAACCGATGGCGTTCGGAGTCTGCTGCGCTTGTGCCTCCGGCACGGTGGCGGGGGAAACCCACAGTACCATAAAGAACAACACACTTTGCGTGCGCATTATCCCTCGTTCGAAGGCCGCTTGCCGTCTGCCGGTTTCGTTCCGTTACGCCTGCCGTGGCCGTTGCCGTTGGTTAAAACACGGCTCAGGAAGCGCCCCGTGTGCGACTGCGCGTTGCGCGCCACCTGCTCCGGCGTACCGGTGGCGATGATCTTACCGCCCTCTTCCCCGCCCTCCGGACCGAGATCGATCAGCCAGTCCGCGGACTTAATCACGTCCAGATTGTGCTCGATCACAAGGAGCGAGGCTCCCGATTCGAGGAGCTTTCGAAACGCGGCCAGCAGTTTTGCAATATCATCGAAGTGCAGGCCTGTCGTCGGCTCGTCCAGAATGTAGAGAATGCCTTGATTTTCTGTGCGAGTCAGATGCGACGCCAGCTTCAGCCGTTGCGCTTCGCCGCCGGAAAGTGTTGTCGCGGATTGCCCCAGGCGCAGGTAGCCCAAACCAATTTCGTTCAGCACGCGCAGCTTCGAAGTCACCTTCGGCACATTCACGAAGAATGCCAGCGCTTCACGCACCGTCATCTGCAGGACGTCGTGCACGTTTTTTCCGTGATAGCGCACTTCCAAAACGCTACTCTTGAAGCGTTGCCCGCGGCACTCTTCGCAGATCAGTTCCACGTCCGCCAGAAACTGCATCTCCACGGTGACTGTGCCATCGCCCTGGCAGGTTTCGCAGCGGCCTCCCGGCACGTTGAACGAAAAATGGCCGGCCGCGTAGCCGCGCCGCTTCGCATCCGGTGTTTCCGCAAAAACTTCGCGGATCGCATCGAATGCTTTCATATAGGTGGCGGGGTTTGACCTTGGCGTCCGGCCGATCGGCGATTGATCCACGATCACCACGTCCTGAATGTTCTGGTCGCCTTCGAGGCGGTCGCAGAACTCTTTGATGCTGCCTCCATTTCGTTTCGCTGCCAGGGCTTTGTACAGGACGTTGTGCACGAGCGTGGATTTTCCCGAACCGCTCACGCCGGTAACAACTGTCAGCGTGCCGAGCGGCAACATCACGTCCAGATTCTTCAAGTTGTGAAGCATGGCACCATAGAGCCGCAGGAATTTTCCGCTTGGCTTATGACGCGTGGCCGGGACGGGGATTTTTGTCTCGCCACTCAGGTAGCGGCCGGTGATGGACTTCGTATCCGTTAGAATCTCCTCATACGTTCCGGAAAAGAGCAACCTGCCACCAAGCTCTCCCGCGCCCGGGCCGAGGTCCAAAATACGATCGGCGGATTCGATGGTGTCCGGATCATGCTCGACCACGAGCACGGTGTTCCCCAAGTCGCGCAGGGATTTCAGGATGTCGATCAACCGCTGCGTGTCGCGCGGGTGCAATCCGATGGACGGCTCATCCAGCACATACAGTGCGCCCACCAGGTGCGAACCTAGCGAGGTGGCCAGTTGAATGCGTTGTGATTCGCCGCCGGACAGCGTCGAGGTCAAACGGTCCAGGGTCAGGTAATCGAGGCCTACCTCGTCGAGGAATTGCAGGCGCGTTCGAATCTCCTGGAGGATTTTGTCTGCGACTTTTGCCTGGCCTTCGCTGAGTTTCAACTCCGCGAAAAACTGGCGCGCCTCTTTCACCGTGAGCTTGCACAGGTCGGTGATCGACTTGCCCGTGATACGCACCGCGCGCGCCTCCGCGCGGAGTCGCGTTCCGCCGCATTCCGGGCAGGTCGCGTAGCCACGATACCGGCTCAGGAAGACACGCACGTGCAGCTTGTATTTCTTCCGTTCGAGCCAGTGGAAGAATCCCTTTACGCCTTCGTATTTGTTGATAGGGTCGCCTTCCAAAATCTGGCGCCGTTGCTCGGCGCTCAATTGCCGCCAGGGCACGTTCGTGGGTATTCCCTGTGAGCGCGCCCATTTCCGCGCCTCCTGCATCAGCACGCGATAGCGGGGCTTCGTCCAAGGCTCGATGGCGCCGTCGTCCAGCGATTTGCTTCCGTCCGGAACAACAAGATTCAAGTCAAAGTCGATGGTGTTTCCAAATCCCTGGCAGCGCGGGCAAGCACCATAGGGGTTGTTGAAGGAAAACAGTCGCGGTTCCGGCTCCTGATAGGCCATGCCGTCGTTTTTGCACTCGAAACGCTCGTTGAAGGCCAGCCGCTCGGCGGGATTTCCATCCGAGTCCGCCACAAATTCCAGAATCGCTTCGCCGCCTTCGCGGTAGCAGATTTCAATCGAGTCCACCAGCCGCGCGCGTGATTCCGCATTTACCGCCAGCCGATCCACGAGAACATGGACGGATTTCGCGAAGTCTACGTCCAGGAGCGATTCGGGGGAGGAAAACTCGTGAATTCTCCCATCCTGATAGAGGCGATTGAATCCACGCTTCTGAAGTTCGATCAGAGCCGGTTGCAGTGCTTCTGCGGCGGGCGCAGATGCTTTCTTCTTTCCCGGTTTTTTCCCTGCCGCTAGGGTCTCCGGTCCAGCCACCTTCAGCGAATACAGAACATAAAAGCGCCGTCCCGGTTTGAGGGCCAGGACGCGATTGGCAATTTCGTCGGGGGAATCCCGGCGCACTTCCGCGCCGCATTGGATGCAGTAGGTTTGCCCGCAACGCGCGAAAAACAGCCGCAGGTAATCGTAAATTTCCGTGGCTGTAGCCACGTTCGAACGCGGGTTGCGCGTGGTGTTTTTTTGCCGTATCGCCACCGCCGGGGCAATGCCGGAAATCTCATCCACATCCGGCTTTTCCATGCGCTCCAGGAACTGCCTTGCGTAAGCTGAAAGAGACTCCACGTAGCGTCTCTGCCCTTCCGCGTACACGGTGTCAAACGCCAGCGAGGATTTGCCCGATCCGCTTACACCCGTGACCACCGTCAAGGCGTTGTGCGGAATTTCCACCGTGATGTTCTTGAGGTTGTGGACGCGCGCGCCGCGGACAAGCAAAAACTCTTGTTGCGCGGCCGCCGGAGCGATGATTTCATTCGTGGCCAAAGGGAAGCTCAGTCAGTGCGCCTTTTGGGCACTGCCTAAACCTAAAAGTATACGACTCTCGGCAAGTGTAAGCAAATTCGGGCTTTGGGCAGACCAATGCCGCGCTTCGCCCAATCAGTAGCTGACTTTGAAAATCAATATCCGGCCCAGGTACGTCGCGTGGCCATCCGGGAAGCCGCATCGCGCCGTAAACTCGTTGGCCTCGCGAAACGTGCCAAACAGGCGATCCCACCAAGTGATGTCGCCATGGCTGAAATCATGCAGGTCAAGCTGGTGGTGGATCGAGTGATGCTCTGAGTTGCAGGAAATAGCCAACCCAGTTTGGCGTGCGGAGATTGCTATGGTGAAAATACTCTCCGATCGCCGCAAATACGTTGAACCAAGCACGCGAGGATATTCCTCGCCTCGCAGCGGACAAGTTCGGCCCGCGCTGCTAGGGTTATTCCTCGTCCAGCCGGATGTGGCCGATGCCGCCTTCCACGGTGAGTTGGATGGTGTTGGGCGCTTTCCCGTAAACGGCATTCGTGTACTGGCCGTCCTCTTCCTTCAAACCGTGAACATCCACAGAGCCCAGACCTCCATGGACCGTAGCCACCACACCGACATTCTTCGGCAGCTTCACGATGGCCTCGCCCACGCCACCATGAATCTCCGCTTGCAAGTCTTTGCCGCGCTCGCCGCTCAGGTCGACAATCGCCTGGCCAGCCCCAATGTTCACTTCCAGGCGGGTCAGGTCCACCTTGGAGAAATTGAGGTCACCTCGCCCTGCGCCCACATCCACTTGGAGTTCCAGCGGCACCTGATCGCTCACCTTCAACTTCCAGGTGTTGTCCGAGTTGTGCATCAATTGGCTGGCGCTCTCCTGTGTGATGGAAAGGTCGCCCACGCCATTTTCCACCTTGTACTCGACCGTAGGCTCGTTCCAGGAGGGCCCCTGCGAAAAGTCGCCTTCGAGCAATTTCACCGACCCACCCTCCATGTGCAGTTCACCGGAAGGCATGTGCACGGTCATGCGCACCGCTTTCGCGTCCTTCAACTCAATCACCTTGATTTCGCGCCCGTGATGCCCGGACCCGGCCGAGACATTCATCCAGTCGTGATGCCTGGCTCCGTGCCAGTGAAACATTAGGTACCCCATGATGAGCAGGAACAGCAGCGTGCCGATGGCAGATCCTACCGGAAACGTCGGCGCGCCTTGCGGATCGCTCCGCCTTTGCGCACTGTCCCAAAACATTCCCAGGCCGATAAGAATCAAAAGCAGAGGCCAATATCTCCACAGCACCGGCCAGGGTTCAAAATCTGGCATCCAGCGCATCAGAAGGAACATCACGCCAATCCCGATCAGAAGAAGCGGGAAAACCACAGAGCTGCGCCGTACGCGATAATCTTGAGGCATACTTTTCCCTTCTACTCTCTTCTACGCAGGAAACCGCCCAAATGTTCCACCTGTGGGCCCGACGGGGCCATCGTAGGCCCTGCGGCCAGGGCCGTCAATTCCCATTCTCGCGCGCAGCATGCTAGAGTGCGCCTGTAGCCCTTAGCGGTCTTTCTGAGATTCAGAAGAACATGGTTCCGTTATTCGGAGCCAAGCGAGGAATCTCTCTTCGATTGACGACACAGGAGGGATTCCTCACTTCGCAAACTTCGTTCGGAATGACGGATTGAAGCTTCACCGTCTCGAATCCCGCAGGAGCGCTCATTTATGCCCCCCTTCGATCGTGTGATCTGGATTGTTCTCGACAGCGTCGGGATCGGCGCGTTACCCGACGCGGCCGACTACGATGACCTGGGCCGCAGCACACTGGGACACATCGCGGAGGCGCGACCGCTCCGCCTCCCCAATCTCGCGAAACTTGGCTTGGGAAATATCGCACCACTGGAGCATGTTCCTCCCACGGCCCATCCTCTCGCCTCTTTCGGGAAAGGCGCGACCCACTCACCAGGGAAAGACACGACGACGGGACATTGGGAAATGGCGGGGGTGTGGCTCAGCCAGGCGTTTCCCGTTTACAAGCAAGGCTTCCCGCCGGAAATCATGGACGCGTTCGAGGCGCAAATCGGCCGGAAGACCATCGGCAACAAACCTGCATCCGGCACGGAGATTATCAAGGAACTCGGTGAAGAGCACGTCCGCACAGGCAAGCCCATCGTCTACACTTCCGGCGACAGTGTCTTTCAGATTGCCACGCACGAAGACGTCATCCCCATCGCGGAGCTGTATCGCATATGCGAGATCGCGCGCAAACTGCTCGATGGCAAACACCGCGTCGGCCGTGTGATCGCGCGGCCCTTTGCTGGCACGCCCGGCAATTTCGTGCGCACTCCGCGGCGCCACGATTACGCCGTCGATCCGCCAAAGCCGATGGTCCTTGATATTCTGCAGGAAAAGCATGTGCCGGTTTTCGGCATCGGCAAGATTCATGACATTTACAACGGCCGCGGGGTCGACGACTTCATCACTACCAAATCGAATTTCGATGGCATGGAGAAGCTTTCCGCCGCCGCACGTGAACGAAAGAAGGGCTTGATCTTCTGCAACCTGGTCGATTTCGACATGCTCTATGGTCACCGCAAGGATGTGGAGGGGTTTGCACGCTCACTCGAGGAGTTCGACGCGTGGCTGACGGACTATCTTCCGCTACTCGATTCGCGCGATCTGCTGATTCTTACAGCCGATCATGGATGCGATCCCGATCCACGATGGGAAACCACGGACCATTCCCGGGAATACGTGCCGATTCTTGCTTTCTCACCGGCACACCAGATGGGCAAGAATCTGGGCACGCGCGCCACGCTCGCCGATATGGGGCAGACGGTCGCCGAGAATTTCGGCGGGCGTACCCCACATGGAGAGAGTTTCCTGCCTCAGCTGCAGTAACCCATGTACGTCATTCGTCATTCCGAGCGAAGCGAGGAATCTCTCTTCGATTACGCCACGAAGAGGGATTCCCCACGTCCGAGATTCTATTCGGAATGACGCACGCAAGAGCTCTGAAAAACAAAAAGGCACCTCGATCGAATCGAGGCGCCCGGAAATGAAAAAAGAGACTATTTTCCGGATGCGGTAGACCCACCGCTCGGCGCGTAGTAGCCATTCCGCGTGCGGGCAATCAACTTGCCATGGCCGCGCGGGGGAATCACGTCCACGTGTACGCTGCGGAAGCTGCCGTCACGCGCCGCGTTGGAAGGATAGTAGGCCAGCGTGTACTGGTGCCGGATGTCGTGCGCCACCTGTTCACAGATCGAGTGAACGTCCTCCACGTTTTCCGGGAAGTAGGCCACGCCGCCTGAAGCCAAAGCAATCTCGGTCAGCGCGCGCTTTGCCGTCTTGGCATTTTTCTTGCTCTCCTGGCTCAACAACCCGATGGTATAAATCACGGTGTCGGTCTTCTGGATTTCGCGGATGGTCTTCTCCAGGGTGTTCCGGCTGGTATTGTCCTCGCCGTCCGTCACCACAAGCAGGACTTTTTTCTCTTTCGTTCCCTTTTTCAAATGATCCAGCGAGCCGATGATGGCGTCGTAGAGCGCCGTGCTGCCGCGCGCGTCAATGCGTTCCAAAGCCTCTTTCAGTTCCGGAATGCTGTTGGTGAAGTCCTTGTCCAGGTCCAAGTAGAAGTCGTCGTTGAAATTCACTACGAACGCTTCGTCCTGGGGATTGCTGTTTTGAACGAGGGTCAAGGCAGCCTCGTTCACGCGGGGCCGCTTGTCGCGCATGCTGCCGCTGTTGTCGATCACCAGGCCCATGCTGACCGGAATATCCTCGCGCTTGAAGATCGCGAGTTTCTGTTCGACCTTGTCTTCGTACACGCGGAAATTATCCTCGGACAAGCCTTCCACGAACTTTCCGCGATCATCCAACACAGTGGTGTGCAGCACCACGAGGTTTACGTTCAGGGCAATTCTTCCCTGCTTGCTATTGGGAACATTCTGCTGCCCAGGAGAAGGCGGGGGAGGCGGCGCCTGTTCCGTTACCGGAAGCTGCGCGAAGGCGGTTCCGGCACACGCCAGAAATGCGAACAGAAAAAGTGCAGCGAATCTTGGGCAGGCGTTCAATACCAGAAGGTCAGTGCGCCGGGGCGTAGTAGCCGGTTTTGGCGTAAACCGAGAGCGGAGGGAGGCCCTTGGGCGCGCGCAGTTTGACCTTGATCTTACGCCACCGCGCGTCGTGGACGTGGTTGCTTGGTCTGTATCCCAGTACATATTGGTTGCGCAGCTCCATGCCGATCTTGGACGCAATGTCCGGCAGATCATTTAGATGCTCCACGGCAAACACACGCCCACCGGTCAATTCCGTAATTTCGGCAAGCAGTGAGGGCCCGTTGAGTTCTTCCGGCGTACGATTGCGATAACCAAGCGGGTCATAGATTCCAATGGCATAGAGCTGGGTGTCTGCTTCTTTCACCAGCCGCTTGATATCGTTCTCGTTGTACCTGCTATGATTATCTCCTCCATCGGAAAGAATGAGCAAGGCACGTTTGGCGTTGTGTGCACCCCTCATCTGGCTAAGCCCCAGGTAGATTGCGTCCAATAGGGCAGTCCTGCCCTTTGGAGCCGTCAGCATCATCCGGCTTTGAAGATCTTCCACGCTGTTGGTAAACGTGCTCGTCAGCTCCGCGCGCTCGTTGAAGCTGACCAGGAAAAATTCATCTTGCGGATTGGCGGTCTTGAAGAATTCCAGGGCCGCTTCTCTGGCCTTGTCGATCTTGTTCGCCATGCTTCCGCTGAAGTCAAAGATCACGCCGATGGAGATCGGCACGTCTTCGGAGGAAAAACTCACGATCTCCTGCTCAACTCCATCTTCAAAAACTCGGAAGTTATCCGGCTCCAGGCCTGTCACCAAGCGGTTATACGGGTCGGTCACAGTGACATTCACCAGCGCCAGGTCGACTTCCGCCTTGATCACTTTGCCCGGCACAATTTTCACGGATGGGGTATTGTGAGAAACGTCTCCCGCCAGGGCCGAAGATGGCGTGACCTTCAATTTGGGGTCGGGAGGGGTCTCCTGCGCAAACAGGCGAAGGGCGAACAACAAGACCGCAAGGCACGCAAGGGGGCGGGTCATCGTTACCCTGATGATAGAACGCGTCTTGCAGTCGCGTTTCACGGCTCCCCCATACCTCCCGGTTCGCCGAGAGGGCCGCGCGGATGATTCATCATAGCACCGGCGGTTTGGAAGGCAAGACCTTCCTCAGATGTTCAGATGTTCTGGGGCAACCTAAGGGCCAGTCGCGCACCTTGTGCTAGCATCAGCTCGATGAACCCAGCGGAGACCTTTCATCCATGACTGATCCTACAGTCGTTGTTGTAATTCCAGCCCGATATGCATCCACGCGCCTCCCCGGCAAACCCTTAGTACCACTCGCCGGCAAGCCGATGATCCAACACGTCTACGAAAGGGCCAAACAGGCCGAAACCGTCCATGAAGTCCTTGTGGCCACGGACGATCAACGGATATTGGACGCTGTCCAATCCTTTGGCGGCAAGGCACGGATAACCCGCGCTGACCACCGCAGTGGAACAGAGCGCATCGCCGAGGTCGCGGTCCACGAGCCCGGCGATCTATTTGTAAACGTACAAGGCGACGAGCCGCTCATCGACCCGCTCGCCATTGATGCCGCCGTCGGGGCACTCCTTGAGGAGCCGCCTGCACAGATTTCCACGGTCGCCACTCCAATTCGGCATGCCGGGGACATCATGGACCCCAACGTCGTGAAAACCGTGCTCGATTTCGACGACAACGCCTTGTACTTCTCTCGCGCCCCCATCCCCTGGATTCGGGACACGCAGCAAAAGCACAGCATCAAGTATTGGAAGCATCTGGGGCTGTATGTTTTTCAGAGGGAAGCTCTGCTCGAGTACCCGACACTTCCACAAGGGGAGCTCGAAAAAATAGAACAACTCGAGCAGCTTCGCTGGCTGGAGAATGGCTGGCGCATACGCGTGGCGGAAGTGCCACACGATGCGGTGAGTGTGGACGTGCCGGACGATGTGGCTCGCGTGGAAAAACTGCTCAAAGAAGAAAAACGTGCACAAGTGTAGTCCGCATCCGGCTTGTTTATTGTTGCGTGACGATCCCCCCCAGGGTCCTCAAATTATCCGAGCACACGAGAAAAGCCATGCCCGGATTCACAAAATAAGCCTGAAAATTGACCGTCACGGAAGTCGAACCGTTCAGCACGAATTTGTATAGATTATTGGAAGTGGTGTCGTTCTGCAGCATTAGTGTTCCGCTGAGCACGATGTTGGAGTTTACGTTTTTTGTGCTGACTCCCAATTGCACATAGTCTGTCACTCCCGCGACGTTGCTGCTTGTAGCATTCGACAGCGCGTATTGACCCACAAACGATTCCTGGATCGGAACGGCTGTCGTGGAACCCAATTGCACGCCGGTCCAATTGGTCACATACGAACCCACGCTTCCGCTGACGGAATAGGGACCGCCGGTTTGCGCGTAGATCGGTCCGATGCCGACAAGGCCCGGCGATGTGGCAAGCAACGCGCCCTGCGAGGGCGAGATCAGGTAAAAGACATTCGAAAACGTGCTCGATCCCGAAGTAAAGGTGAACTCTCCTCTTCCGCTTCCAGAGTTGGCCGTGTCCATCGCGTAGGTAGCCGCCGAGATATTTCCTGAGATGTGCGAATATCTGCCGTCGTTATTGATGTCCTGTGTGATGGCTCCCAGCCCACCGTTTCCGTCGGCTGCGAAACGCGCCACCAAATCCACCGGCCCTTGTGGCCCCACGACCGCGAAGCCCTGAACCATATAGACAAAACTGCCGGTGAATTGCCCGTTCTGGGTGGGAATGCCCGGAGATTGCTGCAGTGCGTCGCCAGCGCTGCCTCCCAGAGAATCTTCCTCAATCAATTTGAAGTGCGTTGCGTCCACGATGTAGAAGGCAAAGGTGCGCCCGTTGAACTCCATCATGCCGCGCCCGAAGTTTGCCCCGTTCCCATTTGTGTCGAGAGTGTATGTTCCGGGTGCAATCGGCGTGGCACCGGAAGAAGCGGGATTATTGCCGTCATTTGTGTCCATTACGCCGCCGGTGATCGCGCCGCTGCCATCGCCGCTGAGCTTGCCAACCATGGCAATAGGCGCGGCATGGCCACCTGAAAAAGAGACTCCGGACAGATCGAACACGTAAGGATTTCCGAGCGCGGCCGCCGTAAAATCGCTGCTCGTTTGAAGAAAGAAGGTCCCGCTGCACACCGCATTCAGGTCCGTTTCCAACAGGAATCCCTGACCGGACGACTGCATCATCAAGCTCATAGGCAACTGAAGTCCATTTGTGCCGGTAAGAGTGGCCTCGACGCGGCCGTTGGACTGAACCTGATACGTGCCACCCGTGAACGTGGTTGTCGAGGCAGGCTCACCGGCACTGAGGTTCAGAGTATCTTCCAATCCGCCGGTGATGTTCCCATTGCCGTCCGCAGTGAACGAACCCGCGCGGGCAAAGTACGCCCCGTTCGGGTCCAGCCCGCTCATCGTGTAGGCATACTGCCCTTTCAGACTGGCGTTCGAGAACGGTCCCGATGGTGGCGGCGTCACTGTTCCGCCGCCACCACAACCGACCAGCGCCATGGAGGCGAGCAAAGCAGTGGCGAATAACCCAGCTCTCAGCCCTGGCACGATGTTGGTTATCTCATTGCGCGTCTTCAATGGATGAACCCCAATAAGTCAAGCACTCCTTGCAGAAACCCGCCCTTGTCGAGTGGCCGGTTCCAGCATAATCGTTTCCCGAACCGCTGCAAAATTAACTGACAGACCGGTACTCCCTGTGCAACTGCATTTAAGCGCCTGCAACTGCACAAAGTTACACCAACCTCTGCCCCAAAACGAAAATTCCGATGCTTTGCCTCCAAGACTTTGCATTGACTCTCCCCGGGCTTCCGAACATAATTGTATGTACGTCAATCCTGCGGAGGTTGGATAGGCTCAAGTTTGCTTTGTGCAGACAAGAGCGACCCGGATGGCGCCAAAATATATATTTGTTACCGGCGGTGTTGTTTCCTCACTTGGTAAGGGCGTTGCAGCTTCCTCCATCGGTTGTCTCCTCGAAAGTCGCGGGTTCAAAATCACCATCCAGAAATGCGATCCGTACCTGAACGTTGATCCGGGTACCATGAGTCCGTTTCAGCACGGCGAAGTATTCGTCACCGATGACGGCGCCGAAACTGACCTCGACCTCGGCCACTACGAGCGGTTCACTCACGTCCAGCTCTCACGCGACAACAACTGGACCACCGGGCGCATCTACGAAACCATTCTGTCCAAGGAACGCCGCGGCGACTATCTCGGCAAGACCGTTCAGGTCATTCCTCACGTGACCGACGAGATTAAGCGATGCATCAGGAAAGTCTCCGAAGGCGTTGACGTTGTCATTGTGGAAATTGGCGGGACTGTTGGCGACATCGAGTCGCTTCCCTTCCTTGAAGCGATCCGCCAGATGCGGCTCGAACTGGGCCAGGAGAACACGCTCTTCGTGCATGTGACTCTGGTTCCCTACATTGCCGCAGCCGGCGAACTGAAAACCAAACCAACACAACATAGCGTGAAGGAAATGCTCGGCATCGGGATTCAGCCAGATATTCTGCTCTGCCGGAGCGAGCGCCATATCTCCCTGGACCTGAAACGCAAGATTGCACTGTTCTGCAACGTGGCCGAATCCTGCGTCATTTCTATGGAGGACGTAAAAACCATCTACGAAGTCCCCGTGGAGCTAAGCAAGGAAGGCCTGGACGCGCAGATCACCCGCCTGCTTCGGCTGGAGGATCGTCCCGCGAACATGCAGCCGTGGCTCGACATGCTGAACCGCCTGCACCATCCCAAGGGCGAAGTGCGCATCGGCATTGTCGGCAAATATGTTCAGCTCGAAGATGCGTACAAGAGCTTGCGCGAAGCGCTCATGCATGGTGGGTTAGCTCACAACCACAAAACAGTGATCGAGTGGATCGAGTCCGAAGAGATCGATTCGCTTGAAACCGCGGAAAAGCGGCTGAAGAACTATGACGGCATTCTGGTCCCGGGCGGATTTGGCAAGCGCGGAATTCAAGGCATGGTTTACACCATCCAGTACGCCCGCGAGCACAAGATTCCTTTCTTCGGAATTTGCCTGGGCATGCAATGCGCCACGATCGAGTATGCGCGCGACGCCGCGGGGCTCGTGCAAGCGGACAGTACGGAATTTGAGCCGCAGACGCCGCACCGCGTCATTTACAAGCTGCGGGAATTGCTCGGCATTGACGAAATGGGCGGCACGATGCGGCTGGGAGCCTGGCCTTGCAAGCTTGAACCCGGCTCCTTCGCGTACAAGGCCTATGGCAAAACAGAAATCAGCGAGCGGCACCGCCATCGCTACGAGTTCAACCGCGAATACGAGAAAACACTGGTCGCCGCGGGCCTGAGAATCACGGGACGAACTCCCGATGAAAATTACGTCGAGATCGTCGAAGCTCCCAATCATCCATGGTTCCTCGGCTGCCAGTTCCATCCGGAGTTCAAATCCAAGCCGCTCGAACCACATCCGCTTTTTGCTGCATTCATCGGCGCCGCGCTGGAACACAGAATCCAAAGGTCGCGCCCGAACGCGGCCGTGGCGGCCGTAGAAGCTCAGCCTCCCACCCCGGCCCTGCGCACCGCGCCCCAGGCCTCGGTGTGACGCATCTGTTCTCCTTGACAGTTATCTAGTACTTGACAGTTATCTCGTACATGGAAGTACGACTATCTAAAGGGGTGTGTGTTCGGGGGCTTCATCACTCCCGCCCGTGGCACATTTGCGGAGCAAGCTTCTTTAGAATCAACACTTTCGAATACCCTCTAATCCAACAGAAAAATAAAGAGCTTACACAAGTACTTTCTCCTTCTACTTTCAAGCTTTTGAAATCAGCCGCATAGGAAGTGCGCAGATAGTCGCCAGGATGTATCTGCCGGAGCGCGAATCGAAGCAGCCTCTACTCAGAGCGGACCAAAATAACTTTGCGGTCGATCACGTCGGCGGCAGCAGGCGCTTCCTGCTCCTTCCTGCCGAGCGGCCTTGAACCTCCCTGTGATATCTTGAATTCAATCGATGGCGACTACCCGTGAACTCTCCCTTGGTTCGTTGCGCCTGGGCGGCGGCAATTCACTTTTTCTGATTGCCGGGCCGTGCGTCATTGAATCCGAAGCGCATGCGCGCATGATGGCGGAGCGAGTGGCGAAGATTGCTTCCGATGCGGGCGTGCCGTACATCTTCAAAGCCTCGTATGACAAGGCGAATCGCTCGTCCATCAAGGCTTTCCGCGGACCAGGCTTAACCGAGGGCCTGCGCATACTCGGCAAAATCAAATCCGAGCTTCGCTTGCCCATCCTCACCGACATTCATGACGCTTCGCAGGCGGCGCCCGCGGCTGAAGTCGCGGACATTCTCCAAATTCCCGCGTTTCTTGCGCGTCAGACTGATCTGCTTCTTGCCGCCGCCAAAACGGGCCGCATCATCAACATCAAGAAGGCACAATTCCTCTCTCCATGGGACATGGGGAATGTCGCTGAAAAGGTGGCTTCCTCCGGAAATGAGAATATTATTCTCACCGAACGCGGCGCGAGTTTCGGCTACAACAATCTGGTCGTGGACATGCGCACCTTTCCGATTCTCCAGAAACTCGGCTACCCCGTGGTTTACGACGTCACACACTCGGTGCAGATTCCAGGGGGATTGGGCCACGCCAGCGGAGGCCAGCCCGAGTTCATTGAAACGCTCGCACGCGCAGGTGTTGCTGCCGGCGTCGACGGCCTGTTCCTCGAAACTCATGACCAGCCGGCGGCCGCACTTTCCGACGGCCCAAACGCCCTGCCTCTCGCGCAACTCCCTCAACTTCTCTTCCGCATCAAGGAACTTTCCACTCTCGTTCGCCGCTGGAGCAACGCATGAGCCTCGACTCCGCGCGCCGCGTTCTCCGTATCGAGGCGCAAGCAATCACCGATCTTCTCGGAAGGCTGGATTCGTCGTTCGATCGCGCAGTCGAACTGCTGTTGGCATGCGCGGGCCGAGTTGTCGTCACCGGAATGGGCAAGTCCGGACTTATCGGCAGAAAAATCTCGGGCACGCTCTCGAGCACCGGCACTCCTTCTTTCTTTCTGCACCCTGCGGAAGCGCTTCATGGCGATCTCGGGATGCTCGCGCGCGGCGATTCCCTGCTGGCCATCAGCTACGGGGGCGAAACGCCGGAGATTCTCAACCTGCTCGAGTCCCTCAAGCGTCTGGAAATACCCATTGTGACGCTGACCGGAAATCTGAAATCCACGCTTGCCGGGGCAAGCGAGGTGGTTTTGGACGTTAGCGTCAAGGAGGAGGCCTGCACGCTGAACCTTGCTCCCACGGCAAGTACCACAGCGGCCATGGCCATGGGCGACGCTCTCGCCATTGCGCTGCTCGACCGCCGCGGCTTCAAGACCGACGATTTCGCCGCGCTTCATCCCGCCGGGCGTCTTGGCAAAAAGCTGCTGCGCGTCGAACACTTGATGCACACGGGCGAAGCGGTTCCGCGCGTCACGCCCGATACGCCAATGCCCGCAACGTTCCACGAAATGTCTGCGAAGAAGTTGGGCATGACGACCGTGACTACTCCCGACGGCAAGCTCGCCGGAATCCTGACCGACGGCGACCTCCGCCGGTTGATGGAAAAACACGGCGGCGCTACGCTTTCCATGAATGCAGGCGATTGCATGATCCGCACTCCACAGACCATCAGCCCCAATCTTCTCGCCAGCGAGGCGCTCAACCTGATGGAAAAGAAGAAGATTACTTCCGTGGTCGTCGTCGATCCTGTTTCGCAGAAAGTCCTTGGCGTCGTCCACCTTCACGACCTGTGGACCCTGGAATTGATTTGAGCCTGTAGCGCAGGGCGAGTCCGCGAGCCCTGCGTCTTCCCCCGCTTATGTCAGCACAGCTCCAGAAAGAAAAAGGCTTTACCACAGAGAACGCAGAGACGAACAGAGACCACCTAGATCCCGAGCACTGTTAGCTTAGCTAAATTAGCATCCGCTCTTACATCTGACATCTGTTATCCCCTTCGGCTCCACGCTATCTAATAACTGCAATCAGAAACGTTCCTGCTAAACTTTACGATTCACAATACGACTGGAGGCTCCCTTGTCCGACAGCCCGAAAATCTCTCCTGCTTTGAAGAAGCGCGCCGCACAAATCAAAGTCTTACTAATGGACGTCGACGGCACAATGACCGACGGCAACGTCATGCTGCTGTCTCAGCCTGATGGCACTGCCCTGGAGATCAAGAGCTTTGACGCTCACGATGGCCAGGGCCTGACGCTCGCTCACACGGCGGGCATCCGCACGGGCTGCATCACCGGGCGCGAGAGTCCCGCATTGCTGCGCCGCGCCAACGAAATGAAGATGGAATTTGTGTACATGAAGCAGCCCATGAAGATTCCCGCGTATGAGGATATCGTACGCAAGGCGGGCGTGCCCGAATCGGCAGTCGCGTACGTGGGTGATGACCTTCCTGACATTCCCGTCATGCGCCGCGTGGGCCTGGCTATCGCCGTGGCCGATGCTGTTCCGGAAGTGAAAGCCGCCGCGCACTTCACCACGAAATCCGTTGCGGGACGTGGCGCAATCCGCGACGCGGTGGAACTCCTGCTGAAATCCAAAGGCATCTGGGAAGAGATGATCGACAAAGCCCGCGCCTAATCGCTTCAGGATTTCTTGCCCGCGCGAAAGACCCCGAAGGGAATGCCTTCGGGATCCAGCAGAATGCTTACCTCCTCGCCGCTTGGTATCAACTGCGGCGGAAAGACCACCTTCCCTCCTTCCGCTTGCACACGTTGCACACATGCCGCTACGTCATCCACGCGGATAAACAACTGCACCATGCTCTCCCCTTCAGCTTGAATTGGCCAGATCGCCCCGGGAATACCCTCGTCGCTATTGGTCTGAACCGCGCGGCTTCCCAGTGCGTCGGGCGGCCAGATGCTCCATCCAAAAATGGAGCCGTAAAATTCGGCGAGTTTTGCCGGCTGTTTGCTCAGGATCTGCCAGTACAGCACTGGTTGCCCCATGTCCCCCTCCCGAACCCAAATTGGCACACTCATATCACGCCCATGGTCATTCGACCGAGGAATATTTGATTTCCACGGTCTACTCTCTCCCCGTGTGGCTGATAGAACCGGTTATCACCGGTTATCACGGCTTGACTTCCCGCGCCTATGGTTAGAGACTCGCCCACACAAACCGAGCCAAGCCCTTTTGTTTGAGTGCTCGTGAGAGGATTCCTCGATGCGAACCAATTACCCTGCCATTCTGGTTGCCGCGATCGCTTATTGGCTTCTGGGGGCCCTCTGGTACGGGGTGCTCTTCAGCAAGCCCTGGATGGCACTCGAAAACATAACCGTCGAGCAGTCAAAAAGCATGAACCCCGCCATTCCTTTCGTCGTTGCGTTCCTGTTGGAGTTGCTGGTCGCCTATTCTGTGGCGCAGCTCTGCATCTGGCGCAACGCCAACACGGCAGGTCGCGGCGCGTCAGTTGGCGTTCTCGTTTGGATTGGCTTTATCGGACCGATATCCTTCATGAATTACATGTTCGAGATGCGCCCGAAAACGCTTTTCGCCATCAACGAGTTCTACCCCCTTGCCGGGCTGGTGCTGATGGGCGCCATCCTCGGCGCATGGACGAAAAAAGCGGCCTGATTCCAGCGCTTACGTTTCCCGTCGTTCTCCTGCGATAATAGGTGTGTATTTAGTTTCTGGAGAGGGCCGCTATTTCATGCATCCATGGCACGATGTTTCTCCCGGCAAGGAGTTGCCGCGCGACTTTCAGGCTCTGATCGAGATTCCTCTCGGTTCCAACGTAAAATACGAATTGGATAAGGAGACCGGGCTGCTGAAAGTCGATCGCATCATTCATTCGGCGGTCTTCTACCCGGCCAATTACGGGTTCATACCCCAGACTTACGCTGAGGACAATGATCCCCTCGATGTTCTCGTTCTCTGTCAGGAACCCGTGCAACCCCTTGCTCTGATCAGAGCGCGCGCCATTGGGGTCATGACCATGATCGATTCGGGCGCGAGCGACGATAAAATCATCGCCGTGGCCACCAACGACCCCGAGTTCAGCGAGTATATTGAGGCAAGAGACCTTCCCCCGCATCGCTTGCTGGTTCTGAAGCGTTTTTTCCAGGACTACAAGCAACTGGAAGGCAAGCAGGTGCAGGTCGAGGACATTCGTCCCTCGTACGCGGCCATCAACATCATCGAAAAAGCGCTGGCGCGGTACAAAGCGTTGCGCGAAGATTTGCTGGCGGCACATCACTGAACGGAGCCCTCATGCCTGTCGCCCTCAAATGGACCCTGATTTCCCTGGCCGTTGTTTTCGTTGGCGCGTATGTGGCGCTCAGCTTCATGGCGGGCAGTCCCAAGGACGTCTATTACATGGTCCGCTACGCATTCCCGTACATGCATCGGGGCAATTTGAGAGTGGGAGATCAGGCGCCGGATGCGCGTCTGGTGGCGCTTGATGGCTCTTCGAACTTCCACATCCGAGAAAGGACCAGCGGCAGGCCGCTCGTCCTCATATTCGGCAGTTTCACTTGACCACCATTCCGCCGCCAGGTTGGCGACGTCGTTCAGATCTACAACGATTACAAGGATCACGCAGACTTTTTGACGATTTACATCCGCGAAGCGCACCCGACCGATGAGTGGGAGATGAAATCCAACGCAAAGGAAAAGGATGACGTCTGCTACGTTCAACCAAAGACAATTGTGGACCGAGTAGCTATTGCTAACGACTTCGCCAAACGATTCAAATACCCAGTTCCATTCGGCATTGACGAAATGTCCAACACTGCAAATGATGCCTATGCTGCCTGGCCGGAGCGGCTCTACATCATTGATGAAAGCGGGCGTGTTTCCTACAAAGGCGGCAATGGGCCGTTCAAATACGATCCGAAGGAAGTGCGTGCATGGCTCGCTCAGCGCTACGGCGAAGTGAAACATCCCGAGTCAACAGCAGAAAAGAAGAGTTAGAATCTGCTGTATTTCCGTGAAACCGAACCGGATTCGCTCCACATCCAAAGTCAGCCGAGTCGGGCTGGCGCGCGCCCTCTCCAAGCTAGGCTACTGTTCTCGCTCGCGGGCCTTCGATCTGATTTGCGAAGGAAAAGTCCGCCTGAACGGCTCCGTCACCCGGAATCCGGAAGCGCCCGTGCGTCTCGGCGCGGATCGTATTCAGGTCGAAGGTAAAACCATGGCCGCCGCAGAGAAAATCTATCTGATGCTTAACAAGCCGCGCGGCATTGTGACCACCGCCGCCGATGAGAAGGGACGCGACACTGTCTATTCACTTCTCCCTGCTGATACGCCGTGGATTGCTCCGGTCGGGCGACTTGATCAGGCTAGCGAAGGCCTGTTGCTTCTCACCAATGACTCGGAATGGGCTGCGCGCATTACGGATCCAGCATCGCATGTGGATAAGGCCTATCACGTCCAGATCGGCATCGTGGCGGGTGGACGCATGCTTTCTGCGCTGGTGCGTGGGGTAGAAACCCCCAAGGGCGAAACACTCCGGGCGAAGCGCGTCAAGCTCCTTCGCGCCGGAGAGAAAAATTCGTGGATTGAAATCGTCCTCGACGAAGGGAAAAACCGCCAGATTCGCCGGATGCTCGATTCCCTCGGATTCGAAGTACTGAGGCTGATTCGCGTCTCCATTGGCCCCTTACAGGTGGGCGATCTGCCGAAAGGGGCCCACCGCCTGCTCCGCAAGGAAGAAAAACTTGAGCTCGACCGGAGCTTGGGCCATCCTTTGACTAGTCGGAGCTCTTAGTCTCCATCCAAAACGCTCGCGCATTCGAGAGGCATTCGAATCATGATTCGGTCCCGACGGGACTTTCTGGAAACGCTGGCGGCGTCTGGCGCGATG
>Ga0187782_10000459_pt1 | contig 27392 bp, 29 predicted proteins | sample 0715_SJ02_MP15_2_FD_132454 | JGI IMG/M metagenome (GOLD analysis project Ga0187782, IMG submission 132454) | Tropical peat soil microbial communities from peatlands in Department of Meta, Colombia - 0715_SJ02_MP15_20_MG | ecosystem: Environmental > Terrestrial > Soil > Wetlands > Peat | place... | reverse complement strand
TAGTTGAAGGTGAGCACATAATCGTCAGGCTGTAACGCATCTGCGAATCGTAGGTACACATCGGGAAGTCGGGGCGCCATTCGTTCTGTGAGAATCTCGCCGATCAATGTCTTTACGACAACCTGGCTCTCATTCCCGTCCGAGCTCCAGGTGTCAGAGCCCCGGAGGCCCAAGTAGAATTCCACGTCCAGAAATGCCATGAAATCTTCGAAGTCGACCTCGCGGCCGTTGACGTTGCCCCTGTGGCACTTCTTTCTAAAAGCAAGATAATTGGCCAGGTCCTGACGAAATTGACCCGCACGTCCGGTCATCCCTTCTGCTCGGCGGCGCACCTCCCTCCACAGCTCGGCAGCAAGTGGCAACCCAGCCGGACGGGAAAAGCCCGCCCCAAGAATCACAATGCGAAACTTCTTCCTGTGGAATGAGTCTGGTGCTGTTGCCTGGGCCGTCGCTCTACCATTCTCGATCGGAGGGGAGTAACGACTTTCCATTGTTCGCACACCAAGCAGCTCACGAGTTCATTACAAGCTTCCTCGGTGAAGAATGAACTCGGTTTTGTCCCAGAGTAGCCGAAAACCCGGCGTTCGGGGAACCCTACGACGCGGTCCCGAACAGGCGGTCGAACAGCGACCAGAAAATGGCATAGTCGCGGTCTGGACGGTCGTGGTGGGCCATATGACGGGCGCGGGCGCGGTCGAGCCACGCGGGCAGCCATCCGCCCATGTGGAAGCGCCAGTGGATCTCTTCCGTCAGAATGAAGTACAGGCTGAAGCTCACCAGCACACCGGGCGCGAAACCCCAGTGCAGCAACCGGTCGGCGATTATCACGGGCGCGCCGTTCCCGACGAACATCAGCACCACATAGATCGCCTTGCCGCCCAGGTTGACGTACAAAGGTTCGTTGGACATGCCGATCGAGGCATGGTGCAGCAGGTGGCCGTCGAAGGCGTAGGTGCCGGGCACGTGCATGATCCAGCGGTGCAGGGCGTATTCGAAGAAGTTTGCCCAGATGAAGCCACAGACCAGGCCGAACAGCCACATCCCGAGGCGCGGTGGATGCGCGTACGCCAGCAGCGCGGCAGGCCCGCAACCGCATAGCGCCGCAACAATCGCATTGCGAACGTTGATAGCGCGCCCCGTTTCGAGCGCGGCGGAATCGATGGCCGGTTCGGCAGGCATCCTCATATCCTAGTGAGATGCTGGGGAGGCTCGCAGTGAGCGTATCTTACACCGGTTAACGCCCGAGGCAGGTCGTCGCAGCAGGTGACAGCCGTAACCGGGACGGGCTGCTATAGTAACGTGTTCCGCATGCACCCAGCCGCCACCCGCAAGCTCGATCGCTCGCGCCAGCTCCAGCAGCGCGCGGAGAAGCTCTTTCCTGGCGGCGTGAACTCGCCGGTGAGGGCGTTTCGCGCCGTGGGCGGCGATCCGCCGTTCATCGTCAAGGGACGCGGCTCGCGCATGTGGGACGCCGACGGCAACGAGTACATCGATTACGTCGGCTCCTGGGGACCGCTGATCCTGGGCCACGCCGCGCCGGAAGTGGTCGCGGCCATCGAGCGCGCCAACCGCGATGGCGCCAGCTTCGGCGCCTCGACACCGCTCGAATCGGATCTCGCCGAAGCCGTGCTCGAAGCCTTCCCGGCCATGGAGAAGCTTCGCTTCGTCAGCTCAGGGACCGAGGCAACCATGTCGGCCATCCGGCTTGCCCGCGCGGTGACTGGGCGCAAATACGTCATCAAGTTCGAGGGCTGCTACCACGGCCACACCGATGCGTTGCTCGTGAAGGCCGGCTCGGGCGTAGCGACCTTCGGCATCCCGGGCTCGGCGGGCGTGCCGGAAGAGTTTGTGCAGTTCACGCTGGCGCTGCCCTACAACAACATCGACCGCGTCAACGACGCGTTCAAGAAGCTCAAGGGCGAAATCGCGTGCGTGATCGTTGAACCGGTGGTGGGCAACATGGGATGCGTGCCCCCCGCGCCGCAGTTCCTCGACGGCCTGCGCTATCTGACCTCGCGCGAAAATGCGCTTCTGATCTTCGATGAAGTCATGACCGGCTTTCGCGTGGCCTTTGGCGGCGCGCAGGAGCTTTACGGCACGCGTCCGGACCTGACCACACTGGGCAAGATCATCGGCGGGGGCCTGCCCGTGGGGGCTTATGGTGGCCCTGCCGAGTTTATGGATCAGGTCGCGCCGCTCGGGCCCGTCTATCAGGCGGGAACGCTATCGGGCAATCCGCTGGCAATGGCCGCCGGGCTGGCGACACTGCGCCACCTGCGCGAGAACCGTGAACTCTACGGACGCCTTGACCGCGCCGACGCCACGCTGGTGGACATGGTCGCCGACGCCGCGCACCAGGTCGGCATCGCGGTGACGGCCAACCGCGTGGGTTCGATGTTCACGTGGTTCTTCACCGGAGATCCGGTTACGGACTGGGATTCAGCGGCTAAATCCGATACGGCGCTGTTCGGCAAATTCCATCGCGCGATGCTGGAGGAAGGCATCTGGCTGCCGCCGTCGCAGTTCGAAGCCGCATTTCTCTCCGCCGCGCACTCGATGGACGACATCAGCCAGACAATCGTGGCGGCGCGCAAAGCGTTCGCAGCTCTGAAGGCGTAAAGCAACCACAGAGACACAGAGGCACGGAGAATCGCACTCTGTCTCTGTGCCTCGGTGTCTCCGTGGTGGATGTTAGCTAGCTACCGCGTTCATCATCGCCGTCACGGTGACGAACTCGTAGCCCTGGTCCTTGCAGCGCCGGATCAGCCGGTCCGTGGCTTCAACCGTTCGCCCGCGGTCGGCGCCCATGCGGACGTGGCTGCCGTCGTGCATCAGGATCACACCTCCGCCGCGGACGCGCTCGGACACGCGCCGCTCGATAGCTTCCGCCGAGCGAATCTTCCAATCATTCGAGCTGACGGTCCACATCACCGGCTCAAGCCCGAGCTGGCGGCCGACGCCGAGCACGTGCGGCAGGCGCGCGCCGAACGGCGGACGCCACAGCACCGAATGATCGCCCACGGTGTCCGTCAGGATCTTTCGGCACTGCTCCAGTTCGCTGCGTACGCGCGCGGCTGAGCAGAAAATCAGGTTGGGATGATTGAAGGTGTGATTGCCGATCGCGTGTCCGGCCCGCGCTACCTCGCGCGCGATCTCCGGCCTCTCGGCGACGAAGCGCCCGATCAGAAAGAACGTCGCCTTGACATCATGCCGCGCCAGCACTTCCAGCAGGCGAAGCGTGTAGGGATCGTTGGGGCCGTCGTCGTAGGTCAGGGCAAGCTGCCGCGATCCGCGCCCTCCGCCGAGATAGGTTCGCCCGTAGAGCTGCGACCGCGGCGAGTAGGCGGAGTAGCCTGCATAACCGACAGCGGCAGCGCCGATCAAAAGTCCGAGCATTGCTCGCTATTTCACCACAGAGGCACCGAGACCCGGAGGCAATTCGGTCCAAATCTCCCGATGGCCCGGTCTCCCGATCACCCGATTCCTCGTGTTATGCTCGCGATATTCGGCCATGGCCAACTTCTTCGAGCTGCCCCGCTACATCGCCATCGAGGGCCCCATCCGCGTGGGCAAGACGACCCTGGCCAACATCATTGCCGAGCGCCTACACGCGCAGCGCGTGCTTGAGCCCGAGGACAACGCTTTTCTGCGCGCCTTCTACGACGGCGAGCGCGGCGCGGCCTTCCAGACACAGTTTTCGTTCCTGGTCCAGCGTTTCGAGCAGTTGCGGGCCCTGGAATCGGAACCGAACTCGCAGAGAACCGTTATCGCCGACTACATCTTTGAGAAGGACAAGATTTTCGCCTGCGTCAACCTCACCGACGCCGAGTTGGCCGTCTACAACCGCTACTTCGACATCTTTCGCGAGCAGGTGCCCACGCCCGACCTGGTCATTTACCTGCAAGCCACGCCCGAGGTGCTGAAGAAGCGCCTGCGCAAGAAGAAGGCCACGAGCGAAGCGTCGATCAACGAGGACTACATCGGCGAGGTGGTCAAGGCCTACGAGCACTTCTTCTTTCACTACTCGGCGTCCGACCTGCTGGTGATCAACACCTCGGATATTGACTTCGTCGAGCGCCATGAAGATCTGCAGCAGCTTCTGCGGCGGCTAACCGAGCCGATCAAGGGGACGCAGTACTTCCTGCCGCTGGGAGCGGAGTCGGCCAGCGCGTAAGAACAAGGAAGCAGGACGCAGGAGGCGGGAAGCAGCAGAGAACCTTGATTTTCCTGCCTCCCGCTTCCTGCGTCTTGCCTCCTTTTTTCTTGCTTCCGGCCCACTCCGGGAGCATCCTATACAGGTGACAGGCTGTATCCGCCGATGGGCGGAGCGGCACTGGAGGCACCGTGAGCGTCACTTCGATCAATTCCTCTCCGCGAATTACCACCACCACACTTTTAGAGAAGAAGCAGCGGCGCGAGCCCATCACGTCCATCACCGCCTACGACTATCCCAGCGCGCGCCTGGTGGACGAAGCCGGCATTGACGTGATCCTGGTCGGCGATTCGCTGGCCATGGTTATGCTTGGCTACGACAGCACCATGCCGGTCACCATGGAGGAGATGCTGCACCACGTCCGTGCCGCGCGCCGCGGCGTGAAGCACGGCATGCTGGTCGCCGACATGCCGTACGGCTCATTCCAGGTCAGCAATGAAGAGGGCCTGCGCAGCGCCGCGCGCTTCGTGAAAGAAGGCGGCGTCGAGGCGGTGAAGCTCGAAGGCGGCGAGAAGCGGGTGGAGTTCATCCATCGCCTGCTCGATGCCGAGATTCCCGTCTTCGGACACATCGGCCTGACCCCGCAATCGGTGCACACCATGGGCGGATACAAGGTGCAGGGCAAAACGCTCAGCGCGATCGAGCAGCTCATGCGCGATGCCGTCGCCCTCGACCGCGCCGGCGTCTGCGGGATGTATCTGGAGGGTATTCCCCGCGAGGTCGCGGCCATGATCACCGCCGAGGTCAAGGTACCGACCATCGGCATCGGCGCCGGCCCGGATTGCGACGGCCAGGTGCTGGTGCTGCACGACATCCTCAATCTGACCTTCGCGCCGCCGGCCAAGTTCGTGCGCCGGTACGGCGATGCCGCCGCGCTGATCTCGAATGCCGTACAGGCGTTCAAGCATGACGTCGAGACGGGCGCATATCCGGCGGACGAGGAGTCGTACCATCTGCCAAAGGAAGCGCGCTCGACCATCGAGACGATTGTCGAACGCAAGCGCGCGGTGGGCCGGTGATCAAAGGAAGCAGGAGGCAGGACGCAGGGGGCAGGAAAATCAAGGTCGCCCCGCTCTTTTCCTGCCTCCTGCTAGCTGCGTCCTGCTTCCTGGTTCATTCGTTCCATATCGCCCGTGCCACCCGCCAGTAGCCGTCTTCGTCGCGCTTGAGGATGCGCATGGCGTGGACGGCGGCGCCGAATTCACTGCCGGTCGGCGGCTTCATGCGATAGCTTACCGTGCCCCACTCGTAGGCGTATTCGCCGATCACCATCACCTCGTTCCATTGCTCGTCGTAGGCCAGCATGTCGAAGTTGGCATACTGATTTTTCTTCTCCTCGAAAAACCGCCGGAGCGCGGCCTTGCCAACGACAGGATCATGGCGCGGGGGAAGCAGCACGGCGTCTTCCGTCCAGAGATCGAGCATTGCGTTCACGTTGAAGCCCATGCTGGCCGCGATCACGCTGTTCTGCAGCATCGCGATACGTTCCCGGTCCTGCGCTTGTGCGGATGATGGCTGAGACGGCCTCTGCGTGGTTCGCTTTTGTGACTCTGCCGGCACCACTACGATCACTGCAAACAGCAGCAATGCAAACGAAAGCGAACGAGGGGAACGCATGGCTGGTCCTCCGTAATTCCCTTCCATTCTCGCGTACGCTGTGGTCCAAAGAAAGTCTGGCGTTCTCTCGGGGCTTACAGATAATCTCGGACTTGGAGGCATCATCCGATGGGCGACAATGGCTGCCGAGAACTCCGGGCCTACTGGTCATCGTTTACACGGCAACAGCCGAGGGTGCCGTACCTGCACCCAAAGGACTGCCAATACCTGGACAGCATCGGCTACTGGGCCAAACATCCCAATGCACGTGAGAAGCTGAACTTCGACAAATATTTGAGAAGCCGCCGGTTTGGAAGAAAGGATGACGAATTCCATTTTTCTCTCCGGCCCGCCCCCTACATCGGGGATTTGGCAAACGCCACTGTGTTTATCCTGCTGCTGAACCCAGGATTCGCCCACATTGACTACTATTCGGAGTACGCAAGGCCTGGATATCGGAAGCTGCTCGACAAGAATCTCGCTCAGGATTTTCGGGGAGTAAAATTCCGATACATTCACCTCGATCCGGCTTTCTGCTGGGCGGGTGGATTTCGATGGTGGGAAAGTAAGTTGCGTTCACTGTTGTGGGAGGTTGCCGAGAAAAGATTCAGCGGTAACTATTATCGTACTCTCCGATTCGCCTCGCGTCGGCTCGCTTCGATTGAGCTCATTCCCTATCACTCCGCTAACTTCAGAAAAGGTTCCTTAATCAAGAACCTGCCGAGTGCCCAGGTCGCACTACGGGCGGCTACGAGCCTCGAACGACGAGCGCGTAAAGGCGAAGTCGTCGTGGTTGTTACACGTAAGGCATCGGATTGGGGGCTCACTCAGTTTCGTGATCAAGTTGTGTGTTATGAAGGGGGTGAAGCGCGCGGGGCCCATCTGACGCCGAACACAAAGGGAGGGCAGGCAATCCTGAAAAAACTGCTCCGGGACACCGACGGATCATAACGCGCCGCGCTCGCTCCAACCGCGCCGAAATGCTACATTCGTAGGGAATGTCTGCCCCTGAATCCCGCTTTGTAAGGGCCTGTCGCGGCCTGCCCGTGGACCGCACTCCCATGTGGTTCATGCGCCAGGCCGGACGTTACATGGCCGAATACCGGGCCGTGCGGCAACACCATTCGCTGGTTGAGATTTGCAAGAAACCGGCGCTGGCCGCCGAGGTGACCATCACCGCAGCCGAGCGCCTGGGCGTGGATGCCGCCATCATCTTCGCCGACCTGCTGCTGCCGCTCGAGGTCATGGGCTTGCCCTTCTACTTCGCCGCCGGCGAGGGGCCGGTGATCGAGAAGCCGCTGCGCGATGCGACTGACGTGACTGCGCTCCGCATCGACCGCGCCGGACAGTTGGCGTACGTGGCGGAAGCCATCCGCCACGTGGTGAAGCACTTCGGCGACAGGCTGCCGGTGATCGGCTTCTGCGGCGCGCCCTTCACGCTGGCCAGCTACATGATCGAGGGTGGCAGCTCCCGCAGCTACACCAACGCCAAGCGGATGATGTACCGGCAGCCGCTGGTCTGGGACGAGCTGATGTCGAAGCTGGTCTCGGTGCTTGGCGAGTACAGCATTGAGCAAGTGCGCGCCGGCGCCGATGCGCTGCAGGTATTCGATAGTTGGGTGGGCTGCCTGAGCGTGGAGGATTACCGCAGCTACATACTGCCGCACGTGACGAAGCTGGTGCAGCGGCTGCAGACCACGGGTGTGCCTGTCATTTATTTCGGCACCGAAACGGCCACACTGCTGCCGCACATGAAAGAGACCGGCGCGGACGTGATCGGTGTGGACTGGCGTGTGCCGCTCGACCAGGCGTGGAAGAGCCTCGGCTTTGCCGGAGCGGTGCAGGGGAATCTTGATCCCGCGCTGCTGTTCGCCGACCAGAAGCTGCTGCGCATGCGTGCGTATGAGGTCCTCGACCGTGCCGGTGGACGTCCAGGACACATCTTCAACCTCGGGCACGGCATCCTGCCTGGCACGCCGGTGGAGAACGTGCTCGCGCTGGTGGAGTTTGTGAAAGAGTACGCAGGCCGGCACGTTGCGGCCTCCAGGACTTCATGAATCCGCAAAACAAATCCGCCGTGCTGCTGCTGGCCCACGGCAGCCCGGATCGCGTCGAAGAGATCCCTGACTTTCTCCGCTACGTGACCGGCGGACGTTCCATGCCCGAAGCCGTCGTCAAAGAAGTCCAGCACCGCTACGGGCTGATCGGCGCGTCGCCGCTGACGCGCATCACGCTGAAGCAAGGCGAGCTGCTGTCCCGCGAGCTGAAGCTGCCAGTGTACGTCGGCATGCGCAACTGGCGTCCGATCATCGGCGATGTGGTCGAGCAGATGCAGAAGGACGGCATCACGCGCACCGTCGCGATTTGTCTTGCCCCGCAGAATTCGCGAACCAGCGTGGGCCTCTACCGCAACGCTCTGCTCGGCGATTCCGGCACTGCGCCATTCGAAGTGGACTTCGTGGACAACTGGCACGACCATCCGCTGCTGATCAAGGCCTTCGCCGAAAAGCTCGCAGCAGGATGGAAGCGTGCGTGCGACGAGGCGGGAGTGCGCGTGCCCATCATCTTCACGGCGCACAGCGTTCCCGAGCGCACTATCACTGACGGCGATCCCTACGAGGCGCAGGCGAAAGAGACGGCGTCGCTGGTGGCGATGGAAGTGCCGTCGCTGACGGTTGACGAATGGCTGTTCGCCTTCCAAAGCCAGGGCATGTCGGGGGGAGCGTGGCTTGGTCCGACGGTCGAAAATACAATCCGCGGATTGAAAGCCAAAGGCCATCGCGCCGTCTTCCTGCAGCCCATCGGCTTCCTGTGCGATCACGTGGAAGTGCTCTACGACATCGACATCGCCTTCCGTGAATTTGGCGAAAAGGAAGGTATGCGGTTGTGGCGCGCAGAGTCGCTGAACGAGTCGCCCACGCTGATCGCCGCGCTGGCCGATGTGGCGCGGTCGCGGCTGCAGCCGGCGGGTGAGCCGAAGCAGCAGATCGTGCAGATTGGGTAAGAAAAGTAGTAAGTCTGTCATCCCGAGCGGCTTGAGGCGCGAGGGATCTTGGTTCTGGCTAAGAAAACCCAAGGTCCCTCGACTTGCGCTCCTGCGCTTCGCTCAGTCGCGCTTCGCTCGGGATGACAATCATGTGTTTTCGATCGGATGTTTCGCATTGCCATCATCGGCGGGGGCATCAGCGGGCTAAGCGCCGCGTTTCGCCTGGAGCAGGCACGGCGCGAGGGCGCTGATGTCCGCTACACGCTCTTCGAATCAAGCGACCGCCTGGGCGGGGTGATGCGCACCGAGCGCGTCGAGGGCTGCCTGATCGAGGCCGGGCCCGATTCCTTTCTCTCGGAAAAACAATCGGCACCCGAGCTTTGTCGCGAGCTCGGCATCGCGGACCAACTGGTCGGCTCGAACGACGCGCATCGCCGCACCTACATCCTCGTCAAAGGCCGGCTGGTCGAGATGCCTGACGGCCTTCAGTTCATGGTTCCAACAAAACTGTGGCCGACTATCATGACTCCGCTCTTTTCTTTCGGAACCAAGCTGCGGATGGCGCGCGAGTTCTTTGCCAGCCCGCACACATCGAACGGCGATGAATCGGCGGCGGCTTTCGTCGAGCGGCACTTCGGGCCGGAGGTGGTCGATCGCCTTGCCGATCCGCTGCTGGCGGGCGTCTACGGCGGGTCGGCCGAGCGGCTCAGCGTGCGCGCCGTGCTGCCGCGCCTCCTCGATATGGAAGCCAGGTACGGCAGCCTGAGCCGCGCCATGCTGGCGGCGATGAAGAAGCGTCCGCCTGCCGTCAATGGCCCGCGTCCGATCTTCACCTCGATGAAAGACGGCATGCAGCAACTAGTGGACGCGGTGGTCGGGCAGCTCGATCCCGACGCGATTCGCACCGGCACGCGCATCAAGGCGCTCGGTCGTGAAGGCGGCGAATGGGTGGTTTTACGGCAGGACTCGACCGCTGCGAGATTCGATCGCGTCATCCTGGCCACGCCCTCCTACATCGCCGCCGGGCTCCTGCGCAGCGTTGAGCCGCCCCTCGCCAGTGTTCTGGGCGAAACCAACTACAGCTCGTCCGTCACCGTTGCACTCGGTTACGCCGCCGCTGGCTTCGATGGGCGCGGCGCCAAGCAGGAGGACGGCTTTGGCTTTCTCGTCCCGCGCAGCGAAGGCAAGCGCCTGCTCGCCTGCACCTTCGTCCACAACAAGTTCCCGCACCGCGCGCCTGACGACCGTCTGCTGCTGCGCGTTTTCCTAGGCGGATCGCACGATCCCGACGTGCTGCAAATTCCCGATGAGGAGATTTTGCGAATCGTCCGCGTGGAATTACGCCAGATTCTCGGCCTCTCGGCAGAACCGCTTTTCAGCCGCATCTATCGCTGGGAGCGCTCGATGGCGCAGTACGAAGTCGGACATCTGGAGCGCGTCGCCGAAATCGAGCGGCTGCGCGCCGCATTGCCCGGGCTGGCGCTGGCCGGCAACGCCTATCGCGGTATCGGCGTGCCGGATTGCATTAAGTCAGGCATGGATGCGGCGGCAGAGGTAGTGCACTGTTGCTAGGAGGGGCGAATAGCAGTAACCAGTGGAGGTTTGCTATGAAAACAGACAGACCATGGGCTCGCGGTTTCTTCTTCTGGCCATTGACCCTATTGGCGGCTATGAACTTTGCTGTCGTGGTCGGTCACATCGTTCGTCAAAGAGAGCCATGGGCGTTAGTTCACCTTTATACATTATTGCTCCTCGTGGTCTGTGTTTGGGTTGCCTATGCAAGACTTCAGAAGGGATTGTCCGGGATGAGCGGACAAATGGACCGGGCGGTGGTAGGACGTCTTCAACGAAGCGCGGAAGCGTTGTGTCTCATGGCGAACATCGCGATTGGTGCGGCGGTCTCTCCAATCGCTTTTGTGAAGTAGTTCTATAGGGGTCCTTCGACTCGCGCGCCAAAACAGGCGCGCTCGCTCAGGATGACAGCGTATAGGTTTTTCTTGCACCTGGTCGGCAACACCTAGAGTTACCCCGGCTGCATAGCCGTTCTACTCCCTCCGATACCCTGATTACCTTTGTGTCGGCAACAAAGCCGCCCACCCGGTGTTAACACATGTATGTGGGAACGGGCTATGAGTAACAACCGGCGGCTGCTGCTTCTGATTGCGGGCACGTTCGTCTTCGCCGTGCTGGCGCTGGTCCTGGCCAACTCGCAGGACCACTCCAGCATGCCCGGCATGGACCACTCCAAGATGGACATGCCGCAGGGCTCCGCCGACGCGCAGGAGATGGGCCACACCATGGATTCCATGTCCTCGAAGCACATGAACATGGGCCCGCACATGAAGATGACCGAGCTGCGTTCGCCCAAGCCTGGTGACCAGGAGCGCGCCGACAAGATCGTGGCCGAGCTGCGGACCTCGATCGCCAAGTACCAGGACTACCACGCCGCGCTCGACGACGGTTACAAGATCTTCCTGCCCAACGTGAAGACGCCGATGAAGCACTTCACCAACTGGCACTACGCCATGGAGGCGCTGTTCCGCTTCAATCCCGACCACCCGACCTCGCTGCTTTACGAGCAGCACGGCGACAGCTACAAGCTGATTGGCGCCATGTACACCGCGCCCAAGCGCTACACGGAAGACGCCCTGGACAAGCGCGTACCGCTCAGCGTCGCGCAGTGGCATGAGCACGTAAACCTTTGCAAGCCGCCCAAAGGCGAGGAACGCGACATGCTTTCACCCCGTGCGCGCTTCGGGCTGCGCGGCTCGATCACGACCAAGGAAGAGTGCGAGGCCGCCGGCGGAACGTTCTATCCCATCATCTACAACTGGATGGTCCACGTTTATCCCTTCGAGAAGAATCCGGCGGATGTCTGGTCGCTGGAGCGCCAGATGCCGGGACACCAGCACGGGGACTGATCGAGGGCCAACTCACACCGGTTTGTCTCTGCAAAAGCAACCGCAGGGTCCCTCGACTCGCGCTCCGCTCGCAAGGTCGCGTCGTGCTTCGCTCGGGATGACAATCATGAGCAGGCCCCTCAGGTCATTTCATGCCGTCGGGATAGAGCAGGATCTTGCTGGCCTCGCCCGTCCGCAGGCGCTCCATGCCTTTGGAAAAATCCTTCATCGATAAGCGGTCGGTGATGACCGGATGAAGGTCGAGTTTGCCGGCCTTGAGCAGCGCCTGCATCTGGTACCACGTCTGGTACATGCGGCGGCCGTTGATGCCCTGGATGGTGATGCCCTTGAAAATGATGTCTTCTGAGAAGTCCAGGGAAACCGGCTTGGAAGTAAGGCCGAGCAGGGAGATGCGCCCACCCCGGCGCACGATGTCGAAGGCGGTTCGGATGGCATCGGGGTGCCCGGCCATCTCGAGCACGACGTCTGCACCGAGTCCGCCGGTGCGGTCGAAGACAATCCCCTTCACGTCGTCCTTGCTGGGATCGAGCACGTAGTCGGCCTTCATCTGCACCGCGATCTTGCGCCGGTACGGGTTCACCTCAATGGCGAAGACGGTCGTCGCGCCCACGGCGCGCGCCACCGCGATGGCAAACAGCCCGATCGGCCCGCAGCCGGTGATGGCTACCGTCTTCGCTGCGATCTCGCCCGCCAGCACCGTATGCACGGCGTTGCCGAGCGGATCGAGGATGGAGGCATACTCGTGCGGGATGGCCGGATCGAGCTTCCAGATGTTCGACTCCGGAATGCGCACGTATTCGGCGAAGGCGCCGTTAGCGTCCACGCCGATGATCTTAACGTTCTGGCAGATGTGGCCCTCGCCCGTGCGGCACTGGTAGCACTTGCCGCAATTGACGTGCATCTCCGCAGAGACGAAGTCGCCTTCCTTGACGGTGGTGACCTCGGCGCCCACCGCCGCCACTTCACCGCAGAATTCGTGCCCGGGAATCAGCGGAGGATGGATGCGATGCTGCGCCCAGGGGTCCCAGTTGTAGATGTGCAGGTCGGTTCCGCAGACGGAGGCAACCTTCACCTTCACCAGGACGTCGGTCAGACCGATCTCCGGCACGTTGACGTGGCGGAGATCAGCGCCGGGGGCGGGCTCGGCCTTCACTACCGCCAGCATGGAGCTGGGCATCTATGACCTCCAAGGAATTCTAGCATTCATAAATTCCCTGTTGTAATCGAGGCCGCAACTGCCGGCGATGGCGGAGGCTGCAATTCGATCTCGATCCCGCCCAGCCACTTCGCGAAAAGGTTGTAAATCAGGCTGCCCAGCAGGCCCATGACGAAACCCATGGCTGCATAGAACACCGGCATTACCAGCGCAAACACCACGCCCAGCGCGCCGGCCAGAGGATTGTTCCTGGGTCCGGCGAAGGCCCCGGCCAGCGCCGCCAAAAGGAAGATGGGCATGAACAGCAACCCCAGCGCGCCGTAAACGGCGGCGTTGATCTTCGCGCACGAGAGGATTCCGATCGACTTGATGGTATGCATCGCGACTCCTTAAAACATCCGCCGAAATGGCCTACGGCTTTTTCTCCGCTCCTGCGTTCGACTGCGCGCGCGGAATGCTCAGCGACTTCCACCCGGCGCTCTTCAGGTGCTTGGCCAGAAAGAGGATCTGTCCCACGTGATAGGCGTAGTGCGCGGTCGCGCGATGTACTGCCTGCAGCACGTTGTTCGGCTGACCGCGGGTGCTCACCATTTTCAGCAAATCATCGGGCTCGAGTGAGCGCACGGTATCGAGCGTCAAACTCCAGCTTTCCTCCCAGTAACGCATCAGCTCGCCGCGCGTGGTGCCCGGGTCGATGATGAATTCCTGGTCACGGTTGCGCCAGGGCTTCTCGCCGTCGCTGGTGAGCAGGTCGGTGAAGCGCGAGCGCATGTTGCCGGCCATGTGCTTCACGAGGATGGCCACGCTGTTGGCTTCAGGATCGATGATCCGGAAAAACTGCTCGTCGTCGATCTGCGCGAACGCGTCCTCGGCCAGGCGCTTGTGGCCGCGCAGACTGCGAAAAGCTTCGTCGAGATACGCAACGCCGATCTTCTCATCCATGCAACTTCTCCGCGCACAGGCGTGCGCGGGAGTGTACGACAAAAAGCAGAACGCGGGAAGCGCGACGCCGGAGATGTGTCGCGCAAGCTACCGGCGCAAGAATATTGTTGACAGCGCGCGTCCGCCGCCGCAATATCTGCGCAGCGTCCTTACCGTTGCCGCACTTGCAATCGTGAGGAGGGCTGGAGTAAAAAACTCCTTAGGGAGAAAGTTCAGGAGGAAAGCTCAATGGCAACGAAGAAGAAAGCAAAGAAGAAGAAACACTAAGGGAAGCGAGGCTTGGCCTCGTATCCAGCAATTTGGCCTGAAGTTTTCCAGGGGCCTCCACTCACCCGGTGCCAGCAACGAACCGCGAGCGTGGAGGCTCTTGCTGTTTCTGCCGTTGGCCGCACCAATCCTATTGACCCCTTGCGCGGCCCGCCGTACTATCCGTGACACGCCCCTCTTCGGCAGCGCTGCGTGACCGCGGCGCGCGAGCCGTGCGCATGGTCTCGAAGAACAGAAAACAATCCGGCGAAGTGCTCATTCCCGACAAACTCTACTTCCGCATCGGCGAGGTGGCGCGGTTGTGCCATCTGCCTGCCTACGTGCTGCGCTTCTGGGAGACCGAGTTCCCGCAGTTAAAGCCTGCCAAGAGCGGAACCGGACAGCGCATGTACCGCCGTCGCGATGTGGAAACCGTGGTGCGCATCAAGCAGCTCCTGTACAGCGACGGGTTCACGATCGCCGGAGCGCGGCAACTGCTGCGCACCGAGGGCCGGCCCGGCAAGACGCAGGATGCGCTTCCCTTCGCCCGTCGCTCGTCACGGGAGGGGCTGCGCCAGGTGCGGCAGGGCCTCAAGGAGATCCTGGGCATGCTGTCTTCCCGCCGCTGAGCGGTGGAAGATGGTAACGGGAAAGTGAGAAAAAGGGCGCTTACCACTTTCACTTGCCGCTTACCACTCCCGGAGTTCCCCCGATGAATCGCTTCGTGGTTGTTCTGTTTCTGGCGTGCGCTACGTCCGCCCCGGCGCAGCACGATCATCACACCATGGGCGCGATGAAGACGTCATCCGATGCGCGGCTGGAAGTCCGGGACGATGCCGCGGCGCAGGTTCTCACCGTGCGCATCGGGCCGCTGAACCTGCCGGCAAACTCCGATCACATGACCGTGGCGCAGGCGCCAGCGGTCTTCCTTGAGGTGCCCTTCGACGGCTGGATCACCGCCTACCACCCGCGGCTGGTGGACGGCACAGGCCAGCCCGAGCCGGGGCGCCTGTTGCATCACGTCGCCTTCTACAACACCGCGCGTCCTGACTTCCTGTGTCCCAACAAGCAGGAGCACATCTTCGGCGCGGGCGGCGAGATGAACGACTGGCCCGCTCTGCCGGGTGTGGGATATCGCGTGCGCAAGGGTGACCGCATTCGCATCAGCACCATGTTCCACAATCCCACCCCGGCCAGTTATCCCGAGACCTGGCTGGAGGTGAAAGTCGATTACCGCAACGCTGCCCGGGGCAAACCGCTCACGAGCGTCTATCCGGCGTGGTTCGACGTGCAGGAGTGCCGCGACTCAGGTTACGACCTTGGCCCGGGAAAGAGTCTGAAGATCGGCGAGTTCAAGCTGGGCTTCGGCGGCTTGCTGCTGGGGGTCGGCGGACACATGCACGACTACGGCCGGCAACTCGATCTGTTCAATCTCACGCGCGGCGAGGATGTCGCGGCGCTCCCGACGCAACTGGATTCCGCGGGCAGGATCCAGCGCATGCCGATTGTCCGCTTCACCGATCGCGGCGGGTACAAGCTGGCCAAGGGCGATGTGCTTCGGGTCAGCGCGATCTATGACAACCCGCTCGGCAAATCCATCCCCGACGGCGCCATGGGCATTGTGGTGGGATATTTCCTGCCGGACAACGACGCGGAACTGGCCGGGCTGAGAAAGCAGTAACCAGTTGTCAGCTAGAGGCTGCGCCCAGCTCCCTGGTTCCTACCTCTCCAGCGTCTCGTTCACTTCCATGCGTCCGTTCGACTCGACCGTGATGGTCTTGCGGATGGTCTTGTAGCCGGTCAGGGTTATGGTCACCTCGTAGGTGCCGGCTCCGACCAGGAATTCCGCTGGCGACGCGTGGTCCATCATGCGCGAGTTGAACATGATCTGCGCGCCCTTGGGGAAAGTGTGCACCTGCACGCGCCCCATGTTCTCCTGTCCGCCATGGCTGATCAGCTTTTTGAACCTGCCCACCTGCCTGATGTCGTCGGCGTTGCCAAGCGGCTTCAGCGTGGGCTGGAACTGGAAGGTCTCTCCCGGATTCAGCGTCATATTGGCCGAGGTCTCCAGATATCCCGGCTTGCGCAGCATCAGGGAGTGGCTGCCCTGGCCGACCACCAATTTGGCGGGAGTGACTTTGCCGGTGTCGCGCCCGTCGATGATGATGGCTGCGCCCGGAGGCTCGCTGGAGACCGCCGCCACCGACGGCAATTGGCTGAGGCTGACGGTCACCGCGCTGCGAGCTGCCGGCTGCACCACCACACTGCGCGATTCCGCGGCGTAGCCCGCCTTCGCCACCACCACCAGGTGCGGTCCAGTCCCAACATTGCTCAGCGCGAGCGGCGTCTGCCCCGCGACGCTTCCATCCAGCTGCACCTGCGCGCCGTCAGGCACCGAGGTGATAACGAGTTGCCCACTGGCAAGCGCCACCGGGGCGACCGTGGCCTTGCGCCGCGATTTGGCTGTTCGCGACGGGGCCACCATCTCGACCTGTGGTGGCTCGGGCTCCGGCAAAGGTGATTGTTGCGCGGCGGCGATCGGATCGGATGTCGCACTGACCAGCGGAGCGGCCGCGGCAGCCTCGGCTTCCTCCCGCAGGCGTCGCGCGTGCATGGCGTCGATAGCCATCACGCTCACCATTACAAGCAGCGCGGCCCCAATCACCGCAACCAGGATCTTGATCTGTTTCGGGCTCAGCGACGCCGGGGGGCTGACCGGCGCTAAGCGGGGTTGAGGTGGCGGCGCAACCTCCTGCGGAGCTTCAGCGGGGGCAGCCACGACTGGCGCCGGCGGTGCGGGCGTATTCGTCCAGGATGGCTCTGCGGGCGCGGGAACGGCGTAACCCAGCAGCGGTTCGCTGCGCGTCGGGGCGGGCGCCGGGGGCGAAGAAAGCGCGACTGGTTTGCTTGCCGGTGGACTCGGAGCCGGACTATCGAGAAAGGGAATCAACTCAGGTGCGGCGGAGGGCACGGGTTCGGTTCGCGCGAGCGTGAGCCGCGACCGCGGTTGCGGTGCGGGCGCCGGCGCTGGCGTATTGACGTGAGGCACTCCCGGAATTGAGGGCCGGCCCGCGGCCTCAACTTCCGCTTCCAGTTCACTCACCAGCTCTCCGGCGCGCTGGAAGCGGTACTCTGGATTCTTGGCCAGGGCTTTCATGATTACGCGGCTGATTCCCGCCGGCATCCTGGGAATTACCTCTTCGGGCGCGCGCGGCGTGACCTCGAGAATTTCGCGCTGCACGCCGGGCCCATCGCCATTCCCGAACGCCTTGCGCCCGGTGACCATTTCATAGAGGATGGCGCCCCAGTTGAAAACGTTCGACCGCGCGTCCGGCTCACGCCCCTGCACCTGCTCGGGCGACATGTAGCGCAGCTCGTCGCCGGCCTGGCCTTCGAGCGGTCCGGGGTCGGCAGCGAAATCCATGATCTTCACCGTGCCGTCCCATTCGGTGAGGATGCCGGGCGGCGTCAGGCGGCGGTGGAAGATGCCCTTGGAGTGGGCGTGATCCAGCCCGCGGCAGACCTGGCGGGTGATGTCCAGCAGCTCGCTGGAAGAGAAGCCTTGTTGCGTAGCCAGGGCGGCGTCGAGCGGAACGCCCTCGACATACTCCATCACCACGTAGGCCAGCCCCTGCTCTTCGGCGCCGGCGTAAATGCTGGCGATGTTGGGGCTGTCGAGAACGCTTATCGCTTTGGCCCGCAGCAGGTACTGATGCGATCGTTCCGCGGCTTGCGGGGTGTCGGCGCGCAACACCCGCAGCGCCACGGTGCGCTTCTTCTTCGGGTCGTAGGCCTTGTAGACCGTACCCAGCTCTGACTTCCCGATCTCGCGGACCACTTCGAAGCGGCCGATGACGAGTGACATATATATGAAGTCCCTCGGGCCATGCACACCTCAAGCACCGAAGGGCTAGTGGTCACAATAGCCCAACTCGCGTGCAGGCCGGATGATTACGGAAGGGCAAACGGGACAAGGCACTCTGGGTTCGGCGCGTAGGTGCAAGATAACATTGGAGCTTAGAATGAGGGGCGCGCTGCACCTTCGTTTATACTGCTGGGTTTTGAGAGCAACGGAGTAGCCTCCCTGAGCAACGACCTGCAATCACTGATTGATCGCGTGCGCGCCGGCGAGCCGCGTGCCCTGGCGCGCGCTATCACCGCCGTAGAGGACCGCGTCCCGGAGGCTACCAGCCTGCTGCGCCAGCTTTTTCCCTATACCGGCAAAGCGCGGGTGATCGGGCTCACCGGCGCGCCGGGTTCCGGCAAGAGCACGCTCGTGGACCAGCTCGCGCGCGCCTATCGCCGGGAACAGCGCACAGTCGGCATCGTGGCCGTCGATCCCAGCAGTCCCTACACGGGAGGGGCGATTCTCGGGGACCGCATCCGCATGCTCGGCCACCACGCCGATTCCGGCATCTACATTCGCTCCATGGCGACCCGCGGTTACCTTGGCGGGCTGGCGTCGACCACTGCCGACGTTGCCACCGTTCTGGACGCGGCGGGGAAAGACATCATTCTGGTGGAGACCGTGGGGGTCGGGCAGGATGAAGTGGATATCGTTCGCCTTGCCGACATTACTATCGTCATCCTGGTTCCCGGCATGGGCGACGATGTGCAGACCATCAAGGCCGGCATCATGGAGATCGCCGACATCTTCGTCATCAACAAGAGCGACCGCGAGGGCGCCGAACGCGTGGAGCGCGAAATTCGCGCCATGCAGACCCTGGCCGTGCGCTCCGACCAGTGGACGCCGCCAATCGTGAAGACGGTTGCGGTGGATGGCGTGGGTGTCCCCGAACTGGTTGCCGTTATCGGGGAATACGAAGAGTTTCTCCAGAAGCAAGACCTGGTCCTCAAGAAGAAAACTGAAAGCTGGCGCGAGCGGCTGGTGGAGATGCTGCGCGAATCGCTGCTGGAGCGCGTCTTGCGCGAGCAGATGGGCGATGGCGCCGTCGCCCGCTACGCCGCCGAAGTCGCCGAGCGCCGCCGCGATCCCTACGCGCTGGTGGAGGAGATCGTCAGTAAGGTTGGAAAATAGGCGCGACTGCGTCGCGACCGAACGGCCGGGGGCGGCCGTTCCCACGTGAGCTTGGCTTGGAGAGAAAATGTACACCATCGATCATCTCGGCATCGCGGTGAAGTCGCTGGCGCAGTCGAAGAAATTTTATGAGCAGCTCGGCATGCGCGTGCTGCCGGAAGAAGAGGTCGCGCAGGAGAAAGTGCGCCTGGCCATGGTGCCGCTGGCCGACAGCCGCATCGAGCTGCTGGAGCCGACCTGCGATGATTCGCCCATTGCCCGCTTCCTCGCCAAGCGCGGGGAGGGCCTGCACCACGTCTGTCTGCAGGTGGACGACCTGGCCGGAACGGTCGAGCGGCTGAAGCAGGACGGGGTGCGCCTGATCAACGAGCAGATACAGGTCGGCGCGGGCGGACATCTCTACGTCTTCGTTCATCCCTCCAGCGCCGGGGGCGTGCTGCTCGAACTCTGCGAAGACCAGCCCAGAGGGGTGTGAAATATTGCGGGAGGGCACAGCTTTAGCTGTGCCGTTGGGCGCCCCCAATCCTTGTCATCCCGAGCGGCTTTTAGCCGCCAGGGATCCTGGTTTCCATCTGGCCAAAAACCGAGATCCCTCGCGTCGCGCTCGTGCGTAATGCTTCCTCGCGCTGGCTCGGGATGACAATTCAATAATTAACGTGAATACTGGCACGGCTGAAGCCGTGCCTTCCCGCATCCCATGCTCATTCTCGCCATCGACACCTCCTGGAAGCACGGCAGCCTGGCGCTGGCGCGCGGCGATGCCAATCGCTTCGAGGTGCTGGAGACCGCACCCCTGAGCGGGGGAGCGTTTTCCGCCGAGCTGGTGCCGCAGATCGCCGCCGTGCTTGCCCGTCGCAAACTGGGCAAGCAGGAAATCGACGGGTTTGCCGTCGTATCGGGGCCGGGATCCTTCACGGGGTTGCGTGTCGGGCTGGCGGCGATCAAGGGCCTGGTGGAAGTCCTGAAAAAGCCGATTGCTACCGTTTCCGTGCTGGAGGCCCTGGCGATTGCATCGGGCGCGAACGGTCGCGTGTTTGCGGCACTGGATGCGCAGCGTGGAGAGGTTTTTCTGGGCGAGTACGACGTTCAACCGGAGACGTTGCAAGCAACGTCTCTACGGCAAGAATCCCTGGTGAAGCGAGAGGTCTTCCTGACAGCTCTGCCCATGGGCGCGAACGTGGTCACGCCCGATGCGTCGATCGCAGCATCACTGGCAAGCGGCACCACAGTTCTCCAGGTCGAGCGCCCTGGCGCCGAGTGGATTGCTCGCATTGGTTTGCGCAAGATCCTCGCCGGTCAGACAGTCACAGCCGAAGATCTCGACGCTAACTACGTACGGCGCTCCGATGCCGAGATCTTCTCAAAGCCCAGCTCTTAACTCCCGGGAAAGCCGATTGGACCGGCCTGCCTGTTGCGTTCCCACCGAACTTGCAACTTGCGGCCTGCAACGTGAAACGCGAAACTTGTAACGTGCTCCGCGTCCGTGCCGCCATACCCGCCGACCTTCCCACCCTGCTGGCTCTCGACCGGACCGCCCCCGCGGCGGCGCATTGGAGCGAAGCGCAGTACCGGCGGCTCCTCACCGAAGACACCGGCAACGTTACGCTGGTGATCGAGGAAGATTACGTTCGAGGCTTCATTGTCGCCCGCGGCCTTGGCCCGGAATGGGAAATCGAGAACATCGTGGTTGCCGAGACGGCACGTCGCTCGGGGCTGGGCGAACGACTGGTCGCGCAATTGCTCGCTCTGGCCGGGGCGCGCGGCGCCCGGTCCATATTCCTCGAAGTGCGTGAATCGAATGGGCCAGCCCGCGCTCTGTATTCCAAAATGGGATTCACCGAGATCGGCCGCCGCCGCTCCTATTACCGGAACCCGGAAGAGGATGCCTTGCTCTACGAAAAAAAATGTGACGCCGGATACCCGGAAAAGCGTTGAAGCCGGAAAAAGCCTGTGATAGCGTGAGCTTGTTCAAGCCGGGCTGGAGGTCCACTGAATGTCCACTCAGGTCCGTGACCTCCTCATGGCGAACCATGAGGAGTTTCGCCGGTTAGTTGTAGAACACACCCAATACTCACAAAGACTTGAAAACCTGATACAGAAACGCTTCCTCACTGAGGATGAGAAGCTCGAGGAAGTGCGTTTGAAGAAGCTGAAGCTGCGGCTCAAAGACCAGATGGAACTCATCGAGCGGCAGTTCCGGCAGAACCATCAGGTCGCTTAATTTTCACGAAACTTTAACGGCCGCTGCCGTCACAGGGAATCCCTGTACTTCCCATTCTCGCCTTCCTGCCCTTTCTTGCGCACCCCCGATATAATCGATACAAGTCCCCATGGTTCGCGATGGCTTCTATTACGCGCTGGGATTCTGCGTGGTGGCTGCGGTGGTTGGATGGCTCGCAGGCCCGGTTTATGTCCTCGTGCCTCTGCTCCTGGCCGCATTCTTCCTGTGGTTCTTCCGCGATCCTGAGCGCATAATTCCCGCCGATGACGGGGCCGTGGTCTCGCCCGCCGATGGCAAGGTCACCGATGTTGGTGTCGTTGAACTTGATGGCCGCCCGCGCACCCGCATCAGCATCTTTCTTAGCGTTTTTGACGTGCACGTGAACCGTTCGCCGATCGCCGGGTCTATCACCAGGGTCGAATACCGACATGGGCGGTTCCGCAATGCCCTGAGCGCGGCATCGGCGGTAGAGAACGAACAGAATATCGTCACGGTCGAAGGAGACGGCCACACCGTGGTGTTCAAGCAGATCGCCGGCGTGCTCGCCCGGCGGATCGTTTTCACGAAGCGGCCGGGCGATCGCGTAGAGCGCGGCGAACGCGTGGGACTCATCAAGTTCGGCTCGCGGACGGATGTTCTGCTCGATCCGGCGGCCGATGTCCGCGTAAGGATTGGCGACCGCGTCCGCGGCGGCTCCAGCGTGCTGGCCCATCTGCCGCCGGCGGAGACGAACGGTCTTGCCGCTGCCGGCGCCCGGCGCGGAAAGGAAGCGCGATGAGCGACGCTCAACTCCAGCTTCCGGGTGATCCGCAGTTTCGGCGCCGCCGACTGCGCAAGCGTATCTACCTGCTGCCCTCGCTGTTCACCATGGGCAACATCCTGCTGGGATACATCGCCATTGCCCAAACTCTGCAGGGCAGCGCGATGGAGTCCTGGCATTTCGACAACGCCGGCAAGGCTATCGGGTGGGCCATTCTGCTGGACATGCTCGACGGCCGGCTGGCGCGCATGACGCAGACCACCAGCGATTTCGGCCGCGAACTGGATTCGCTGGCCGACATAATCAGTTTCGGGGTCGCCCCTGCGCTGCTGGCCTGGATCTGGGGCTTTCGCATGCTGCCGATCAGCTCCTACCCCGACCTCCGTTTCCATCTCATCAGCCTGGGATTTGTCGCCAGCTTCGTTTTCCTGATTACAGGGGCGGCGCGCCTGGCGCGGTTCAACATCCAGGTCAACCCGCAGCCTTCGAACCCCGGCCGTCCGGGAAGGAAATATTTTGTGGGAATGCCGATTCCGGCCGGAGCTGGAGTAGTCGCCGCCGTCATCCATTTCGCCAAGGGTGAACCGCTATTCACCTGGTGGCTGGCGCTGATCTGGTTGTTGCTGCTGCTGGCCGTTGCCTTCCTGATGGTCAGCACGTGGCGCTTCTACAGTTTCAAGGACCTCGACCTGCGCTCGCGCCATCCGTTTACGGTCATCGTTCTGGTGGGAGTGCTGATCGCGGCGATTGCGTTTTTCTCGCGCTACGCGTTATTCGTCATCGCTCTCACCTACATGCTTTCCGGAGTCGTAGTGCGGCTTCTTTACATCCTCCGCTCGCGTCGCACCACGCCGCCTGCATCCTACACAGAAGCGCCGGAGGCGCGATGACCGACAGCCGCCAGCCTGCTACCCAGGATCGCACCCTCATCACGCGCGAGGTTTATCGCGTTGCCATCGTGGGCGCCGCTACGCTGAAAGGTAAGGAGCTCAAAGAGGTCCTCGAAGAGCGGAATTTCCCGGCGCTCGACGTCAAGCTGCTTGATGACGAGGAATCACTCGGGCTGTTGGATTCCGTCGGCGACGAAGCCACCTTCATTCAGAGCGTCCTTCCCGACAGCCTGCAGGGCGTGGACATCGCTTTCTTTGCCTCCGACGAGAGCTTCACACGCAAGAATTGGAACCTGGCGCGCAAGTCCGGCGCGCTGGTAATCGATCTCTCCTATGCTCTCGAGGACGAGCCCGGCGGCGCGGTGCGCGCTCCCTGGGTCGAACGCGAGCTGCACCCCCAAGGCGCGCTCACCCCTCCCCAGCTCGAGTCCACGCTTGCGGTCGCGGCCCATCCCGCGGCGGTCGCCTTGGCGCTGCTGCTGCTGCGCGCGCAAAGAATGGGAACGCTGCGCAGCGTGGTCTGCAGCACATTCGAGCCCGCCTCAGAGCGCGGCCGGCGGGGCATGGACGAGCTCCACGGTCAGACCGTCAATTTGCTCAGCTTCCAGCAGTTGCCGAAGGAAGTCTTCGATGCTCAGCTCGCCTTCAATTTGCTCTCCCGCTACGGCGAGAAATCCATGCCCGCGCTGGAGAGCGTGGAGCGGCGCATCCTGTCGCATCTCGAGAAGATCACCGAGGGTCGAGCCGTGCTGCCGGCGCTGGCGCTGGCCCAGGCGCCCATCTTCCATGGATACGTTTTCTCGCTTTACCTGGAATTCGAGCAAGCGGCCACCGCTGCCGGCCTCGCGCAGGCGTTGTCTGGAGAGCACGTCAGCGTTGCCCGCCTGCCCGAGGATTCTCCCTCCAACGTCAGCGCTGCCGGGCAGAACGAGCTGCTGGTGGAGGTCCGCCGCGATGCGCGCCACGAGCGCGGCTTCTGGGTGTGGGCCGCTGCCGACAACCTGCGCATTGCCGCTCTGACCGCCGTCGATTGCGCCGCAGCACTGGCACGCATGCGCTCCAAAGGACGCGTGCAGTGAGGGGCATCGCGGTCATGCTTTCCTTCCTCGTGCTGGGCCTTTCGGCCTGCGGCTATAAGACCGGCGGGCATGCAGCTACCTTGCCTGCCGACGTCCACACGCTGGCGATCCCGGCTTTCGTCAATCAGAGCAAGACGTACCGGATCGAGCAGGTGCTGACCGCTGCCGTGGTACGGGAATTCGTCAGCCGCACCCACTACCGGATCCTCAACCAGGAGAGCGGCGACGCCGACGCCACCCTGCGTGGGACCGTGGTTTCCACGCAGATCACGCCCGTGGCCTACGATTCCACTACCGGGCGCGCCGCATCCGCCATCATCGTGGTGAACATGAAGGTGTCGCTGTTGGACCGGCACGGGAAGGTGCTGTTCGAAAATCCTAACTACAGCTTTCACGACCAGTACCAGATCTCGCATGACATCGCCAGCTTCTTCGAGGAGGAATCCCCCGCCGTCGACCGCCTGTCGCAGGACTTCGCGCGCACACTGGTATCCAACATCCTTGAGGCATTCTGATGGAAAGTCACAGGACGCAGCGGGCGGGAAGCAGGAAGCAGGTCGCAGGGGTTCCCTACCTCCTGCCTCCTGCGTCCTGTTTTTCCGCCGGGAGATTGCCTGATGGTACGTAGCTTCGCCCCGGCGGAACGCTTCGTCTCCGAGGTCAAAGCGCGCAAGCTCCGCGCTGCCTACGTGTTCGTCGGAGACGAAGTGTTCTTCCGCGACCGCTGCCGCGACGCTCTGCTCGAGCACCTGGTTCCGGATGGACTGCGGGAATTCAGTTTTTATGACCTCGATTTGGTGGCCACCGCTCTGGCGGACATCCTCGACCGCGCGCGTACTCCATCGTTGATGGCGCCGTTTCAGGTGTTCTTTGTCCGCAACGTGAAGACGCTCTATGGGCGCGGCTCGCACCAGCAAGAGTTCGCGGCCATCGAGCGCTACGTCAAGGACCCCAACCCCGACGCGGTGCTCATCTTCATCGCCGACCACATCTCCATCCCGGCCGATGTGCGCAAGATGGAGCTCAACGACCGCGACCGCTATGACCGCATCCGCGAGACGCTCGGCGAGTATTGCGGCATGGTGGAGCTGGCGCGCGTGGATGAAGGCGAAGGCATGCGCTGGGTCACCGACACCGCAGCGGCGCGCGGAGTGAAGATTGACTCAGATGCCGCGCGAGAGCTGGTGGACGCACTCGGCGCCGACCTGATGCTGGTCTCAAGCGAACTGGAAAAACTCATCCTTTATGTGGGGGAAAAGCAGCGGATCACGCTGGCGGACGTCGAGACCATGGTGCTGGCGGCCAAGCAGCGCTCGCTCTACGAACTGACCGACGCCATTTCCGCCAAAGATCGTCCGCGTGCTCTCGGAGTGCTGGAGGCCATGCTGTCCAGCGGCGAAGGCGAGGACGCCGCCATTGGACTGCTATACATGCTGGCGCGCACCTTCCGCCAGATGCTGGTGATCCTGGAGAAGAACGTGCGCGACTCGCGCGCCATCTGGCAGGCGCTGTGGCAGGGCTTTCGCATTCCACCGTTCGCGGCCGAGGACATCATCCGCCAGGCCCGGCGCTACCAGTCTCGTCGCCAGGTCGCGCAGGCCATCCGCCGCATCGCCCGCGCCGATCTCGAACTGCGCTCCAACCCTCCCAGCAAGCGGCTGGTGCTGGAGCGGCTGGTGCTCGACCTCTGCGCTGAGCCCAAGCCAGTAGGTCCTATGTGGCAGCAGGACCAGCTAGTCTGAAAAATTGGTAATTTGCAATTTGTAATTTGTAAAGTGGTAGAGGTCGTAGCCAATCGCACATTGCCGGTACCGCGACAACTTTACAGATTACAAGTTTGAAATTACAAATCCATGGACGTCGCCTCCTATCTCGAACGCATCGGCTACGAGGGCCCGCGCGAGGCCACGCTCGAGACCTTGCGCGCGCTGCACTGCCGTCACATGCTGACGGTGCCGTTCGAGAACCTGGACATCCATCTCGGCCGGCCGATCGTTCTCGACGAAACCGCCTTCTTCGACAAAATCGTGCGCCAGCGGCGGGGCGGATTCTGCTACGAACTGAACGGCCTGTTCGGGGCCCTGCTGCGCGGTCTGGGATACGATCTGGATCTGCTCTCGGGCCGGGTTTCGAACGAGCTTGGCCGCTTCGGCCCGGAATTCGACCACCTGGTGCTGCTGGTACGGCTCGATGGGCAGCAGTGGATAGCGGACGTGGGCTTCGGAGATTCGTTTCTCGAACCCCTCGCGCTCGACGGCAAGGAGCACTCGAGCGGCGGCATGCTCTACTTCGTCGACCGCTGGCCGGAGGGATTGATTTTGCTGCGGGAAGAAAATGGGGTCTGGTCGGCGAAGTATGTTTTCACGCTGCAGCCGCACCGGCTTGAGGAATTCGCCGCTATGTGCGTGTATCACCAGACCTCGCCCAACTCCACCTTTCCGCGCGCGCGGATCTGCTCGCGGGCTACGCCACAGGGGCGCATCACATTGTCCGAAATGCGCTTGATCCAGAGCGTGAACGGTGAGCGCACGGAGCGCATGCTCGAATCCGAGGAGCAGTACCAGCAGGCGCTGCTCGAATACTTCGGGATCGAACTGCCGAACCTTGACTGGAAGCCGCTGCGGCAGTGGTGAGGATGGACACTGTAAGAGCACGGCTTCACGGTGGACCAGGTCTCGAGCTTTGAAAGGGCGCGCGGCTTCCAGCCGCGCCGTGAAAAGGCAAAAGGGATTGTCATCCTGAGCACCGAGCGAGCATGGCGAGCGAGGGCAAGCGAAGGACCTGCTTTGACTCGTCCTGGCTGTGAGATAAGCAGGTCCTTCGGTCGCGCTTCCTCGCGCAGGCGCGCTCGGGCGCGCTCCCTCAGGATGACAATATTTAGGCGGAGTTATGGCGCGGCTGGAAGCCGCGCCCCCTCAAAGCAAAAAACTACTTCAACGCGCTGAGCCGGGCGCCCAGGCGGGACTTCTGCCGGGCGGCGGCGTTGGCGTGGAGCACGCCCTTCTGGATGGCCTTGTCGAGGGCCGAAACCGTTTCCCGAAACATCTGCTCGGCGGCGGGCTTGTCGCCTTTGGAGAGAGCCTCGCGGAAGTGCCGCAAGGCGGTACGGATACGGGAGCGGTTGACGCGATTGCGCACCGTGCGCTTCGCGGTCTGCCGGGCGCGCTTGAGCGCGGAGAAATGATTCGCCATAACTTGCTGGGTGTCCTCTAAGAGAAATCGTCCTACGACGACAAACATTGATTCTACGCAAGCTGCGCGAGGCGGTCAAACCGCGGGGTTCCATGGCGGGCGAGTTCCATGACATCCAGCAGATTCCTTGGTACTGTCCTAATTCAGCCACT
>Ga0187782_10000458_pt1 | contig 27425 bp, 27 predicted proteins | sample 0715_SJ02_MP15_2_FD_132454 | JGI IMG/M metagenome (GOLD analysis project Ga0187782, IMG submission 132454) | Tropical peat soil microbial communities from peatlands in Department of Meta, Colombia - 0715_SJ02_MP15_20_MG | ecosystem: Environmental > Terrestrial > Soil > Wetlands > Peat | place... | reverse complement strand
TGTTTGGCATCCCTCTCAGCGCCGTGTTAGGCTTCTGCCAAATCAACCGGACCCTTCCCACCAGAATTAACTTGGCTTGGGAAGCCTCTGAACTAGGAGACCGAATATGCAAACGAATCGCATGATTTGTGGCTTGGGCATCGCGGTGCTCGCGGTCTTTCTCAGTGGCTGCGAAAAGCCGTATCACCAGGAGAACGAGCGCTATGTTTTAGTGGCCACCAATATTGATCTTCCTTATTGGCAGGAGGCGTCCGCGGGCCTGACCGACGTCGGAAAAAATACCGGAGTCAAAGTGGAATTGGTCGGTCCCAACACCTTCTCGCCTCAGGACGAACTCAACACCTTTCAACAGGTAGTCGGTCAGCACCCCTCGGGCATTCTGGTTTCCGTCAGCGATCCTAAAATATTCAAGGATCCGATCGACCATGCCATCATGCAAGGCATCCCGGTCATTTGCATCGACGCCGACGCGCCGGACTCCAAACGCGTGCTGTTCATCGGCACCGACAACTTCCGCGCCGGTGAGGAAAGCGGCAAACGCATGGCCACGCTGCTCGGCGGCCAGGGGCGGGTCGTGGTCGTGACCCTGCCGGGCCAGCACAACAGCGAGGAGCGCGTTCGCGGCCTCAATGAAGCTTTGAAAAAATATCCCGGTATTCAGATCACCCAAACCATCGATGACAAGGGAGACTCCGGCGTCGCTGCAGACGCCATTTCCGCTTTGTTGATCAAGAAAGAAAAAATCGACGGAATCATCTGCCTGGAAGCCTCCGGCGGTGAAGGTTCAGCAGACGCCCTGCACCGATTGGACATGACCGGCAAGATCAAAATCGTAGCCTTCGACAAGGACCCGCAAACCTTGGACGCCATCGATCGCCAGTGGATCACCGCCACGGTCGTGCAAAAACCCTACGTCATGGCTTTCTATGGTGTTCGCTTTTTGGATGACCTGCACCACAACGTCGTCCACGAATTCAAGGATTGGGCCACTGCTCCGACCGACCCGTTGCCCACTTTTGTGGACACCGGCACGGCCGTGATCGACGCCACCAACCTTGCCGCATTCCGGCAAGCCCTGGCCGAACATCCCAAGCCGGTGATTTAGACCAACTGGCGAAAGATCACGCCAAACCGTAAGCGGCGAACGTCACGATCGAGGCCACGCCAAGTCCCGAGCCCAGAACCGCTCCCGCCAGAACGTCGCTCAGAAAATGCATCCCCAGGATGACCCGGGAGATGCCGATGCTGACAGCCAGGAAATACAGCGGCCATTCCAATCCCGGATAGTAGCAGCTCACCACCAGAGCGATCGAGAACGCCGTCATGGTGTGACCGGAGGGAAACGAAAACTGATCGGGAGGGAGAACCTTGGCCCAACAGTGCGGCTGGACTTGGCAGGGCCGCGGGCGATGACTCAGTCTTTTCAGCCCCTTGAACACCAAGATTCCCAGCAGCGCCGCGGATCCGGCAGCGCCTACGGCCTCGTAGCCACGCGGGCCACCAAAGGCAATCAGCAACGCGCCCAGGCTATACCATAACCAGCCATCGCCCATGCGTGTGGCGGACAGCATCCAGAAGCGAATCCATCGCGGCGCTCGCCAGCTGTTGACTCGCCGCATCACGCGGTGATCGCGATTCTCGATGAATCCCCATACTGATCTGGCGCCTGCCATGACAACCTCTTATCCTGCCCAGTTGGCTTCCAGGCCCCGGTCGACGTCCCAAAGCATTCGTGGGCGCCGCGTTTCCCCGAGCAGGGAGCCCGCCCATTTGCGGCAAAATCGAATTTCGTTCAGCCAGTGCGCCGCGGTAATCATGGGCATGAACACGCTCAACGGCAGCAGGGCCACGGCCAGCGGCTTTTCCTTTAGCAGCCCACCCGCGAACCGCCCGATATCCAGTGTCAGCTTCATATAGGAGCCGTGTTCGCCGTGCACCACGCCTCGTCCGGAGCGCAGGCCCAGGAAATAATCACCAACCGTGCGTGAGCCGGGCACTTCTGTGAACGTCAAACCCACACCGCTGAGTGTGTGCGAATCGCTGCCACCCACACGGATTTTCCCCAATCTCCTCGCCAACAATTCCGCGCTTCGATTCGCCTCGGCCCACATCTGGCCATTGCGCACTTCCAACGCCGGGATGTACGAAGCAAACCAGTTGAAATCCTGGAACTCGCGCCTCCCCGTCAAGCCGGAAAACACGTGGTTTACGCTGAAGAACAATTTGCGTTCGGTCAAATACATCAGCAGCGCGATGAAATCATTCCTGCGCCGCTGAATTTCCACATGATCCTTTTCCGTAATGCCGTAGACTCCCAAGTGCATTTCCGTGCCGCTGGGCATGCGTACGGTTACTTCCTCGCTAAGGAAGAAGTCGGGATGTCTCCGCAGGGCTTCGGCGGCGTCGATGGAATCGTGGTCCGTCACTGTCACGATGGACATTCCGCGCTGTTTGCAACGCTGGTACACGTCTTCGGGCTGGTTGTAAGATTCACGGCAAATGCCGGTGAGGCCCGGGGTATTGCACATCCCGGAGCCGGTGGTATGCACATGAAGGTCGCAGCGCATACAAAAATGTTAGGCCGAGGATATGAACAAACCGTGAAGAGCACACAAAATGTGAGTGAAAAATCTGGTGGAACTTATTGAACACAAATAACTTTATTGGTTTTCCACATGGCATGTTGAGTGCTCTTGCTACACCCGCCATCCGCTGTGCGAGAATGCCCCGATGAAAAAAATCCAGATCCTCTTTCATGATGCCGGCGGTGGGCACCGCAACGCCGCAGTGGCACTGCAAACCATCATTGCCCGGCAGGGGCGGCCTTGGCAGGTGGACCTGATTCAATTCCAGGACCTTACCGACCAATTGGACATCCTGCGCAAGTTCACTGGGATTCGCATTCAGGAGCAGTACAACATCTTGCTACGCAATGGTTGGACCCTCGGCTCCAAACAGCTTCTCCGCGTCTTGCAAGCCACCATTCGGCTGTTTCACGGCCCCATGGTCAAGTTGCTCGTTCAGCACTTCCAAGAGCAGCCGGCGGACTTGTTGGTATCGGTCATCCCCCACTTTAATCGCGAGATTGGTCAAGCCTGGTGCCGCAGTTACCCCGGTCGTCCCTTTGTAACCATCATCACCGACCTGGCAGACTTTCCTCCGCACTTCTGGATCGAGCCCATGAAAGACCAGTATGTCATCTGCGGAACAGAGCGCGCGGTGGAGCAAGCACGGCAAATTGGCAAGGATTCTTCGCACATTTTTGCCACTTCCGGGATGATTCTTCGGCCCGATTTTTACCACGCGGACAACACCGATCCCGCTTCGCTTCGCCGCGAACTGAACTTGCGTTCCGATTTGCCCACCGGGATGCTGCTGTTCGGCGGGTTCGGTTCCCAAGTGATGTACCAAATTGCGGAACGGCTCGATGCGGCGGGGTTGCCGGTGCAATTGATTGTCATCTGTGGCCGCAATGAAAAACTCGCCCAGAAATTTCGCTCCCGGGCTTGGAAGATGCCGCTGCACATCGTGGGGTTCACAAAAGAGGTGCATCGCCTCATGCTCGCCGCCGACTTCCTGATCGGCAAGCCCGGCCCGGGCAGCGTTGCCGAAGCTATGGTTCGCAAACTCCCGGTTATCCTGGAGTGCAATGCGTGGACTCTTCCACAGGAGCGCTATAACACCGAGTGGGTGCGGGAAAAGGGTGTTGGCCTGGTGTTGAGCAATTTTCGCGAAGTCGCTTCGGCGGTGCGCGAATTACTGCAGCCCGGCAAGCTGGCCGAAGTACGCGCCCACACGGAAGCGCTGAACAATCGCGCCGTTTTTGAAATTCCGGAGATTTTTTCCAGATTACTCGGCGAGCAGCCGACTGATCCTCAGTTGCTGGCGCGTTCTGCCCGCGAAGGATGAGGCAGGTGCGGCTGCGCATGCGGCGGTTCCGCAGCCGGAGTCGCATGGGGCTTTGCACAGGTGATGGCCCATCGCCGTGCCGCATATTTGGGCAAGTCACACATTTTTGTGCATCCGGCCGATGTCTTGGACATCCCGCATCCGCAAGAGCAGGTGGTTACGCGCGGACTTTGCATCATTGGGGAGTCGTCCGCCCACGCAGCCAAAGCCAATAAGCACATAGCCAGCAGTACATCCAGCAGCAGCCAGGCACAAGTTCGAGGGAGACGCGCCGCTACAGACGTTTGCATGCGCTAAGTGTCGACTCTGGCCTGCGAAAAACCGATAGCGCAGACCTACCAGGCGATTTTGTGACATTCGGCTTGGGAGTACTAGAGCACGACTAGGTGCCGAAGTTTCGAGTTTCGAAATGAACCTCGCGCACTAATCTGAATCAATACCCGTCCCCTTCCGCCGGACCTAACTATACGTTTTTTCAATAGATTGAGAAGTTGAATCATGCCATGGAACCTGGCGCTCGCCGTGCATTACCCGCGCTGTCGGCGCGTTTCCGTAGCGAGCTTCACGGAACAGCAAGCGAGGGGGAAGGGGCTTGCTTGCGGTTTCGGGAGTTCGTAACCACCTGCCTCTGAGAGGGAAGCTAGGATGGATGACCCCACGCGCCAGTGTGAAAACGACACTGGCATGGAAACGCGCCTTCCGGGGCTCCCGATCCCAAGCGGGAGCCCCAGTTAATTTTGGCCGCTCTCGGCTTATTTCCTGGCGCCCGGTGGCGTCACGCCGTTCAAGCGAAGGTACATAGCGGCTTCCGCATAGTGGTCTGCCCAACTGCTGGCCAATACTAACGCGAACCAGGCTCGCGTCACTTGTTTGCCGCCGAATCCTTCGGTGCTCTCCCCTAGCTTGGAATCGTCCATCTTGCCCAATGCTTCGGTGCAGAACGCGAATGAGCTTTGCAGAGCTGCGACCAACTTGTCCTTCGAGTCCGTTTCTTTCACTTCCTCGGCCTTAGGAGCTTCAACTCCGGCGGCCTTGCTGCAGAACATGTAATTGGATCCGGTCATGTGCGTAACCAAGTGGCTGAATGTCATCTGGTCCGGTGTAGGCTTGTAGCTGAATTTGTCGGCTGGCATGGCTTCCACGACTGCCACGGTGTTTTTCTGCCGGCCGGGGAGGATGTCTCTGAGGGCGCTACTTACCGGATTACTCGATTGGGCAAACGCCACTGCTGTGGAACCGCACACGCTCAGGAACAGCAGAATCAGGCTTAGAACCGTCCTCATCATGGTGTATCTCCTATTTGCCGGCCAATCCAGGGGAAGAGCAGCATAGCGCAAGCCGGGCTATACGCAAGCGCAGATTAGACGACCGTCGCGGCAGAGTTGTTTCACGGCATTGCCGCAACGGTATTCCTCGGGTCTCGTGTCAGTGATTGGTCTCGACAGGCGACGGGCTTATTTTCCGGCGTGGGCTGCGGTGCGTTCTTTCACCTGTTTTGCCAGCGCCTGCATCTGCTCATTCGTGATCTGTATCTCACCGTCTAGTAGCACCAGCAGGTGCGCGGAGCCAGCGTCCTGGAAGCGCGCGTCTTTAATTCTGGCGTAGCCCTGTACGGCCGGGGGGAGTGTCGCGGTGAGGTCGGTGCCCTTTTGCAATGCCTTTAGGATGGCGCTTCGAATCTTCTCGCGCAGCATTTCGCCCAGCGCGCCCGAACGCAACAATTCCCCCAGTGAACCGTCTGCCTGAATCGCTCCAACTTCGGGAACCAGCTGCAATTCGGTGTGGTCCTCGGCAATCTCTGGCGTGAGCTTCATGTGGATGACCGCGTTGCCGCCGACCAGCCGTTTTGCTTGCTGCTTGCCAAATACTTTGGCACAGCCCCAACGTTCGTAGTGCAGTTGCACTACCGCCTGACTGGCTGGTTCGTCAGGAGTAAGAGTGGCCTGCTGGATCGCAATCCGGTCGCCGCAGTGGTCATCCTTGTCGAGTTGTTCCGCCAGCAAGTCGGTCATGTGCTGCTGAAGACCGAATAAGTCGGCGGTAAGTTGCAGATTCAAGACATTCAGCCCATGTGCCTTCGTAGTCAGAGTCAGCAACGCGGACGCGGTTACCGTCACCGCCTGGTCTTTGATGTTCACCGGAATTCTTACCGGAGGAATCTTGATCGTAGTGGTCTGATCGGCGGCACCAGCAGAGGTCAGGCTGGCAAACCATAACAATCCCATCACAACGAATAACGACAACTGCGGGCCGCGTTTTCGCACAAGAAATAAGCTCCTGACTTTCTGCAGAAATTCTTATCGATCTCCTGGATGGATGAGCACGCGGTCGCATCGGTTGCTTGGCGATACGCATGCCGCATACGGGGTGGCCTATTGGCGGAAAATTACGGAGACACGAAACTGACAGTAGAGGCTAAATGGCGGAACGCCCGTCGGTCGCTAACCAGTGTTGCGCTTGTCGAGCGTCTTAGTTGACCCTTCGCGTAACCGCGATTCCTGCGTGCGCCAGCACATTGGCGATCTGCGTCTCGCGCAAGCGCGAAGCATCATATTCGAACGTGAGGTGATTTTTCTGCTCGTCCACCGAGAATTTGCGCAACCCGTAGGTGTTCGCGAATTCGCCGAGGCGGTTTAGCTGCTGCAGGCTCAGCGGGGATTGCAGTTCAAAGGTAATCTCCAGGAGTGTCATGCGCTGAATTATAGCAAGTCTTCGGCAGCTTGTGCCGGGTGCGTCGAAGGTGTCTTTAGCCTGTGCGTTCACGGAATTTCTGGCATCGGCTGCCGGCTCCGGCGGCATTTGCATTTGACAAGCAATAGGGGGTAGGGGTATAAATAGGGGCAGGGGGTATAGCAACTGTGGCAACAGCAAACCATGCGGCCTCTAAGGCTCTGCTTGCGTGCGGGTGCGGTCCGGTCGATGGCCGCAAAGCTGCCGGCGTCGACCCCGAACTGAAAGCCGCTAATCTGAAGCGCTTGCGCCGTATCGAAGGCCAGGTGCGCGGACTGCAGCGTATGGTCGAACAGCAACGCTACTGCGCCGACATCATTGTTCAGGTGGCTTCTGTCCAGGAAGCGTTGCGCGGATTGGCGCGCAACCTGATGAAAAATCATTTGCAGCACTGCGCGGCAAAAGCCCTAAGCAGCGGGAAGCCTAAAGAGACCGCCGCGATGTATGACGAATTGTTGGAACTGATTTACACGCATCTGCGCTGAACATTCGCGCAAGCACCAAGGAGAAATGCCGTGGAACGCGACCCTGTTTGTGGGATGAATGTCAACCCGGAAAATGCCAGAGCCCGCGCGGAGCACGATGGCAAAGCATATTACTTCTGCTGCAGCGGCTGCGCGCAGAAATTTCAGCAGAATCCGGCTAGGTATCTTTCTGCGCCGGGATCCACGGAAAATACTCGGACGGTCGTGCCTGCGGCTACAGCATCGGGAGCTGCCGTCAAGCCGGCCATGAGTTTCTCCGTTCTCCCCGAACCTGCCAAACAAAAAGATCCCGTCTGCGGAATGATGGTGGACCCGCAGAAAGCGGCGGGCAAGGCCGTGCATGATGGCAAAACCTATTATTTTTGTTCACCGCGATGCGCCGAACGTTTCGCAAACGATGCGGAAAAATTCCTGTCATCTCCAGACACCGCGGGAATGGAGGGCCCCGCGCCGAAGATCAGCGCCGCTGCGCAGCCCGAGGGCATTCGGTACACCTGCCCCATGCACCCGCAAATTGTTCAGGTTGGGCCGGGAACGTGTCCAATCTGCGGCATGGCCCTGGAGCCAATGGATCTCGTTGCGGAGGAACAGGCCGATCCCGAATACGAATTGATGCGCACGCGCTTCTGGGTCAGTGTGGCGCTGTCATTGCCCATTTTGATCCTGTCCATGTTCGGAGAAGCCCTCGGGCTGCGTTGGCAGAGCGCAACCAAAAACGCGGTGGAGTTTTTGCTGGCCACGCCAGTTGTTCTCTGGTGCGGCTGGCCGTTCTTTCAACGTTTCTGGGCTTCCCTGCGCAATCGCAGTCCGAACATGTTCACGCTAATCGGCTTGGGCACCGGCGCAGCCTACATCTACAGCGTTGCCGCCACTCTATCCCACAATTTTTTCCGGCCTCTTTTCGCGACCTGCATGGGGGCGTTGCGGTCTACTTCGAAGCGGCTGCGGTCATAACGACGCTGGTGCTGCTCGGGCAAGTGCTGGAGCTGCGCGCGCGGCACCGCACCAGTGGCGCGATTCGCGAGTTGCTGCACCTGGCGCCGCAAACGGCCCATCGAGCGTCGCCCAACGGAGACGTGGACGTTCCGCTAAGCGACGTGAGACCGGGTGATTCACTCCGGGTTCGGCCGGGCGAGCGCGTGCCCGCCGACGGCACGGTGCAAGAGGGTGCCAGCGCCGTTGACGAGTCCATGGTAACTGGCGAGCCCTTGCCCGTCGACAAAACCGTTGGGGACAAAGTTACCGGCGGCACGCTGAATACCAACGGAAGTTTTGTCATGCTCGCTGAACGGGTCGGCAGTGACACGCTTCTGGCACAGATCGTTCGAGTTGTGAGCGAAGCGCAACGAAGCCGCGCGCCTATGCAGCGGCTTGCCGATCGCGTGGCTGCCTACTTCGTGCCTGCTGTGGTAATTGCCGCAATGGTGGCCTTCCTTGGCTGGGCTGTTTGGGGGCCGGAGCCGCGCTTTGTCCACGCCTTGCTGGCTGCCGTGTCTGTCCTGATCATTGCATGTCCCTGCGCATTGGGTTTGGCCACGCCCATGTCCGTCATGGTGGCGGTGGGCCGCGGAGCAACCGCCGGAGTTCTGGTGCGCAATGCCGAAGCGCTGGAAACCCTGGCGCGGGTGGACACGCTGGTGGTCGACAAAACCGGCACATTAACCGAAGGCAAGCCGCATGTTGTCCAGTTGCAGGTGGTCGATGGGTCGGGTTTGCCCGAAAACGCCATGCTCTCTCTTGCGGCCAGCGTAGAACGCTCCAGTGAGCATCCCTTGGCGCAAGCCATTGTGCGCGCCGCGGAAGAACGCAAGCTGCCGTTTGCGCCAGTGACCGACTTCGAAGCCTCGCCCGGTGGCGGTGTGCGAGGACAGGTTTTGGGCAAGTCCGTCATCGTCGGAACTGCCCGCTTTCTCAGCCACGCGGGCATCAATGGCCCATTTCACAGCGAGGAACCCGGTTCGCAAGCACCCGCAGGATCGACGGCGATCTATTTAGCGGTGAACAATCGGCCAGCGGGAATTCTCTATTTGTCGGATACGGTCAAGGCATCCACTCCAGAAGCGATCCGCGCGTTGCGGGCCGATGGCTTGGGCATTGTGATGCTCACCGGAGACCAGCGGGAAGCCGCGGCAAAAATAGCGGCCCAATTGGGAATCGACGAGGTTCACGCCGAGATCTTGCCTCAGCAAAAGAGCGATGTCGTGAAAAAGCTGCGGGCCGAAGGGCATCTCGTGGCCATGGCCGGAGACGGCATCAACGACGCGCCAGCTCTGGCAGCGGCGCATGTAGGCATCGCCATGGGCACCGGCACGGATGTAGCGATGGAAAGTGCGGGGATCACGCTACTGAAAGGCGATTTGCGTGGCCTGGTGAGAGCGCGGAAGCTTTCTAGGGCCACAGTAAGCAATATCAAGCAGAATCTGGGATTCGCCTTTGTCTATAACCTACTAGGCATTCCCATCGCGGCGGGTGTTTTTTACCCTGTTTTTGGTTGGCTGCTTAGCCCGATGATCGCCAGTGCGGCCATGAGCTTTAGTTCCGTGTCGGTGGTCAGCAACGCGCTGCGTCTGCGCGGCATCCGCCTCTGACGTTCGGTTGTAGTGTTATTCCCGTGCGGGACTTCCCCATAGCTCAGATAGAAAATCCGGGCTCATCGACCTGACCTCGGCCCTCTCTCCTTCGTCTATAAATCGAGTCAACGGGAACATTGTCTCGAAACCATGCGTATCTGTGGATGAGTGTGTGGACCAGTCCAAAAACTCGGGGGTCGGTATGTCCAGTAATGGGAATGGGTTAACCAATGGCAGGGCCGCCAGGAAACGCCGCCGGCGAATCATCATCGCCTCGGTAGCTGCCCTGGTGGTGATCGGCGGTGGTTATGGCGTTTATGCGGCATTGCGCCCCACTCACGAAATTGACCCGTCAAAATTGGCGGCTGTTGAGCGCGGAGACCTCGCGCGGGTAGTCGTGGCCACCGGAAAGATTCAACCGCTATCCAAGGTTGAAGTAAAATCCAAGGCTAGCGGCATGGTCAAGAAACTTTATGTCGACTACGACGACAAAGTGAAAGAAGGGCAGGTACTCGCCGACCTGGACAAAGTCCAACTGGAAGCCGTAGTGCGCGAGGCGCAAGCCAACTATCAAGCGGCGCAAGCGGCTGTGGATTCCGCCAAAGCCCAACTGGAACGCAATAAGGTCGACGCGGAAGGGCCGGATGTGCCGTTTCTGAAGCTGAACATGGACCGCGCCGAACAGATGTACAAAGACGGCGTGATGTCCAAGAGCTTTGTTGAGGACGCGGAGAAGAACTACCAATTGGCGCTGAATAAGCAAATGAGTGCGCAACGCAATTTAATGGTGTCGCGCGCGGAAATTTCCAAATGCGAGGCGGAAGTTTCTCAAGCCAAAGCGGCTCTGGAAAATGCCAACGAAGACCTGCGCAATTCCACCATCGTCAGCCCGATCAATGGCTTGGTGCTTTCGCGTGACGTCAGCGTCGGGGACGGTGTTAGCTCCATCCTCATTCTTGGTTCGCAAGCCACGCTGGTGATGACTCTGGGCGACACCAGCGAAGTGTACGTTCAAGGAAAGGTGGACGAGGCCGACATCGGCAAGGTGTACCTGGGCCAACCCGCGCGTATTGTCGTGGAATCCTTCAAGGATAAAAAGTTTACCGGCAAGGTGACCCGCATCTCACCGTTTGGTAAAGAGAAGGACAACGTCACCACCTTCGAAGTGCGCGTATCCATTTCCAACCCCAATGGCGAGCTCAAAGCCAATATGACCGCGAACGCCGAAATCATCCTGGAAGAAAAGAAAAATGTATTGATGGTTCCGGAAGCCTCGTTGATCTACGACAAAGATCGCAACGCCTCGATCGAGCTGCCTGACCCCAAGGCCGACAATGGGCGGAAGAAAGTGCCGGTGAAGCTGGGAATCTCCAACGGGGTGAAGACCGAAATCATTTCCGGATTGACCGAAAAGCAGCAAGTCATTCTGCAATAGCGGCCCTTATGACCTTCCAGGATCTTTTGCGGGATACCCTGGCCACGCTTTGGGCCCATAAGCGGCGGACCCTGCTGACCATGTTCGGCATCGCCTGGGGCATCATCTCGATCACGTTGATGGTGGCGGCAGGCGAGGGCTTGGGCCGCGGCATTCAAAAACAGCAGGAAAACTTTGGCAAGGATGTGATGATCGTCTTCGCCGGCCGCACCAGTATGCAGGCGGGCGGGTTGCGTTCCGGCCGCGTCGTTCACTGGATGGAGGACGATTACAAAGAAGTCGCCAGGGAAGCCCCGGCGTGCAAGTACGTCATTCCCGAATCGGGCAACAACGTGAAAGTGCACAGCGCGTTCAATAGTGGGGACCTCGACACGGTCGGCTCGCTTCCTCCTTTCACCGAGATTCGCAGCATCACCGTCGACCACGGCCGGTTTTACAACTATGAGGACAACGAAGAAGGCCGGCGCGTGGCTTTCCTGGGCAGTGACGCCAAAAAGCAGTTGTTTGCCGACCGCGAAGCGCTGGGGCAAACCATCGAACTGAATGGCATTCCTTATACCGTTATCGGGGTGATGAAAACCAAGGACCAGAATTCCAGCTACGACGGCGTAGACATTCGCAAGATTTTCATCCCGTTTGATTCCATGAAACGCGATTTCCCTCCCAAGCCTCCCGCCGTCGAGCATTCCGTCGACCGCCTCTTGGCCGCGCCGTGGTCTTTGGAAACGCATCCGGATTGCGTGCGACAGATTCGTCGCACCCTCGGGCGCTTGCACGATTTCGATCCGCGTGATGAGGAAGCCGCCAGCATCTGGGATACGGTCAAAAACGCGCAAGCCAACCGAATGATTTTCGTGGGCATGGAAATCTTTATGGGCGCGGTGGGCGTCGCGACCATTTTCCTCGGCGGCCTGGGCGTGATGAACGTGATGCTGGTCAGCGTTCGCGAACGGACGCGCGAAATTGGCGTGCGCAAAGCACTCGGCGCGACCAGGGCGTCGATCCTCCGCCAATTTTTCGTGGAAACCGTAATTGTGGTGTTCATCAGCGGCGCCGTCGGCTTGATTATTTCGTACGGGCTCTGCGGTCTGGTGAAGCTGATGCCGCCCATCCCGTATTTCGATGGCCTGGATGCCAGCTGGAGACTGGCGGCATCGACTGTCGCTTTGCTGGGCTTGATTGCCGTGCTCTCGGCGTTATACCCGGCCAATCGCGCTGCTTCGGTCGACCCGATCGAGGCGCTGCGTTTTGAAGCAGGTGGATGATGCGGGTTATTAGTTTTAAGTTCTAAGTTTTTTGGTTCGCTATCGAACTGCAAGCGAGGTTGCCGTGCTGAGTGAAATCTTCAAGGAAGCTTGGATCGCCCTTGGTCGCAATCGCGTGCGCAGCCTGCTCACTATGACCGGCATTTCCTGGGGCATCGTTGCCGTGACCCTGCTCCTCAGTTACGGATCGGGCTTTCGCAGCGTGTTGCTGTACACCTTCGAGGTCTTTGGCAAAGCCGCGGTGATCTGCTGGCCGGGCACAACCAGCGAACAAGCGGGAGGCGAGCGCGCCGGAAAAGAAGTCCACTTCCAGCAAGAAGACGCCGATTGGGTGAAAGCGCAGTCGCCGCTGATCAGGTGGGTAACCCTGGAAACGGTGAAATTCGAAGGTATTTCCCACGATGAACGGCTCTCCGACTCGGCTACCCGCGGAGTGTTTCCCGAATACGGTGAAATGCGCAACGAGGTGCCCTCTGAAGGGCGTTGGATTTCCGCCGAGGACGTGCAGGAACGGCGACGCGTGGTCTTCCTGGGCGCGCGCTTGAAGAAAAAGCTGTTCAGCGGCGAGCCCGCGGTGAATGAAACCGTGCGCATCAACGGCGTGCGCTTCACCGTCATCGGCACCATGGACATGAAGTTCGCGGACAGCTGTTACTTCAATTGTGACGACGAGTCCGCGTTTATTCCGTACACAGCAGCGTCGGACATTTGGGACGCGCGTTATGCCAGTGTGATGGTGTTCGAGCCGGTTGCTCCGGAGTTTGAGGCGCAAGCGATGCAACAATTTCGCACCGCTGTGGGCAACCGCCAGCATTTCTCCCCCAATGATAAGCGAGCCATCACCATGTTTGGCCGCCAGGAGTTTAAGCCGATCTACGACGGAATCACCTTGGGCATCGAGGGCCTGTTGTTCCTGATTGGCGCGATGACCTTGGGGATCGGCGGCGTGGGTGTGATGAACATCATGCTGGTGTCGGTGGAAGAGCGCGTGCGCGAAATTGGATTGCGACGCGCACTGGGTGCCCGCAAATGGCATATTCGCTGGCAATTCTTGATGGAAGCCCTGGTGCTGACGTTGGCCGCGGGAGCCGTCGGGATGCTCATTTCGTGGTGCCTGACTTCACTGATCGGTACGTTGCCTTTCCTCGGGCCAGCGTACGAAGACGATAGCGGCAAAGTGGATATCCATCTGGCGCTTTCCACTACCACCTTGTTCCTGTCCACGTTCATCTTGATCGTGGTCGGAGTGATCAGCGGCTGGCTGCCGGCCATGCAGGCTGCGAAGCTGGATCCGGTCGAAGCGCTGCGCTACGAATGACCCGCAAGCCGGGTGTCATTGCCGGACTCCCCTCGTCAATAAATTGCGCAACCACACAACTCCTGCTGCGCTCATCTCATCCTTGTTATATTTGTAGGACTGCTCCGCGTGTTCGAGCAGACTTGCACAACAACGAGGAACCATGACACCAAGCAGGTTCACCACATTTCGTTTGCTTGCGGCGCTTGCCGCGGCTGGCTTGATTCTTCTGGTTAGTGGAATCGTAGAAGGCCATGCGGTTTTGAAGGAGTCGCGTCCCGCGGCTAACAGCAAAGTCGCTGGCCCGGACGTGCCCATCATGCTGAAGTACAACGTGCGCATTGACGCCAAACTCTCTAAAGTGCAATTGCTGAATCCCGACAATTCCACCAGGGATCTCACCCTGGACGCGCAGTCTTCCCCCGATACTCTGAACGGCAAAGCCACCGGGCTGAAGCCGGGAGCGTATCGCATTCGTTGGCAAGTGCTGGCGCCGGATGGACACATTACCCGGGGCGAAATTCCGTTTACGGTCACGGCTTCCTGAACGGGGAAAATGGTTCAACTGCTGGGCATCTTCGGATTTTTGGTGGTGTTGCTGCGCGCTGCGATCTTGTGTCTTCAGACTCTCACCGTGGGTGGAATTGTCTTTCTCACCGTGGTTACGCGAACCGCCGAACTACGCAGCGAGGAAATGCTTCGGGCGAGCTGGAAGCTGATACGGAGATGTGCCTTGGCGCTGGCCTTTTCGCAACTGTTTTTTGTAATTGCCAATTCCATGGTTCTGACCTACTCGACGGACATTCCTTGGCGAATCGTCCTGAGCGCCAATTTTCTGTGGGCCGGAGTGCTGGCGATTGTCGCGGCCTTGGCGATTGCGCTTTGGCCAGTCACTCTACGGAGGAATGTAAGCCCCCTAGTGTTTTTGCCGGGTGCAATGATCCTGGCGGCTTCGGTCATGACCAGCCATTCCGCATCGCGAATGGACCATCGCGCCATGTTGGTAGGCTTGACCGCCCTGCATTATCTGGCCACCGCAAGCTGGATCGGGGGCCTGCCGTATTTGCTGATCGCAGCGAAACGCGCGACGGTCCCGCCTGCCCGGAACCAAATCGCTCAGAATTTCTCAAGAGTGGCGCAGATCAACGTGGCCACCCTGATCTTGGCCGGCATCCTGATGAGCTGGGTCTACGTAGGCTCTTGGGACGCCATGTACGGCACCGCTTACGGCGTTATGCTGGGCGCAAAAATTGTTCTGCTCGGCGTGCTGTTGCTTCTGGGCGCGGCGAATTATTACATCGTGCGCGATCTTCAGACGGACTCGGGGATAGGCGCCAGGAGCTTGCTGCGCTTCGCGGAAGTGGAGATTGGGATCGGCCTCACGGTGATTCTGGTCGCGGCGTCGATGACCGCGCAGCCGCCAGGCGTGGATCTAACCGAGGATCGCGTGACCCTCCACGACATTGCCGAGCGCTTCGGCCCGCGCATGCCACGATTTTCCAGCCCTGCCGTCACACAAATTTCGCCTTCGACCGAGCAAATGGTGAAAGATATGGCCGCGGCGGGAAAGAAGCTGCCCGCGTCGTTTGTTCCGGGGGATTTGGGATTCAACACCGACACGCCGGCAGATATTGCCTGGTCCGAGTACAACCACAATTGCGCGGGGCTGGTGGTGTTCCTGATGGGCATTCTGGCGCTGCTTTCACGGAGCCGCTATTTTTCTTGGGCGAAGATTTGGCCGCTCACGTTCCTTTTGCTGGCGGTATTTTTATTCTTCCGCGCCGACCCCGAAAATTGGCCCATGGGACCCAACGGATTTTGGGAGAGTTTCGCGCAAACGGACGTATTGCAGCATCGCCTGGCGGTGCTCCTGATTATCCTGTTCGCGATATTCCAGTATCGTGTGGAAACGAACCGGCTGAAGTCCATGGCCGCTGCGCTGATCTTTCCGGCGGTGTGCGCGTTGGGGGGAGTCGTGCTGCTGACGCACACCCACGCGGTCACGAATGTGAAGGAAGAGTTGCTGGCGGAGTTGAGCCACACGCCGTTGGCGCTGTTTGGAATTATGGCGGGGTGGTCGCGCTGGCTGGAATTGCGCTTACCGCAGGAGAATCCCACGCGGAAATATCTGGCCTGGGTGTGGCCGGTTTGCTTCATCATGGTTGGGCTGATTTTGATGGATTATCACGAAAGCTGACGTCGTGTCATTCCGGTGCGAGCTGAGGAGGTGCAGCAACAGTGGCGAAAGCGGCTCTAATCGTGGTGGACGTGCAACGGGACTTCTGCGAAGGCGGCGCACTGGCGGCAGCGGACACTCTTTCGCTATTGTCGCCATTGCAGAAAACCATCGAAGCGGCACGCCGGGCAAAGGCTGCGATCGTATATACCAAGGATTGGCATCCTCAAGAGCACAGTTCGTTCGAGACCATCGGCGGGCCCTGGCCGGTGCATTGTGTGGCCGACACACCCGGCGCAGAACTGATGCCGCCGCTGCACGCGCGACCAGAGGAGGTTGTTATTCACAAGGGAGTCCCGGTGGCGGGTCCTGGGTATTCCGGTTTCGAATCAACGGGATTGCAGAATCGGCTTCAGGAATTGCAGATTGAACGCCTGGGGGTGGTGGGCATTGCCACGGAATATTGCGTGCGCGCCACGGCACTGGATGGCCTACAACATGGGTTCGAGGTGACGGTGTTAACCGACCTGATTCGCGCCGTGCAACCAAAGGAAACCGGCAAGGTGTTGGCAGAACTGCAAAAAGCCGGCGCGAAAACTACCACCAGCGCCGACTGGCTGGGGAGCTTGTAGCTAGCAAGAGAATCCGTTCACGTGCGGCCAAGAATATCGTCGAAATAGGCCAGGAGTTCGGGAGAATTCCAGTCTTGCGGCCCGATGATCTTGCGAAGGATCACGCCTTTGCGATCAATGATGTAGGTCTCGGGCCACATGGACGTGCCGAAATCGGTGGCGATTTTCTTGGAAGGATCGCGATAAGTTGGAAAATTGAGGCGCTGGTCACGGATAAACTTTTCGTAAGCGCCCGGGTCCTCGTCCACGCTCACGCCCAGAACCACGCCATTGCGTGAAGCGATGCGCTGCTGAAGCGCCACCAGGCTGGGCACTTCTTCAACACACGGGCCACACCAACTGGCCCAAAAATTCAGTACCACCACTTTGTTGCGCAGGTCCGATAAATGGGCGGGCTTGCCGTCCAGCTCCAAGGCAAAATCCTCGGCCTTCTTCCCGGCAATGGAAGACTCGCCTTGCCGGTAGTGAGGAAGGGTAAAAAAGGCCAGAACAGCGAAGGCAAAGGTCATGCTGCCCCAGGCCATGATTTTGCGCAGGATGTTGTTCATCTACAGCTATAATAACGCACAGCAACCGCACCAGGAAGCGCTGAAAACCTGCGAAAATGATGGCCACTTCCGCGCAAAAGCCGATTCTAGTGAGTGCCATTGTCCCGGCACGCGATGAAGAGCCGTCAATTGCCGTGTGTATTGAATCGCTGGTGGCGCAGTCCGATATTGGCGAAATTGTGGTGATCGACGATGCGTCCAGCGACCGCACGGCGGAAATCGTTCGGCGGCAGATGAAAGCGTTCCCTCATTTGCGATTGCTGCAAACCCGGGAACTGCCGGCAGGCTGGGTAGGCAAGAACTACGCGCTATCGCTGGGGGCGCGCGAAGCCCAAGGCGAATGGCTGCTGTTCACCGATGCCGATGCCGTTCATAGCAAGGGTTCTGCAGCTTCTGCTTTGGTCGTCGCCGCGAAAGAGAATGTTGTGATGGTCTCCTTTTCACCGGAACAGCGGATGCAAACATGGTACGAAAAATCGCTGATTCCGTACGTGTATTGCCGTTTGGCCAAGAAGTTCTTCTTCCGGGAAGTGAACGATGCTCAGAACCCCGCGGCTGCCGCGAATGGCCAGTTCCTGATGATTCGCCGTGACATTTACGAAGCCGTGGGCGGGCACGCCGGCATTGCCGGGGAAATTCTGGAAGACGTGGCACTGGCCAAACGAGTGAAATCAGCCGGTCATCGCATATGGTTCGGCAGCGGCAAAGGAATCGTGCGCGTGCGCATGTATCGGAGCTTTGACACCATGTGGGAAGGTTGGAGGAAGAATCTTTACCTGCTCATGGGAGGCACCAGCCAAGGCGTGGCCAACGAAGTGGCGGGAGCGTTGCTGCCACTGATCGCGGCGTTGCTCGCCTCGGCATTGGCCGACTTTCTCACCAACTCGTTGCTCGACGCCAGCGGTGTTTTACTGGTCACCCTGATCGGAATTAGCACACGGTACGGGTGGGAATTGCGACGCAATCAGTTTCCCGGAATGCTGTGCTGGTATGGTATTCCCGGCAGGCTGCTCTTTGCCGGCGTGTTGTGGGCCTCGTATCGAAGTTACAGGAGCGGCAAGCTGGAATGGAAGGGAAGAGCGTATCCAGCCGGCACCCTCCGTGCATCGAAATAGGTGACAACTCTGGCCATGGTGTATCTGACGCGCAAGATCGAGTTTTCGGCTTCGCATCTGTATCACAATCCGGCGCTCAGCGCCGACGAAAACCGCAGGATTTTTGGCAAATGCAATAATCCGCACGGCCACGGGCACAACTACACCCTGGAAGTGACCGTAGCGGGCGAGCCGGATCCGGTGACTGGAATGGTGCTGGATTTGAAGGAACTGAAAGTGATTCTGGAACGCGAAATCATGCAGCGTATGGACCATCGGTTTCTCAACTATGAAGTGCCGGAACTGAAGGACCAAATTCCGACCTGCGAGAACATCGCGCGCGCTATTTGGAAATTGTTGGAGCCGAAAATCACCCAAGGCCGCTTGCACAAAGTGCGGCTGTATGAGTCGCCCGACATTTTCGCCGAATGTTACCGCAACGGAGCGAGCCAGCCGTGAGCAACGATCTGAAAATTGTATTCGGCCGTCGGTATCGCTTCGCGGCATCGCACCGGCTGCACAGCGACCAGTTGACGGCTGAACAGAATTTCCGGGTCTACGGGAAATGCAACAATCCTTACGGGCACGGGCACAACTACGTCGTGGAGATCAGCGTGTCCGGAACGGTGCATCCCGCGACCGGGATGATCGTGAACCTGGTGGACCTCGACGAGTTTGTGCAACGCCAGGTGATCGAGCCGTTCGACCACAAATCGCTGAACCACGACGTACCCGCCTTTCACGCGACCGTGCCCACCACCGAGAACCTTTGCAAAGAGATTTACCAGCGCTTGAAACACTTCCCGCTGGCGAAACTGGAACGCGTGCGCATCGAGGAAACCTCCAATAACGCTTTCGAGTATGCCGGGGAAGAAATGCGGGATCGCATGGCGGTCCGCTAAGGGGAAAAACCAGTGAGCAAGCCGTCGGAAATCATATTGCACGAAGGAACCCTGGAAATACCCAAGGAAAGCATCGCCGATCTGGTGCGCAGGATGATCGTGCTTCTCGGCGAAGACCCGCAGCGCGAAGGGCTGCGCAAAACGCCGGAGCGCTATGAGAAAGCCTTGAAGTTCCTAACCAGTGGCTATCATCAGAATCTGGAATCGGTGCTGAATGGCGCCACCTTTAGCGTGCACTACGACGAAATGGTGGTGGTGAAGGATATCGAATTTTTCAGCCTGTGCGAGCATCACCTGCTGCCATTCTTTGGCAAAGCGCATGTGGCGTATCTGCCCAGCAAGAAAGTTTTGGGGTTGAGCAAGATTGCGCGCCTGGTGAACATGTTTGCGCGGCGTTTGCAAATTCAAGAACGCATGACCAGCCAGATTGCCGACGCGATTTCGGAGAAAATCAGCCCGGAGGGCGTGGGCGTCATCATCGAGGCGCGCCATCTGTGCATGCAAATGCGCGGGGTCGAAAAACAACACGGGCAGGCTGTTACCAGCGCCATGCTGGGTTCTTTCCGGCACAACAAGCAGACCCGCGACGAGTTTTTGTCGCTGGTGCGTTCGAAGCGAAGCTAAAACATTCCGCAAGAGTGTAGTCCAACCACTGAACCTGAGGTGTGAAATGAATCAAAGACAGCTTGGGGCCGCCGGTCCCTCAGTATCTGAAGCCGGCCTTGGTTGTATGGGTATGTCGGGCATCTACGGTCCCGTCGAGGACGAAGAATCCATTCGCACAATTCAGGAAGCCATTGAGGCAGGCATCAATCTGATCGACACCGGAGATTTTTACGGCATGGGCCACAACGAAATGCTGATCGCCCGGGCCATCCAGGGGCGCCGCGACAAGGTCCTGCTCTCAGTAAAATTTGGGGCCATGCGCACACCCACCGGGACGTTCAGTGGTTTCGACGCTCGTCCGGTCGCGGTGAAGAATTTTCTGTCCTACAGCCTGGGACGGCTCGGAGTGGATCACATCGATATTTACCGGCCCTCACGCCTCGATCCGGCCGTGCCCATCGAGGAAACCGTCGGAGCCATTGCTGATCTCATCCGGGAAGGATACGTGCGGTACATCGGATTATCGGAAGTGTCTGCGCAGACCGTTCGTCGGGCGCAGAAAATTCATCCGATCGTTGATCTGCAAGTCGAATATTCGCTTGTATCACGAGGCATCGAGCGCGATATCTTGCCAGCGTTGCGCGAAATGGGCATTGCTGTCAGCGCCTATGGAGTGCTGTCGCGCGGTTTACTGGGCGGGTCGAAACCGGCGGGCCCAAAGGACCTGCGCGCGCATTTCCCGCGTTTTACCGCGGAGAATCTGCAACACAACGCGAGGTTGGTGAAAGTGCTGGAGGACATCGCCACAGAACACGGTGTGAGCGGACCACAACTGGCAATTGCTTGGGTGTTACGACAGGGGCAAGACATTGTCCCGTTGTTAGGACCGAGAACGCGTCAACAGCTGCGCGATGGATTGGGGGCGCTATCGCTGGAATTATCAAGCGAAGAATTGAGGCGGATTGCCGCAGCGGTTCCCGCGGAGAGTGTTGCCGGAACGCGCTATGACGCCCGTCAAATGGCGATGCTGGATAGTGAGCAAGCAGCGAAGGCGACCTCGTGAACAAGAGGCAAACAAATCGATCAGCAATTTCATTTCTTTGAATTCGTGTTAGGAACGAGCCGGCCTTGGAGCCCGATCCGAATGGCCGAAATTATCATGAACAAACATAAGCAAGTTCTGTTGGGGCTCATCGCACTGGCGCTGATTCTGTGTTTGGGCGCTGCATCTCGACAGGAAATTGCACGGCTCAGACAGCTAATGGGCTGGACCACCGGCCAGACGCTCGCTGATGTGGGTGCGGGCGCGGGGGAGATTGGAATCGCCGCAGCAGGTGTGCTGGGCTCAACCGGGAAGGTTTACTTGACTGAGTTGGACGAGAGCAAGCGGAAAGTCCTCGAGGAGAGAGTCAAGGACAAGGGGCTGAAAAATGTGACCGTGGTGCAGGGAGCCGAGAAGCAGACCAACTTGCCGGATAGCTGTTGCGATGAGATTGTCCTGCGACGCGTCTACCATCATTTCACCGCTCCTCTGGATATGGATGCCAGCTTGCTGCGCTCGCTGAAGCCCGGCGGGGAACTTGCGGTGATCGATTTTCCGCCGCGGAAATGGCTCACGGAGAGCGAGCCGGTGAAGGGCGTTCCCGTGAACCGCGGCGGTCACGGCATCCCGCAGAAAGTCTTGATTGACGAGATGACGTCCGCGGGATTCCAGGTGGAGAAGGTTGTGAGTGATTGGCCGGAAAACAGCTATTGCGTAATCTTCCGTAGAGCAAGATAAACGCAATTCACGGAAGGCCGGTTCGTTCGCGGCAGTCAGCGCTAACCTTGACGAGCGGGGCGGGAATACCTGATCCGATTCGCGGCTGCACCATCCGGCGTGAACGTAACCCGCAAATCTCAGATATAACTAGACTTTTGCTTGATACCGGGGGCCGGGTGTGGTGAACTGCACTACGAAAGCACATGCTCGGTCAAAGAGTTAGCCACTATGTGATCGAACAGAAGCTCGGCGAAGGTGGCATGGGCGTGGTGTATCGCGCGCGCGACGAAAAGTTGCAGCGCGATGTGGCGCTGAAATTTCTGGGCACGCTGCCTTCGGGAAGCTCTGCCAGTCACGGGCGAGCGCTGCAGGAAGCGCGCGCCATCTCTGCGCTCAATCATCCCAACATTTGCACGGTATACGAAATCGACGAGGTCGACGCGCAACCTTACATCGCGATGGAGTATGTGGAAGGTCGCCCGCTGAGCATGGAGATTCCGTCGACGGGATTGTCGCTCGATCAGGTGGAGCGCTACGGAGCGCAATTGGCCGACGCGTTAGCACACGCGCACAGCCGCGGCGTGATTCACCGGGACTTGAAAGCCGCCAATGTGATCGTCACACCCAGTGGACGGCTGAAGGTTCTGGATTTCGGTATTTCCCAACGATTTGAGCCCGGAAAAGCCGGCGACGGCACTACCGTGCTGGACCAGTCGTGGGAGTCGCAACACACGTTCACCGGAACGCTGCCGTATATCGCGCCGGAAATCCTGAAAGGGCAAGAAGCGGATGTCAGGAGCGACATATGGTCACTGGGTGTGCTGCTGTACGAGATGGCGGCGGGCCATCGGCCGTTTCGCGGTTCCACCGGGTTTGAGCTCAGCGCGGCGATCCTGCGCGAGCGGGCGCCGGAAATTTCTCCGCCGTTGCCACCGGTACTGAAAAGCGTGATCGACAAATGCCTCGATAAAGACCCGGGGCAGCGCTATCAAAGCGCCGGGGAAGTGCGTGCGGCGCTGGAGGCCGCTTCGACGGCATCGCATACACATGATTTTTCGGGGATACGGCCGGAAAAGCCGACTGCGCCACCTTTGTTTTCCGCGCGAAACCTAATGATCTTGTGCGTCCTGGTGGCGGTGGCGGGGGGTGTGCTGTATTGGCTGAACGGCCGACCGGTGAAGAAGGCACCGGCAGCACCGTTGCCGGGAGCTATCCAGTCGATCGCCGTTTTGCCATTAGCCAATCTCTCGGGCGATCCCGGGCAGGACTACTTCGCGGATGGCATGACCGACGCGTTGATCACCGAGCTGTCGCAAATCCGCAAATTGCGGGTGATTTCGCGAACTTCGGTGATGCAGTACAAAAGCACACGAAAGTCACTGGACCAGATCGCCCAGGAACTGAACGTGGACGCGGTCGTGGAAGGATCGGTGGTGCGCGCGGGCGACCGTGTGCGCATTTCCGCAAAGCTGTTCCAAGCCAACATTGAAGGGGCTTTGTGGGCCGACAATTTCGAGCGCAATTTCACAGATATATTGGCGTTGCAGAGCGACGTAGCCACGTCGATTGCCCGGGGAATCCAGGTAGAGCTTAGCGGAGCGGAACAGAATCAACTGGCCCGAACCCGCAGCGTGGTGCCGGAAGCGTACGAAGCGTACTTGAAGGGAAGATACGAGTCGGAGAAACGAACACCGGAGGCATTCCGGGATGCCGCGGACTATTTCCAAACGGCGGTCGCCAAAGACAAAACTTTCGCGGCGGCCTATGCGGGATTGGCGGATTGCTACCAATACATGAGCAATTACCAGATCGGTTCGCCCGCGGTGTTGATGCCGAAAGCGCAGGAAGCCGCGGAGAAGGCAGTGCAGTTGGATGACCGCTTGGCACAAGCGCACACATCGCTGGCGGCGATCCGGTTCTATTACATGGAAGGCGGGGACATCGAAGGGGAATTTCAGCGCGCCATCGCGCTGGATCCCAGTTACGCGCAGGCCATTCACTGGTACGGACTGTACCTGGCGGCCACGGGGCGAAAAGAAGAGTCGATCCGGGAATTGAAACTGGCCAGCGAGATCGATCCGAAGTCGCTGATCATCCGGGCCAACCTGGGCTTTGTGTATTATTTGGCGGGAGATTACGACCGCGCCGAAGATGTGGAGAAGAACGCCATCCAGATGGATCCGAGTTTTATCACCGCGCACAGTTATCTGGGGCAAATCTACGTGGAAAAAAAGCAATACACCGAGGCCATCGACGAATTTCGCACGGCATTGTCGCTGTCACCCGGAGATGTTGCGGGACAAGTGGATCTGGCGTATGCCTATGCGGTTTCGGGGAAGAAGGCCCAGGCCGACGAGATCATGCAGGAGTTGCGAAGTAATCAGGAAAAGAAATATGTATCCGCCTACGACTGGGCGGTCATTTACGCGGGATTTCTCAACAAAGAGAAAACGTTGGATGCGCTGGAAGAAAGCTACCGGGAACGCAACGGACGGATCGTGAACCTTGCGGTGCATCCGCAGTTCGCGTTCTTGCGAGGGGAGCCGCGGTTTCACAAGCTGCTGGAGCAGATTGGCCTGACCCTGGCCGGACACGAAGGCCAGGAGACCAGCGCGGCTGGCGGGGCACACCAGTGAGCCGGGAGTAACCTGCACAAACGAGGCTTGACGATTTTCGAGCGGGTCCGGTAGACTCCGCCAAACATGCACGTCACAGGTACTTGCCGTCACGGCGTGTGCGCGTCACTTCCAGCGAAGAGGAGAATGACCTATGCCTAAACTGTCTTTGAAGCCGGTGCAACAAGAACTCAAGAGGGTTTTGAAGAAGCTGGAACAAGAAGCGAAAAAGGCGCGACTGACGCCGAAGCAGAAAAAACAGTTAGCCAAGGACATCAAGAACGTGAAAAAGCTGGCCAAGTCGATACCGCCAAATTGCAAGAGTTACGATGTGGGGATTTGAGGAGACTCGAGCGAACAGGAGGTCGTAATGGCAACGTTGACCTTGAAAGGCGTCGAAAAACAATTGCAAGACATCCTTGCCGAACTGGAGAAGCAAGCGGGAGGCCCCCAGTTGCCGAAAGCCAAGAAGGACCAGTTGGCGAAGGATATTAAAAACGTGAAGGCCTTGATCAAAATATTGCCGTCGCATTGCCACAAAATCGGTTCGTACGACCTGGGAATTTGAGAGATCAGTGTCTGGTCAACGAACCGAATTGTGGAGCGATGGCGCAGGCAGCGCGTGTGGAGAGATTCCCATAGGAAAGTGTACCGGCGGTCGCCGTTGGTAGTGAGCTACTGGCTGGGACCGGCGCTGGTGTTTGAGAATTATGCTACGCAGAAGCAGAGCGCCGGCCCTGTATTCGTTTCGGAAGTTTTGGATTTTTGCGGTAGCGGCCGGACATTCGGCGAGTTAGTGAAAAGGTTCCCGGAGCAGGGAGAACGTTCGCTGCGGGCTGCGATTCGCCAGTTGCTGAAGTATTCCCTCCTGGAAGTCAGCGGAAAAGAGACAAAAGCCGCGGATCAAGCGTGGAGCAACTGGCGAAGCTGGAACCCCGCGGCAGGCTATTTTCATTTTTCCACCAAGAATCCAAAGTTCGAAATCAGTGAGATGGGCGATCCGCGTCGGCTGCAACGAATCGCGCGGGAGCACCCGCTTCCGCCTCGGGTGAAGAAGTATCCGGGCGCGGCGGCGGTGGCGTTGCCGAAGGGGGAAGCGAAGGCGGAGTTCGCTCGTGTTTTGGAGCAGCGGCGGACCTGGCGGGAGTTTTCCAGCAAGCCGATGGAGCGCGAAACGCTGGGGCCGCTTTTGTGGTGGTCGTCTGGAGTGCAGGGCTGGGCGAGGATTCCGAAAGTGGGTGATTTGGTGCTGAAGACCGCGCCGTCGGGCGGGGCGATGCATCCGTTGGAAGCGTACGCGTTGGTACGAAACGTGGAAGGGCTGAGCGCCGGAATCTACCACTACGATGCGGTGGGTCACCGGCTGGAGTTGCTACGAAAGGGAATTGGGAAGGGCGAGATCGCGGCGATGCTGGCGGGGCAACGATGGTGCGGCAACGCCGCGGTGGTCATGTTGCTGACGGCGGTGTTCGAGCGCACGCAGTGGAAGTACGAGCATCCCCGAGCGTACCGCGTGGTGTTGGCGGAAGCGGGTCATGTATGCCAGACATTTTGTCTGACGGCGACGTGGTTGGGGCTGGCGCCGTTCTGCACAATGGCGCTGGCGGACACGAAGATCGAGCGAGCACTGGGAATCGATGGGGTCAAGGAATCGGTGCTGTATGCGGCGGGTGTGGGGATGAAAGCGGAGCGGAAGGCGACGGCGGAGCGGCTGCGGATTTGAGGGTTACTCGATACGGGCGACTTACCTTCGCTCGGATGCGCCGGCGTCAGGCGGCCGGAATCCCTCGGAGTGGCGATGTGGTAGCATCGCGCTATGAAGATAGATAAAGCGAAATTCGATTCGCTGGTGAAGAAGGTAGTTGCGGCCAAGCCGGTGCCGCGCACTTCAGTAAAGGCCAGCAGCAAACGCAACCCCAAGCCGATGCACGCGAAGTGAGGCTAGCGCAGGCGAGTTGTTTTCGGACGCTGAAATCCCCTCGAGGCCTGGGCATGCCTTCGTCGCAAGGCGCTGAGGACAAGCGAGTGGCGGGAGAAAGCGAAGGCGGCGCCAGCAAGCATTGCTGAATGAAAGTCGAAAGTTTAGTTTAAAGTCGAAATGAGAAGAGAGATTCTTCGCTCCGCGGACTTCGCTCAGAACGACGTTTTTTGTTGGGAGGAAGAGAGATTCTTTCCGTAAGAAGCGCGGAAAGGGGAAGAGGTCTTCGCTGCGCTCAGAATGACGTATTCATTTTTGTTTGGGGACAAGACGCAAGGGTTGAGATCCCCTCGAGGCTCGGGGCAGGCCTTCGGGCTTGCCTGCGGCACGCAGGCACGAAACGCGGTCAGGATGACCAGTGCGTGCCACGCGAGAATTGGGAGGCGCGGGTGAAGCGGTGCCCTAACGAAGCATAAAGGCGGCCGATCTGAAGTTCGGCCAGGACACAAGCAGATGCAAACGGCGATGGCGGCTAACTCGGCTCATTACGGCGTGAAAGCGGGCAAGCAAGCCGCCGTCCGGCAAAGAGGGTCAGCCTATTTCTTGACGATGGGGACGGAGGCGTGGGTGTTCTCCCAGGCCATGTTCAAGGTGCCGCCGTTGGAAGTTTTGTCGAAGGAAATGGTGAAGTTCTCGACGGGAGACGAGAGTTTGGCGACTTTCATATCCACGCGAGCGAGGTCGTTGGAGGGCCCGGGATATTGGGTGCCCCATTCGCCGGTTTTCTTACTGATGACCAGAGTCCACTTATCCTCTTCGGGGACGACGAAAAGGGTGTAGTGACCAGCGGGAACGAGGGTGCCGCCGACGGTGACGTCGGCAGTGTTGACGAAGCTGGTGGATTCATTCGCGCCAGCGCGCCAGACCGTGCCGTAGGGAACCAATTCGCCGAAGATTTTGCGGCCACGGACGCGGGGGCTGGAGTAGTCAATGGTGATGGACTGGCCGCCGCCAAGGTCGAGGTTTGCGGTGGCGGGCGGACTGGGGCGCTGCGATTTATCCTGGGCGTGACAAGCAGCAACGAGCAGTAAAGCGAGACAAAGTAGGGTAAAGCTGGCAATGGCATTGCGCATGGCGATTCTCCTGTGGAGTGGCAGTTGCTCGACGGGCGAGAGCGTGCCGGTTGAACCGAAGCTTACCGGTAGCATTGAACAAGATTTAGGGCTGGGTTGCAAGGAGCAGGGAGATTGCGGGTGGGGCACTGAGGAGACGCGGAGAATGGGAGGAGGGGTTTAGGCGCACTTTGAAGGGTGTTGTGTGCCCTTTACACTCGTCTCACGGATGTGTTATTTTTAGTTAGTCGAAGAAAAGAGGAAAATTCGCAGGGACGACGGTGGGGGGCACTTGAGCGACGCCAAAGTAATGTTGATCGAACAATTCCGCACACACGTAAAGGATACGGGATCGCCCGAAGTGCAAAT
>Ga0187782_10000457_pt1 | contig 27432 bp, 22 predicted proteins | sample 0715_SJ02_MP15_2_FD_132454 | JGI IMG/M metagenome (GOLD analysis project Ga0187782, IMG submission 132454) | Tropical peat soil microbial communities from peatlands in Department of Meta, Colombia - 0715_SJ02_MP15_20_MG | ecosystem: Environmental > Terrestrial > Soil > Wetlands > Peat | place... | reverse complement strand
GCCGAACTGAAGCCCCCGGCTTGATTTGGCATCTCTGGCGTGCCCGACACAAAACGAGAGCCGGCCTCCCGCTAGAACATCGGCATGGTGATGTCGCCCCAGAAGCTGCGGCGGGGCGGAATCAGCACGCTCTCCACCACGGGATTCTCCCCTTCGATGTTTGCGATGACGATGGGTGTCATCTTGGCTGAAAGGTCGGTCACCTCGGAGACCGGCAGCTGCGTGTCGCCCGGTTCGTCCACGCGAGAGAAAACGACTTTGTAGCGGTCTTGCGGAGTTCCCATGATGCGGTTCTTGTGGCGAGGATCGACGGATGGAACGGCAAACCCCGCCCACGAAGCGAGACGACGCGCGGAGACTTTGCTGAACATGCGATGGTCCGTTCCAACGTCGGCGAACATGTTGACCATGCCATAGTCTTTCGGAAGAAGGTGAGCCGTGAAAGCAGCGCCGCGTTCGTTATCGAGCGCCGCCCGGACTCGCTGGTCTTGAAGAGCGGCCGAAACGACCTGATGAATCGTATCGGGCGGCGTCGGCCAGATGGAAATCGCCATGATCCGGTCCTCTGGCAGAAGTTCCGTAGCCGCGTGAGCAATCGTGTATTTTCGGAGGGCGATTGCCCCGCCGAGAACCAGTGCAACGACTACGGCGCTTGATGCCGTCAGAGCGAGCCCGCGATTGGGTATCCAGCCGAAGAGGAGACGAAAGATCTTGCCGCCTGGATTTCCCGGCAAGAACATGCCCGTGTGTTTGCGATATTCGGCGTACTCGGGGTGGGCGGCTTCCACTTGCTTCTCCTCGAAGCGCGCCAGGAAATAGTAGAGAAAGAGCATGCCCAGATAGAGCACGAGGATGATAATCCGCGGCCAGATCGTGAGCAGGCCGAAGCCCGCGACGGCAAGACTTAGGTAGAAGGGATGGCGAATATATTTGTACATCCAGGATTGCGCGGCGTTGTGCTTCAGAAGTTTCGTTCCGTACACCTGCACGGCGCAGATCAGCGCGGCGAGGAGTCCCAGACCGAAAGCCCACGAGCCGATCTGCCAGCGCATGATTTCAAGGAAGGAACTCGTGGTGATCACGGAATGTGGCAGGAAGAAACACTCCAGCCATGCGGTGGCCTGCCAGCGATGCAATCCCTGCAGCGTGGGCGCATAAAAGGAATACCAGTAGAAGGCGAACGGGCTGATCATGATCACGACCTCGATCATCACGAGCCCGTACAGCGCCGACGCGAGCCATTTGAGGACTTTCTGCATGGGGCACTCCTTGTCGGCCAGCCGGAGAAATCGCTATCGGAAATCGAGGAATGCACGATCGCAGGCTACGGAGGCTCGAAAGGCTTCCCGCCGCCAGCCCATTTAGCACAAGGAAATCTCATCGTCAAATGCCGGGCGGGCAAGTTGGGCGCGGACTGAGGTGAGACGGTTCGTGTTATCGCGGCCTCTGGGGGAACCTCCGTGCGGAACCCTAGGCGAACAAAGGGCATAACGGACAGGGGCCTATTGGCGCCGGAGCAGGCAGCGGGAGAATCTGGCCGTGATCGAGTTCTGATGACGGCAGTTTCGCGTTTTCTTTGCTACGGCTCCGTAATCCGGGACGGCGCGCCGATTGCAGGGTGGAGAGAACCGGCCAAACATTGTCAGTTGCGAAGCAGGAAGCGCGGCCGCGGTTGCGGCCCGGCACGGCTGTTGTTATAAGTAATAGGCTGCCCTAACCCTGAGGAAATTGTGCCATTTATTAACTTCCCCGCGCGGGAGATCAACTGCAAGCTTGTGTACTACGGGCCCGGCCTTGGCGGGAAAACCGCCAACCTGCAGTGGATCTACGACCACACGGGCACGGGCCAAAAGGGCAAAATGGTCTCTCTGGCCACGGAGACCGACCGCACGCTCTTCTTCGATTTTCTTCCGCTCGATCTTGGGACAGTACGCGGGTTTAAGACGCGCTTCCACCTGTACACGGTCCCAGGCCAGGTATTTTACGAGGCTAGCCGACGCCTAATTCTGAAGGGCGCGGACGGAGTCGTTTTCGTGGCCGACTCGCAGGAAGAGCGGCTTGACGCGAACATCGAGACCCTCGAGAACCTGCGCGAGCACTTGAAGGATCACAACCTCGATTTCGCCACCATTCCCTACGTCCTGCAGCTCAACAAACGCGACCTGCCGAATATTTTGCCAATCGGGGAACTGAAGAAGAGCCTCGGCGTGAAGGGCGAACCCACGACCGAAGCGGTTGCGATCAACGGGCAAGGCGTGTTTGAGACGCTGAAGGAAGTCGCTAAGCTCGTGCTCGCTGAACTCCGCAAGAACGCTTGACGGCGCGCCGCTGCAAAACTCATACGACCGCAAGCCACAGATAACAAGCGCCGAACCCAGAGCACAGAAGTGTGCCAACCAGACCCTACGTCACCAGCCAAAAGCGAGGAATTGAGCAAAACAAAAACGGGAGGCGAGAGCCGAAGCTCCCACCTCCCGGGGTGGGTGGGGTTTGTTGCCGGACACCCAGCAGGAATTTTGGAGTTCCCGCGCCTGGATGTCACAGCAAACCGGCGTTGAGCCGGTGCCACGTATGCCCCATCCTTACCACCGTCCCCAAGGGGTGTCAACACCAATCATGGCTGATGGGCGGGCAGGACGCGGGCGCGCTGATCGAGTGCCTCGCGAACTTTGCGGGCGAGCACACGCGAAGTGTAGGGCTTCTGGAGAATGGGCCAGCCTTGTTGGCGTACTCGTTGCAGCAGAGCGAGATCCGGGCTATAGCCCGTGGCGAAAATCGCGGGCAGGTCCTGCCGCACCGCGCGGATCCGTTCGTACACCTCGGGACCGCTCAATTTGGGCAGCATGACATCGAGCAGGGTGAGGTGGATTTGGTCGCAAAAAAGTTGGAACTCGTGCAGGGCTTGCTCGCCGTCTGACGCGAGAACCACAGTGTAGCCGAGACTCGTGAGGGTCTCGACTGCCAACTGACGCAAACCCTCGTGGTCTTCCGCGAGCAGAATGGTCTCCGAGCCGCCCTGCACCGGTCCCTCCTCTTCCGTAAGCTGGACTGGGGGTGCATCCACGGTGCTGACGGGGAAGTAGGCGCGGAAGGTGCTGCCCGTGCCGAGTTCGCTGTAGACGTGGAGGAATCCGGAGTGCTGCCGGACGATGCCATAAACAGTAGCGAGGCCGAGGCCTGTTCCCTTACCGAGTTCCTTCGTGGTGAAGAAAGGCTCGAAGATGCGGTCGAGGGTGGCGGCATCCATGCCAACGCCGGTGTCGCTAACCGACAGGACGATGTATTCGCCCGGGTGTGCGAGAGGCTGCAGTGCGCAGAAGCGATCGTCCAGCTGAATGTTGGAAGTTTCGATGAGCATCGAGCCGCCGTCGGGCATGGCATCGCGCGCATTGATGCAAAGATTCATCAGCACCTGTTCGACTTGCGTGGGGTCCGCGCGGACTACCGCGAGGTTCGGCGCTAAATTGGCCTTGATCTCGATATTGCTTCCGATCACTTTCTCGAGAAGGCTCACAGTCTCGATGACGGTCTGATTCAGGTCGATGTTTTGAGGTTCGAGAATCTGGCGGCGGGCGAAGGCCAGCAACTGGCGCGTGAGGGACGCGGCGCGTTGCGCTTGCTGGTGGACCTTCTGGAAATGGCGATGGAGCCGTGAACCGAGCTCGGTTTCTTCGATTCCCAGATCCGCCCAGCCGAGAATGGCCCCGATCATGTTGTTGAAATCATGGGCGACGCCGCCCGCGAGCTGGCCGATGGCTTCGAACTTTTGTGCCTGGACCAGCTGCTTTTCGAGAGTCTTGCGCTCGGTGACGTCTTCGACCATTACTTCGGCGCACCATGACTTGCCGTCCGGTTCAAGCGTTCGCCGGCCAATCATGTGGACCGTCACGATCTTTCCATCCTTGCGCTTCCAATCGACCGTTGCACTGGCGTGCCCATTTTGCATGTACTCGGCGAGCCCTTTTTCGCGGTCAGCCGGTTCCCGGTAGAGAGCCGTCGTAAACTGGACTTGCAAAAGCTCATCGGCGGACGAATAGCCGAGCATTTTCACGAGGGCGGGGTTCACGTCGAGGAGTCTGCCGGACGGTTCCTCGGCCCAAAAAATTCCGTACATCAGGTGACGGACCATACCGCGATAGCGGGCTTCGCTTTGACGCAAGGCCTCGATCGCCCGCGTTTCGGCGTCCCGCAGCAACCGTTCCTCGTGTGCACGGGTAACGGCCATGGGGAGGCGAGCGAGCTGCTCTTTCAAGATGTAGTCGGTGATGCCGAGTTTGATGCACTCGACGGCGAGCTCGTCACCGAGCGTTCCTGTTAGAAGAATAACGGGCACCCCGGGGCGGTGTTCCTTGACGATGGCCAAGGCGTCCATGCCCGTCCAGCCCTTCATACGATAGTCGGAGAGGACGACATCGACCGGCGCTGCGCGGAGTTTTTGGAGGAATTCTTCGCGCGTGGATGCGGTGCCGGCTTCAAAGGCAAGGTCAGACTTCTTGAGATCGCGGAGGCAAAGATCGAGGTCGTTGGCGTCGTCGTCCACGATCAGGAGGCGCAGAGGGTCGCGGTCATTTTTTCGTGGCATGGTTATGTTCGGCTCCACGCGCAACTGATCCTTATTGGGAAACGAACGCGGACACTGGAGGCTTGCTGTTGATCAGCAGCCAGTACATCCCGAGCTGGCGCACGACGTCCTGAAATTCACCGAAGTTGACGGGTTTCTGAATGTAGCTGTTCACGCCCAGGCGATAGCTCCGGACGAGATCTTGCTCCTCCTCGGAAGAAGTGAGCACGATGACGGGAATCGCTCTCGTTCGCGGATCGGCCTTGACCTCCTGGAGGACTTGCAGGCCGTCCACTTTCGGAAGCTTCAGATCTAGCAGGACCAAGCGCGGACCATTGTCGATACGCCGATGGGAAAACGCGTTGCGGCAGAATAGAAAGTCCAGAGCCTCTGCGCCGTCGGAGACCAACTGGATGTGGTTGGCGAGCTTGCTCTTTTGGAGAGCATGGAGCGTGAGTTCCGCATCGGAGGGATTGTCCTCGACCAGCAGGATCTCGACAGCATCGGGTTCAGCAGAAGCCATGGTTTATCTCCTTTGATTGGCTTGAGCAGATGAGTTCTGGACTTGCGGTTCGAATGTAAAAGTGAAGGTGGTTCCGCAGCCGGGCTTTGATTCAGCCCAGACCTCGCCGCCATGCCGGCGAATGATGCGTCGGACGGTCGCGAGGCCTACGCCGGTTCCTTCGAATTCGTCCTGGCGATGCAGGCGCTGAAAGACACCAAAGAGCTTATCCGCATACTTCGGGTCGAAGCCGACGCCGTTGTCGCGCACGTAGATGGCTTTCCTGCCGTTCATCTGGCGCGAGCCTATTTCGATGACGGCGGGATTGCGGGTTCTCGTGAATTTGGCGGCGTTCGAGAGGAGGTTCGAGAGCGCCTGCCGAGCCAGGCCGGGATCGCATTCAATTTCCGGCAACGGACCGATGCGCCATTCGATTTCGCGACCTTGCGTTTCCGGCGCCATCTCGGCGATTGCCCGGCGGACCACATCTTTGAGCTGCACCTTTTCCCGGACCATTTCCTTGCGGCCGATGCGGGCGAGATTGAGCAGATCGTCCACAAGGTGGCCCATATGATTGGCCGCGCCGAGAACGCGCTCGAGGTAGCGCTTTCCCTCTTCCGACAAGTTTGCCGCATGTTCATCTTTCAAAATGCGCGCGAAGCCGTCGATGTGGCGGAGTGGCGCGCGGAGGTCGTGCGAAACGGAGTAGCTGAAGGATTCGAGCTCTTCGTTGACAATACCGAGCTGAGCGAGTCGGCGCTGAAGCTCGGAGTTAAGCCTCTGGATCTGCTCTTCATTGCGCCGCCGCTCGGAGACATCGCGAATCGCGCTCGAAATCAACGTGCCCTCCGAGGTTTCAAGCGGGCTCAGGCTAACTTCGACGGGGAATTCGGTGCCATCCTTGCGAAGACCGCACAGGTCCAGGCCGACTCCCATCGGGCGTGGCTGTGGTGACTGCGAGTATGCCTCGCGATTGCCCGCGTGACGGCTGTGGAAGCGCGACGGAATCAACATCTCTACAAGCTGGCCGACGATTTCCTCCCGCGAGTAGCCGAACAGCTTTTCAGTTTGGGCATTTACGAGTTCAATGCGACCGGAGCGATTAACGATCACGATCGAGTCAGGAGCCGACTCGAGCAAGTTGCGGAACTTGTTCTCTTCCCGCTTTCGTTGCGTGATGTCGCGATTGCTCTCCAGGATGGCGTTTGGCTTGCCCATCGGATCGCGGCGTAGCACCCAGCGGCTGGAGACGGTGACGTCAGAGCCGTCGCTCCGCTTGTGGATGAGCTCACCTTCCCATGAACCCGTTTTGAGCAGTTGGGAATCGATTTGGGCCAGGGGAGCCGGGAAAATAGTCTGCAGCAGCGTGTGCGTGACCTTGCCGCGCGCCTCGTCCTGCCGCCACCCGTAGAGCCGCTCCGCGCCGAGATTCCAATAGACGATTTGGTTTTCCATGTTGCGGACGAAGATGGCGTCGTAAGTGATATCCAAGAGAGCGGCCTGTTCGCGAAAACCAGCCTCGCTGACACGGAGATCGAGTTCGACGTCGCGACGTTCTCGCACTTCCTTTTCGAGCCGGGCGTTGGCGGCCGCCCACTGCCCGAAGTTTGGCAGATCGAGGGTTTCCGGCACCAAGCGCGCGAGCAAAAATGCCGTAGGCACAGAGGCCGCTGCCGTGATCGCCTTGACCACGCCCGCGAGCCAATAGTCGGCGTGCCAGAGATTCCAAACCTCCGTCAAGTGCGTGGAGCCACAGGCCACGATGAAGACGCCGAACAGGACGAACATCCAACTGAACGGAAGGCCACGCCGCTTGCGAACGAGCCAGATCAAAATCACGGGAATCGCAAAGTAGGCCAGCGCAATCAATGAATCCGAGACAACGTGCAGCCAGACGAGCGGCATATTCCACAGGTAGCAATAGCCGTGAGGCATGAAGCCACCGGTAGCCAGCAGTTGCATCGAGAGCTTCATGGTGGTCCTCCCACTGCCGTTCGAGCCATGGCGCCAGCGAGTGCACCCCGACACGGACGAATAGGCAAGAACGAGAGGACTTTCTTGCGTACTAGACTCGCTTTAGGCTTCCGACGAGACGCACGGAAGCGTTCGCACGGACTACTTGGAAGGGAACCCTATTCTGATTCAAGTACGGGTAGCGTCAAGATCGAAGGAGCCCGCGCTTGCCAGAGAGTCAACAGGGTTCGCTCGCTAGGGCGAAATGCCCGGCGCCGGGCGTCTATTGAGCCGGGCGGTTCGCGAGATACTGGGTGAGACCCGCGGTGAGCTGCTGGAGGCCGGCTTCCACATTGCGGTCGAGGGCTTCAACGACGTCGGAAACGTGCTTTCCTTGCACGGGTTCATCGTGCGCATACGAGCCGCTCCAAACGATGGTTCCGGCAGCGGGATCAAAGAGTTCGAGCTGAAAGGAGAACCGAGCCGCCAATGAAGGCTTGTCGACTTCGTCGAGTGCTTCCAGATGGCCGCGCGCGACATAATCCCCGCGCGCTGCGCTGCCGACTCGCGACACGGAGCGGTACTGCCCCGATGCGCGCAGCGAGGAGATCAGTATGTCCTGGAGCATATCGACAGGAGGCGCCGACCAGCGCTCGTATTCGTACGTTCCCAACTGCACAGGGCCGCTGCCGTAAACAAGGCGGTCGTCTCGGTAGAGGTGCGAGGCGGAGACGCGCGCCACCATCAGTCGCACCGGAATTTGTGCTGAGGCGGCCGGCGCCGGAGCGGCGGGTGCGTCCAGTACGTAGTACTTCGTCGGACGCGAGGCGCCGCAGGCGGCGGCCAATCCGGCGAAGAAGCAAACCAGCGCGATTTGGGAAACTCGCCGCATGGATTTCAGCGTCTCGTGTTGAAGCGTCCTGTTGGTTGTCGGAGACATGGCAGCGGGCACACTCCTATTTCGGCGGCGGATCGCCCGGGTTACGCGGTTTCATGCCGGGCGAACGAAGCAGGGTGTAGGGCCGCGTCTTGATGGTGTCCGTGAAGGAATTGAGATTATCGGTGGCGTGGCGCAGGCTATCGAAAATTTCATCCAGGTTTTCGGCATTGGATCCCAGAGTACGGTCGAGCTGGTCCGTCAAATCCTGCGCGGAAGCGAGAGACTGCCGGAGCTCGGCAATGGCCTGATGAAGATCGGGACGATCCTCTGAAATCGTGGCATCGAGATGAGCGAGCGCGTCATTGGCGCGCGCGGACGTCTTGCGGAAATCGTCGAGGAGCGGACCGAGCTTGGCGCTCGAATCGTTCAAATGCGTTAGTGTGTCGTGAATCGCCGAACGGTCTTCGTCGAGCATGCCGTTGACGTTCGCAAGGCTCCCCGAAATGTTGGCGCGGTTCTTGTCGTTCAGCAGATCGTTGACGCGATCGAGCGTCACTTCCAACTGATCGGTGCGGTCGTTCAGATTTGCGATCAGTTGATTGGCGGATGGACCGAGTTGGCCGACGAGCGAGGCAATGTCGGCGAAGCTGGTGTATTCAATGGAGCGGAGCGTCGCACCCGAGGAAGCCCTGGGCGCTGCCGCGGTGCCGGGCCGGATTCCCAGAAAATTGTCGCCCAGCGGACTCACGCTTGTAATCTCAGCCAGGCTGTCGGTCTTCACCGGCACATCCGGCTTCACAGCGAAATCGACTTCCATGCGGGTGCTATCGTGCGGGTCGCTCGCGACCTTGTCGACGTGCCCCACGGGCGGTCCACCTGCGTAACGAACCTGAGACCCTGGCTCGAGACCACCGGCGTTCTTGAAATACGTGCGGTAGGAAATCTCGCCGGCGTTCATGCGACCCGACATGAGAAAGATCGTGACGACGATCAGCACGATCGCCACGATCATAAACAGTCCTACCAGCGCTTGTTCTTTCTTGGCGTCCATTCAGTGCTTCGATCTGTGGCCCGGGCACGCCCCGCAACACCCAGCCGGAGCCCTCAAAGTGCGGGGGAGTATACCACGACGGGCGCTCGCCGCCAGTTCATTGCCGCTGCGGCGGGACTTCCCCTGTCAGCATCTGGAGATAGTCGATTTCGGCTGTCAATTCTTTCTCCGGCACGCGATCGAGAAACTGCCGGACACGCGGCTGGTCGCTCGCCTGAAGCTCGGCCGGGGTTCCGTCGGCGACTATGACGCCCTTGTTGAGCAGGATCATGCGGTCCGCGATGAGAAACGCGCTGGCCAGTTCATGCGTGACGACCAGAATTGTGATGTGAAAGGCTTTCTTTAGCGCGAGGATCAACTCGTCGATGCCCGCCGCGATGATGGGGTCGAGCCCGGCTGACGGCTCATCGAAGAAAAGAACCTCCGGATCCATCGCCAGCGCCCGTGCAATCGCCGCGCGCTTTTTCATTCCGCCGCTCAACTGCGCGGGCATATAGTTTTCGAAACCGGAAAGACCCACCTGATTGAGTTTCAGGCGCACCATGATCTCGATCGTCGAGTCGTCGAGTTCCGTATGCTCCCGAAGTGGCAGGGCGACGTTTTCTGCAACCGTCATCGAGCCGAAGAGCGCGCCGCTTTGAAATGACATTCCCATTTTCTTGCGGAGTTCGTCGCGCTCGGACTCCCGCATCGCTGCGAAATCCTTGCCGCGAATCCAGATGCTTCCGCCACTCGGGTTTTCGAGGCCCACCAGAGTGCGGAGCAAGGTGCTCTTGCCGGACCCAGAGCCGCCGAGGATCACCAAAGTCTGGCCGGCGGGCGCGTCGAAGTTGACGCCATGCAGAATCTCGCGCTCGCCATACTTGACGCGGAGGTCGCGCACGGAGATCGCGGGAGCACCGCGCTCGGCCGCTGATTCAACTTTTGGAATGGGGTCTTTCGCCATGCTTCCAACTCTGCTGTGCCTACTGTGGCGCCGTGATGTAAAAGATCGAAGTGAAGACCAAGTCCATCACGACCACAAGGAAAATCGACTTGACGACCGCGGCGGTGGTCGATTTGCCCACTTGCTCCGAGCCGAGGCCGGTGGTGAAACCTTCCTGGCAGCCGACGGCTGTGATCACGATTCCGAAGATGACACTCTTGACCAGGCCAATGAAAATGTCGCGGCGGACCAACGCGTCGATCGTGGCCTGGAAATACGTCTTCCATGTGAATCCGGCGCTCATCACGCCGAATAGCCCTCCGCCGGTGACGCCCATCAAATCGGCCCACGTAGTCAGGCAGGGCATCATCAGAATCATTGCCACCAGCTTGGGAGCGACCAGAAAATGGACGGGCTCGAGAGCCATCGTCTCCAGCGCGTCGATTTCCTCATTCACCTTCATCGTGCCGATTTCGGCGGCGAAGGCGGAACCGGACCGTCCGATCACGACGACAGCGGTCATCAAGGGCCCGAGCTCACGCGTCATCGAAAGAGCGACCGTGGCCGCGACGAGATGGAGCGCGCCCAGACGACGCAGTTCGTAGGCGGCCTGCAATGCCAGAATCAAGCCGACGAAAAATGATATCAGGGAGACAACCGGGATGGCGCCTACGCCGACGGCCATGGCTTGATGGACGGCACGGGCATATCGAATCTTGCGGCCGCGGAATGGGTCGATGAATATGGCACGCGCCGCGCCGCCCGTCAGGCGCGTGAGTTCACCGACGTACGCCAAACCGCCGATGGTGGCTTCGCCGATGGATTGCACGAATGGCATTCGTTTGACTGGAAGGGTGCTTTAACCGAGGGGCGTGAGACAGCCCGGACGGCCTTAGCCAGCAGCGGCGCCGCCGGTTTTGCCGCGCAATGCCTCCTCCTCGGTTTCGTAGACCTCGAAAACCTTGATCAGCCGCGTCAACTCTAGGACCTCGCGCGTGGTCTTCGTCAATCCGTAGAGCGCGAATCCGGTCTTCAAATCTCGGGAAAGTTTCAGGCCTTCTACCAACGAGGCCACGCCGGCGCTATCGATGTAGCGCACTTTCTGCAAGTTCACGATCACGCGGGGCGCACGCTTGCCCTTGAGCAGATCGAGCAGTGTCTTGCGAATTGTGGGCGAATTATAGAGGGTGATGTCGCCTGTTACGTCGAGGACGGTGGCGTTTTCTAACTGCCGGGTCGAAAGTTCCATGAATGGTTCCCGTAGCGGGTGAGGAGTGTTTTTGCCAGAGATTCCGCCGAGATGCAACTTTAATTTGGCCGGACCAACGCTCCGAAAAGGCGCTCCTAGCAGTACTACTTCCGCGAAGCGCGAGGCAGACCGAGGCCGCTACTTTCGATGGTCCAAAGGAATGTAGCTGCGCAGGTCGTAGCCGAGATAGACCTGGCGAGGCCGGGAAATCTTCTGTTCGGCGTCGAGCAGCATCTCCTCCCATTGCGCGACCCAGCCAGAAGTCCGCGGAATCGCGAACAGCACGGGAAACATCGTGACGGGGAATCCCATCGCTTGATAAATCAGGCCCGTGTAGAAGTCGACGTTGGGGTAGAGGCGTCGCGTGACAAAGTATTCATCCTCCAGCGCGATTCGCTCGCATTCAAGCGCGATGTCGATCAGCGGGTTGCGCCCCATCACGTCGAAGACTTCGTACGCAATTCTCTTCACAATCCTTGCGCGCGGGTCGTAGTTCTTATAGACGCGGTGGCCGAAGCCCATTAGCAGCTTTTCGCCGGCCTTCACGCGCTTGATGTACGCGGGGACACTGTTCACGGTGCCGATTTCCAGCAGCATCCGCAAAACCTGCTCGTTGGCCCCGCCGTGAAGGGGGCCGTAGAGCGCCGCGGTGGCCGCGGCGGTAGCTGAGTACGGATCGACGTGCGAACTGCCGACGCCGCGCATCGCGGTCGAGGAACAGTTTTGCTCGTGGTCGGCATGAAGGATGAACAGAATGTCGAGCGCTCGCTCGAGGGTCGGATTCGGACGGTACTGCAACTCCGTGGTGCGGAAAAGCATGTTCAGAAAGTTGCCGCTGTAGCTCAGATCGTTGTCGGGATACACATACGGCATGCCGAGGCTGTGGCGATAGGCGAACGCAGCAAGCGTCGGCATCTTTCCGATCAGGCGGTACGTCTGCTTGCGGCGCGACTCGGGATTGAAGATATCTTTTGCGTCGGGATAGAACGTGGATAGCGCGGCAACGGTGGAGATCAACATGCCCATCGGGTGGGCGTCGTAGTGAAAACCGTCGAGGAATTTCTTGATGCTTTCGTGGATAAACGTGTGGTGTGTGATGTGGTACGTCCAATCGGTCAATTGCGACTGCGTGGGGAGTTCGCCGTGGAGAATCAGATAGGCTGTTTCCGGATACGTGCTTTTCTCGGCGAGTTCCTCGATGGAATATCCACGATAGCGAAGGATTCCCTGGTCGCCGTCAATAAACGTGATCTTGCTCGAGCAGGAAGCCGTGTTGGAAAATGCGGGATCGTAGCTCATCATCCCAAAATCGGATTCCTGAATCTTGATCTGGCGCAGATCCATCGCGCGGATCGTATCGTGCTTGATCGGGATTTCATATTGCCGGCCGTTGCGATTGTCGACGATCGTCAACGTGTCGCGGCGCGCCTCGGCAGCTGATGCTGGCTTCGTAGGATTCATTCCGTGACTCTTTTCGGTGGTAGTCGACATACTGATACCTCAAGATACGGATGACACTGTACACCAAAATGTTGTGTGTGCGAACGGTTTACATGGAGAAACCTGCGGAAGCTGACGCTGGGTGTCCATACGCCAGCGTATGGTTCGGACTCACACATGGATTTGCGGCTTGGGTGCTGTGGCAGGCCTGGGCGCGCCCCCGGTTGCGAGGCCGCCGGCTAGCCACGACCAGTGTTCATGTCGGCTGGAGCTACCGACGAAGCGCCGGGTTCGGTTGCGTCCGGAGTATTCGCGAGTTCAGAGCGATTCCGACCGTTGTTTTTCGCGCGATAGAGGGCCTCATCCGCCAACTGGAGAAGCGCTTGGGAATCGACGGGCTTGTTCGCGCCGCCGACGGCGACCCCGCAGCTAACCGTCACGCTGATCGGGCCTGTAGTTGTGTCGAAGTTGAGAGTGCCGATAGCCTCGCGAATTCTTTCCGCCAGGCGGCAGGCACCGGAGGCGTCCGAGGATGGGGCAACGATCAGGAATTCCTCTCCGCCGTAGCGCCCGACGGTGTCGTATGGGCGGACGGAACTGGCAATGCGATGTCCAGTTTCCTTCAGAACCGCATCGCCGATTAGGTGGCCGTACGTGTCGTTGACGCGCTTGAAGTGATCGATGTCCAGGAGAATGATGCCGAACGACCCACCTTCGCGGAGTTGACGAGCCGACTCGCGATCAATTGCGTCGATGATCGCGCCGTGGTTGCAGAGGCCGGTCAAGGGATCGTGCGTAGCCTGAAACTGAAGCCGCTCGCCTGCTTCCATCAAACGGGACTGCAAGTCCAAGATTCTTTGGCCGACATGGAGGCGAGCACGAAGCTCCTGAGAGTCGAACGGTTTCGTCAGGTAGTCGTCGGCACCCGATTCGAGCCCTCGAAAAATGTCCTCTTTTTGTGTGCGGGCTGTCAGAAGCAGAATGTAGGTATAGGGCCGGTCCTTGCGGCCGCGCACGCGCCGACATAGCTCGGGCCCTTCGATGCCGGGCATCATCCAGTCCAGGATGGCCAACGTGGGAGCCTCTTGTCTTTCGAAAACGCGGGCGGCTTCGGTGCCATCCGAAGCGGAGAGAACTTCGTATCCCCACTTGGCGAGGAAGGCTTGAAGGACGCGACGAGATACGGGGTCGTCTTCAGCGATCAAGATCTTTGTTCTGGGCCGTTTTTCTTCCGTCATGACGACAGTTCACCTTACGAACGAATTCGGGAAGTCACCTTGCGGCAAATCGTTTCGAGTTCCGGCTGGAGGCGATCGAATTCAGCCTCGACGCCGCCGGCCAGACTTCGACAACTTTCCAGATCCGCAGATTTCGCTCGAATCTCGAGTTCAAGAGCCGCCTGGGACAATCGAGAGGCACCGACGCTCGCCGCAGCACCCTTGATTGTGTGAGCGAGTTGCTGCACGGCGGCGACGTCGCGGATGTCGAGAGCCGCCAGAAGCGCGGTCAAATTACGCGGGCACTCCTCGGCAAACAGACGGCAGATCTCTTCCAGAAGACTGCGGTCACCTTCCACACGGGCGAGGGCCGCGTCGAGATCCAGAACGTGCGAAGTGTCACCGGTTGCCGGAGGCGATGCTGCGGTGCGTTTGGTTGCGGCTCGATCAATGGCGTCCAAGAGTTCGTGCGTTCGAATCGGTTTGGCGACGTAGTCGTCCGCACCGGCTGCGAGGCAGCGCTCGCGGTCGCCCTTCATGGCGTGCGCCGTAAGGGCAATGATCGGCATGTGTGTGCCGGTGGCGCGCTCTTTTTCGCGGATCAGCCGGATCGCCTCGAAACCGTCCATTACAGGCATCTGCACATCCATCAGGATTAGGTCGACGGCTGCGCAGCCGAGCCGATTCAAAGCCTCCTTGCCGTTCTCGGCTGGAATTACAGTGAAGTGGTGTTTCTCGAGGAGGGCGATGGCGAGCCTGCGGTTGACCGCGTTGTCTTCAACCAACAAGATTTTCTTGACGCCCTTTACGGACTTGGCAGGGTCGGAGTTTGCGGCTGGTTGCAGGCTCTCGGCGGCGGTTGCGAACAGGGCGTTCATCATTGCGTCGAGGAGTTCGGAAGGCTGTGCAGGTTTGGTCAGATAGGCCGAGATCGCAACTTCCTTGCAACGATGCGCTTCACCGGGGAGTCCGCTGGAACTGAGCAGCACGACCGGGATACCAGCGAGGGCGGGCGTACGCCGCATTCGTTGGGCAAGACCGCATCCATCCATCCCCGGCATTCGCATGTCGGAGATCACGATGCGAAACGGGCGACTTTCCAGGTGCGCAACGAGCAGCGCAGAGAGGGCTGCGGTGCCGCCATCGACGGCTTCGGGGCGCATGCCCCACCTTACGAGTTGCTCGACCAGGATCCGCCGATTGGTCTCGTTATCGTCCACGACGAGCACGGGCAAGTCATTAACGAGACTGTGATCCGGAGCCGGAAGGGGCTGCCCCGGCCCTTCGGCAAAAGCCAGTCGCGCAGTGAAGTGGAATGTGCTGCCTCGTCCGATCTCGCTCTCCACCCAGATTCGCCCGCCCATCAGCTGGACGAGCCGCGAAGTGATCGCAAGTCCAAGTCCCGTACCGCCGTACCGGCGCGAGGCAGAGCTGTCTGCCTGTGTGAAAGCGTCGAAAATCATCTGCTGCTTTTCTTTCGGGATACCGATGCCTGTGTCTTGCACCTGAAAATGAAGAGTAATTCCGTGTTCGTCTTGCGCCTCGTTCTCAACGCTGACGACGACCTCGCCACGTTCCGTAAACTTGAGCGCGTTGCCAACGAGGTTGACTAGAACCTGGCGCAGGCGGCCGACGTCACCCTTCAAGAATTCCGGGACGCCCGGACCTACCCGCCAGGCAAGCTCCAAGCCCTTTTGATGGGCTCGGAAAGCAAGAACTTTGAGGGTCTCGCCGAGACCTCGCTGGAGGGGAAAGTCAGTCATTTCGACATCCAGCTTGCCGGCCTCGATTTTCGAGAAGTCGAGAATATCGTTGATGACTGTGAGCAGAGAGTGGGCGGAGGCTTTGACCATGTCGAGGTACTCGCGCTGCTCAGCGGTGAGAGTGGTGTCCAAGGTCAGCTCTGTCATGCCGATGATGCCGTTCATTGGCGTGCGGATTTCGTGGCTCATGTTGGCGAGGAACTCGCTCTTGGCCCGGCTGGCTTGTTCGGCGACATCTTTCGCGCGGCGGAGGGCGGCTTCGGCCTGCTGGCGTTCGGTAACGTCCTGGTAGATGACAAGATTTCCCGACACCTTCTCACGCCGGATGATCGGCACAGCGAGTACTTCAACATCCAAGAAGCTCCCGTCGCTTTTCTTGCGCTGCGTCACCAAGCGAACCGTCTTTCCGCGGTCCATCATCGTTTTGGTCGTCTGCATCTGGGGGCGAAGTTCGTCCGTCGCCAGCAGATCGAGAATCGACTTGCCGACGACACCCTGCCGACGATAGCCAAAGAGCTTCTCAAACGCCGGGTTGCACATCTGTATTATGTCGTGCGTGTCGGTTGCGATGATGCCCAACGGGATATTCTCGATGAGGGCGTTTAGAGAATTGGTTCGCTCTTCGAGGGCCAGTTCCGCCAGCTTACGTTGTGTGACGTCCATGTAGATCAGGAGGGAACCTGTTTGTTCATCGTCATGAAACAGCGGCGCGCCGAAAACCTCCACATCCACGAGATTTCCGTCGCTCCGCTTTCTCCGAGTGACGACGTGCACACTTTCCCCTTGCAAGAGTCTCTTTCGATTGCCTTTTAAGTCTTCGCTGATCTCTTCGGCCTTCAGAAGGTCCAGCAAGGGCCTCCCGAGGATGTCTTGCTGGCGATATTGAAAGAGCTTCTCGAAAGCCGGGTTGCACGTCTCGACCAAGTCATTGTTGTCAATCGCGACCACGCCAACCGGGCTGTGCTTAATGAGCGAGTTCAAAAAAGCGGTTCGCTCTCCCAACTCGGCTTCCGCTTGCTTCCTATCTGCAATTTCCTTCCGGAGTGCGCCGGTGCGCTCCTCGACTCGCAGTTCGAGTTCGTCGCGGGCGGAGCGCAAGGCGGCCTCATGCTCTTGAATCCGAGCCAGCATTTCGTTGAAACCGTCTACAAGGGACCCCACCTCGTCGTTGCTTTTCCTGGCGGCGCGGAGTGAGTAATCCTTCTTCGCGGAGACGGCGGCTGCGGTCCGCGCAAGGTCGACAATCGGAACGGAAATCACGCGCTGGAGACGGGAGGCCAGCAAATACGCAACTACAAAGGAAAGCAGAATCGCCGCGGACACGATTCCGACGAAGCGGCCTGTGCGCGCATGCAAGGCCTCGAGGTCGGACTTGATGACGATCGTTCCGAGGTATTCGCCGCTGAGTTCGATCGGCGCTGACGCAGATACGTAGCCGGATTGAAATAGTGCCTTTTTGAAATTGGGCGCAGAGTCTGCGCAATTGGCGTCAGAGCCGTCGCGCGCGTACTTCGCGAAGACGCCGACTTTAGGAGCGTACACGCATGCTTCGACGACGTGCGGCTGCGCTTTCAATGAGATCAGGGTTTCGCCGGCTGACTTTGAGTCGCCGAAAGCCAGTGCGGCTGTGAGATTCGAACTTGTCACTTCGGCCAAGGTGGCCAACTGGCTGGCCATCTCCTTGCGAAACGCCGCGACGTCGTATGCGGCAATCGCGAAGCAAGTGAGCAGAATGGAATTGCCGCAGGTGATGAGGACGATGAGCGTCAATTTTCGCCGAATCGAGCGATAGCGTTGATTCCCCATGTCAGTTCTTTCCGCTTTCGGAGCCGCGCACAACTTTTGCAAGAGCGAGCAGCTTGGAGCTGATCCGGAGGCCGGCGCCCTCGGCTGCGTCGGTGTTAATGGTGAAGCGAATCCGGTTTTGCTCGAGCATCAGCTGAATGGTGCCTCCGGAGTCCGTGAAGCGATCCGTATCTCCCACGATCAACGCGCTGGTTCCTTGAAGCACTGTCAGGATCTCCGGAAGCCGGTGCCTTTCCGAGGCGCTGACGAAGACAATCTGACAGTGCCGCACCTCCGCGGGTTCTTTGGCGCGCTCGATGACGACGGCTCGGTCCTCAACGGTCTTGCCTTTGAGGGTTTCGTCGATGGTCGTTCCGAAGGGGTCGACGCCGAGAATGCAAATCACAAACGGAGACTGCCGGGTCACAAAAGTGTTCGAAGGCCAATCGATGAATTTTGCAAAGTTGTATAGAAAAACGGCCTTGAGTTGATATTCGGTCGGCGCGCTGTCCTGCCCCCGCGCGACAACGGCGCTGGTGAGCACGAGCGCTAGGAGCCAGACAGTGAGCGATGCAATGCGGAACAAATGAGGCTGCCGGTGTCTCGCCTCGCGTTTGTGACCTGCGGAGCTAATCCGCTCTGTACCGTTGCGGTTCAAGGGTGCTCGTAGAGCGTCAAACTGTCAGCGCAATTCCGCGTCGGCGCCTCGCTCGATCGGGCTGGATAGTTCAGATCGGCTAGGTCCCTGATACTCAAGGCGCCTATCCTTCAGCAGACTCAATCCGGCCAAGGCGACGATGAAACGCGCACGCATCTTCCGGGAGACGTTCGTGCCGGGCCTAGCGTAAGCAGGCACGGCGAACGCCCCCTCCAAGAACCGAAATCGGCAGCGACGCGAGCGAACATCGATCAAACATGTGGGTTGCTGCTTTGCAGAGATGCAACCAAAGGAGAAGCGCGTTTTGTAGGTTAAGTGCCAGCCGTGCAATGTGTTACAGATGGTTCAGAAGGGTACAGGTGTGCGGGAGCAAGCAGAATGTTCCATCAGGAGAATAGCGACCCGCTGCGGAACGATGTTAAAACTTGGTTAAAACCTAGGCTTCGTGGTGTCATCGACTTGCGTCCGAGGCGCAAATTCCCGTATGGTGAGGCGAACCTTCAAACAAAAGTCATCAATGAAACGCATTCTTGTAATCGAAGACGACAAAGACATCGTCGAATTGGTGAAATATAATTTGGAAAAAGACGGTTTCCAGGTGACGGCGTCTGGGGACGGCGCCACAGGGTTGGCGCAGATTCGGAAGGCGCCGCCGGATTTGTTGGTCTTGGACCTGATGTTGCCAAAGCTGTCCGGCCTTGAAATCTGCAAAGAGGTTCGAAAGGACGTCGGCCTCAATCGTCTGCCGATCCTGATCTTGACGGCGAAGGGGGAAGAGGCTGATCGGATTGTCGGACTGGAGTTAGGCGCCGACGACTACGTCACAAAGCCGTTCAGTCCTCGCGAGCTGGCGGCTCGTGTGAAAGCTCTGTTGCGCCGTGCAGAGCCCGGGGCGCCCTCCGAGAAGATGATTGAAATCGGTCCGTTGCGAATCGATCCGGCAGCGTATAGAGTGACGCGCGGGGGCAAGCCGGTCGCCATGAGCACGCTGGAATTCCGACTTTTGTATTTTCTGGCCGCGCGGCCGAACCGTGTCTTCACGCGCGACCAACTGTTAGACGGCGTATGGGGCACGGAGCGGTTCGTGACGCCACGGAGCGTGGATGTCTATGTGCGCCGCCTACGCGAAAAGATCGAGTTCGATCCGCAACATCCCGCGTACATGAAGACGATTCGAGGGGCCGGCTACTTGTTCGAAACCCGTGCGAGCTAGGCTTTTCTGGAAGCTCGGGCTCACTTATCTCGGCCTACTGCTGATTGTCCTGTTTGCGGTGGGCCTCTACTCCTCCTACGTTCTGCGCCGCGATTTCATCCGCTCGGCAGACGACCGACTCGTATCACTCTTGAATGTTGCCGAGGCACGGCCGCCTGCGTTTGACGATGCCGCCGAACTCCGAGCGTGGGCCGAATGGCTGGCACGCAGCGGTGCGCGTGTAACGGTGGTCGATAAGTCCGGCCATCTGGTCGTGGATTCATCGCCGGATGCGGATTCCTCGGAGAATCGTCTTGCACAACCGGAAATTCGGCAGGCCTTTGCTTCGGGCACCGGCCGCTCGGTACGGTACAGCGAGGCCTTGGCAAGCGATCTCGTCTGCCACGCCGTGCGGCATCAATCGCCGGATGGTTCGCTTCTGGTCATCCGCATGTCGTTGCCGCTTGCCGAAGTGGCCGCTTCCGTTACGGAACTCCGCCGCAAAGTACTGGCGGCTTCACTCGTCGTCGTATTCATCGTAGGAGTGATTTCACTCGTCTATTTCAGGAGGCTTGCGGCACGGATTGAGCGGCTAACACACTTTTCGCAGCGCATCGCAGAGGGTGACTTCCGCCCTCTGCCAGTCGATGGCCCGCAGGACGAGCTCGCCGATTTGGCCGGGTCCTTGAATGAGACCGCCGCTCGAATGGATCAAACGATTCGCTCGCTCAGTGGCGAACGCAACCGATCCAGCGCGATTCTGCGCAGCATGGTCGAGGGCGTTGCCGTGATCGATGCGCAAGAGAGGCTTGTCTTTTTCAATCGGGCTTTTTCGGAGATTCTGAACTTGGAGCCCGCTTCGATCGAGGGGCGCGCCATCATCGAGGTTGTCCGAAACTCAGATCTTCTGAGCTTGATGCGCCGCGCGCTGGGCGGGGAAGAGGGTCTGCGAACGGATATGGCCGTGGGCATCGTGCAGCAACGTACCTTCTCCGTTACGGCGACGCCAGTGCAAGCGATGGATGCGAATCCGCCGGGCGCTGGAGGAAAACTATCGGGAGCCGTTGTCGTTCTTCACGATGTCACGGAACTGCGTCGGCTAGAGAGAGTGCGGCAGGATTTCGTTGCCAACGTTTCCCACGAGTTCAAAACTCCGCTTACTGCGATACAGGGATTTGCAGAGACGCTCCTGGCCGGCGCTCTCGAAGACCCGGAGCACAACCGTCGATTCCTCGAAATCATCCGCGATCATGCCGCGCGACTGGCGGCTCTGACGAACGATCTGCTCAAGCTGGCACGAATCGAAGCAGGCAAGCTCGAAGTCGAGTTCGGCCCGGTCAACCTATTGGAGATCGTCGAACGTTGCGCCGAGACGACGCTGCTGAAAGCCAGCCGGAAACAGATCGCTCTCGAAGCCGACGTTCCGCAAGGATTTCCAGCCGTGCGGGGTGACGCAGGTCTGCTGCACGAAGTGTTGCAGAACCTCCTGGACAATGCCGTGCAGTACACGCCTGCGGGCGGAAGGATCCGCGTGAGCGCAAGCGCCGGGGCTCGCGAAGCCGTCGTCACGGTTGAGGACACGGGCATCGGAATCCCGCTTGCGGACCAGGAGAGAATTTTTGAGCGCTTCTATCGCGTTGACGCAGGACGCTCGCGCGAAGCCGGCGGCACGGGCCTCGGCTTGTCCATTGCGAGGCACATCATCGAAGCTCACGGCGGCCGCCTTTGGGTGGAAAGCGAAGTGGGACACGGTTCGAAGTTCTCATTTTCGCTGTCGCTCGCGACCTGAATTCCTGTTTTGAAAGATTCACGTCCCGATTATCCACTTGCAATCCTCACGCGGGATGCTGCAAATGGTGAAGTCTATTGATCGGGACGGCATTTTCCGAGGGGGCGACCAAATGGCGGCCACGAAGACAAGCGGCGACGGGATTCTGCAATCTGTGCTGATGAATTATCTGGTTTCGCAGGCGCGGACCGTCGAGGCGTCTGTGAACCGGGCACTCGCAGCTTTGCTGGGCAGAGAACAGGGATTGGCCAGTGAGGTCTTTCTCACGGAGCCGCGCATCAATGAGATGGAGATTGTGATCGACGAGCACGCGATCCGGATGCTAGGGAACGGCAACCTGCCCGACAGTGATGTCCGTCTGGTAGTGGCTGCCCTCAAGATCAACAACGATCTCGAGCGCATGGGCGATCTGGCCGTGAACCTGGCTGAGCGTTCCGTCTCACTGGCGACGATGGGCAACGCCCAGGCGCCAGCGGAGCTGGAGCCGATGACGACGGCGGTGCGGGCCATGGTGTCAAAGTGCCTCGGTGCTTTGATTTTCGAGAATGTCGATCTTGCTACTCAGGTGCTCGAGAGTGACGACGTTGTGGATCAGTACCGCGACCGAGTGTTCGAAGTGCTTCTCGCTGGCATCGCCGAGGATCCCACCCAGGCCCCGCCGAACTTTCAATGGGTGCTCGCTTCTCGGAATCTCGAGCGCATTGCCGACCACGCGACGAACATTGCCGAAGACATCCTGTTCTGGCTACGGGGACTCGAGGTGCGCCACGGACGGGCGCGGCAGCTCGATGCACGCGCCGAGACCGCGCAGGCAGGAGAAGCGTAGTCGCCTACTTTTAGTCCTCCGTTCATCATCTGCACAACATGCGGGTGTATCGCTCGGCGCTCGGTCGCGCTTCACGCATAAAACAAGGGGGATAGAGGCAAGGCTGCAGCCCTAAGCAGAGGCGTTTTCATCCCGAATTCTTGGCGATGTAACGCCGTTGTAACAATTGCGAAACGATAATGAAGTCAAGGAGAGCCCTCAAAACATGAAAAAGACAGCTTTTCTGGCGTTTGCCGTGCTGTGCCTCGCGGTTGCCGCGAGCGCTCAATCGGGCACCGTGCTACTAAATGCGGCTGGCGCTACGTTCCCGGCTCCGATCTATTCGAAGTGGTTTGATGTGTACCACACCGCCCACTCGAACATCCAGATTAACTATCAAGCGATTGGTTCCGGTGCAGGGAAGGCTCAGCTCACGGCAGGCACCGTGGATTTCGGCGCCTCCGACATGCCCATGACGGACGACGAGTTGGCGAAGCTGAAGATCAAGGCGTTGCATTTCCCCACGGTTCTGGGCGCCGTCGTGCCGACTTACAACATCCCCGGCGTATCTGCCGACCTGAACTTTTCGCAGAAAGCCTTGGCGGGAATCTATTTGGGCACGATCACGAAGTGGAACGATCCGGAAATCACAAAGGCTAACCCTAACGTGAAGCTGCCTGGTGACGACATCGTTGTCGTGCATCGCTCGGACGGCAGCGGTACGAGTTTCATCTTTACCGACTTTCTCTCCAAGGTAAGCCCGGATTGGAAGAGCAAGGTGGGCGCGGGTACATCGCCGAACTGGCCGGTCGGCTTGGGCGGGAAAGGCAACGATGGCGTGATGGGCTTGGTGAAGCAGACTCCAGACTCGATCGGCTACGTCGAACTGATCTACGCTCTTTCGCAAAAGATTCCGTACGGCTTTGTGCAGAACGCGTCAGGAAAGTTCATCAAGGCGGATCTGGCGGGTGTCAGCGCGGCGGCTGCCGGCGCAGCGAAGGAAATGCCGGACGACTTCCGCGTCTCGATTACGAATGCCCCGGGCGCGACAGCCTATCCGGTCTCCAGCTTCACGTGGCTATTGATCCCGTCGCATTTCGACGACGCGAGCAAAGAGCAGGCCATTAAGGGCTTCCTTGCGTGGATGCTCGCTGACGGACAGAGCTACAACGAGGGTCTGTCCTACGCCAAGCTCCCACCCACCGTGGTCGCGAAGGAAAAGAAGGCGCTTTCGCAGATACAATAGGCAGGAATGTCCACGGCAACCACACCCATCGATCGCGCGGCTCCGCCTGAGTCGGGGCCGCGTGCTTTATTCCACCGCTTGCGCCATGGCGATGAGGTGGCGCATGTGGTTACCCTCACGTTCGCTGCTCTGATTTTGCTGATTACGACATTGTTAGTTTTCGAGTTGTGGATTCGGTCCGCGCCGACTCGAGGGAAGTTTGGATTTGGTTTCTTCTGGTCCGGTGTTTGGGACCCGATTGGTGGCAACTTCGGCGCGATTCCTTTCATCTACGGCACGTTGGTCACGTCGATCCTGGCGCTACTCATCGCCGTACCCTTGGGTCTTGCGGCGGCGATCTTCCTAGCCGAGCTCGCCCCGCGCAAGATGAGCGATACGATCGCGTTCTTGATCGATCTGTTGGCTGCAGTTCCCAGCGTGATTTACGGCCTGCTGGGGATCTTCGTGGTTGTGCCGTTGATGCGCACCACCATCGGCCCGGCCCTCAAGAAGACACTGGGCTTCTTGCCGCTCTTCCAGGGTCCAAACTACGGAGTCGGTTTTCTCACGGCGAGTATCGTGCTAACCATCATGGTTGTGCCCTTCATCATTTCCGTGTCTCGCGAAGTCCTTCTGACCGTGCCTCGCGAGCAGCGCGAAGCGGCGCTCGGCCTTGGCGCCACGCGCTGGGAGGCGACCTGGAAGGTTGTGGTTCCGTGGGCTCGCACAGGCATCATGGGTTCCGTCTTTCTGGCCTTGGCTCGGGCGCTCGGTGAAACGATGGCCGTCACGATGGTCATCGGCAACGATCCCAAGATCCGCGAGTCGCTCTTCGCTCCCGGCTACACCATTGCGGCCGTGATTGCCAATGAATTCAACGAAGCCACGAGCGATCTGCACCGCAGTGCTCTGATTGAGCTTGGACTGGTACTCTTTCTGATTACTTTTATTCTGAACGGGCTGGCGCGGTTGCTGATCGTCGCCACGGAGCGCGGCGGAGGTCATAGCTGATGAACCGCCTGCGGCTAATCTGGCGCAAGTCTCTAAATGTCGTGATGCTGACGCTTACGGGCGTCGCAGCGTTCGGAGTCGTAGCGGTATTGTTTCTGATCCTAGGGTATTTCATCTGGAACGGCGGCACATCCCTGAATCTCGATTTCTTCCTTAAACTGCCGAGACCGGAAGGCGAAGTTGGGGGCGGCGTCGCCAACGCGATCGTCGGCAGCCTGAAACTCCTGTTTCTGGCCGCGATCATCGGCTTGCCGATCGGATTGCTGGCGGGAGTCTACCTCGCAGAATTCGGCGGCAAGACTTTTTCGTTCGTGGTGCGCTATACCACAGACCTCCTGAATGGCGTGCCCTCCATCGTTATCGGCATGTTCGCCTATTCGCTGGCGGTCGTGCCCGTGAAGCACTATTCGGCCCTCGCGGGCGGCGCCGCTCTCGGACTCATGGTCGTTCCCATCACCGTGCGCGCTACCGAGGAGTTTTTGCGCGCCATTCCTACCAGCTTGCGGGAGGGCGCCATGGCTCTCGGGGCGAGCAAGTGGAGGACGATCGCGACCGTTGTCGTTCCGGCGGCGAGCGGGGGTATCATCACCGGCATGCTGCTGGCTCTTGCTCGCGTCGCCGGCGAGACCGCACCGCTTATCTTTACGGCCCTGGGCAATCAGTACTGGAGTCCCGGCTGGAACCAGCCGATTTCCGCGCTACCGCTTGTCGTCTACAATTACGCGATTTCTCCGTACGATGACTGGCACAGGCAGGCTTGGGCTGCCGGGCTTGTCCTTCTGACGTTGGTGCTGCTGGCAAATATCGGCTGCCGATTCGTCATCAATCGCAGAGGCGTGAGGAGTGTCTAGAATGGCGTCCGCTGCTCATGAAAAAAACGATGCAACCGCCGCGCGACTCGCGCCGCAGGTTCAACCCATGGATTCCATAGCCGCAGGGCCTCACAAGGAGGCGCGGGTGCGCTTTCAAATCGCTAATCTCGACTTCTTTTACGGCGCCAAGCAGGCAGTCTTCGGACTCAATCTTAAGATTCCGGCGAGCAAGATTACCGCTTTGATCGGTCCCTCCGGGTGCGGCAAATCGACATTCCTCCGCAATCTGAATCGAATGAACGAAACGATCCGCGGCACCCGCTACACGGGCGAAATCCTGCTAGATGGGCAGGACATCAAGCGAATGGACGTCGTGGCGCTGCGGCGGCGCGTAGGCATGGTCTTTCAAAGACCGAACCCGTTTCCGAAATCGATTTACGACAATGTTGCCTATGGGCTTCGCATTAACGGGTACTCGGGGCGGCTCGATGACTTGGTCGAGCACAGTTTGAAGCGGGCAGCACTATGGGACGAAGTCAAGGACGCGCTTCACAAGTCCGCCTTTGCTCTTTCCGGCGGCCAGCAGCAGCGGCTGTGCATCGCGCGGGCACTGGCTGTTGATCCCGAGGTCTTGCTTCTCGACGAACCTTGCTCCGCTCTCGACCCAGTGACGACGGCGAAGATCGAAGAGTTGATGTTCCACCTGAAAGATAGCTGCACGATGGCGATTGTCACGCATAATATGCAGCAAGCTGCCCGCGCGAGCGACTTCACCGCCTTCATGCTGGACGGCAAGTTGATCGAGCACAACGAGACTTCGAAGCTTTTCACGACGCCGCAGGACCCGCGCACGGAAGCTTACATTACGGGCCGCTTCGGATGATCTGCTCAGCAGTTGATGCATCGGGCGCGGAAGGAATTAAGAATCCATGGAACGCCACTTCGAACGCGATCTCGAGGAACTGAAGCAGCGCCTGCTGTGGATGGGGAGCCTCGCCGAGCGCGCGGTTCATCAATCGGTCCATGCGGTCCTCGACGCCGATGAACAACTTGCCGAAGCCGTGCTCTCCGAAGAAGACGCGATCAACGAGATGCAAATCGAGATCGATGACCGCGTGCAGCGTCTACTCGCCCTTCAGGCGCCCATGGCGGCTGACCTGCGCTTCCTCCTCGCGGTGTCCCGCATCAACGGCGATCTAGAACGGATCGGCGACCAGGCCGTGAACATCGCCCAGTCCGCGACCCGCATCTTGCGGCATCCGCAAGTGAAGCCCTACGTGGACCTGCCGCGGATGAGCGAACTGGCCGAGGGAATGGTGCGCGACAGCCTCAACGCCGTCGTACGGGGCGATCCTGAACTGGCTCGCAGCGTACTCCAGCGCGACGATCAGGTGGACCGCTTGCGCGACCAGCTCTTCCGCGAGTTGCTGACCTACATGATGGAAAACTCAGCCGTCGTCTTCGCTGCATTTGAGTTGATTCTCGTCGCCAAGAACCTCGAACGCATCGGCGACCACGCGACGAACATCGCCGAGGACGTAATCTACTTCGTTGCTGGCCGCGACGTGCGCCACGCGGCAGCCGACCGCCGGTAGTTTCGCCTCGGCAGCGCCATTGCTCGCGCCGGAAAGCTCTTGTAGTTTCTCTGCGTTGTAGTATCTTCCCGCCGGTCTCTACGGAGGGTGAACATCATGCAGAAATTTGTGTCGAGCGCCGGTGTGTGCCTCGCACTTGCGATTGCGTGCATTTCCTTGGTTCAGCCAACGCGCGTCGGAGCCCAGAATCTTTTGCCGCCGAACTGCGACCGGCAATGCCTCTACGGCTTCCTCGATCAATACCTGAATGCGCTGAAGGCGAAAGATGCGTCGCGCCTGCCGCTGGCGAGAAACTTCCGCTACTCGGAAAACAACGTGGCGATGAAATTCCCGGATGGCGTGTGGGGCACGGTGACGGGCATGGGCGACTACATTCTGCGCACGGCCGACTCCGCGAACGGCGCGGTCGGCTGTTACGGCATCGTGCAGGAAACGAACGCCACGTCGATATTCGCGCTGCGCCTGAAGGTCGTCGATTCGAAGATCAGCGAAGCAGAGACTTTGATTCGGCGCGCCGGCGGCGACGCCGGCCCGTTCCCGAACAAGCCCACGCTCGCGAGCAATCCGGTCTTTGAAGAAATCGTGCCGCCCGAAGAGCGGAGCCCGCGCGAGCGAATGATCGCTGTCGCCGACGGGTATTTCTCCACACTCCAGCTCAACGACGGCGCCCTTTTCACGCAGTTCTACGACGATTGCGACCGCTGGGAGAACGGATTGCTGACAACGCACAACCCGGACCTGGCGAAGACCATTCCCGTCGCCAATCTCGGCTGCGCGCAGCAGTTCAAGCTCGGCAACTACCGCTACGACGACCGCGTCCGCGACCGCCGCTTCTTCTTGGTGGACGAAGAGCGCGGCCTGATCATGGCCGCCGGATTCATCGATCACGCCGGACGCCTAGGAAACTACACGCTGACCGACGGTACGCCGGTCAAGTCTTCGATGCGTACGCCAAACAGTCTTTGCCTTTTGGAGCTCTTCAAGATTCGAGGCGGGAAGATCCAGAAGATCGAGGCGGT
>Ga0187782_10000456_pt1 | contig 27447 bp, 26 predicted proteins | sample 0715_SJ02_MP15_2_FD_132454 | JGI IMG/M metagenome (GOLD analysis project Ga0187782, IMG submission 132454) | Tropical peat soil microbial communities from peatlands in Department of Meta, Colombia - 0715_SJ02_MP15_20_MG | ecosystem: Environmental > Terrestrial > Soil > Wetlands > Peat | place... | reverse complement strand
GTGCGGGCCCGCACCGACGCGACCGCGGTCGGCTACACGGCGCAGGCGTTCCGTGAGCGGCTCGGTGTGAAGGGTCTGGGCGACCTAATCGAGCGGCGTGAGCTTGCCAACGACTGACCGCGCCGCGTAGCGGTAGGCGTACCGGGTCGTCTGCAGCTAAACCGGCAGGAGCATTACGCCGAATTCTGTTGTCGCGAATAGGGCACTAAAGCGCGGGCACCTGGGTCGAACGACTCTATTGGGGGGTGTGACGCGGGCGGAACCTGAGGACGGGTGTTGGTCAGCCAATATTCCGGAAGGACTTCGGACCAACGATGAAAAGTCGCAAGCCGCACTGGTCTACGCGAATGCCGGTTGTCGGTCCGATCGTGCCCAGGCCGCTGGAGGGGGTCGGGGGCCTGTTCATGATGTCGGCCGATGCAGTGCGATTTCTCTTTCGCCGGCCTTTTCAGACAAGAGAATTCGTCGAGCAGTCGTGGTTTGTGGCGCGCGTCGCGGTCATACCGACGCTGTTGGTAGCGATCCCGTTCACGGTCCTGGTCAGCTTCACACTCAACATCCTGCTACGCGAACTAGGTGCAGCCGACTTGAGCGGTGCCGGTGCGGCATTCGGCGCGGTGACGCAGGTCGGTCCGTTGGTCACGGTGTTGATCGTGGCCGGGGCCGGCGCCACGGCGATGTGTGCGGATCTGGGTTCGCGCACGATCCGCGACGAGATCGATGCCTTGGAGGTGATGGGGGTCAACCCAATTCAGCGGTTGGTTACGCCACGCATGCTCGCATCAGGGTTGGTCGCGCTGCTATTGAACAGCCTGGTTTGCACCATCGGCATCCTGGGAGGCTACGTCTTTTCGGTGTTCGTCCAGGATGTCAATCCCGGGGCGTTCGCCGCTGGTGTCACGGTGCTGACCGGAATCCCCGAGCTCATCATTTCGGGAGTCAAGGCAGCCCTGTTCGGACTGGTCGCTGGCCTGGTTGCGTGTTATCGGGGCCTGACGATCGCCGGACGCGGCGCGCAGGCGGTGGGCAACGCCGTCAATGAGACCGTCGTCTTCGCCTTCATGTCACTGTTTGTCATCAACGTCGTCGTGACCGCAATCGGCATCCACATGACGGCCAAGTGACGGGTGGGACTGTCATGACGGTGCGAGCCATCAATCCGCGGGTAAAGCGCGAGCTTGAAAGGCCGATCAGCTCTTTCGCTCGAATCGGTGACCAGACAAGGTTTTTCGGTGAAGCATTCGCGGGCGCCCCCTACGCGGTGCGCTATTACAGACGCGATATCGTCCGCCTCATTGCCGAGATCAGTATGGGCGCAGGCACTTTGGCGATGATCGGTGGGACTGTGGTAATCGTCGGGTTCTTGACTTTAGCTACCGGCGGCACGCTGGCAGTGCAAGGTTACAACTCGTTAGGCAATATCGGGATCGAGGCGTTGACCGGGTTCTTGTCGGCTTTCATCAACGTTCGTATCTCTGCTCCGGTGGTCGCCGGGATTGGCCTAGCGGCAACATTTGGTGCGGGTGTGACCGCGCAGTTGGGCGCAATGCGAATCAACCAAGAAATCGATGCCCTGGAAGCCATGGCTATCCGCCCGATCTCCTTCCTGGTCAGCACCAGGATCGTCGCCGGAATGATCGCGATCACGCCGCTGTATGCCATCGCCGTCATCCTTTCGTTCAGCGCGAGCCGCTTCACAACGGTCTTCCTTTTAGGGCAATCAGCAGGGCTATACGACCACTACTTTTCGACATTCTTGAACCCAGTCGACTTGTTGTGGTCCTTTGTCCAAGCCATCTTCATGGCTCTCGCGATACTGCTGGTTCATACGTTCTATGGCTTTTACGCCTCTGGGGGACCGGCTGGTGTCGGTGTCGCGACCGGCAGCGCGGTGCGAACTTCGCTCGTAGTGGTCGTATCGGTGACACTGTTGATCTCGCTGGCCATCTACGGCTCCAGCGGCAACTTCCACCTGTCGGGGTAAGTGGGGAGCCACGACGACGACGTCACGCTGCAACTGAGGGTCGGCCGCAGGTTCACGTCGGGATCAAGGTCAAACCCGCCGCTTAGGGGGTGGATCCAGGCGTCCAAGGCCGATCCGCATGGTCTTTTACCAAAGCGTTATAGTAGCCGCATGCGTCTTTCTCGTCTGAGCACTGTCGTCCGCGTCGGCGTCGCAGTGCTCGCCCTCGGTGCCGCCGTCACTGCCTTCCCGCGGGTCGCTGCGGCCGATCCGTTGGGGCCGTGCGCTGGCTGCTCATCCAACGATTCCACCGAGGACTTCCCGATACCTCGGAGGATGATCGCGACAACCTGCACCGCCGAGCAGTTATTGGCGGCTGCAAGGGATTTCGAGCCGGTGTATTACCAGCGGTACATGACTGATTACGACAATCACAAGAACGTTCAGCAGGCCACCCAAGACAAGGCGCACTGGTTCTACTCGTTGTCGCCGGCGGATCGCAGGGCTTATTCCGCCAACTTTTATGCACCCCAAGCCGATGGGCTGTGGCTGGCTTGGCCCAACCACATGAAGATCTTCTGGAACAACAAGGGCGTCGTTGCCAAGGAAACCGAGAACTGCCAGAACTACCCAGCCAACGACATGTCGGTGTGGAACTGGTAGGTCGCAACCCCCGGCGATTAGCCCTGCTCTAACTTCTGCGGCTCGGCGAGCAGGCCAGCGCAGGTGGCTCTGATCAGCCGCGTCAGCGCGGCGGTGAAGTCGATGTTCCAATCCGGCGGCAAGTCGGTGGCCTTTTTCGGCGGGTTAGCGACCTGCCACAATGGCGCCGCCAGCGAGTAAGCGGCAAGCATGACGTCGAATGCGCCCGCGCGCCCGAGCCCCGGCAACGCATCCTCGATCGCATCGGCGAGCGACATCACCGCCGCAGTGCTGATCTGCCTGACCTCGAGGACCCAATTACCGCTGTTGGACCAGCCCGCTCGGCGGGCTTTCGTCGGCATCCGTGTGTATCAGCTCACGAACCGCCGGGCGGGTTCCGTATGGCTGAAGCATCGTGCTGGCCGGCCGCGGACGCACGTGCTGTGGCCACCAGAACCAACGCCCGAGCAGGGTGGCCACCGAGGGCGTCATGAACGACCGCACGATCAGGGTGTCGAACAACAGACCCAGGGCGATCGTGGTGCCCACCTGGGCCATAACCCGCAACGGGCCGAACACGAACGAGGCCATGGTGGCGGCGAACACCAGACCCGCAGCGGTCACCACCGAACCAGAGCCGGCCATGGCGCGGATGGTGCCCGTCTTGAGCCCGGCGTGAATCTCTTCCTTAAACCGGGATATCAGCAACAAGTTGTAGTCCGACCCGACCGCCAACAGCAGGATGATCGCCATCGCCAGCACCATCCAGTGCAGTCTGATGCCGAGAAGGTACTGCCACACGAGCACGGAAAGGCCGAAGGAGGCGCCCAGCGAAAGCAGCACGGTTCCGACGATGACCAGGGCCGCGACCACGCTGCGGGTGATGATCAACATGATGGTGAAAATCAAAGTGGCCGCGGCTATTCCGGCGATCATCAGGTCGATGTTGGAGGCGTCGCGCATGTCCTTGTACAGCGCCGCGGTGCCACCGAGGTAGACCTTGGCGCCCTCCCAGGGCGTGCCTTTGATGGCCTCGTGCACCGCCTGCTTGATCGGGTCGATGTGAGCTATGCCTTGAGGGCTCGCCGGATCGCCTTCGTGCGAGATGATCAAACGAACAGCGTGGCCGTCGGGTGACATGAACTGTTTTAGGCCACGCTTGAAATCCGGGCTTTGGAAAGCCTCTGGCGGCAGATAGAACGTGTCGTCGTTCTTCGCTTTGTCGAAGGCCTCTCCCATGGCCGTGGCGTTGTCGGACAACGCTTCCTGTTGGTCGTTGAGACCTTTCGTCGTCGCGTAATTCGACATGATCGTCTCGAGATTTCGCTCCTGGCTGGCAATCTGCGGCGGTATCAGCGCCACCAGCTGCGGCTGAATCTGGTCCAACTTGTCGAGGTTCGCGCTGAGTGCCTCGATGTTCTCACTCACTTGGTCGATGCCGTCGAGCGCGTTGAAGATGGACCGCAGCGTCCAGCAGGCCGGGATGTCGAAACAGTGCTTCTCCCAGTAGAAGTAGCTACGAATCGGCCTGAAGAAATCATCGAAGTTGGCGATGTCGTCTCGCAACGCCTCGGTGATTTTCACGGTTTCTCTTGTGAGCAACGTGGTTTGATGCGTCGTATTGACGAGATCCTGGGTGACTTGCATCTGCTGGTGCAGAGTTGCCATCGTTTTCCGGAGCTCGTCCGCTTGCTTCAACAGGTTCTTCGCCTGCTCTTCCTGGTAATGCTGGGTCTGGATCCGGCCGGCGCTTTGCGCGCTCAGCAGAAAAGCCAGTGTGGCGTGGTCAAGCGGGGTCCCCAGGGGCCTCGTGATGGTCTGCACACGGCCGATACCGGGTATGTGGAAGATGGCTTTAGCCACCTTGTCCAACACTAGGAAGTCGGCCGGATTGCGCAGGTCGTGATCCGTTTCGATCATCAACAGCTCGGGATTCAGCCGGGCTTGGTTGAAGTGTCGTTCGGCCGCGGCATATCCGACGTTGGCCGGGGTGGTGGCCGGCAGGTAGTGGCGATTGTCGTAGTCGGTTGTGTATCCGGGCAGGGCGAGCAGACCGATGAGGGCGATCGCGATGGTCACCGCGAGAATCGGTACGGGCCAACGGACGATCGCGGTCCCGATGCGTCGCCAATTCCGCGTTTGCAATATCCGCTTCGGATCGAGGAGCTTGAAGAAGCTGGCCACCACCAGCACCGCCGGGCCCAGGGTCAACGCTGCAAAGACCGCGACCAGCAGGCCGACTGCGCAAGGCACACCCATAGTCTGGAACCACGGCAACCGGGTGAAGCTGAGGCAATACATCGCACCGGCGACGGTCAGCCCCGAGCCCAGCACGACATGCGCGGTGCCGTGAAACATGGTGTAGAAGGCCTGTTCTCGGTCCTCGCCGAGGCCACGGGCCTCGTGATAGCGGCCCATCACGAATATCGCGTAGTCCGTTCCGGCGGCGATCGCCAATAACACCAGCAAGTTGTTGGCGAAGGTGGACAGCCCGATGATCCCGTAATTCCCGAGGAACGCGACGACACCCCGGGCCGCGGCCACTTCGACCATCACGATGAACAGCACGATGAAAACGGTGCTCACCGAGCGGTAGACGAAAAGCAGCATCACAATGATCACCAGAAAGGTGATCATTGTGACCGTCTTGACGCCTTTCTCGCCCGCATGGGATTGATCGGCGATCAGCGGGCCGGCGCCGGTGACATAGGCCTTGACCCCCGGCGGCGCGGGCACTGAGTTGACGATCTTGCGGACCGCTTCGACGGACTCGGTGGACAAGCTCTCACCCATGTTGCCGGCGAGGTAGGCCTGGACATAGGCCGCTTTTCCATCCGGGCTTTGCGAGCCCGCAGCAGTCAGCGGGTCATTCCAGAAATCCTGGATGTGCTGAACGTGCTTGGTGTCCTGCTCGAGTCGCTTGACGATCTCGCCGTAATACTCGTGTGCGGCAGTCTCGAGCTTCTGCTGGCCCTCTAGGACGATCATCGCCGAGGTGTCGGAGTTGAATTCGGGGTGAAACTTCCCGTCCTTATCGATTTCGCCGAAGGTCGATCCGACCTTCTTCATCGCGATCATCCCCGGCGCGTCTTTCGGGCTCTGTGACACCGCGTGATTTTTGGTGACGACCTCCAACTGCGGCACCGTGACGTTGACGAACACGGCGAGGCCCAGCCACAACAACACGATCGGCAGCGCAAGCCGATGGATCATCCGCGGCAGGAAGGGCGGGATCAACGGCTGCGAGACAGGCTGTGCAACCTCGGTGGTCTCACTCATGCGGACTTGTTCAGGCAGAAGGTGAAGGCCTGCACTGTCTCGTTGGCGGGGGATCGATTTGTGGCCTTGAGGATCGGCCCGCGCCCGTCGTTATCGTCCAGGGTGATCTTGCAGGCGATCCAATCGCCGCTTCCCTGCGCCACGAGGTTGGCGGGGAGGGAAGGCTGCGTTGTTGTCAGCTCTATCGACCAGGGCAGGGGTACGTTGAGGGCCTGCTGCGGCTTGGAATCTTTATCCAGATAGTTGATGGTCGCCACGCTGCCCGGTGGGCCCCAGACCTCAAGTAATAACTTCTTGGGATTGAACGGCTTTATCTCTTCGGCGACCGCACCGCCGCCGAAGGCGTTGCCGTGAACACCGAAGATGCCGTGCAGCCGGTACACGCAGAATCCCGAAACCGCCACGACGCCCGCGATCACCAGTACCAGCCAGAAACGGGTAAGCAGGCGAGACAAGATTGAGGTCTGTTTGTCCCGCCGCGGTTTGGCGACCTTGCCGTCGCCGCTGCCTTCGACCGGGGTGGGCAACGGCTCGGTCCTCGGCTCGGTGGTCGTCATGGGTTCTTTCATCCTTAACCAGGGGCGAAGGGCGCTCAACTAATTAGCCTGTGTGTAACCTTAGCTACTCTAATCGGAATAGGCGACAGAATAGAAACCGGACAGGGAGGGTTTGGATGACCGAATCCCGCTTCCCGACCGGTGGGCTCGGACGGGCTTCGAACGCGACGAGAGGATCCGTGACGATGGGCGCGAAGGCACCAGTGCGATCTGCACGGAGAGTGGCGAACGGTACGATCCAGCCTATGAAGGTAACGGGATTCGCGGTGGTCGCCATCGCCGCGGCGATCGGCCTGTCCGCGCCGGCATACGCCGACCCCGACACCGACTTCGACAACCAGATCGCGGGGTACGGCATCTACGGGCCGCACGACTACAACCCGTATCTGGCCAAGATCGTCTGCCGACGGCTGAGTCAGGGCGTCGATCCCGACGCTGCGGCATCCGCTCATTTCCTCACCAATAATCTCCCCAGAGGCACCACGCAGGTGCAGGCGTATCAGTTCCTCGGCAGCGCCATCAGCATCTACTGCCCTGACCAGGCGCCCAAGCTGCAAAACATTCCCGCACACTAGGTCGTCGGGACGACGCCGCGTGGCAGCGTCAGCGGCAGATCGTTGTAGGTGGCGATGCCCGGCGCCGCGGCGACGACAGCCGGGATCGCGTTGATGGGGGGCATCGCCGTCATGATGTGTCCGAGGTCCATGAACTCTTCGATCGTCGTGGCCTCGAAATACGGCGGCGGCAGGAAGCCGACCTTGGTGGTCACCGTGGGCTGCCCGTCGACCTGGATGATCCAGCCGTCCCCGTCGATCTTCCAGTCCGGTTCGAGCGTCTGTCCTTTGCGCCACCGAACATTGAGGTCGATAACGGTCTTTCCGGCGACGATTCCCTGCCAGCTGATGTAGACGCCCGCCACATATCCCGCCGGGATGGTCCACGACGCCATCTCGAGATCCGCTGTGGTTTGCGCGAATTCGGCCTCGCACCGCACGTCGTCGAGTTCGACGCCCAGCGCGTCGCCCACCAGCCGGACGGCCTCACCGAAGATGGCGGTGCCCTTCGCGGCCATCGCCTGCAGGTCCGGGTGGTCGATCGGCTGGCCGAAGCCCACCGGCTTCTCGGTTTCCGGCGAGTCGTAGAACGTGGTGTCGGCGGCTTCGTTGACGGTGATCTTGTCGACGCGGTTGCACACCATCGCCGAGACGATGGCCAACAGCTCGGCGAAGCCTGGGCTCACGCCGGAGCCGAAGATCGTGGAGCCGCCCTTCTCGCAGGCCTCGACGATCCGGTCGCGGCCCTCGCCCAGGTTGTGCCCGGTGATGAAGGAAGCCGTGGTGACCACGTTGACGCCTGCCGACAGGATGCGGACCAGCTCGTCGACGTCGATCCACATCGGGTTGTAGACCACGCAGTCTGGTTTCAGGGCGAGGAGCGCGTCGACGTCGTTGGTGGCGGCCACCCCTAGCGGCGCGATGCCGACCAGCTCGCCGGCGTCACGGCCTACTTTCTCCGGGGACCAGGCGTAGCACCCCACCAGCTCCAGCAGCGGGTTGTTGGCGATCGATTTGAGCGAGCTTTTGCCGACGTTTCCGGTGTTCCACTGAACTACTCGATACTTGTTTGGCACTCGCTCAGCATAGGGAAGAGCGGCCGGGCCGGGAACGGCATCTCACAGTGCGCGAGGTGCTGCCGCAGCGCCGTTGAGCGCCACCTCGACCAGCCGCTCGGCGAGGTCGTCATTGATTGGTCCACCAGTGAACAGCAGCCGGCCGTGAATTGGCGCGATCAACACCTCCAGCAGCAGCCGGGCGTCGGTGCCAGCGCGCAGATCGCCACGCTCGATACCGCGCGTTACCACGGGAGACAACGCGTCCAGCCGACCCGCCCAGAAGGCTTGGCGCGCATCGGCGTAGGCGTCGTCGACCGGTAACGTCGCCGCGCGCAGCACGGCCTGTCCGACGGGCGAGCGCACGTAGGCGAGCACCCCCCGAACAATCGCGAGCAGATCGCCTCGGGTCGAACCCGTGTCGGGGGTGGGGATGACGAAGGCGCTGTGGTCGAGCAGCGCCGCCACGAACAGATTCTCCCGGGTCACCCAGCGGCGGTAGACGGTGGTCTCGTGGACCCCCGAGCGCTGGGCGACCCCGGCGACGGTGGCCCCCTCGAACCCGTTGGCGGCGAGCTCCTCGAATGCTGCGGCTAAGACCGTCCGACGGACATGCTCGCCGCGGCGATGCGATACGCCTGCAGTCATGGCTTGAATCTTATCGCAACTCTACTTGCATTACGGGCCATTGAAGCGCATCCTATTGCAAGATAACTTGCAATAGGAGGCCGCAATGGACACGTCAGCACCTCGGATCGACTGCACCGGCGCCACCCCGCCGATCGGCTATCACCACTTCCACTCCGACGTCAGCATCAACTTCCAGTGCAACCGCTGGGTGCAGTGGATCGGCCCGTCGGCCATCGACGAGGTGACCGAACTGGCATCGCGGGCCAACACCTACCCGGAATTCATCGACGCCTTCCTCGCCCTGGCCGAGCAGGTCCGCGCGGCCGATCGCACGCTCGCCGGCGCGTACTACGACCGGGCAGCCGAGTTCTTCATGACGGCGACCGATCCGCGCCGTCCGGCCGCGCGCGCCAGGTTCCTGCAGACGATGCGCACCATCTACGACGTTGCGCCCGAGTTTGTCCCGTTCGGCTCCGGCTCCATGCCCGCCTACGACCTGCAACCTGACCGCCAGATCGGCGCGCCGATCGTCATGTTTGGCGGATTCGACAGTTACATCGAAGAGTTCCTGCCGATGATCGCCAGCATGGTCGACGCGGGTCGCCGCATCGTCGTGTTCGAGGGCCCGGGTCAGGGCAGCGCACTCGAGGACTTCGGCCTCACGATGATCCCCGAGTGGGAGCAGCCGGTGGGCGCCGTCCTGGACCACTACGGCCTCGATGATGTTGCCGCCGTAGGAATCTCGCTGGGTGGCGGTCTGGTGATCCGCGCGGCCGCATTCGAGCCGCGGATCAGCCATGCGGTGGCTTTCGACATCCTCGACGACGAATTCGAGGTCGTGACCCGTCAAATCCCGCGCGGCGCAGGAGTGGTTCTGCGCGCGCTGGTGGCTGCGCATGCCCGCTGGCTGGTCAATTCCGTTGCATACCAGGTTGCTTCGCTCAAGCCGGTCACGCAGTGGGCACTGCAGCAGGGAATGCACATTACCGGCGCGGCCACACCCTACGACTTCTTTCATTCGGCAACCGCGGTGAACACCCGCAAGATCTCGCACCGGGTTCGCGCCGACGTGCTGCTTCTCGCAGGTGCCGATGACCACTATGTGCCGCTGAAGCAGTTGTGGCGTCAGGCGGGCACGCTGTCCAGCGCGCGATCGGTGACCACCCGGATCTTCACCGCCGCCGAGCAAGCCAGCAACCACTGTCAGCTGGGCAATATCGGCGCGGCCGCTCGCCTCATGACAGCGTGGCTGGACGTGACGGCATCACCGGCGCAGATAGCCGGTTCAGTCGTCGACGGCGACACCGCGGCGCGTACGTCTGCGCCGATGCGCTTCTGATGGTTTGCCGGTCGGGCGCCGGTTGCGCAATCCGCGCCCGGCGGTGTCTTCCAGGGCGTCTTCCGCGTCAGCGTCTTCCACGGCCGGCGGCTCGTCAGCTGTCGACTCGGGTTCCACCGCCGTCGACTCGACGTCGGTTTCCGCGGTGACCTCACCGGGCTGCTCTTCCTGATCTGGCGTTTCTGCCCTCTCGGCTTCATCGCCGTCGGCTTCGGTGTCCTGGTCGGTCTCTGCCTCGCTGTCCTCAGCGTGGTCCCTGGCGGCCTCTTCGGCTTCATCAGCCTTCTTGCGACCGCGACGCCGTTGCTTCTCTTTTTTGGGCTTCAGCGGTTTCGGCGGTGGCGGCGGAAGCTCGGCGATGAACGACAGGTAGAACCCGAAAATACCGAGTAGCGCGATTGCGGCTGCTGCGCCATAAACGCCGAACAGCCACTGTCCCGAGGCGTCCACGTTCAGCCAGATCTCGCTGATTGCCGTGCCGACAATCAGCACGCCGGCCAGCACATGGGCCACGATCGACGAGGTCTGCAGGGTCAGCGCGAGCTGCGGCGTGCCGTACTCCGGCTTGCGAGCCCGCAGCAGAGTGAACACCACCGGCAACGCGGCCAGGGCGATCAGCACCCCGGCGACAATCCGCAGAGCCGTGCCCAGGGTGTGCGAGGTGTCGCCCATCAGCTCCCACCAGCGCGGCAGCACAAAGCCGAAATAGAGGAAACCGGCGACAATCGACAGCGCCGCGTGCCAAAACACGGCAGCCTTGCGTCCCATGCGCCTCCTTGAGCCGGTACCCGGTCGCGACCAGACCTTAGCCGATGCCAATTCAAGCCTGGCCGCACCCCGGGCGGAGCGGAGGATGCGGGATTTGAACCCGCGAGGGCTGTTAACCCAACCCGCGTTCCAGGCGAGCGCCATAGGCCACTAGGCGAATCCTCCGTCGGCAATGGTAGCCGAGTGCAGCTGAGCGTCTCGCTGGCTGTCGCCGATTGATCTGGGCCCGAGTACTAGACTCTCGGTGGACCCCGCGCGGCGTCTATCCTGTGAACTCCCCCAGGGCCGGAAGGCAGCAAGGGTCAATGGGCTCTGGCGGGTGCGCGGGGTCCCCTGTGGGGCTACCCATGATGTAAGCGGTGAAAGGCGGATGGTGTCGTACGGCTCGTTCAGTTCCCTAGGCCGTACCGACCTCGAGGCAATACATGCCCGCCACCAGCAGCAGTACGCCGAACTACAGGTGATGAAGCTGGCCCTGGACCTCACCCGCGGCAAACCATGTAGCGAGCAACTCGACCTGTCGAACGCCTTGCTGAGTCTGCCGGGTGACGACTACCGCGATGGCGAGGGCACCGACACCCGCAACTACGGGGGGCAGCACGGCCTACCCGAGCTGCGGGCCATCTTCGGCGAACTGCTCGGCATCCCGGTGCCCAACCTGATCGCGGGCAACAACGCCAGCCTGGAACTGATGCACGACGTCGTCGTCTTCTCGATCTTGCACGGCGGTGTGGACTCGCCGCGGCCCTGGAAGGACGAGCCGCAGGTCAAGTTTTTGTGTCCGGTGCCCGGCTATGACCGGCACTTCTTCATGACCGAAACCATGGGCATCGAAATGGTCCCGATCCCGATGCGCGAGGACGGCCCGGACGTCGACCTGATCGAAGAACTCGTCGCCGTCGACCCGGCCATCAAGGGCATGTGGGCGGTTCCGGTGTTCGCCAACCCCACCGGTATCACCTACTCGTGGGAGACGGTTCGGCGGCTCGTCCAGATGCGTACGGCGGCAGAGGACTTCCGGCTGTTCTGGGACAACGCCTACGCGGTGCACACCTTGACGCTGGACTTCGTCCGGCAGGTCGACGTGCTGGGCCTGGCCGCCGCCGCGGGCAACCCGAACCGGCCGTACGTCTTCGCCTCGACGTCCAAGATCACCTTCGCCGGCGCCGGCGTCAGCTTCTTCGGCGGATCACTGGGCAATATCGCCTGGTATTTGCAGTACGCCGGCAAGAAGTCGATCGGGCCGGACAAGGTCAATCAGCTGCGGCACCTGCGCTTCTTCGGCGACGCCGACGGCGTTCGCCTGCAGATGCTGCGCCACCAGCAGCTGCTGGCGCCCAAATTCGCGCTGGCGCTGGAGATCCTGGACAAGCGCCTCAGCGAGTCGAAGATCGCCTCCTGGAACGAGCCGCAAGGCGGCTACTTCATCAGCCTCGACGTGTTGCCGGGCACGGCGCGACGCACCGTCGCGTTGGCCAAAGAGGCCGGTATCGCCGTCACCGAGGCGGGCGCGGCGTTCCCGTACCGGAAAGACCCAGACGACAAGAACATCCGGATCGCGCCGACGTTCCCGCCGGTATCCGACCTGCGCACTGCGATCGACGGCCTGGCCACCTGTGCATTGCTGGCCGCCACCGAATCACTGCTGAACCAGGCATAGGGTCGCATCGTCGGCGGGCTGGATTTGATCGCCCGTCTCCTCAACGAACCCTTCCGGGTTCGCATCGTCGGCGGGCCTGGGTAGCCTTGCTGACCGTGGCTCTCTACCGCAAGTACCGACCGGCGACTTTCGCGGAAGTGGTGGGGCAGGAACACGTCACCGAACCGCTGTGCACCGCGTTGACGGCGGGCCGAATCAACCACGCCTATCTGTTCTCCGGCCCGCGCGGCTGTGGCAAGACGTCGTCGGCGCGCATCCTGGCCCGGTCGTTGAACTGTGTGCAGGGGCCGACGGCTACGCCCTGCGGTGTCTGCGAGTCCTGCGTCGCGCTGGCGCCCAACGGACCCGGCAGCATCGACGTCGTCGAACTCGACGCGGCCAGCCACGGCGGTGTGGACGATACCCGTGAGCTGCGCGACCGCGCGTTTTACACGCCGGCCCAGTCGCGCTACCGGGTCTTCATCGTCGACGAAGCGCACATGGTGACCACCGCAGGTTTCAACGCGCTGCTCAAAATCGTTGAGGAGCCGCCTGAACATCTGATCTTCGTGTTCGCCACCACCGAGCCGGAGAAGGTATTGCCGACAATCCGGTCACGCACCCATCACTATCCGTTCCGGCTGCTGCCGCCGCGCACCATGCGGGCGCTGATCGAAGGGATCTGTGCGCAGGAGGGTGTCGTCGCCGACGAGGCGGTCTATCCGCTGGTGATCCGCGCCGGCGGTGGTTCTCCGCGCGACACCCTTTCGGTTCTCGATCAGTTGCTGGCCGGTTCGGAAGTCGGACCGGACGGCGACCGGATCAGTTACCAGCGGGCACTCGGTCTACTGGGTGCCACCGATGTCGCGCTGATCGACGAGGCTGTCGACGCGCTTGCCGCCGGCGATGCCGCGGCGTTGTTCGGGGCGGTCGAATCGGTGATTGACGCTGGTCACGACCCCCGGCGGTTCGCCACGGACCTGCTGGAGCGGTTCCGCGATTTGCTTGTGCTGCAAGCTGTTCCCGACGCCGCCGCTCGTGGCGTGGTCGACGCGCCGGAGGACGTGCTGGACCGGATGCGCGATCAAGCGGCCCGGATCGGTCCGGCGACGCTCACCCGCTATGCCGAAGTCGTGCACGCCGGCCTGACTGAGATGCGTGGCGCGACGGCACCCCGGCTGCTCCTCGAAGTGATCTGCGCGCGGCTGTTGTTGCCTTCGGCCAGTGACACCGAATCGGCGCTGCTGCAACGAGTCGAGCGGATCGAGACCAGGCTGGACATGTCCATTCCGCTCGGTGATCAACGCCCGCAGGCCGCGCCTCCCGAAGTGTCTGATGCCCCGACGCCATCGACGCCGCCTGCTTCCGCAGCCGAGCCGGAGCACGTACCAGCCCCAAAGCAGCCCGCGCCCGGGCAGAGCCCACCTGCTGCGGGCCCGGGTGAACCGGGCGCGGCTGCGGTCCGCACCCTGTGGCCGATGGTGCGTGACAAGGTACGTCAACGCAGCCGAACGACCGAGGTGATGTTGGCCGGCGCGACCGTGCACGCCGTGGAGGGCAACACGTTGGTGTTGACCCATGAATCGGCGCCGCTGGCTAAGCGGCTGTGCGAACAGCGCAACGCCGACGTCATCGCCGAGGCGCTCAAAGATGCGCTGGGTGTGGACTGGCGGGTGCGGTGCGAAGCCGGCCCGCCGAACCTGGCCGCAACCGAAGAACCGCCAGTGCCGGCGCGCCGCCCCGAACGCAGCGGGGGTCAGCCCGCTAGCGCGGGCTCGCCGTCATCCTCGTCGGCAGGTGCACCCGCCGATGACGATTCCGCTCAGCGGGCCGAAGAAGAGAGCATGTTGGCCGAGGCGGGTCAGGACGACGTGTCGGAACCACGCCGCGACCCCGAAGAGGCGGCCCTGGAGCTGCTGCAGAACGAACTGGGTGCGCGCCGCATCGATAACAGCTGAGCGCTGCTAAGCCGCGGGTCAGCGGTCTTGCAGCGGGGATTTCGGCTCGCGCTGCGCAGACGAGCGGCGTCTTCGCGGTCACTGGCGGCCGACACCGACTTGAGCCGCCGCAGCGCTTAGGGCTGCCACCACGGGCGCAGTGGCAGACCGTCGGTGCCGCGCGCGTCGAGCTTGGTTGCCAACACGTGGTGCAGCTGAATGTTATTGTGCTCGAAGGCGACTCGAGACGCAGCCATGTACAAGCCCCATACCTTCGCCTTGGCCAGACCGACCTCGTTGACCGCCTCGTCCCAATGCGCGACCAGGTTGCGGCACCAGTCCCGCAGCGTCATCGCGTAGTGCGTCCGGAAGTTCTCCTCATGCAGCACCTCGAAACCCGCATCTTGGATCGCCGACACGATTCGCCCCGAGCCGGTCAGCTCCCCGTCCGGGAAGACGTAACGATCGGTGAAACTGCTGGCGCGGAAGTTCGACTTGTTGTTATTGCGGGTGATGCAGTGATTGAGCAGCAAGCCGTCGGTGCGCACCTTGGACTTGAGGAACGCGAAATACGACGGATAGTTCTTGACGCCGATGTGCTCGGTCAATCCGATCGACGAGACCGCGTCGAACCCGGTCTCGCGGACGTCGCGATAGTCGCAGTGGCGCACCTCAGCCAACTTCGTCAGCCCCTCGGCTTGGATCGCCTTCTGCGCCCAGGCGGCTTGTTCGGCTGAGAGTGTCGCGCCGATCGCGCGCACGCCGCGATGCGCAGCGTAGCGAACCATACCGCCCCAACCGCAGCCGACGTCCAGCAGTTGATCACCCCGCTGCAGCCGCAACTTCTCGAAGATCAGCCGGTATTTGTTGTCCTGCGCCTCTTCCAGCGTCGCCTCGGGATGCGGATAGACCGCGCAGGTGTACGTCATCGACGGACCCAACACCCACTCGTAAAAGGCGTTGGAGACGTCGTAGTGGTGATGGATCGCCTCGGCGTCACGAGTCTTGCTGTGCCGCATGCCTTCGGCGATGCGCCGCCAGCGCGGCAGTGCCTCCTGCGCCGGTGGCGGTATGGGCACCAGATGCTCGATGCCGACTGCTCGGATGATGCTGGCCAGCAGCCGTGCCGGAGGCCTGCTGAACTCGACCTTGTCAGCCAGCAACTTGAGCAGCTCGTACGGATCGCCCGGAGGCACCCCGCGTGCCTCGATGTCTCCGGAGACGTAGGCACGGGCCAGCCCGAGTTCGCCGGGGGCGGTGGCCAGATACGTGGTGCCGCGGGGCGTCAGCAAATCCATTCCCAGCACGGCGTTTTCCGGTCCGGCGCTGCTACCGTCGTACGCCGTGAACCGCAGCGACCGTTTGGCGCCGCCGGAGACGATCGCCAAGACCTCGGCGAGGCTCAACTTGCCGGTCGTGGTGGCCGCGGATTCCTTGATGGTCGTCAACGTCGTTGCACCGCCTTTGCGTAGAGGTCGAGGAGACGCGAATCCGGGTCGTAGATCTTCTTCACGGTTTTGTAGGTTTCTCCACCGTAAAGCTCATCGAACTCCTCGCGGCCGTAATAGGAGTCGGAATACAGCGATTTGTGGCCATCGAGCGAACCGACCTTCGCTTCGATCAACCGATTCGTCGCGGCCTCGGTCGCGCCGACCGGAACCGATGACCAGAACCCGACATTGATGTATGTGGATCCGGGCCGGATCGGATACAGCGGCCAGCCGTCCTGGTCGCGTAGCCGCAACGGGCACAACCAGACCGGCGTGATCGGCACATGAGCGAGGAACCACTCCAGGAATTCAGCCGTGCGTTCGATGGGCACCTCGATATCCTGGACCACTCGTTCGCGCGGTGGACGGCCGTTGCGTTTCTCGATCAGGTCGGCGATACCGAAACGCTGATCGAGTGCCACCAACTTCCAGTACGTGTCGCTGCGCCGATAGCGTCGGGGCCACCACCGCCGCACCCGGGGGTTCTGTGCACCGAAAGAGCGTGAGCACCAGAACCAATCGGTATCCCATCGCCAGAAATAGTCGTGCATCGTCAACCGGTCTTCTTTGATGCCGGCGTCGTGCTGGATGGACCGGTAGTAGATGTCTTGTCCGGTGTAGTCGCTGACCGGGCCGGGGGTGGTGGTACGCACACCGACGCACAGGTAGCTCTCCTCGGCGCCGAACACCACTCCGTCGAGATAGTCGACCGGCACACCGTCGAGACCACTGGTTTCGATGATGCGGTCTATCGCTGCGAGCAATTCGGTCAGCGAGTTGAACCTCACATGCCGCAGCGCCACGAACGGCTTGACGGACTCCAGTTCGATGCGAATTCTGGTCGAATAGCCCAGGGTGCCATAGGAATTCGGGAATGCACGGTAGAGGTCGGGGTGCTGCTGGGACGAGACGGTGAGCAATTCGCCTGTGCCGGTGAGGATGTCCATCTCCAACACCGACTCGTGTGGCAGGCCGTTGCGAAACGAGGCTGACTCGATGCCCAACCCGGTGATCGCCCCGCCCAATGTGATGGTCTTCAGCTGTGGGACAACCAAGGGTGATAGGCCATAAGGCAGCGTTGCGGCCACCAGATCCTCGTATGTGCACATGCCGGCCACATCCGCAGTGCGAGAGTCAGGGTCGACCGATAGGACATTCGTCAGCCCGGATGTGTCCAGTCCGGGTGCATCGCGTTTCACTCGGGCGCGAAACAAATTGGAGGTGGGCTTGGCGAGTCGGACGGCCGCCGTCGCGGGAATCGAACGATAGCTCGCCAACAACCGCTCGACGCCCGCCGCATGAGCCGCCGGTGCGGAGGCAGGGACAGGCACCACATATACGCTAGTCCCCGATAGCAGCCGGCGCAGGTGCACCGCACCGGAGTGTGGCGCCGACTCGTTTCCGCGCAGAGGAGTTTCGTCTAATGGGACACGTCAGTGCAGCCAGCACCATCTTGATCAACGCTGAGCCCACGACCGTGCTGTCCGCCATCGCTGACTACAGAGGAGTTCGCCCCAAAATCCTGTCTTCGCACTACCGCGACTACCAGGTGCTAGAAGGCGGGCAGGGGCAGGGAACCGTCGCCAGTTGGAAGCTGCAGGCCACTAAATCCCGGGTCCGCGACGTGCGGGCCAACGTCGACGTCGCGGGCCACGCGGTCATCGAGAAGGACGCCAACTCGACGATGATCACCAACTGGACAGTGGCCCCCGCCGGACCGGGTTCGAGCGTCACCGTCACGACCACGTGGGCAGGAGCGGGTGGCGTGAAGGGATTCTTCGAGAAGACTTTCGCGCCGCTGGGGCTCAAAAGAATCCAGGGTGAGGTTCTGGCCAACCTGAAGAGGGAGCTGGAAAGCTAGCGAGCTTGACCTTGGCTGCCCAGATAGGCGGCGATGCCCTTGACTACGGCGTCGGCGTACTTCTGCCTACCCTCGGCCGTCTCCATCAGTGCTGAGTCGGCCGGGTTCTTCATGTTGCCGCACTCGACCAGGACCGATGGATACTGCGCAAGGTTCAGCCCCGCCAGGTCCGAACGCCCGTACAGACCGTCCTGACCGATGTAGTTGGCCGGCGGAATACCCGAAGCCTGCATCTGGTCGCGCATGACCCGGGCGAACTGCACCGACGGGCCGGCCTGCACCTGATTGAGCGGCGGCGCCGAGTAATTCACGTGGAATCCTCGCCCGTTCGGTGGTCCGCCGTCGGCGTGGATGCTGACGACGGCGTTCGGGTGCAGCGCGTTGGCCATCTCGGCGCGTTGGTCGACGCAAGGGCCCACCGTACTGTCGTCGCCGCGCGACATCGCCGTTCGTGCCCCCAGCGCGTCGAGTTCGGCGCGGATGCGCAACGTGGTGTCCCAGGTGAAGGTGTGCTCCTGATAGCCGTCGTTGGTCGAGGCCCCGCTGGCCTGGCAGTCCTTGGTGCCGCCGCGGCCGGTGGGCACCTGACGGCTGATCGATGCGTCGTTGGCGCCGTTGTGGCCGGGGTCGAGGAACACGATCATGCCGGCGATGTTGCCAGGGGCTGCAGCGGCGTTCGGGGTCATCGGCGTCTTTGCGCCCACGACGACAGCGACGATGCCTATGGCCAGCACGGCCCCGACACGCAGGCAATGTAGTACGCGCACGGCGCCACGTTAGCCCCCGCCGTCTACGCTTGAAACTTCGAACCGCCCGCGAGCCGCAGGCGCAACCAAGTCGAGACCAAGATGCAAGGGGACCGTCATGCAACCCGGAGGCCCGCCCGACATGTCGGCGTTGCTCGCCCAGGCGCAGCAGATGCAGCAACAGCTGATGGCTGCCCAACAGCGACTCGCCAACGCCGAGGTGCACGGGAAGGCCGGTGGCGGTCTGGTGGAGGTCACCGTTAAGGGCAGCGGCGAGGTCGTGGCGGTGAAGATCGATCCCAAAGTCGTCGACCCGGATGACGTCGAGACGCTGCAGGATCTGATCGTCGGCGCGCTCGCCGACGCCTCCAATCAGGTCACCACGATGGCCCAAGAGCAGCTGGGACCGCTGGCCGGCGGGATGGGCAACGCGCTGGGTATCCCGGGGTCCTAACTTGTACCGCCATGTTTGAGGGGCCGGTCCAGGACCTGATCGACGAGCTCGGCAAGCTGCCGGGTATCGGGCCGAAGAGCGCGCAGCGCATCGCCTTTCATCTGTTGTCCGTCGAACCGCCTGACATCGACCGGCTCACCGCAGTGCTGGCCAAAGTCCGCGACGGCGTGCGTTTTTGCGCGGTGTGCGGCAACGTTTCCGACGATGAGCGGTGCCGCATCTGCGCAGACCCCCGCCGGGACGGCTCGCAGGTCTGCGTCGTCGAGGAGCCCAAGGACATCCAGGCCGTCGAGCGCACCCGCGAATTCCGCGGCCGCTACCACGTCCTGGGCGGGGCGTTGGATCCGCTGTCCGGGGTAGGCCCTGAGCAGCTACGGATCCGCGAGCTGCTGAACCGCATCGGTGAACAGGTCGACGGCGTCGACATCACCGAGGTGATCATCGCCACCGACCCCAATACCGAAGGCGAGGCGACCGCCACCTATCTTGTGCGGATGCTGCGCGACATTCCCGGCCTGACCGTCACGCGGATCGCGTCTGGGTTGCCGATGGGCGGCGACCTGGAGTTCGCCGACGAGCTGACCCTGGGCCGCGCGCTGACCGGCCGCCGCGCCATGGCCTGATTCTTCGGGCTTTTCGCCGAGCCTGTAGTTAGGGGCGTCCAGACCCTCTGTGGTCGGCTCTCCGTGGTCAACATTCACGGCTCCTTTTGGCAATGGGTTATTTGCAACATGCGAGGCATTGGCTGGACCAGACCACCCGGGATGACCGGCTGGGTCACTGGAATGGCGATACGGTGTCGCAGTGGCTCACAGGACGACGGTCTACCGGCACCGGGTGCGCTACCTAGAGGCCGATCAGCAGGGCGTCGTGTTCAACATGTGGTATCTCGGCTATTTCGACGAGGCCATGACCCTCTTCCTTGAGCAGGGTGGCCTGCCGTACAACCGCATGCTCGAGGCCGGCTTCGACGTGCACCTCGTGCACAGCGAGATCGATTGGAAGGCGCCCCTGCGCTTTCCGGAGGAGTTCGGAGTCGAGGTCGGGGTGGACGGGGTGGACGGGGTGGGCCGCTCGTCCTTCGCGCTGCGATTCGTCGTCCGCGGCCCGGCGGGTGAAGTGGCGGTCGGCCGCACCGTCTATGTGGTCGTGGCCACCGACGGTTCGGGAAAAAGGCCTATCCCCGCCTTGCTCGCCTCTGCTCTCGGGGACCCACCTGGGTGACCGCCACGCCGGAGGGTTGATCGCCAGGTCGAGTCGTTGGCCGCCTGCCCTGCTGGTCGAGGCCGAGCCTCGGCGGCGGCCCGCATCGCGCGGCCGCTCGGCGACTCCGCCGGCCGCACCACCGTCCTGCCATGACCGACGAGTCCTCCGGCGCAAACGCCATCGTGAGCGCCGCTGTTGGAGAAACCTCAGGCCCGCCGTGCAGCCGCCAGCCGTTCGCGGCGGAGCAAGTCCACCTCGGGCAGCTCCAGCGGCGCCAGCTCACCGACCACGTTGCTCAGCAGCAGATCGGCCAGCTCCGGATTGCGGGCCAAGCAGGGACCGTGCATGTAGGTCGCGATCACGCTGCCCTGCACCGCGCCGTCGAAGCCGTCGCCGGCGCGGTTGCCTGCGCCCTTCTTTACCGCGCCCAGCGGCGACGCGGCATCGCCGAGCACCGTACCGCCGCGGTGGTTCTCGAAACCGGTCAACAGCTGCGTCAACCCGGCCAGCAGCGGGGTGCTGACCACCTCCCCGATAGTGCGAGCGGTCTGCGGCGAGGTGGTCACATCGAGCAGACCCACGCCGTCAACCCGTTCGCCCGACGACGTCTCATACCAGTGGCCGAGCACCTGGATGGCCGCGCAGATCGCCAGCACCGGCGCGCCGCGAGCCGCCGCGCGCTGCAATCCCGGGTGCCGGACCAGATGCTTGGTCGCCAGCCGCTGCGCGTAGTCCTCGGCCCCGCCCAACGTGTAGATGTCCAGGCTGTCGGGTACCGGGTCGGCCAGCGTGATCTCGACGATCTCTGCGGTGATGCCCCGCAGCCTCAGCCGTTGCCGCAGCACCGCCGCATTCCCGCCGTCGCCGTAGGTGCCCATCACGTCGGGCAGCACCAGCCCGATCCGCACCGCCGAGTCAGCCATGACGAGCCAATCTGCGCTGCAACTGCAGGAACGCCGTGTAATTCGCAACGACCTCGACGGGTCCGGGCGGACACGACGCGATGGCCGCCAGCGTGTCGTGCACCAGGGTGTGTTCCACACCGGCGTACCCCAACCGCACCGCCAGGTCGGTCCCGCGTTCGCCGGCGGCGACGACGGCCGTCCTTTCGAAGTGCTCGAAGCGCACATCCCACAGCCAGGACAGGTCCTCGCCGTCGGGCACTTGCCCGTTGACCGAGATCACCACCCCGGCCGCATTCTTGTCCACCATCGACAGGGCTTCCTGCCAGCCGGCCGGGTTCTTGGCCAACAGCATCCGCACGGTGTGCGCACCGACACGGATGGTCCGATAACGCCCAGCCACCTCGTCGACCCCCGACACGGCGGCCACCGCGGCGGCCGGGTCGGCGCCCAGCGCGACGGCTGCCGCCACCGCCTGAGCGGCGTTACCCCGATTCACTGAGCCCGGCAGCGCCAGCCGCATCGGCAGCGTCAGCCCGTCGGGCCCGTAGAGCGTATCGTCGTCGAACCACCAATGCGGGCTGGGCCGCTTGAAGTCAGCCCCAGTGGAATACCAGTGGCCCTGGTCGCGGATGATCACCTCGCCGCTGCGCGGGCAGCTGACCGAGTCGGCCGCCCAGCTGCCACCCGCGGCGACCCACACTACTTTGGCGCTGTCGTAGGCGGCTGAGGTCATCAGCACGTCATCGCAGTTGGCGACGACGACGGCTGCGGGGTGGCTGGCCAGTCCGCCCCGCAGCCTGCGCTCGATCAGGTTGATCTCACCGACCCGGTCCAGCTGGTCGCGGGACAGGTTGAGCAGGACAATAACGGCGGGCTCGATGGCATCCGCGACATGCGGTACGTGCATTTCGTCGACCTCGAGGACGGCCAACGCGGCGTCGCGGTCGGCGGCGAGCGCGGCCACCAGCCCGGCGTCCATGTTGGCGCCCTCGGCGTTGGTGGCTACCGAGCTGCCCGCGCCCAGCGTGTGCAGGGCGGCCGCGGTCATCCGGGTCGTCGTCGACTTGCCGTTGGTCCCGGTGACGACGACGGTGCGCCGGCCGGCACCGAGCTGACGCAGGATGGAACGGTCCAGCGTCATGGCCACCAGGCCGCCGATCATCGCGCCCGCCCCTCGACCGGTCACCCGCGAGGCCCATCGCGCGCCGGCTCCGGCGGCAAGGGCCAGACGTCCTCGGGCGGTAATCACCCGCGCAGTTTAAGGGCGATCGCAAGCTCGGCGCTTTTCCGAGCGCAGCGGGTCGGCCTCGTCGGGTTAAGGGCGATCGCAAGCTCGGCGCTTTTCCGCGTTAAGTTCACGACACGACGCGCAGCGACCCGGTGATGTCGGTTCGACGTGCCATCCTGCATTTATGCCCGACGTTCCGGTGGCGAGCCCGGCGACGACGAGCTGGGGCTGCCCGGCCGCAGCGCCCGGCGCGGGATGGGCCGTCATCGACGTCGAAACCTCCGGCTTCAGACCCGGTAACGCCCGGGTCATCAGCCTCGCGGTGCTGGCCCTCGACTCCGCTGGGCAAGTCGAGCAATCTGTGGTCAGCCTGCTCAATCCGGGGGTGGATCCCGGTCCCACCCACGTGCACGGCCTGACCGCCGCGATGCTCGAGGACCAGCCGCAGTTCGCCGACATCGTTGGCGACCTGGTCGAGCTACTGCGCGGCCGCACGCTGGTCGCGCACAATGTCGCGTTCGACTACGCCTTCCTCACCGCAGAGGCCGAGATGGCCGAGGTCGAACTGCCGATCGACGCCGTCATGTGCACGGTGGAGCTGGCGCGGCGGCTGGAACTGGGTATCGACAACCTGCGGTTGGAGACACTGGCCGCGCATTGGGGGGTCACCCAGCGACGACCGCACGATGCGTTCGATGACGCCGTGGTGCTGACCGGCGTGCTGGCTGCCGCGCTGGAGCGGGCGCGCGAACGCGACGTCTGGTTACCCGTGCGACCGGTCACCCGCCGTCGGTGGCCCAGCGGCAGGGTTACCCACGACGAACTGCGACCACTGAAGATGCTGGCCTCCCGGATGCCGTGCCCCTACCTCAACCCGGGCCCGTACGTCCGCGGCAGGCCGCTGGTGCAGGGCATGCGGGTGGCGTTGGCGGCTGAGGTCGAACGGACTCACGAGGAGCTGGTCGAGCGGATCCTGCACGCCGGGTTGGCCTATGCCGATGCTGTCGACCGGGAAACCTCGCTGGTGGTCTGCAACGAATCCCGTCCGGTTCACGGCAAGGGCTATCTGGCTCGCGAGTTGGGTGTGCCGGTGGTTTCCGACGCGAAGTTCATGGATTGCGTTGGGACCGTCGTCACTGGCACCGGCGTCGAGGACTTCATCGACGCGGCCCGCGCAGGCGAGCAGTTCGCGCTTTTTTGAGTGCGCCGCCGAACGCGCTTCAGCTAAGTTGCTCGAGTAAAGCGATGGGTGGGTGCCTGATGTCGGTGGGATCGTCTGGGACGGCCGTTCGGCCGGCGTGGGTCGATGGCAAGCTGTTTCCCTTCAAAAGCCGGTTCCTCGAGCTGGGTGGCAAGCTGGCTGGCACTGTCGTCCACTACGTCGACGAAGGCCGGGGACCGGTCCTTTTGATGCTGCACGGCAACCCAACCTGGTCTTTCGTGTATCGGGACGTCATTGTCGAGCTGTCGGGGTCGTTCCGCTGCATCGCGCTGGACTACCCGGGGTTCGGGCTGTCGACCCCGGCGCCCGGGTACCAATTCCATCCCGCCGACCATGCGCAGGTGGTGGGCGAATTCGTGGATCGTCTCAATCTGCGTGATGTCACGTTGGTGGTGCAGGACTGGGGAGGGCCGATCGGACTGACGGCAGCCCTGCAACGCCGGGATCGATTCTCGGGTCTGGTGGTGGGAAACACCTGGGCGTGGCCGGTGAATGGGGACCCGCATTTCGAGCTGTTCTCCCACTTCATGGGTGGTCCGCTCGGACGCCTACTCATCCGGCGCTTCAATTTCTTCGTTAACGTCATGATCCCTGCCGGACATCGCCGCCGAAGGCTTACCGCAGAAGAGATGAACCACTATCGGCAGGCATTGCCCACACCGCAACGCCGCAACCCGAGCGCGGTTTTTCCCAAAGACATCACTGCGGCCCGGACATTTCTCGCCGACCTCGAAGACGGCCTGAAAGCGCTGGTCGACATGCCGACCCTGATCGTCTGGGGCGATGCTGACGTCGCGTTCCGCGCGAAGGAGCGGCGCCGCTGGGAAACCCTCATGCCCCGGAGTCACACTGTCGTGCTCGCCGGCGCTGGACACTATCTTCAGTCTGACGCCCCGACGGACTTTTCCAACGCGATCGGCGGCTGGCACAACCAGCAGCGCAAAGGCTAATTGCCGGTTAGCTCAGCGCTTTGGCCTTCGACGCCGCGAACTCGGCTGCGTGATCGTGCGCTCGTTCAGCAGCTCCCCTCTGACCGCCTTCACGCACCCCGGTGTTTGATGGTCACGCCAGAACAAGTCGACGATGATGTCGACCACTGGAAGCCTCGGAAAGAGTGCGACATGTTGGCTGCTCCTCACCGTCGACCGCCCGGCGGCCAGTTTGGTGACGGGACCGCCAAGCGGGCAGGGACGTGGGCAGCGGTGGTGGTCGCTGCGGTTGTGGCGGCGGCGTGCGGCGGCGGTTCACACGGCGGCGGCAATGGCGGCTCAGCGGCAAAGGGAGCCACCGTGCACATCCCGAAGAATTTTTGTGGCTTGTTGAGCGGGGCCGATATCAGTGAAGTGATGGGCAGGGCGTTTCCGGCGCCCGAGGGCTCACAATCCCCCAGTGAAGGGCAGTGTGCCGCCGTGCCGTCGGCCGGCAATGACGTCAGCTTCAAACTGTATTGGAACGATCTGTATTGCAGAGACGGTCAGCCCCCCGACGAGCAGTGCCTCAACTCGCAGTCGAAGGGATTCGCCACCAACAAGCAGACCGCCGGCCAGACTCAAGACATCCCGGGACTCGGCGACCAGGCGTTCTGTTTTGTGGCTCCGCCCGCGACCGTCGACGTGCTCAAAGGCTGGATCTATCTCACCGTCGGGGCCGACAGCTGCGTGCAGGCTCAGACCTTGGCGGGGATGCTGCTGGCCAAGATCACGGCCTGAAGTCTCAACTCCGGGCCGCCCTGTTTACCGCCGATACCACGGCACGCAGCGACGCGGTGGTGATCGACGGCGCGATCCCCACACCCCATACGGTCCTGCGTGGCCCGTCTGCGTGCCGACCCGCGTGGCCCGGCTGCGCCGCTCTCGCGACCGACGCCTCGACGTAGGCGGCGGCCTGAGCGTCGTCCCCGGCGCTCATCGCGTGCTCTGAGTAATCCAGCACGGCCACGTCGAACCCGACGCTGCCCAGCGCCTCGACGAAAGCGGCCAGCGGGCCGTTGCCGGAACCGCTTATCTCGGTTTCGGTCCCATCGATCTTGACGGTCGCGGCGATCGTGGTCGCGCCGCCGTCCTCCTCGGACGCCTCGACGCGCTGCTTCATGCGCTCCAGCGGCCGCACCGGCGCAAGGTACTCCTCGGAGAACGCCTCCCACATCTCCTTGGGCGAGACCTCGCCGCCCTCGCCGTCGGCGATCTTCTGGATCACCTGGGAGAACTCGATCTGCAGCCGTCGCGGCAGGGCCAGGCCGTGGTCGGCCTTCATGATGTAGGCCACCCCGCCCTTGCCGGACTGCGAATTGACCCGGATCACCGCCTCGTAGGTCCGCCCGACGTCGCGCGGATCGATCGGCAGGTACGGCACCTGCCAGAGCATGTCGTCGACGTCGGAATCGGCGGCATCGGCGTCGACCTTCATCTGGTCCAGGCCCTTGTTGATGGCGTCCTGGTGGCTGCCGGAGAAGGCGGTGTAGACGAGGTCTCCGCCATAGGGGTGACGCTCGTGGACCGGCAGCTGGTTGCAGTACTCCACCGTGCGGCGGATCTCGTCGATGTTGGAGAAGTCGATCTGCGGGTCGACGCCGCGGGAGAACAGGTTCAGACCCAGCGTCACCAGGCAGACGTTCCCGGTGCGTTCACCGTTGCCGAACAGGCAGCCCTCGATCCGGTCGGCGCCGGCCTGATACCCCAATTCGGCTGCGGCCACGGCTGTTCCGCGGTCATTGTGCGGATGCAGGCTGAGGATGACGGCATCCCGCCGGGCCAGGTTGCGGTTCACCCACTCGATCGAGTCGGCGTAGACGTTCGGCGTGGCCATCTCCACGGTGGCGGGCAGGTTGAAGATGATCGGATGGTCCGGCGTTGGTTCGATGATGTCGCCGACGGCGTCGCAGACCTGCTTGGCATATTCCAGTTCGGTCCCGGTGTACGACTCCGGTGAGTACTCGAACCGCCAGTGCGTCCCCGGATATTTGGCAGCCTCTTCGACACACTTGCGGGCACCATCGGTCGCGATGGCCTGGACCGCGGCCCGGTCAGCGCGGAAGACGACGCGGCGCTGCAGGATCGACGTCGAATTGTAGAAGTGCACGATGGCCCGGTGTGCGCCTTCGCAGGCTTGGAAGGTGCGTTCGATCAGCTCCGGACGGCACTGGGTCAGCACTTGGATCGTGACGTCGTCGGGGACGGCATCCTGGGTGATGATCTCGCGGACGAAGTCGAAGTCGGTCTGGCTGGCCGATGGGAACCCGACCTCGATCTCCTTGTAGCCCATGTGGACCAGCAGGTCGAACATGCGTCGCTTGCGCGCCGGGCTCATCGGGTCGATCAGCGCCTGGTTGCCGTCACGCAGATCCACCGCACACCACAGCGGCGCGCGGGTGATCACGTTGTCGGGCCAGGCACGGTCGGCCACCCGGACCGGCTCGACTTCCTCGGCGAAGGGCCGATATCGGCCGATCGGCATCGATGACCCGCGTTGGGTGTTCCACGCCGGCTGGCCGGTGTTGGGTTGGCCGGCGGGTTTGGTGACGGTTCGAGTGGACCTGAAGGTGTCGGGGGAGTCGCCCGACACTGGAGTGAAGCTAGTCACGGTTGTTGCTCCGGGGAAAGAGGAGGGCGCCATAGAAGGCGGCGACCGGCACATCGCGAACACCCGCGACGGGAGGCCGGTCTAGATCAGGCCCCGTCGCGGCGTCCGAGAAGGAGCACCCGCTGCACGTCCCGTACTTTACCTCTCCGGCACGCGTGTCCAAAACCCAGGGGCTAGTCCCCGGCCGGAACGATCTTGACCGGGATGTCGGTGTTTTCGTCGGTGTGATAGCTCGCGCAGACCCGGTGGTAGCCGTCGGCAATCTGCAACGCCACATCAGTAGGCAAGTCTCCGCGGACAACGAGGATCGGCGACAGCTGCTTGCCTTTCTTGATTTTCGCCAGATCCGAAGCGACATGCGGATTGTCGACGGGCAGCAGCGCCAGGCGTGAT
>Ga0187782_10000455_pt1 | contig 27458 bp, 24 predicted proteins | sample 0715_SJ02_MP15_2_FD_132454 | JGI IMG/M metagenome (GOLD analysis project Ga0187782, IMG submission 132454) | Tropical peat soil microbial communities from peatlands in Department of Meta, Colombia - 0715_SJ02_MP15_20_MG | ecosystem: Environmental > Terrestrial > Soil > Wetlands > Peat | place... | reverse complement strand
TTAAAACAGAGTGTTAGACCGATTGGTCTTCACAGACATTTTCAGCCCATTTTGAGCAACGCCCATCAATATTTTCAATCACGTGTCCGAGCCAAAAATCGTCATTTTCGGCCTATCCACAGGCGAATCCGCGAAGACGGGTTAGTGTTCCCTGTTCCGATCGCTAAGGGATCTTCCGCCGCCAATCGAAATTCTCGCGAGCTGTCAGAGAGTTGTGAGGGCGTCAGATTCTTCCGAAGGCCGGGAATCCGGCGGATTCGCTGAAAAAATTGGCTGTTGCCAGAGAAACCGCTTCCGAGCGGGCGACCGCAAAAATCAGTAGAGACCGGTTTGCAAGGACTGCGTCCGCCACCAATTAAATCAACGGGTTATTCAAGTGACCGTTTACCGCGTTTAGGCTTGGCCGCCACTGCGCTCCCAGCCAAGCCCCTCAGCACCCCATGCCCGCGCCCGACTCGTCGCGCTCGATCCGATTCGGGCGCACTCAGTTCCGATGCTCTCAATCCGCGTCTGGAACGTCGCCGACCCTCGCCTCGGCCCCTTGCCAGTCGATAGATAAGCGCTAGCTCGGTTTAAGCACGTCCAGTGCGGGGAGGCCGCGCAAAGGAGGAGACGATGATAAGCGCTAAAGAACATACGACAATGGCAACTGTCGGCGCGATTGTCGGCGCAGCCCTAGGCGGTGTGATAGCCTTTGTAGCCTTAGGCCCCGTCAGCGCAATCCCGACAATGGTGCTGGGCGCGATCGGCGGCGCGATATTTGGATCGTTCATGTAGCCGAGACAGAGGCCTAAACAAAAGCGCCGCAGCCTTCCATCCGGGCTTGCGGCGCTCTTTTCGGCGACAGGAGATTGTCAGCCTGTGGATAACTTAGGCTCACAAGCGTAGAAGCGCAAGTTAAACCAGCGGCAGGTTCGAGAGCCAATATTTCGTCGGCTCCGCTTCGCCCCTCGGCCACTCGATCAGCAGCCATTCGGCGTCGTTGGGCAGGGCTTGCCGAAAATCCACACCGGCGGGGCGCACGCGCACCGCCGCTCGCCGAAACGCCGCTCGTCACTCCCGTGCAGGAAGCGATTGGCAAGCTGAGCCTGCCGGCAATTGACGCGACCTCTTGAGCTTCGCCGGCCGGGCAAGCGCGCCCGCCGCGAAAGCGGTCGCCCAGGGGACCGCGAAGAACTTTCATTTGCTGGTCGGAGCGGGACTCGGGATCTGCCTGGCCTCCCGGCTCCTTCAAACGCTCAACCGTGGCCACGAACACAGAGATTGAGGCCTGTCGAGCAGGAAAAGAGGACGCTACAGCTTCTTCCCGTCGAGACCTATGCGGTGCATCAGATAGCACAGGCAGTCGCCTCGGATCGCATTCGGGTCCAAGGTCAGCATCGCGGGAATAGCGTTGCGGGAGAGGCGGATCTCGCCGCTCGCATAGTCGAAATATTCCGGCGGCTCGTGATCGCTTTCTCCGGGGTGGATCTCGAGGCGCGCGCCGTTCGCGCCGAGCCGGCCAAAGCTCTCGCCCGCGGAGAGGTCGCTGAAGTTCAAGCGGTCGAGCTCTGTGCGGAACCGAAAATCCGCCTCCGACCCGTCGAAGGAAAAACTCGCCCCCTTCGGCGTCTTCACGATGGCGAAGGCGCGCAGCAGGTCGAGGTCACGGGGCGCCGCGGGGCGCGCGGGCAGTTCGGCGATCGCGAGCGCGGCTTCGAGCAGCTCGGCCGCGTGCGCCGCGCCGCTTTTTCCCGACTCGCCGCCAGCGCGCCCGCATTCGACGGTAATCGCCGGGCACAGCGCGGTGAAGGCGTTCGTCAGCGTGCCGACCGGCCGCTGCGAATGCACGACGACACGCGAGAACAAGAGCGCCAGCGCGATGGATTGCGGCTCGAGCCGCGCGACGCAGCTGTAATGCGGATTGAAGCCGGTATTGTTGTGGATGTCGATGCTGGCGAAGGGACGCCGGCGCGCCGCATAGTCGTAGACCCATCGCGCCATGCCGAGGAAGGGCGACGGAGGCAGCGCCGATCCGGGCCAGATGCGGTTGAAGTCGGGCTGGTCTGGCAGCATGCGCAGACTCTGGGTCGCCGCGCGGATATTGCCGATGAAGAGCAGCAAAGCGCGTGGCGGCCCCTGCGCCGCGCGCCGGCGCAGGACCTCCTGCACGGCGGCGAGGCCGCTGTCCTCATTGCCGTGCAGCAGGGTCGAGACGAACAGCGGTCGCGGATCGCGTCCGGGCAGATCGAAGAGGGTCGGGCCGCTCAGCACGTCGGACAATTCCGACGCAGGCCGCTCCAGAAAAGCTTCCGGGACGTGGTTCAGGACGACGCAGGTCTCTTCGCTCAATTTCGCTTCACAGCTCCCACTCATGGACCGGCGCGCCGCTACGCTGGCGCTCGCAATAGGCGGCCATCAGCCGATGCCGGTCGCCCTTTGCGGCCTTCAAGGCGGCGCGCTGCCAGGCGGCGCCAGTGCGCTGCGCGCGCACCCGCGCCTCGATGATATCCAATCGCCAGCCGTCCTGCGCCGCGAGTCCGAAGGCGGCGAGCCCCGCGCGCGCCGCCGGGATCAGCCGCTCGAGCAGCAGGCGGCCGGCGGGCGCGCGCCCGACGCCCGGCCAGGCGAACTCTGCCTCGAGACCATGGCGCGCCGCCGCGTAGAAATTCGCGGCGGCCTCAGCGAACGACAAACCACCCGTTCCGTCGTCGCCGAGACCCGCGAGATGGCCGACGAGGCCGAGATAGAGCGCCGTATTGGCGATCATGTCGGCGAGCGTCGGTCCCGAGGGCAGAATGCGGTGCTCGATGCGCAAATGCGGCGCGCCGTCGTCGAACCCGATCAGCAGCCGGTTCCAGCGCCAGATCGTGCCGTTGTGCAGCCGCAGATGCCGCAGCTTCCCCGGCGGATCATCGAAGGGAACCGGCAACAGCGGCGGATGGTCGCGCAAATTCTCCTCGAAGTGCTCGACGCCGGAACGCTTGAGATAGCCGCTGCCCAAGCCGACGCGCGCAGCGCTTCCGAAGTTGATCGCCTGCTCGAACAGCGCGATGCGCGTTTCTTCCCAGAGCGACTTGCCGAAGAGGAAAGGCGCGTTGCCGCAGGCGGCGAGCAGCGGTCCTGCGGCTGCGAGGCCGGCGTTGTAAAAAGTCAGGGCGAGATCGGCGGGCGTCTGCAGATGGATCTGAAACGACGTCGCGGCCGCTTCCAGCATCAGATCATGATGCTCGCAGAGCAGCCGATCCTCGCCGCTGATGTCGACGCGCACGGGCGCGCCGGCGCGTTGCTTCTGCAGCTCCTCGTTCAGCCGGACGAAACGATTGAGCGGCGTGAGGTTTGCGAGCGACAGATCCTCGTCGCGGATTGTCGGCAGCGTGCCGATCATGACCATATTGGCGTCGAGGCCGTGCGCGACGGCGTTGCAGTCGCGCCATAGCGCAGATAGCCCCGCCTCCGCGCGGTCGAGCGCGCCGCTCGCGAGCGAGAGCGGCTCGCAATTGAGCTCGATGTTGAAGCGCGAAAGCTCGGGCACCGCGAGCGGGTTGTCGAGCGTGGCGAGCAGGCGCTCGTTGACGGGGGCGGGAAAATAATTGTGGTCGAGGATCCAGGCTTCGATCTCGAACCCGAGGCGATAGCCCTCCCGCGCGAAGGCCTGCGCCTCGAACATCGCCCGCGCAAGATCCGTCTCCTGCGCGAGCCGTCGCGAGAAGAGCGCAAAATCTTCTGAGCGGAAGCCGGAAGCGCCTATTTCCTCGCCCATCGCATACGGGCTTTAGCGGCAGGTCCGCGCCACTGCAAGGCGCACGCGATTGCGTCCGCCGTCAAAAACTTCGTCTCGCACTTCAAGCTTCACGATAGAACAGCAGCATCAGCCCGGCAAGCGCAAGCGCCGTCGGCCAGATGTAGCCCGCGACGCGGGCGACCGCGCCGTCTGCACGCAGGTCCAGCCACCGGGCCCAGCCGACGGTCACGCCGACGAGCGCGAGCGGCATGTGCGTAATCTCGATGAGCAGCTCTTCCTTGGGGCTGGCGAGGCCGTGCGAGTGGGTGAGCAGGAAGGCCGCCGCGATCGCGACCGTCAGCGGAAACACATAGGGCGCCCACGCCGACTGCGCTCGCCCAAGCCGGACGCGCCACTCGAACAAGCCAAAGAGGATGATCAGCAGCACGAAGAAGCGGTGCTGCGCGATCTCCGGATCGCGCAGGCTCTCGATAAGGCCAAGGTGGCCGAGCGGCCAGACCGTCTCGTCGCCGCGCAGGAAGACGAACGCGGCGAGCCCCAGAAAGACCAGCGGCCAGTGCCTCGCGACAGGCGCGAGACGCGGGCTTCGCTCGGCGAGCGCCATGAGTCCCATCGCCACGACGAAGAGTCCGGCCCAGTGATGGTTGTATTCCGACCAGGCGATGTCCTCGGCGTTCCGGGGCGGGGCGGGGACCTCCCCGGCGGCGTAGGCGCGCGCGACGTCGGCCTCGACATAGGACGGTTGCGACGTCGAGAGCGCTGCGTGGTCGGGACTGTCCAGGCGGATCGGCAGACGCGGCGTGACCCGGTCGACGACCTCTTCCAGGCTCGCGCGATAGCTCAGAAGGTCGCGGGCCGGTGGCAGCGAGGTCAGCGAGGCGGCGCAGAACATCACCGTGAGACCGACGCCGATTTCGACTTCGGCGAAGCGCCGCAGCCGCAGCGTCGAGGTCGCGGGATCGCGGGCGAGACGTCTGCCAGTCAGGAAGTTCATGCCGCCGAGCAGCAGCAGCGCGAGGAGCAGCGCGATCTTCGCCATGAGCATGACGCCGTAGGACGTGCCGAAGAGCGCCGCGGGCTCGCCGAGGTAGTCGATCGCCATGAAGATCCCGCCGCCGAGCAAGAGCGCGACGGCGCCCATGGCGATACGCGAAAAGCGCGCGACGATGAAGCGCCGCGCCTCGGGCGCTCCCTGGCGCAGATCCAGCAGCAGGAAGGGGATGCCGCCGATCCACGCCGCGGCTCCGGCGAGATGCGCGAGCTCTGCGACATAGAGCCTCGCCGAATCGTCCAGGCGGCTCGCGGCATGCGTCGCGCCGACTTCGACGGCGAAGAGCGCCAGCGTGAGGGCGGCGGCGAGTCGCAGCGAGCCCTGCGTCCGCAGGACGCTTGCGGCAGCCGCCGCGAGCGCGGCGGCGACGAGATCGATGCGCACTGCGGCGGCGCCGAGCAGCTGCGGAAGAGGCAGCTGAAGCGTGCCGGCGAGCATCGTCATCAGCGCCAGCCCCGAGAGCGCCTCGCCGAGCGCGAGCGCCGCGGCGCAATAGAAGAGCGCGCGCCGCGCCCGCCCCACGAAGCCCGTGTCGGCTGCGAGCCCCGGCAGGGTCAGATAGGCGAGGCCGCCGAGCGACAGCGCTTGCGCCGCGAGGATGAGACCTCGGAGCGTGACGCTCAGGAATCCGTAAATGTCGATGAAGAGCTGCAAGGTCTCAGCGGCTCACTTCGAAGGGGATGACGCCATGCGTGATGTGCCCGTCGACGCTGAGGGTCTGCCACAGCAGCGTATGGCTTCCCTCGGTAAGGCCCGAGGCGCCGCTGCGCAGCATGTCGCCCGTTTCACCCCCTTGTAGCGGCAAAATGACGCTGGAGCCGTCCGGCCGCTTCAGCGTGAGGCGAGAGCGCTCCAGGTCGATACGGCTGTTGAAGCGGATCTCGACGGAGATGTCCGGACCCTTGACGGTCTGACGCGGCTCGGGGTTCGAGGCGACGACGATCGCATGCGCCAAGGCTGCGCCGGGCGAGAGGAGCAGGGTCAACGCCAGAGCGGCGAGCGCGCCGCGGATCGTCGTCACCGTCAGTACGTTCGTTCTCCGTTCGAAGCCCCGCGGGACGCGATTCTGGCGGCATGGACCCGATTTGGCAAATTTTTTCGCCTGTGCGCAAGGCTTTGCCCGCGGCTCGCGGGCGGCTCCCTATTGCGAAACGACCGCCCAAACTTTAGCCTTGGAGCCATAGATTGGAGCGAGCCGCCGCGTGCGTCCTGGGCGCGCCGGAAATGCGCCGCCGAAGAGGGAAACGGACAAGGTCATGGCGAACAATAAGGTCACCACGCTGGAGCAGGCGATCGCCCTTATCCGCGACAACGACGTCATCACCACGACCGGCTTCGTTCAAAGCTGCATTCCCGAGGCGCTGCACATGGGTCTGGAGCAGCGCTACGTTGAGACCGGCCATCCGAAGAACCTCACGCTGATCATGACCGCCGGCGCCGGCGACAGCAAGGGACTGGGCACCGGTCGCCTGCACCACGAGGGCCTGCTTGGGCGCGTCATCGCCGCGAATTTCGGGCGCATGCCCAAAGTGGCGCAGGCTGCGCAGGAGAACAAGATCCTCGGCTACAATTTGCCGCAGGGCGTGATCTCGCAGCTCTATCGCGCCTGCGCCGCTGGACAGCCTGGCCTGTTCTCAAAGGTTGGACTGTACACCTATGTCGACCCGCGCTTCGGCGGCGGCAAGGTCAATGACGCGACGACCGAAGACATCGTCAAATATCACAGTATCATGGGCGAGGAGTGGCTGTTCTACATCGCCACCAAGATCGACGTGGCCTTCATCCGCGGCACGAGCGCCGACCCCTCCGGCAACGTCAGCATGGAGAAGGAGACGCTCGTTCTCGACAATCTCGCGCAGGCGATGGCGGCGCGCAACAATGGCGGCATCGTCATCGCCCAGGTCGAGCGCGTTGTCGAGCAGGGCTCGATCAAGCCCAAGGACGTCGAAGTGCCGGGCATTCTCGTCGACTGCGTGGTGGTCGCGCCGACCCCGGAGCTGCACCGCATGAACTATGGCGTCATGTACAATCCGGCGCTCGCGGGCGAGATCCGCGTCCCGGTCGAGGGCATGGCGAAGATGGAGCTCGACGAGCGCAAGATCATCGCGCGCCGCGCCGCTTTCGAGCTGCCGCCGAACGGCGTCGTCAATCTCGGCGTCGGCGCGCCCGAGGGGATATCCGCGGTCGCTAACGAAGAGAAGTTCACGCCCTATATCACGCTGACGACGGAGGCCGGCGCGATCGGCGGCGTGCTCGCGTCGGGCTCCTCCTTCGGCGGCGCGACCAACGCCGACAGCATCATCCAGCAGAACCAGCAGTTCGACTTCTACGACGGCGGAGGGCTCGACATGACCTGCCTCGGCATGGCCGAATGCGACGTGCAGGGCAATGTCAACACGAGCAAGTTCGGCGGACGACTCAACGGCTGCGGCGGCTTCATCAATATCAGCCAGAATGCGCGCAGCGTCGTCTTCGCCGGCACCTTCACGGTCGGCGGGCTCGAGGTCGCGATCGAAGACGGCAAGGTCCGCATCGTCAAGGAGGGCCGCAACAAGAAGTTCCTGAACTTCGTGGAGCAGATCACCTTCTCCGGCAAATTTGCGCAGAAGCGCAAGCAACCCGTGATCTATGTGACCGAGCGCTGCGTGTTCCGGTTGGGGCAGCGCGGGATGGAGCTCATCGAGGTCGCGCCGGGAATCGACATCGACAGGGACATATTGGCGCATATGGCCTTCAAGCCGATCATCGAAGAGCCCGAGCTCATGGACAAGCGCATCTTCATCGACGAGCCCATGGGGCTGCTGGCCGAACTGCTCAATCTCAACATGCACGAGCGCGTCCAGTATGACCCGGCCCGCAACATCCTGTTCGTGAACCTCGAGGGCTGGCACGCGCGCACGAAGAAGGATGTGGACGAACTGCGCAAGACCTTGGTCGAAGCCTGCCAGAAGGTGGGAAAGCGCGTGAACTCGGTCGTCAACCACGACGGCGCGAAGATCGGGGAGGCGCTCTACGACAATTACGCCGAAATGATCGGCTTCATGCAGGAGCACTATTATGCGACGACGGCGCGCTATGCGACGAGCGCCTTCGCGCGGCTGAAGATGAAGGAGGCGATGCAGAAGCGCGGCCTCTCCCCGCACGTCTTCGAGCGCAAGGAGGCGGCGCATGCGTTTCTGGAGGTTGTGGGGACGGCGACCGCGGGGGCGTAACGCGGGCGACTCCTTCTCTCACGCAGTGGGAGAAGACGCACACCGGACTTGGGGCGGCGCGGTCCCTCCTCCGACGCTCGCTTCGCGAGGGCCGCCTTCTCCCGCAAGCGGGAGAAGCAGATGCGTGGCCTATCATTATTGGCCCCTTAAGACCGGCTGAAGATCAGCCCCCGACATTCCGCATAAATCCCCGCTAACCAGTATTCAATTGCCACACGTCCCGTCCGCCCTTTCGTAACCATTCGCGGCCTCCAATGAATGCGCACGTCCCCCAGCGAGGCGAGGCTCCATGCGCAATCTCTTCGGTTCCCTCCTGTCTTCGATTCGCTTCGGGCGCGCTTCTTCGTCCGCAGACGCGCTCATGAGGCAAGTCCGGGACGCGGTGGCCTTCGCGCAGCGCGGCGAGCTTGCCGAGGCGCTGGAGCTCCTGGACGATGCGCTGACCAAGGTCCGCGACGTGACCGACCCCGCGCTGCGAAACGTCGCCGTCGACGCGCTTTACAATGTCGGCGCGATCCTCCTGGCGGCGGAATGCCGGGACGAGGCCCTCGTCATCTTTGATGAGCTCTTGCGGCGCTTCGGCGCGTGCGACGACCGCGCCTGCAAGGCCGCCGTGGCCATGTGCCTGCTGAACAAGGGCCTGTGCCACGGCGCGCTGGAGCAGACCGACGCGGAGCTTTCGGCCTATGACGAGATCCTGCGCCGCTTCGACGGCGACGACGACCCCTTTTTGCGCGAGCGCGTCGCTCAGGCGCTCTATAATGAGGCCATCGCCCTCGCCGGGCTCGACCGCAACATCGACGGCGTCGCCGCTTGCGACGCGCTTCTGGCCCGTTGTCACGACGCGGCCGCGCCTGGATTGCGGCAGTTCGTCGCGCGCGCCTTCTACAACAAGGGCTGCATGCTCGCGAAGCTCGCGCGCTATGACGACGCTATCGCCGCCTATGACGGCGCGATCGCGCTCGCGCGCGGCGACTACGACTCGGTGCTGCAGGAGCAGGCCGCGCTCGCGCTCTACAACAAGCGCTACGCGCTGGAGCAGCTCGGACGCGTCGACGAGGCGCTCGCGGCCTGCGAGACTCTGACCGCCGAATATGCGCAGGCCGACAGCGCTGGCGCGCGGCGGACCGCGCTCGACTCGCTCGCGCGCGGCGGCTTGGCGCTGCGCGCCGCCGGGCGGCACGCCGAGGCGCTGCCGATGTTCGGCGGACTCATGCACCGGCTCGGCGATCCGACAGACCCGGGCCTGCGGCATCTCCTGATTGAAAGCATGTACAATTTCGCGCTCACGCTGACCTCGCTCGGCCGGCGCGAGGAGGCGCACATGGTCTACAAGCGCATCGAGAGCCGCTTCGCCGGCTCCGACGCGCCGGAGATCCGGCAGCTGCTGCTGAAGGCGATGTACAATGAAGCCGCCAATCTCGCGCAGCTGGAGCGGCGCGCCGAGGCGGTCGCGACCTATGACGCCCTGCTCTCGGCCTTCGCGGGCGAGCCCGCGATCGAGGCGCGGCGACTGGTCGCGAAGTCGCTCTATAACAAAGGGTTCTCGCTCTCCCGGCTCGACCGGCGCGAAGAGGCGCTCTGCGTCTATGAAGACGTGTTCGCGCGCTTTGCGGAAGACGACGATCCGGAGCTGCAACGGCTCGTCGCCACGGCGTTGCATAACAAGGGCTATGCGCTGCACGAGCTGCGCCGGCATGAGGAGGCGATCGCGGCCTTCGACCGCGAGCTCGCGCGCTGCGAGGGGCTCGAGGAAGAAACGCGGCGCGAGCGCAAGGCGCAGGCGCTGACTGACAAGGGCCTGGCGCTCAAGGCCCTGCAACGCGTTGGCGAGGCGGAGGCGCAGTTCGAAGCCGTCGTGTCGCAATTCGGCGCCGCGTCCGAAAAGGTCGCGCAGCAGGCGGTCGCGACGGCGCGCGAGCATCTTGGCGAGCGCGCTCCGGCGCCGGCCTGACCATGCGGGGCGTGCGTTATCGCACAGCCGCGGCCGCTGGTCGGTTCTAGTCTTGCTCCAGTCAATCGGTTCGGCCCGCTGGACCAAAATGGAGCAGACCCATGACGGCGTTCATCACCGAGTTCGTCAACGCGTCCCGGAACCCGATCGTGATCGCCGACGACGCCATGCAGGAGAGCTTCAGCATCCCCGCGGGCGGCGACGGCAATCCATGCTGGGAGATCAGCGGCGCGCGCGCCCGCCACGCCATCCGCGGGCTGAGCGAGGACCGCGCCGACTGGATCTGGGACGACGGCGCGCGCAACATCATGATTCTGCGGGCCGGAGTGCAGACCCCCGAGGTGCTCGCGCGCTTGAACGGCCATGGCGTCGCAGGCCTTGCGCTGACCTATGACGAGGCCGGACGCATTCACGCGGCGCAGAGCCGCTCGGCGCAGGCTCGGGCCGCGGAGCTCGCCTTCTGAGGCGCGGGCGGCGTCGCTCACCCCGCCGGGCTGAGCTCGGCTGGCGCATCCTCCATCCGCACGCGAATGAAAGTTTCGGCGGGCGAGAAATCCGCAAGATGCAGCGCGTTGAGATTGCCGCCAGTGTCGTCTTCGACTATCCGAACGAAGCCGAGCTTCACGTAGTGATCCATGACCATCGCGTTCTTCTGCGTTGCGATATACTCGCCGAGCAGGCGCTTTGCGCCCAGGCGCTCCGCCTGCGCGGCGATCAGATTGAGCGTCGTCGCCTCCAACTGGCGCCCGAGCACGCGGCAGCTCATGAGCCAGGTGTCGATCAAGAGATCCGCGTCGTCCTGCATCCGGCCGATGACGATCGAGACGACCCCGTTGTCGCCGAAACGATCCGTTAGCCGCAATTGCAAGCCGAAGGCGCGCGGGTCTTGCATGACCGCCAACAAGTCCTGCTCCGTGTAGCGGCGCGTTGTCAGATTGAACTGATTGGTCTTGTTGATGAGCTGCACAGCGCGCGCGAGCCCGATCGGGTCGAAGCGGCGCCAGGCGAGCTCCATCTCCAGGCCGCGCAGATAGGAGCCGAGGTCGGTCGCGGAGCTCCTCAGCGCCTCCCTCTGCAGATTGCCCTGGTACTGCGCGTTGCGGGCGCGGTCGTCGCCCGTCACGGCGATCTGCTCGAAATAGCCGGCGTCGGCGACGATCTGCGCGAACAGCGCCGGATCGTCGCCAACCTCCGGGACTGCGACCATCGGCAGCTCCCGGCGCACGAGCGCGCGCTCGAAGGGGTTGTCGTCGACGAAGACGAGGCTGTCGAGGCCGATGTTCAGCCGCTCGGCGATGGCGCGGAGGTTTGCGGCCTTGTCCGACCAGTTGGCGACGAGGCAGGCGATGTCGCCGCGCTTGAGCACCATCTCGGGATGCTTGTCGAAGGGCGCCCAGGCGTTGGCCTCGTCGTTCTTGGAGCAGACGGCGAGGATGACCCCGCGCCGCGACAGCTCTCGCGCATAGGTCTGGAATGCGGCGAAGGCTTCGCCGAGCGCGCCGCCTTGTCCGAGCGTCAGGCCTTCGAGCCCGTCGTCGCCGACGACGCCGCCCCAGAGCGTGTTGTCGAGGTCGAGCGCCAGACACTTGTAAGAGCGGCCGAGCTGGGCGGCGACGAGCCGCATGAGCAGCTCGCCATACATGGGCGCGGCGATCGGCGAGACCTCCTGCTTCGCGCGCAGCCAGAGCACCGGATCATGCCAGGCGGCGAGGCCGTCCCGGCTCGCGCGGTCGTCGAGCGCGAGCAGGCTCACGCCCTCGGCGTCGGCCATGCGGCGTAGCTCGGCGTTAAGGCGGGCGATGAAGGCGCGGGCTGAGCCCGGCAGGCGGTGCTCGTTGCCCCCCAAGAGTGGAGGATGCACGACGAGCGGGGTCTGCTGGATCACCTGGCCGCGAAACGCCTCGCGCGCGAGACGCCAGCAGTCGCGAAGGCGCTCCAGAACCTCCATCAGCGCGCGTTCGGCCTCCGCCTCGTCCATCGCCGCATGCACGCCGGCCGTCAGGTGATAGGCGTCGAACGCGAACAGGACGACGTTGGGGTCAAAGGCGCGCAGCCTGGAGCCGGGGTCGAGAAGCTCCTGCCAATACTGCCCGTATTCCGCTTCATAGATCGTGATGTGAAGGCCGCGCCGCAGGCCGGCAACGCGTGTGCCAGGCGAAAGATGCGCCAGCGTCGAGGAGCCGAGCATCGCCAGGCGCACGGGCCTCGTCGCGAGCCCCGCGGGCGGCGAGCCTTGCGTCGCTCGGCGCATGGCGTCGTCGAGCGCGATGGTGCGCAGGAAGTCGAGCCGCGTGTTGGCGAGTGCGACCCCCGCGTCCCAGGGAGAGGTCGTCGCGGGATCGATGAGCGCGCGCAGCCTTTCGCGCCAGTCTTCGGCCTCGGGCAGCCAGGGGAGCGTGGTCATGGTTCGGAGCCTTTTCCCGATTGAAGCTCGTCTTGAGCGGCGACGAGCGGCGTCACGCCGCGGCGAGGGCTGCGACCAGAGCCCCCGCCTCCTTCAGGAAGGCGCCGACCCGTCAGTCGGGATTATAAGTATTGCCGTCCGGGCCCTTCCAGCCCTTGCCGGCCTCGTAGAAGCGATATTCTTCGTCGAATTCGACCTTGTCCCCCGGGGCGACATATTGCTTGCCCTTGGGATCGGAGCTTCGCGGCGCCGTGACGTAATGCCTGCTCGGCGAGCACCCCTCCGGATATTTCGTCCCCTCCGGCTTGCACTCGAGATTGGCGCCGTCGGGGAACAGCACGGTGGCGTTGAAGAAATATTCGTAGCCCTTCTCTCCCGTCGCATGCATCTCGAGCCGCTCGGTCATCCGGGTCTTGAAGTCCTCGATCTTGCCGGGCTTGTCGAAACGCTGCTTGAGAAGATTCTCGAATACGGCCTTGGCCTGCGCTTCCGTCACATCGCAGCCCCCGAAGAGGCAGAAAGCCGCGGCGCGCTCGGCGCCGATAGGCGCGAGGGCGAATGCCGCGGCGAGCGCCAGCGTCTTGACCGTCCAATTCCGCATGTCCTCTCCCACTGTTTCGGAGCGCCGCTCGTCTTTTGCGCAACATCATACCGGGGCCCCGCGCGAAGGAAAAGCCTGGTCCCTCGCCACGCCTCGGACGACTCGGATACTGACCGGGGTCGACCCGCGGCGAATCGCAATCGGGCGATCGTGTCCCTATCCCTTTCGGCCTGCGAAGGGGTCGACGCCCATTTGGAGTAACATGGCGACGGTGTCGGCCTCTCCCCAATGTTCGACGATCCGTCCGTCTACGACGCGATCGATATTGATGCCTTTGGCTTCCACGACAGCGTTGGTCGGCTCGATTTGCATCCAGCGCCCGCTGTGTGTCCCTCTGCCTGTCACCCTGGTCACGACCTTGTCTCCTTCCGCAATCATATCTTCGATTTTCAAGCTGAAATCGGGAAATGTCCGGCCTACCGCCTCGACGTGGGCGCGGAAAACCGCGACTCCGCGGCCTCCTCGCACGTTATTGTGATCGACATAGTTTGCGCCGATGAATTCCTCGGCCAGCGATAAATTGCGAAATACTTCGGAACAGAATCGACGGACGAGTGCCTTCGCCACAGTCGCCGTCATAAGCACCTCCTCGAGTTGTGACTTCTCCATCCGACCGGCAATCTGCGCCTCAATCACGGCCGCGCTCTACACCCTATTCCTCCCGGGCGCCGCCACCCCGTCCGTCCCGGCTGCTTGGCATGCGCCGCTGACGCTCAGGCCTTTGCGATGTCGGTCCTGGAAAAATCGTCGCCCTTGAAAAGCAGCGGCTCATTTGTCTTCGCCGCCAGGGCGTAAGAGAAGCAGTCGCCGAAGTTGAGTCCGGCGGCATGACGCCCTTTGCCGAAGCGCCGCCAGGCGCGCCGGGCGCAGTCTATGAACTCGGCGTCGATCGCGACGATTTCGACATCGGCCTTGTGCAGCCATAGGTCCAACTCGCTGCCACCGGCCTCCCCGAGTCGGGTTTCGATCACGATGGCCGCCTCCAGAACGGTCGCGGCCGAGATCAAGCGGACGGGAGAATCCACGATTCGTTCCTCGAACGCTGCGGCTTCGGGCTCATTGAGCGCGATGGCGACGATCGCCGAGGTGTCGATGACCATCAGCGAGGAAGCCCGTTTTCGTCGTAGCCGATGATCTCGTCTGCGCCGTGCGGATCGAGGACCGGCATGGCGCCCCAGCGGCGGCGGCACGCCGCGAGGTCTTCGAGAAGCGCCGCCCGACGCGCGTCGCTTCCGATACGTCGCAGTCGCTCCTCGAGAGCTCGTCGCGTCGCGACAGTCAGACTCTCGCCGGTTCGTTGCGCCAAGTCGCGCGCCAGCCGCTCGGTTTCGCGGTCCTTGATGCTCAGCGCCACTGAGGTTCCTTGGTTGCTCTTTGTCCACTTTCTACCCGAGTCGGAGCCCAGCGACAAGCGATAGCTGGCGAGCTTAGCCGCGCGATTTGATCTTGAAGCCACGTGCTCGTCGACCATGAGCCGCGCGCGAGGCGAAGCGGCGCGGCGGAGGCGTAGTTCGGTCCCCGCCGATGCAGACCCGAGTCCCCGCGTCCATGGCAAGGACAAGCCCATCCATGAAGCGCGGGGGATTGGAACAGTCGACAAACTACTCCCAAAGCCCGAAATTCCCCTCGCGCCTCATCACGCTTCAAACGGCTTGGAGACGCGACAGATGACGCCTGCTCCGTTCGCCCTCGTCGGGCTTGATTGTGGCGCGCCATGTTTGGAAGCCGTCCAAACTATACAAATTGACCCTGGGACCTGGCGTTTTTATACGCTCGAGGAATATCCATCAGTCTATCGGGGAGGCTAATGAGGAATTCGCGTCGGCCGGCATGGAGCGCCGCGTTCGTTGCCGCGGCGGTCGCCGCCGGAGGCGTCGTCTCCGCCAATGCCGGGGCCGAGGAGGATCGGCTCGCGGAACTTGGTGGAAAGCTCTTTTCCGACACGCGCCTCTCGGAACCGGCGGGCGTCGCCTGCGCCTCCTGCCATGATCCCAAGCATGCATTTCTCGGCGTCAACGGCTCGCGCGTGCCGGCCGTCGCGCGTGGCGCGACCGGCGCGCTCGGGGTCCGCAAGCCGCCGTCGGCGATGTACGCCTCCTTCACGCCGCCCTTCGGCTTCATCACAAAGCTGAATGAGACAACCCACAAGCGCGAGAAGGTCCCCGCCGGCGGACAGTTCCGCGACGGTCGCGCGGCGACGCTGGAAGAGCAGGCGGCGGGGCCGCTGCTCAATCCTGCCGAGATGAACAACCCCTCCAAGGCGGCGGTCGTCGCCAAGGTCCTCGCCGGACCCTATGGCGATCTCGCCCGCGCCACGCTGGGAATTACGATCGACAATCCTGAAGCCGCATTTGCGCGCATCACCCAAGCGATCGCCGCCTTTGAGCGCGCCGACGCATTTCATCCCTTCTCGTCGAAGTTCGACGACGTCATGCGCGGCAAGGCCCGGTTCACGCCGCTCGAAGCCGAGGGCTTCGGTCTGTTCAAGAATCCCCGCAAGGGCAACTGCCTCGCCTGCCACGCCGGCGGCGGACCGAATCCCTCCTCCGAGCCCGGCGGGTCGCAATCGCACGATCCGAAGGACTGGCTATTCACCGATTTCACTTACGATACGCTTGGGGCGCCGCGCAACGCGGCGATTCCCGCCAACGCCAATCCGGATAACTATGATCTGGGTCTTTGCCGTCGTGAGGGCCTCGCGGCCCTGGCGCCCAAGGGCTTCAACATCGAGAGCGTCTGCGGGGCCTTCAAAGTGCCGAGCCTGCGCAATGTTGCGCTCGCCGCGCCCTATTTTCACAACGGCTCGGTTGCGACGCTGCGCGAGGCCGTAGCCTTTTACGCCACGCGCGACACCAATCCGGAACGCTGGTACCCGAAAGGTGCCGACGGGCCTGCGAAGAAATTCGACGACCTGCCGGAGAAACACCGCTCCAACGCCAACACCGTGGAAGTCCCCTACGACCGGCGTCCGGGCCAGAAGCCGCGCCTCGACGACCATGAGATCGACGCCATCACGGCCTTTCTGCAAACATTGACCGACACGCCCGCGCGTTAGCTTTGGCGCTCCGGGGCGACGAAAGCCCGGCGCCACGCGAATAAAAATGGCGCTTCCCACCGCAGAAGCGGGAGCGCCAGATGCGAGCGCGCGTGGCGATGACGCCTCGCGCGCGAAGCTTGCGCGGATCAGTTGAAGTTGAAGAGATCCGTGAGATCGCCGATCGCGGGCGAGTTCGTGGGCACATAGGGGTTCGAACCGACGATCGGATTGGGGAGGTTGTCCCGGCTCCGGTCCGAAATTGGGGGCAGGCCCCAGTTCGCCTCGATGAACTTCGCGATCGAGACGTGATCCGCGTAGGTGTGCGAGATGTGGCCGCCCGTCGAATAAGGGGAGACGACGATGAGCGGGATGCGGGTGCCGTCGCCGAAGAAGTCGAGCGGCTGCACATAGCCCGAATCCCAGTAGCCGCCGCCTTCGTCGAAGGTGATGAAGATGGCGGTGCTGGCCCAGAGCGGGCTCGCCTTGACCAAATCGACGATCTTCTTGACGTAGCCCTCGAATAGGATCAGCTTCGAGGAGGCCGGATGGCCGTCGACCCAGCCGCTCGGCTTCACATAGGAGACCGCGGGCAGGGAGCCGGTCAGAATGCCGAGGTAGAAGTCCTCGGTATCCTGCAGATGCGCGGCGCGCTGCGCCGGATCTGTCATGATCGAGGTGGAATACTGCGCCCAGTTGCAGATGTTGCAGTACTCGTCAATGCCGATGTTGTAGTTGAGCTGATACTTGTCGGCGAGATATTGCGCAAATTGGTCGCCATAGTAGGCCCAGGAGACGCCGGCCTCGTTGAGGACGTCGCCGATGTTGGGAACCTTGCTCGGCGGAATCGTGAAGACGGTGTTGTTGGGATTTGTATCGGTGTAGGCGTTGCTGCCGTCGCCGAAGTAGCCTGGGTTGTAGTTGTTGACGAGATAGTAGGCGTTTTGCACGCAGTTCGGATCGACAGGGTTCGGCAGCGCCTGGAGATAGCTGACGATCGAGCCGACGCCGGGGTGGTTCGTGTTCCAGCAGCCGACATAGGAGCCGCCGCCGTAATTAGCGTTCGGAGACGTCGCTCCCGGCGCGCCCGAGCCGCCGCCGTAGCCGTCCTGAATATAATAGTTGTTGGCGCCCGGCTGCGGATTCGGGTTCTCGATCTCCGAGAGAGCCGAAGTCTGGCCGGACAGGATCGTGCCGGGGTTGTTGGGATCAACATTGTTATTTGGAGGCGTCGCCGGCCGACCGTTTTCATCGCTGAAAAAGATCGCGTCGCCGGTTCCGAGCATGATGTGATTGGCGCCCGTGCCGCCATTCACCGCCTGGTGATAGTTGTCGCTCATCGAATAGGTGTCGGCGAGTGACTTGAGATAGGGCGCGTCGCCCTGTTGGACGTTGTAAAAGCCAAGGGCGGTCGACCCTTCGCCCAGGTAATTTGCACTCTCGGCCGCGCCGTCGGAGCCGGCGCCGACGGTCCGCTCGACCCAAGCGAAGAGGTCCTGGTCACAACCCCAGCCATTGGCGCTGCTGATCTGATCGAGCGAGCAGTCGAGCTCCTGCCACATCTGGAAGAAGCGGTGGACCGGGCTCGGCCCGTAGGAATCGTACGGATAGTTCGGATTGGTGAGCTGATAAGGCCCGCTGGGAAGGTTGCTCGCATTCGCGCCAGCATAAGAGATGCGCGCGTCGGGCACCTTGCCGGACTGGCCGGTGCCGCCCGTCAGCAGGTACTGATAGTAGTTGTCGTCGAGACCGTTCTCGAGCAACCGGGCGACGTCCAGGAACTCCTGGCCGGAGCAGGACGTGCCCGAGGTGACGCCGAAGAGCTGGCAGAGATAAGGCGTCGAAGGACCGCCGACATAGGCCGGCGGTAGAGTGGTATATTGCGTCTGACCAAGGGGGTGGATGTGGTAAGAATCGGTGTCTGTCGCCGTATATTGCGCAGTTTTGTAATACCTCGGGCCGGGCGTGCCGTCAGCGTTGATGAAGCCTTGCGAGAGCAGGTTCAGAACCCCTTCCGACGGGTGTTTCGCCACATATGTAGCGAAGATGTGGTCGAACGTGCGATTTTCGCCGATGATGACGATCACGTGCTGGATGGGGGTCGAGGCGCCCGTGGACTGGGCCTGGGCCGCGACCGGAACGGTCACATATTGGAGCATCGCGCTAAGCGCCATGATCGAGGTCAAGCTGGATTTCAGCTTGTTTGAGCGATAGTTTTTTAGCTGCATTGAGACCCCCAGAAGCAAGCCGAGGAATGTTGGGCTGCAGCGGCCGAAGCCGCCGCGGGGGGAGGACTCGCATCGGAAAGTGAAGGATGGTTAACGTTTCGATTGCAATCACGTCATAATTTTGGCTTTATTTGGTCACAATTCGCGCTGGCGGCGAGCCTCTTTCGACGACCAATTCGCGGACGATCGCAAGTTCACGGGCGGCCGGGGCGTCACGCATCCCATCAGGCCAGCCGGCGACTCCTCGCCATCTTCGTTTCCGCTCACTCCGCGGCGAAAGCGAGCGGCAGCGTCACGCGCGCGATGAGACCGCGCGGCTCGCGGTCAAGCAATTGCAGTTCGCCGCCGACCTCTTCAACGAGCGTCCGCACGATGGACAGCCCCAGTCCGAATCCGCCGTGATCGTTCATATTGCGGCAGGGCTCGCCGCGCTCGAAGGGCTCCATCATGCGGGCCCGCGCTTCGGGCGGGATGCCCGGACCGTCATCGGCGACGTTGACGCAGACCGCGCCGGCCGTCACTCGATCGAGGCTGATCTCGACGGTCTTCGCGTGAGACGCAGCGTTCTCGACGAGATTGGCGAAGGCGCGCTGCAGGTCGGTGAGCGAGCCGAGGATGACGTGCCGTCCGCCGCCGTGATAAGTGACATCATGACCGAGATCGGCGAACTGGTCCGACACGGTCTGAAGCACGCTGTCGAGATCTATGAGGCGCTTGTCGGGGGATCTGTGGCCGTCCCGCAAATGCTGCAGATTTTTGCGCAGCATCGAGTCCATCATCTCGATGTCGCGCAGCATCTTCTCCTGCAATGACGCGTCGCTGACGAATTCGCTGCGCAGCCGCAGCCGTGTGATGATCGTGCGCAGATCATGGCTGATGGCGGCGAGCGCCTGGCTGCGCGCCGCTATCATCGCTTCGATGCGGCTCTGCATGCGATTGAGCGCGCGCGCGAGATCTCGTACCTCCTGCGGACCGCCCTCGGCGATCTGGCGCTTCTCGCCGCCCTCCTCGGGAAAGCGCTCTGCTTCCTCTGCTAGCCGGGCCAGGGGCGCGACGACGGCCTGGGACGCCCAGATGGTCAGCAGCGTGACGCATAAGAGGAAAAACAGCACCGTGCGCTCGAGCAGGCGCATCCACAGCGTCGGTTCCCCGCCCGGGCCCTCTTCGGGCGCGCGCCGCTCCATCGGAACGGCGACGGCGTAGCCCCCCTTGCGCAAGGCGACGGCGACGCCGCCAAAGCGGCGTTCGTCACTTCGATCGAGCGTGGTGACGGCGGCGTCGTCCCAAAGCCGCGCGCTGAGCGCTTCCGTCGCCTTGGGGTCCTTTCCCTCGGGCGCGGGCGGCGGCTCGTCCTCGATGGAAAACCTGATCCAGGGCGTCGTCTTCGCGAGCGTGGCGAGGACGTCCTCGCGTTCGCTTGTCGCGGCGGCGTCGAGGGCGACGATGGCGTTGGCGACGATCTCGTTCCGTTCGATGTGATTCGCCCTTGGTCCTGGCAAGCCAAGGTGCCGGCTCGTCGTGGAGATAAAGTGGAACAGCACGATCGCCGCGAGGACGAGCATCGCGATCTGGCCGGCGAGATGATCCGGCCGCAGCCGGCGCAAGAATGGGCTCATGACTTCATCACCTGCGTCGAGAACATATAGCCCTCCGACCGCACCGTTTGGATGAGCTTCGGATTTTTGGCGTCCTGCTCGATCTTCTGTCTCAGCCGGCTGACGAGCGTGTCGATCGAGCGCTCGAACGGTCCCGCCATCGGGCCATGAGTGAGGCTGATGAGCTGGTCGCGCGTCAGCACGCGGTTCGGATGTTCGCACAAGGCGTGCAGAAGGTCGAACTCGGCGCCGGTGGTCGCGATTTTTGCGCCTTGCGGCGAGACGAGCTCGCGCGAGGCGAGATCCAGGCTCCAGCCTGCGAAGCGGTAGACTTGGCGCCGCTGGGTCGCGGAGGCGGACTCCGCTGCGCTGGAGCGGCGAAGCACCGAGCGGATGCGAGCCAGGAGCTCACGCGGGTTGAAAGGTTTTGCGAGATAGTCGTCCGCGCCGAGCTCAAGTCCGATGATCTTGTCGACGTCCTCACCGCGCGCCGTGACGATGATGATCGGCTGGGCGCTGTTGGCGCGCATCCTGCGGCATATCGAAAGTCCATCTTCGCCGGGCAGGTTGATGTCGAGAATAACGAGATCGAACGGGCGGCCGGAAAGCGCTGCGTCCATCTCGGCGCCGCTTTTGACGACCGTGACTCCAATCTGATTGTCTCCGAGGTAGCGCGAGATCAGCTCGCCGATCTCGGCGTCGTCTTCGACCAGCAGGATCGAGGCTGTTTGAGTCATCCGGCGAGCATCACGTCAAGCGCCGAACGAGCGACGCTCGACGGATCGACCAAGCAGCATATCGAGCCGAGGGCTAGACGCAACGGGGCCGAGGTGGATCCCAGAACTGAGCCGTCGCCCCGCGCGCGTCCGCGTTATTCAGGGCCTTGGCCGCCCCAATGACCGCCCCAGTGACCGCCGCCCCAGTGGCCAGGGCCGTGGCCCTCGTGACCGTGGAGATGGTGCAGCAGGACCCCGAGGCGACGCTTCTGCGCATCGTCGAGGCTCTCGTAGAGAGGCTTCGCGGCGTCGGCGAGCTTGGAGATTTCGGCCGCGTGCGCCTGCAGCCTCTTGGCCGAGCCCTGCAAGGCTTCGATGAGGTTGCGATGAGCCTCGTGCTCGCCTGGCTTGCCGTGCAGTTCCTCCGCGCGCGCCGCCCGCGCCTTGGCGAGATCGCGGATCGCGCTTTCGACCGCCGGCCAGTTCTTTTCCTGCGCCGGGGTCAGCTTGAGCCCCGCCTTCAGCGCTGCGATGCGCGCATCGAGGAAAGCGCCTCGATCCTCGGCGGAAAAGTGCGGCGGCCCGCCGTGCTCTTCCTCTCCAGCCGCGAATGCGGCGCTCGGGAGCTGGGGCATGAGGAGCGCCGCCGCCACGGCGGCGACGGCCAGTCGCTTGTGCATCTTTGGAATCTCCGTTTTCGAACGCCGGCCCGGGGCCAGCGCGATCATAGTGACGCGCCGGCGTTACCAGCATGTTTCCGGGCGGCAGGTCAGTTTGTCCGCCCTTTGTCGGGGCCCGGTCGCAGCCGCGACAGCTCGAAGCGGTCGATGTCGCGCAAGAGCTTCGCGAAGGCTTGCGTCCAGTGCGCCGCCGTCGCTTGGCCCTTCTCGACCGATGCTGCGGCGGCGTCGCCCATGGCGCCCTCAATCGAGAGATCCTGCGCCATCCAGCCGAAGCCCGCCGGGCGGTCGGCGCGCAGCAGCGCGAAGTCGCGCTCGAACGCGCGCGACGCGACCGGAAAATCCCTCGCGCGGGACATGTCGACGAGGTCTGGACACAGCGCCAGCATCAAGGAGGTCTCGACGCAACCGCCATGAATGCCGTGACGCAGCTCGTCCGCGTCAAAGAGCCCTTCGGGATAGCCGAAGCGGCTCAAGGAGCAGATCGTCGCGAGCACGCCGTGCCGGGCGCGCAGCTCCAAAGCGGCTTGGGCGACGAGCGGCGAATTGCCGCCATGGGAATTGAGCAGCAGCAGCTTGCGCGCGCCGGCGCGGAGCGCGCCCTCGGCGATTTCGAGCACGACCTGTAGCGCCGTCATCGGCGCGAGCGACAGGGTGCCGGGGAAGTCGCGATGCTCGGTCGACACGCCGACGCTCAGCAGCGGCAGGAAGAGCGCCCTCGGCGGCGGCGCGAGCCCGGCGGCGAAGCGCGAGACGAGTCCCTCAAGGATCATGGCGTCCACGCCGACCGGCAGATGCGGCCCGTGCTGCTCGATCGCGGCGATCGGCAGGACGACGACCGCGGTCGCCCAATCGAGCGCGTCGAAATCGCGCGTCGACAGCTCCGACCAGAAGCGCTTCTCGGTCACGGCGCGGTTCACCGGCCCTCGACGGGTCCGACGGCGAGCTTGAGACGATCGGTCGCCGCGCCGCTGACCTGAATCGTGAAGGGCGTCCCCTTCAATTCGAAACGCACGCTCTTGCGCAGACCGGGGCAAGCCTTGCGACCCGTGAACGCCGCCGATTTGAGGCGCGCGCCGCCCTGCACGACGTCGATCCAGGCGTCGTCGGAGAGCGTGATCTGATAGAGGCCGGGCTTGGCCGGCGCGGCGACGTCGAGCTTGGCGCCGAAACTCCCCGGCGCCTTGGGCGCCCGCTCCGGCGGCGTCGCAAAACCCACCTCGTCGTTGGGGCGCAGCCTGATGGCGACGGCGCCGTTCGTCGACGCCTGGCCGCCGCTTTCGATCGTCGGGAGATTCGGCGCGGCGAACCAGGCGCCTTCGCGCTCGAGCGGCCAGTCGAAGCTCTGACAATCGGGCGGCGCCTGCGCGGGCGCGGGCGGCGCATAGCCGAGCGCAGCGCAGAGGCAGAGCAGGGCTGCGGCCTTTCGAAGGCCGGTCGGGGCTGGCGTCGTCTTCATGGGCGCTCTCCGAGCCAAAACGCGGCGCAGCCGCCGCTGCTTCGGACTTTAGCGCACAAAGCCTCAGAAGAGTCGAGCCAGCGTCGCCGCTCGACGACTCAGATCTTGCTGATCTCTTCCCGCGCCTTGTCGAGCGCCGCACGCAGCTTGCGGGCTTGCTCGTCCGTCAGCGCGCCGCCGCGCATCTTGTCGAACAGCGTCGCGCGGAAGGCCTGAATCGCCTCGCCGATGGCGGAGTCGCCGATGGGCGTCGCCGCCGCCTTGATCTGCGCCCTGATGCGCTCGAGCTCCTCGCGCTGCTCGGCGAGATAGGCGCGTCCGGCGTCGGTGATGGTGAAGAGGCGTTTCGGACCCGAAGAGTGCGAGAACACGAGGCCGGCTTCCTCCAGCAGGCGCAGCATCGGGTAGATCGCGCCGGGGCTCGGGCTGTAGGCGCCCTGAAACTGGCGATGCAGCCCCTTGATGATGTCGTAGCCGTGGCGGGGCTCCTCGGCGATGAAGCCGAGCGTGACGAGCCTCAGCGCGCCGGCGTCGAACATGCGCGCGCCGCGCCGTCGCGCGAAGGGGCCGCCGCGCCCGAAGAGCCCGAACCTCGGCCCGCAGCGGCCGCCCTCGGACGTTTCGTCGTCGCCGTTCTTGGAGCGGCAGAAGCGGGAGCGCATCTCATGTCTCGTCGCGCCGGCGCGGGCGGCGCTCGGCTTCTCTCCCGAACTATCACGGCTTTCGGCGCTTGTGAAAACCTCCGTCGGGTCTCCCGACGCCTGCGCCGCGAGGCGAAAGCGTCGGTTTTTTTATGAAAGCGGATCAGTCGGTCTTCTTTTCTTTGCGTCGCCGTCTCGATCGACCCCTGGATAGACGTAGTGCGCCAACAGCCCACGTGATCGTGCGCCGGTAACGAGAAGCCCATCAGACCCTGCTAGGCGCGGATCTCGTGTTGCTGGGCGCCGAGAGCGGTAATTCCGCATTCGAGCACGTCGCCCGGCTCCATGTAGCGATTCTTGCCGAAGCCGACGCCTGGCGGTGTTCCCGTTGCCAGGAGATCTCCGGGCAACAAGGTCATGTGCGTAGAGAAGTAGGCCACGATCTCGGCGACGCCGAACAGCATGTCGCTGGTGTTGCCCTGCTGCTCGAAGCGGCCGTTCAGCCGGGTCCACACATCGAGGTTCATGCCGTCGACGCCGGTCGCGAGATAAGGGCCGATGGGGCAGTAGGTGGGTCGCGACTTGGCCCGCACCAGATGCTGCTGACCCTCCGTGTCCACCTGCGTCGCGCGGTCCGACACGTCGTTGAGGCAGACATAACCGAAGACGTAGCCGGCCGCCTCGTGAACCGAAACGTCTCTCGCCTCGCGGCCGATGACGATCGCCAGTTCCGTCTCCCAATCGAGCTTTACCCCCGGGTTCGGGCCGCGGAGGATGGGATCGAACGGTCCGCACAGGGAGCCGATCGCCTTCAGAAAGACCTCGGGCTCCGCGGGCGGCTTCATCTTGAATTCCTCTATATGCTTCTTGTAGTTGAAGCCGGTCGCCGCAATCTGCCGGATGCCGTCGATCGGGGCCAGATAATGGGTGACCTCGCCGCCGATCGCCGCGAGACGCGCCGTGTCGACGTCGACCAGGGCGCCGGAGGCGATGGCGTCCGGCGTGATGTCGGACACCAGCGGGCGCAGGTCCAGGGGCTGATCCCCTTTCAGGATGACGGGCACGACTTCCTCCCGGTCGGTGAGAACGCGGGCGAACTGTTGCATGATCCGGGCTCCTTCTGGATGTCACACGATCAGTCTTGGTGTGGCCTGGAAGTCCTCCTCGCGTTCGGGTGCGTCCTGGGAAGACGTCCTTGCGGGACCAACTTGGTGGAGGAGGCGCGATTGTCGTACGAATTGGCGGGGCCGCCGGCAATCACGGGCGCTTGTGCATCGAATACTTTTTTCTTGAGGGGAATAAACTCGTCAATCTAATGAAGCATGGGCCTTGGGAGCCCGTCAAGTTATACCGCGCCGCGGTGCTTGTTAATATTGCTTTACTATAGTTTGCATTGTGCTAATTTGACATCAATCGATTCGAAGCGGGGTCCTGCAATGAGCAGCGGCGATCCTATCGCGCCATGAAAGAGCGCTGGAGCTATATCCACCCTGGCTGTTCCCGTTTCTGCGCGAGGAAGTCAATCCGCTCACCTCAAAGCTCGAAGAACTGATCGTCGTTCTCGACGCCATCAGGCTTGAGGCTTATCTGCGCGCTGCGCCTGGCGGCGAGGACCGCCACGCCATCGCCCGCGCCTTCATCGCCAAGGCCGTGCTGGTCCTGCCGACCACGAGAGCCCTCGTCGAGCGCCTTCAAGTCGACGGCGAGGATTTTCAGCGGCAGCAGCGCTCGACCCCGCCTGGGAAAGGCGAAGCTCTCGGGCTGCTGATCGATGGCTTGGGCGTGGCAGGCGGTCATGGGATGCCTCTCTGTTTTTTTGAGCACAGACGTGTCGACGTCACGACATATCTGGTGCAAAACATCTATGAAACGATATATCTTTTACCAGCGCGCCATATGGTGTTTTTCGCGCGCCTGAATCTTGCCGACAGGTGAAGGCCGAGGCGGCTGAGGACGCGCCAATTCGAAACTCTCGGCGCAAAGCAGGGCCGGAACGGGAACGAATCGGCAGCGCGATCCGGGGCGGCGCAAGGTCTGAAGAATCAGTTCAAGTTCTAAGCCCAGCCTCCGAAGGGCGCGCCAACGCCCGTCTGCGGCGGCTCTCTCAGCTCGCCGCCTTCGCCCGCAACGCCTCGCGCACGGCGGCGAGCGCCGCCTCGATCGCGCCGGAGTCCGGGCCACCGGCCTGGGCGAGATCGGGGCGTCCGCCGCCGCCCTTGCCGCCGAGCTTCTCGCTCGCGACGCGCACGAAATCCACGGCGTTGAATTTGCCCGTCAGATCGTCGGTGACGCCGACCACCACGCCCGCCTTGCCATCGGCCGAGGCGCTGGCGATGGCGACGACGCCGGAGCCGATCTTCTTCTTGGCGTCGTCGACGAGACTCTTCAGGTCCTTGGAGTCGACGCCGCTGACGGCGCGCGAGAAGAGCTTGACGCCCGCAACGTCGAGCACATCCTGCGCCGGCCCGCCACCGTCGCCCATGGCGAGCTGACGCTTCGCCTCGGCGAGCTCCTGCTCCAGCCGCCTGCGCTCCTCCAGCAGCGCGGCGAGCCGCGCCGGCGCCTCTTCCACGGGCGCGCGGACGAGCGCCGCCACTTCGCGCAGCGCCTTCGCCTGCTGGACGAGCTGCGACCGCGCGCCCTCGGCCGTTCGCGCCTCGATGCGGCGCACGCCAGAGGCCACCGCCCCCTGGCCGACGATGCTCACGAGGCCGATGTCGCCGGTGCGCGCGACATGCGTGCCGCCGCAGAGCTCGACCGAGAAAACCCCGTCCTCGGGCGTGTCGAGGCGCCGGCCCATGGCGACGACGCGGACCTCGTCGCCATATTTCTCGCCGAAGAGCGCACGGGCGCCGGAGGCGATCGCCTCCTCCTGCGCCATCAGACGCGTCTCGACAGGCGCATTGTCCTGCACCACGGCGTTGCAGCGGCGCTCGACCTCGGCGAGCTCCTCTTCGGTCAGAGGCTTCGGATGCGTGAAATCGAAACGCAGCCGATCCGGCGCGACGAGCGAGCCCTTCTGTTGCACATGCTCGCCGAGAACCTGCCGGAGCGCCTCATGCAGAAGATGCGTCGCCGAGTGATTGGCGCGCGTCGCCTTTCGGCGCGCATGGTCGACGACGAGCTCCAGCGCCTGGCCGAGCGCGAGCTCGCCTTCCTCGACGACTCCTTCGTGGACGATCACGTCGCCTAGCTTTTTTTGCGTGTTCTCGACCCGGAACACCGCGTTCCTGGCGCGAAGCCAGCCCGTGTCGCCGACCTGGCCGCCGGATTCGCCATAGAATGGCGACTGGTTCAAGACGACGGCCCCGCGCTCGCCGGTCTTGAGCACGAAGTGCTCGGCCCCGTCGCGCAGCAGCGCCGTGACGACGGCCTCGCTCCTCTCGCGGTCGTAGCCCAGGAATTCGCTTGCGCCGACCCGCTCCTTGACGGCGAACCACACCGCTTCGGTGGCGGTCTCGCCGCTGCCGGCCCAGGCCTTGCGCGCTTCGGCGCGCTGGCGCGCCATGGCGGCGTCGAACCCGCTTTTGTCGACGACGATTCCGCGCGGACGCAACGCGTCTTCCGTGAGGTCGAGCGGGAAGCCATAGGTGTCATAGAGCTTGAAGACCGTCTCGCCGGAGAGCTGCGCGCCGGCTCCGAGGCCTTTTGTCTCCTCGTCGAGGATCGCGAGGCCGCGCGCGAGCGTGGTGCGGAAGCGCGTCTCCTCGGTCAAGAATGTGTCGCGGATCAGCGTCTCGGCGCGCAGCAACTCGGGATAGGCGTGGCCCATCTCTTCGACGAGCGTCGGCACGAGCCGGTGCATGAGCGGCTCGGCGGCGCCGAGCAGCTGCGCATGGCGCATGGCGCGCCGCATGATGCGCCGAAGAACGTAGCCGCGGCCCTCGTTCGAAGGCGTCACGCCGTCAGCGACGAGGAAAGAGCAAGCGCGGAGATGGTCCGCGATGACGCGGTGGCTTGCCGCCTGCGGGCCCGTGGCCGGAACGCTGGTCAGCTCCGCAACGGCGCCTGTCAGCGCGCGGAACAGATCGGTCTCGAAGACGGAGCCCGCGCCTTGCAGCAGGGCCGCCATGCGCTCGAGCCCCATGCCTGTGTCGATCGAGGGGCGCGGCAGCGGCAGGCGCTGGCCGGGCGCGACCTGATCATATTGCATGAAGAC